>CEWF01006560.1_pt1 | contig 28511 bp, 21 predicted proteins | sample 531331 | NCBI WGS metagenome assembly CEWF01 (sample SAMEA2622676, study PRJEB7988) | marine metagenome | biome: marine biome (ENVO:00000447); feature: mesopelagic zone (ENVO:00000213); material: "saline water (ENVO:00002010), including plankton (ENVO:xxxxxxxx)" | depth 600 m | reverse complement strand
GGATTTGGCCTGCTGATTGTTGCTGATGATGAGGGTATTGAGGCGAATCATGTGCCTTTTTATCTGACCTCAGATGAGGATGGCGGTCAGGGAACGCTTCAGTGCCATCTGGCTCGCGGGAATCCGGTGTGGAGGCGTTTGCAGGGCGGCGCTCGGGTGCTGGTGGTGTTCCAGGGGCCAGATGCTTACATTTCGCCGTCACTGTATGCCACCAAGGCGGAAACCGGCCGGGTGGTGCCTACCTGGAATTATCTTGCTGTTCATGTCGAGGGCAGGGCGCGTGTGGTTGATGACGCAGGGTGGCTGACGGCGCATCTCCATCGCTTAACTGATCAGCAGGAGCGCGTGATGAGCGCGCCGTGGTCTGTCGATGACGCGTCAGAGGATTTCACCGATCGGCTGATTGCCGCCATCGTCGGTGTGGAGATCACGATTGAGAGCTTGACCTGTAAGGTCAAGGCTAGCCAGAACCAGCCAGAGAACAATCGTGAGTCGGTGAAAGCGGGTCTTGAGGCCGCTGGCGGGGAGTCCCAGCGAGCCATGGCGATGCTCATACGCTGAGAAGATTTATTGGCTGATTTTCGGTTTTCGGTATCTTTTTTTATCGGTCTCGTCGGCCCCTCGTCAAGTACGCTGGCTTGGCAGTTTGTTCTCCCTCAGACCCAGCACAAGCCATCGGCAAGTCAGTGTAGAGTGCTGGCATCTATTCGCCCTTTATTTCTACGTTTATTCATCGTCTTCCCCTTCGTGATAATGGCTCGCGGCATCCTTTTTGATACTGAAGTTGATACTGATTATCATTTTGGTTTAGTATCTGCGCCAGATCCATTGACCTCAATTTGACGTGGCCGGAGTGTTCGCTCCGCAGGCTGACACGACAGGAATGATTTATGAAAATCTTCAATCGCGGCATTCTCGCTGTCTCTGTAGCGGGAGCGATTTCGATAAACGGCGCGCATGCCATCGCCGCTGAAGCGGAAGAAAGCCCCGTTCAGGTATCAGGGCGAGCGGACCGTGGGGATATTGAGACGGTTCATGTTTACGGAGAGCCTGAGAAGACGCGTACCGCAACAAAGCTTAATTTGACGATACTCGAAACGCCTCAGGTGGTATCGGTGATTTCGCGTGACCAGATTGAGGATTTCACTCTGCGTGAAGTGAACAGCCTGTTGCGATACGTGCCAGGTGTCACGGTGGAAGAGGTGGAGACGGGCCGAACGTATTACACCGCGCGGGGCTTCGATATCGTCAATTTCCAATATGACGGCGTTGGTGTTCCGTTCTCCTATGGCCTGACGCAAGGCCATGATGATTCAGCGATTTATGAACAGGTTGAGGTGGTCAAAGGGGCGACCGGTTTAACAACGGGGCTCGCCAATCCCTCTGCGACAATTAACTATTTGCGGAAACGGCCTACTGAAGAGTTTCAGGCAATGGCACGTGCCTCTGCCGGGAGCTGGAGCCAGTATCGCGTCGATGGAGACGTGTCGGGCACGCTCATCGAAGACAGGCTGACCGGGCGTCTTGTGGTTGCCCGCGAAGATGGTGATTCCTATCTGGATCGCTACAGCAAAGAGATGCAGATATTTTATGGGGTGATTAGCGGTGCGATTACCGAATCCAGTCGCTTCACCCTTGGGCATACCGTTAACGATAGTTATACGGAAGGGAATTCGTCAGGGGCATTGCCGCTTTTTTACAGTGATGGTTCGTTGACGGATTACGATGTTTCAACCAATACCGCTCCGAAGTGGGCCTATCAGGACGTACAGCAAACACGTAGCTTCCTGGAGCTGGAGCAGGATTTAGGTGAGCGTTGGGTATTGAAGGGTATCTACACGCGCCATGATCAAGACAAGGAATGGCAGTCGTTCTATTTGGCTGGTGCGCCAGACCCGGATACCGAAGTGGGGCTTACCGCTCATGCCAGCCTGTATCAGGCCAATGATAAAGAAGACATATTTGACCTGTTTGTCAGCGGCAGCTTTTCATTTCTGGGGCGCGACCACCAGTTGGTTGTCGGCGCGAATATGGCTGAAATCAAGCTCACCGGACGCTCTGTTTACACGCAAAACTGGAACTACGATCCTGTCGGCGGTGATTGGGCAGATGGCGCGACACCGCGCCCGACATTCGATGTTTACGATGCGGCGTCTCAGTCCACCGATATTGATCAGGAGCAAAACTCCTTCTATATCTCGACACGCCTGTCGCTGAGTGATGCGCTCTCGGTTCTGCTGGGTGGGCGCACAGTGGATATCGAACAGGACGGGGTAAGCTACGGGGCGCCTCAGGATGTCTCCGACAATGAAACCGTTCCTTATGTCGGTGTGACCTATGAAGTGCTCGACGGCACCATGCTGTACGCCAGCTACAGCGAGGTCTTCAAGGCGCAAACCTGGGTCGATGCCAACTTGGCGCCGCTGGGGGCCGTGCGAGGCGAGAGTTCTGAGGTGGGCGTTAAGCAGGAGTTTTTTGACGGACGTGCGGTACTGACCTTTGCGCTGTTCGAGTCTCGGCAGGAGAATTTTGGCGAATGGGTAGGCCGGGATAACACGTCTGGCTTGAATCTTTATCGCGGTGTTGAGTTTGAGAGCGACGGCTTTGAACTGGAGCTTGCTGGTGAGGTGTTGCCAGGGCTTAACATCAGTGCTGGCTACACGGAGGTCGAGGTCGAGGATGAGAACGGGAACGATACCCGTCGTTTCATTCCTTCCCAGCAGCTCAAGCTGGCTACTGCCTATAATGTGCAGGCCGTTCCGGGCTTGCGCGTCGGTGGCGGCGTCAACTGGCAGAGCAAAATTTACTATGGCGATACCGAAGTTCAGTCAGGTTATGCACTGATTGATGCCTTTGCGAGCTATAACCTGACCGAGACACTTACGCTGTCTCTCAATGTGAATAACGTCGGTGATAAAAAATACCGGCTGAGCCCGCAATGGGGGCAGGCGAACTTCGGTGCCCCGCGGAATGTGATGGGATCAATTACCTGGCGGTATTAATTCAATACATCGCCATACAGATAGGGCCTGACTGTCAGTCGCGACGGGGCTCAGACATAGGAAAATATGTCTGAGCCCCGTTTTCTCGTCATCGTTTGGATAAATTATGCGCGCATTTCTTACTCTGCTTCATCGATATTTCGGACTGACTATTGCTGTCTTCCTGATTATTACAGGGCTGACTGGCGCCGTAATTTCCTGGGATCATGAGTTGGATGAGTGGTTGAACCCTCATCTTCTCGAGGCCCGTACGCCGGGGACTCCGCAAAGCGCTACGCAGCTGGCCACGTTGATAGAGCAGCAATATCCTGCGGTGCAGGTTACCTACTATGAATTAGCTGCCGAGCCGGGTCACTCGTATTACTACTGGGTGGAGCCCAGAGTGAATCCAGAAACAGGAAAACTGTTCAAGCCCGGATTTAACCAGGTGTATGTGGACCCGGTATCCGGAGAGGTGTTAGGAACGCGTGAATGGGGCGCGGTGTGGCCGATTACCACCGAAAATTTTGTTTCGTTTCTCTATAAGCTGCACTTTAGCCTGCACATTCCCGAGTTTATGGGAACGGACCACTGGGGGCTCTGGCTGCTTGGGGTGATCGCGCTTATCTGGACGCTGGACTGCTTCGTGGCATTTATTCTGACCTTGCCAAGACGCAGGCGTAGCAGCGGAGAAGGTCTGCGAGCCAATGGAAGCCGTGGGCGCAACTACTGGCAGCGCTGGAAACCGGCCTGGAAAGTGCGCTGGCGGAATGGGCCTACAAAGCTCAACTTTGATCTTCACCGTGCTTTCGGTTTATGGACCTGGGTGCTGCTGTTTGTTATCGCGTTCACCGGTTTCTCCCTGAACCTTTATCGAGAAGTCTTCTTCCCGGCAATGTCACTGGTTTCTGATGTAACGCCAACGCCGATCGATGAGCGGGCACCAGCCCCGCACGATGCTCCCATCGAGGCCAGCTACGGTTTTGCACATGCGATTTCTCTAGGCCAGCAGGCTGCTGACGAAAAGGGTTGGTCAATGCCGGTTGGCAGCATCTGGTATGCCAGAGAATTTGGTATTTACCGGATTGAGTTTTTCGATGCGGAATCCGGGCACGGTGCCGGCGGCGTCGGTCACCGGGCTGTCTTTTTAGACGCGAAAAGCGGAGAGCTACTTGGCGATTGGCTGCCATGGCAGGGAACGGCAGCCGACCTCTTTGTTCAGGCCCAATTTCCCCTGCACTCCGGTCGGATTCTGGGCTTGCCGGGACGCATCCTGATCTCGGTGATGGGTGTTGTGGTTGCCATGCTGAGTGTTACCGGGGTGGTGATCTGGTACAAACGGTACAGTGCTCGCCGCAGTCGGCGGCGCCTCGCAATGGTTCTGCGTTCGTCGACGTAATCGCTGATCCGTGTTTGTTTCTCTAGCAACTGCCGCAGGCGCTCTTTGCTCTGCGCGCAGTAGCATTTCTATCACCGCTTGACGATGGCTATCCGTTTGTCGGTCGCTGAACCGCTGTCGACGACAATGCCGCGCAATGCCGTCTGTCACGAATCCGAGGCAGAGCACGCCCCGCTTTTGTGCTTCACTACTTACACGTTGAGATCCCAAGATCTTGGCGGTGATGTACGGCACCGGTTTTCTGCGAAGCATAAGGAGCGTGGTATGAAAGATTTTCCTGCACATTTTCAAGAGTTGAACGAGTGGATGGGCAAGCTGGGGGTGGAGATTCCCGAGGTGATGCAGGGCTTTGGGGCGTTGCACGAAGCCAGCCTGAAGCCCGGCGCGCTCGATACCAAAACCAAGGAGCTGATTGCTCTGGGTATCGCCATTACTGTCCGCTGCGATGGCTGCATCAGTTTTCACGTGCACGATGCCATGGAGGCCGGAGCGAGTCAGGGGGAGATTGCCGAGACGGTATCGGTGGCAATTCTGATGGGGGGGCGGTCCGTCTGTGGTCTATGGCATTGAGGCCATGCAGGCGCTCAGCCAGTATCAGGAGCGGGGGTAGTAATCCTTGCCTGCGAGGGGCGTCTCCCCTTGCAGGCGGTAGGCGGGACAATGGCGAATTCCAATCTCTGCCCGGCACTGTAGTTGGCAATCTCGATGAGCGACAAGGGGGCGCGTTAGTGCGTTGGCACCTCCCGACAAAATCTGTTCTCTGGGAACTAAAAGGCGCGGTGGACTTGGTTAGTCTATGGGCCAGCATTTGAAAGCAGTCTCGGAGACCTTATGACAGGCGAGCAAAGCCCGGTGGATATGCGCAATATCAGCTTTCTGGAGCCCTTTGGCGAGGCGGCGGCGCTGCCTCCCGAGTCTGTATCCTGGCACGTGTTCAAGAATCCCGTCGCCATGTTTATCGGCGGTATCACAGCAACGGTTCTGGAGCTGGCTGAACCGCGCATTCGTGCCGGGGTATGGGATCACACCAGTTTTCGCGATCAGCCATTGCCGCGCCTTAAACGCACCGGTTTGGCGGCAATGGTCACGGTCTACGGCGCCGAGTCAGTCGCCCGCAGATTGATTCGCGGCGTCAACCGCCAGCATGCTCAGGTAAAGGGTGTCGATGAGCATGGTCGCGAATATAAAGCCCTGCAAGCGCCGTTGATGAACTGGGTGCATACCACGGCGTCTTTCGGGTTTTTGCAGGCCTACTGCCAGTTTGTGTATTCCCTGCCGCAAGCGGACCGAGATGCCTTTTACTCGGAAGCGCTGGCGAGTGCGGCCATGTACGGCGCGCCGGGTTGTCCGCACAGCGAGCAGGAATGTGACGAGCACTTCAAGGCAATGCAGCCGCAGCTCGGCCCGACGCCGGTTATTGCGGAGTTTCTCGCTATCATGAAAGAGACGCCGGCATTGCCCGGTCTGCTGCGCCCCTTTCAAGGCATGATGATCCGCGCCGCGGTGTCGCTGATACCCGAGACCTTGCAGCAGCAGCTTCAACTCGAGAAAGCAGCCCGTCTGCGAGGTTGGGAGCGCCTTATGATTCGCTATCTGGGCTACTTGGGCGATCGCATTGTTATCAAGCAATCACCTGCTGTGCAAAGCTGCCAGCGTCTGGGTCTCGATCCCAAGTATCTCTATCGTTAGGCGTATCTCTATCGCTAGATTAGCCCTGCCGGAACATGTCGGCAGTTTATTCGGCAGGCCGCGTTACTTTTTCGTGGATTCTGTCGACGCCGGGCAGTATGGTTCCTGTGGCTGTGTTCGATTTATGACGCGGCCTGACCCTTGTCAGCAGGTTCCGAATGATATTTCACAAGCGTCCCTCCCGGTCCTCACACCGCAGTCGCGGTAAAACGCTGGGCGTCCCCGAACTGGTCGCGATTGCGCTGGGTGGCATGGTGGGCGGCGGTATCTTCACCATTCTGGGGATATCTGTCGCGATGGTCGGTGTGTTCACGCCGGTGGTTATTCTGGTGGGTGGCCTGATTGCGTCGCTCGCGGCCTACTCCTATATCAAGCTGGGTGTGTACTACAAGGATGAGGGCGCCACCTACTCGTTCTTCAAACGCACATTTCCGGGCTCGCCGTTTGCGGCCTCGCTGATCGGCTGGTGGATTATCTTCGGCTATATCAGCACGCTGGCATTGTATGCCTATACGTTTTCCTCGTATGCGATCAGCCGTTTTGCCTTCTCCGACAGCGAGATGGTGCGCAAGCTGGTGGCCGGTGCAGTGATTGCGGTCTTTACGCTGATTAATGTCTGGAGCGTGAAGGGCATGGGCAAGATCGAGGATCTGATGGTGTATACCAAGCTGGTGATTCTCGCGATTATTTCCTTTGTACTGATTAATAACAGCCAGACCACGCTGCCGGTATTGCTGGAGCAGCAGGGCGAGGTCAGTATGATCTCGGTGCTGATCGTCGCCTCGCTGACCTTTGTGGCCTACGAGGGTTTTCAGCTGGTGATTAACGCGGTGAACGAAATGGACGAGCCGGAACGGAATATTCCGCGCGCGATTTACTCGGCCATTTTCATCGCCATTCTGATTTACTTTGTTATTTCGCTGGGGGCCATCCTGGCGATTCCCTTTGATGAAATCATCGCCAATGAAGAGTATGCACTGGCGGCGGGAACCAATAATGTGCTGGGCCATTGGGGCACTGATCTGGTGGTGCTGGGCGCGATGTTAGCCACCAGCAGTGCTATCAGTGGAACGGTGTTTGGCGCGTCGCGACAGATGGCGGTGATTGCGGCGGATGGCTTTTTCCCGGCGGCGTTGGCGACGCGCAAGAACCGTATTCCCGTGTATGCGATCCTCAGCATGGCGGCGTTGGCGTTCGCCTTGATTCTTGCAGGCAGCCTGCAGATGATTCTGGAGTTTGCCAGCGTGACCTTCTTGCTGGTGTCGCTGTTGATGGCCTATGCCAACTTTCGTATTCGGGCGCAGACCCAGTCGTCACTGCTGGTGACCGTGATCGCGTTTCTGGGCTTGCTGGTGGGGACGGTGCTGATTTTCAGCTACGAATACCGGAACCAGCCCGAGCAGCTGGTTTTCATTGTCACGCTCTATGCGATACTCAGCGTCGGCTCGTGGTTTTTCTCGCGAAAGCAGCACCGCCGCCACCCATCCTGAATGCAGGGAACAGAAGGCTATGGACGATACGCTGGTTCGTTACGCGCACTTTGTCGGCATCATGCTGCTGGCTGCGATGCTGGTGGCGCAGAATCTCTTGCTGTCGCACCGCTTGCCACGCCGCGAACTCCGACGTCTGTTGTTGCTGGACCGGGTCTACGGTCTGGCGGCGATGATCATTCTGGCAGCAGGTTTGCTGCTTTGGTTGATGGTGGGCAAGGCGTCGGCCTTTTACAGCGCTAATCCGCTGTTCCACGCCAAGCTAGGCTTGTTTGTGCTGGTGGCCGTGATGTCCTTGTTTCCGACGGTTGCGCTGCTCAATTTGCAGCGACAGGCCAGCGACGTATTGGCGGTTTCCCCGTCAATCGTGCTGATTAAACGCCTGGAACTGCTGTTGCTGATGATCTTCCCATTGCTGGCGGTGCTCATTGCCAAAGGCGTCGGCAACGGCTGAATGGCCTTGCCGACGCCGTCGCTGCTCAGAAACTCAGGCTGAGACTCTCCCCGCTTTCCACGTCGACATACTCAATTTTGCTGGTGTTGAAATTCAAATCCACAAAGAGATGGCAGTAGTACTCGCCGTGGCGCCAGGCCATCGCCACACTGGAATCGTTGGAGTAGTTCAGTTCGAAGTGGCCGTCGAATGCCGGGTAATTGTTTCTGAAGCGCATGAGCGCCAGCAGGCGTTTGACGACGGGTTTCTCGACCTCGTCTTCCACCTCTTCCAGACTGTAGAAATGCCGGTTGATATCGCGCAGCTCGCCGGTTTCTTCCATCAGCTCGGGGTCGTTGCAACCGGCAAACAGGCCGACGTAATACACCTGAGGAATACCGGGCGTGAAGAACTGGATAGCGCGGGCGGCGATGTAGGCATCGTCGTTCTGCATCAGTGCATCGTAAAACGTACAGGTGAGCTGGTAGATGGCGCCGACACTGTGAATGTTCGCTGCCGAGCGACGCATGATCGGGTCGGCGCTGCGGGCATCGATGTTGTCGATCAGCACGCGGATTTTTTCGTCGGGCAGTACGCCCTCGACATCGGGAATGCAAATACCGTCGTGGGTATCGAGCACAGTGACCATATTGCGCGGACACATGCGCAGCCAGTTTTTCAGATAGACGCTGTTGGCGTCGAGCAGTGAATAGAGCAGCAGGGGTGGCAGCGCAAAGCCGTAGGGGTGCATATTGCGGCGCGCGATAGCGTACTGATAGCTGGTGTGGTCGTGCACTTCGGGCAGGCATTCGGCGCCGTGTTTATAGGCCACCTCGTTAATCCAGTCGAGGATACGGTAGACCTCGGGCTCGACCAGAAAGCAACTGGTGCCGATGCGCTTGGTGGTATAGCCAAAGGCATCCAGCCGCAGCAGTTTGACACCCTTGCCGGTAAGAAAGGCAATATAGCCTTCCATCAGTCGGTAGGCCAGTTCCGATTCGTAATTCAGGTCTATCTGCTGCTCGGTGAAGGTACACCACACGCGGGTGGTGTCGCCGTTGGCGAGCGTCACTTCGCGAAACGGTTCCTTCTCTTTGCGGATATGAATCTTCGCCATATCGTCCGGGCTGATGTCGCCAAACTTGTCGACGTGGACAAACAGCTCCGCGTATTCGGAATCGAAGCCCTTGGCAATGAAGTCGGTGAACTCCGGCGATTCGTCGGAGATGTGGTTGACCGTCAAGTCCACGCAGAGATCGTATTCCGCTGACAGCGCTTCGATATCATCCCAGCTGCCAAAGGCCGGATCGACTTCCTTGTGCGTCAGTGGCGAGAAGCCGTTGTCTGCATTTGACGGAAAGAACGGCAGAATATGCAGGCCGCAAATGGCGTCGGACAGGTGCGTATCCACCACGGTTTTGAGGTCTTTCAGATCTTGCCCAATGCGGTTGGGGTAGCAGATGAGTTGAATGCCGTTTCTCAGCGACATGATGTTCTCCCGCGTGTTATTGCTTGTTGTGCCGGGCGGTATGGCGACCGCCCGGTGTTTCCGGTGCCTGGTAGAGTTCAGCCGTTGACGCTAGGCCACGGCACAGCCGGGCAGTGCGGTGACCGGCTGCAGACGCTGGTCGCGCCGGTGAGTGACGGCATCGACAAACTCCTGACCCCACAGCGCAATGTCGTAGCGACAGACAATTTCATAGGCTTCACTGAGTCGGTCGCGGGCTTCGCTGCGGCTCATTGCCAGCGCGTAGTAACAGGTGTCTGCAAGCTCCTGTGGATGATGGGGATTGGCGAGGATGGCGCCGCGCAGTTCGGCGGCGGCCCCGGCAAACTCTGACAGCACCAGCACGCCGCTGCCATCGGTCAGGCCCTGAGTCGCGACGTATTCCTTGGCCACCAGATTCAAGCCGTCGCGCAGCGGGGTAATCCACATCACATCGGCCATGGCGTAGTAGGCCACCAGTTCTTCAAAGGGCAGCGAGCGGAAGAAGAACTGCAGGGGTGTCCAGCCCACCCGCGAGAAGCGTCCGTTGATCCGGCCCACGGTTTGTTCAATCTGCGATTGCAGCTCTTCGTAAATCGTCATGCCCTCGGCGGCGGGCACGCAGACCATGAGCAGCGTGACCTTGCCGAGCAATTCCGGATGCTCGTTGAGCATGCGTTCATAGGCATCGAGTTTTTCGATAATGCCTTTGGTGAAATCCAGTCGCTCTACCGACAGCACCATGCGCGTGCCACTCAGTTCTTCGCGCAGGGATTCCATGCGAGCCTGAATGTCCGTGTTGGCCAAGGCGCTTTTCACCCGGTTCAAATCCAGCCCGACCGGGTGGGCGCCGAGCCCGATGCGACGGTCGTTCACTTTGATCTCGGTGCTCATCTCGTCGAGGCCAACCGCGCAGCCGTAGGTGAGATAGCGCGGTGCGCAGCTCTGTTTCTCGGTGATTTCCAGTGGCGTCACGCCGCGCGCGACATCGACAAAGTTCTCGGCCTGACGCGGAATGTGAAAGCCGATGTAATCACAGTGCAGCAGGCTGCCGATAATATCGCGGCGCCAGGGCAGCACATTGAACACATCCGCCGACGGGAAGTAGGTGTGGTGGAAGAACGCAATGGTGACATCCGGGCGCAGCTCACGCAGGTAGGCGGGCACCATCCACAGGTTGTAGTCGTGAATCCAAACCACGGCATTTTCCGCTGCTTCCTGCGCCGCCCTCTCGGCAAACAGGCGGTTCACCTTGAGAAAGACCTGCCAGTGTTCGTCGCGAAAGCTGGCGCGCTCCCAGAAGGTGTGAAGCGTGGGCCAGAAGGCCTCCTTGGAAAATTTCTTGTAGAAGATATCCACGTCGCTTTTGCTCAGTGGCACGCGTGCGGCCACCAGTTTTTCATAGCGACTGGTATCGACATCCGTGTGGGTCTGGAAGGGGCCCTGTTCCGGGTCGTCAATCGACCAGGCGACCCAGGCACCGGAGGTGCCACCGGCAAAGAAACTCAGCAGAGTGGGAATGATGCCGTTGGGGGATTTGGGGCGGCGGCGGATCAGCTCACCGTTTTCCACCACTTCCTCATAGGGAAGGCGGTGGTAAACCATGACCAGATCTGATTTGCCGGATTTCACATTGTCCGGCACTTCGGCTTCGATACCGGCATGACCGAGAAAGCCGAAGTGTTCGAAGGCCTCGAGAATGCCGCCACAGCCGGGGCGTTCGGCGTGATAAATCCGCGCCTGATGCTCGGTTTGCTCCAGCAGTTCGCGCTCGGACTCGCCCACGCAAACGCCCTTGAATCCCTGCTGGTACATCGACAGGTCATTGAGGGTGTCGCCGGCCACCATCACCAGTTCCGGGTCGATACCAAGATGCTCCACGAGCTGTATCAGCGTGCGACCCTTGTTGACGCCGCGGGGCAGAAAGTCGAGGTATTTGCCTGCCGAAAACAGCACGTCACAGTTCAGCGATTCACCGATGGCAACCAGCTCGTCGGTGACGGCACTGCGCTCGCAGAAATAGGAGACACGACGTTCCTGTGGCACCTCTTGACGTTGTAGCCCCTCTATACTTTCCAATGCAGCTTCGATGGTTTGGGCGCCGGGCCAGAGGGCATCGATACTGCCTTGAATAGGCTGCACGGCCTGTCGGGATTCACCGTGGACCACGGTGCAGCCCACGTCGCAAATAATGTAGTCCGGCTCGGGAATCGTCGGGTCGGACAGCAGGGGGATCACCGATTCCAGACCGCGTCCGGTGACAAAGGCCAGTTGAATATCGGGGTGAGCGGAAATGAGCTGGTACAGTTTCAGTCGGCTCTCCGGATCACCTGCCAGAAAGGTGCCGTCGAGGTCCGTTGCAAGTAGCATTGATCACTCCTGTGTTGTGAAACAGTGTCCAGGAGCTTAGCGAAGCGCTGCCGCTTAGCGGCACAGTTAGAGTGGCTGCACAGCAAGGCTTTGCTAAACCCCGGGGCGATTATTCGCCGATTTTTCGGTGGCCCTGAGGCTTTCGTCCGGGGCCGATCCGAGGGGGTTGAGAGTCCCTTGTGTCTCAAACAGGCTGCAGAAATCATGCCGGGCGGTGGAAAACGGCGCGGGTGGCGTGCTTAAAAAACGCGCGATCGCCGATGAGCCGTGGCGATGGAGCGAGTCGCCAGGCCGTGTTTTCGCCGCCGCTATCAGTGGGGCTGCGCACAATCACTGTGCGAAAAAACGCTTATGCAACAAAATGTTGCGAAAATTGGCGGCCATACTGGCGGCGTATGGCTGACCGGAAAACAATGACGGGATCGCGCGTTGTAATGGAAAAACTGGCAGAAAATCTCTGGCTGGTCGACGGGGAAACTGTGTCGTTTCTGGGCCTGCCTTATCGCACACGGATGACGGTTATCCGGCTGAGTGATGGCGGCCTCTGGGTGCACAGCCCGGTTCGCCACAGCGCTGAACTGGCAGACGCGCTGGCGGAGCTGGGCCCGGTTCGCTATCTGATAGCGCCCAATGCGCTGCACCATCTGTTTTTGAAAGACTGGCAGCAGCACTGCCCGGCTGCGGAGGTGTACGGCACGGCAAAAGTCATGGCAAAGCGGCCGGATATTCACTTCACCGGCGAGCTTGGCAATGAGGCGATGCCCTGGCAGGCGGAGATCAATACGCTCATGTTTACCGGCTCCCGGGCGATGGAGGAGGCGGTGTTTTTTCATCGAACGTCGACCGTGCACTTGGTTGAGAACTTCTCACCGGAGGCCTTCCGCCCCTGGCAGCGCGTGCTGGCGCGTCTTACTGGCATCGTTGCCCCCCATGGCAAGATGCCGCTGGACTGGCGTTTGAGCTTTCTGTTTTCGCGGCGGCTTGTACGTCAGCACCTTCAGCAGATACTGGCCTGGCAGCCCGAGGTGCTGGTCATGGCTCACGGGGAGATTGTCCGTGACAACGCGACGCAGTTTTTGCGGCGCGCGTTTCGCTGGTCGGGCCTGCGCTAGCTGTCCGGCATCCACATTGAAGGCCGCGTGGAGCGGTGTATAACAGGCAACACCATAATAAATTGAGATAAAGGAACGGTGTATGAAGCAGGATATTCGGTTTGATTCTCAGGGCAGCTCCTGTGCCGCGTGGTTTTTTCAGCCTGATACCGAGGGGCCGTATCCGATTGTGGTCATGGCCCACGGGCTGGCGGCCATCAAAGAGATGCGTTTGGCTGCGTATGCCGAAAAATTTGCCGAGGCGGGCTATGCCAGTCTGGTGTTTGACTACCGTCATTTCGGCGAGAGCGACGGTGAGCCCCGGCAGTTGCTGGACGTAAAAAAACAGCATCAGGATTGGAAAGCGGCGATTGAGTTTGCACGTCAATTGCCCGGTGTTGATCCCAAGCGCGTGGTGCTGTGGGGCACTTCTCTGAGTGGCGGTCACGTGCTGCAAGTGGCATCGGAAGTGCCCGATATCGCCGCCGTGATGGCGCAGGTGCCCCATCTCAGTGGTGTTGCATCGCTGGGGATGATCAGTCTGCCAAAGATTCTGTCACTCACCCTGCACGGCAGTTACGATACGCTGCGCGGAATGCTCGGCTTGTCACCGCACTATATTCTGTCCAGCGGTGAGCCGGGGGAACTGGCCATTATGACCTCGCCCGGCGAGTCTCAGGGCTACCTCGAACTGGTGCCCGAGGATCGCCAATTGGACCGTCGTATTGCCGCGCGCTTTGCCACGTCGGTGGGCCTGTATTCGCCGATAAAGGCACTGTCCAAGCTCTCGATGCCGGTGCTGATGCAGGTCGCTACCGAAGACGTGACGACTCCAGCCAAGCCCGGTATCAAGGCGGCGCCGAAGTACGCCAATATTGAGCTGCGGGAGTATCAGACCGGGCATTTTCAACCCTATGTCGAGCCGATGTTCAGCCGCATCGTAGGAGATCAGTTGGCCTTTCTAAGCACCGCTGTGCCCTTGTGAGCCGTTTCGCGAAGCGCATTGCGCCCTTTGTTGAGGTAGAGCTGGTCGCGGCCGAACAGGCGCGCGGCCAAGGGCGTGTGCGTGATGAGTTTTCCCATCTGGAACGGGCCCATGTGCTCGGGCAGGCTTCCACGTACTGGCATGTGAAGGTGCATGTGCTTATGCTGCGCTGGGCGTGGCGCAATCGCGCCGCGAGAGAGGGGTGGGGGCAGTGTCTCAGGATTATCGGCGCGGCAGCGCTGACGGCGCCCGGCTGGGTACCACAGGGAAATACCGGCGGGGCCAATGTCAGCCCCGTTAAACCGATGCCGTTGCCGGCGGACCTGGCGGCAAGTATTCGCACGGCGACATCATCAGAGGACTGACGGGGCGTGATCGTGACCGAGAGTATTGAGCTGGAAACACCGCGCCTGACACTCGGTCAGTGGCGCGACGAGGACTTGCCGGTCTTCGCTGAGCTCAACGCCGACCCGGAGATCATGCGTTATTTCCCTAGCTGTTTAAGCCGAGAGGACAGCGATGCCATGGCCGCACGTTGCAAAGCCTTGATCGCCGACAATGGCTGGGGGTTTTGGGCTGTGCGCCTGCGCGACAGCGGCGCCTTTATCGGTTTTGTCGGTCTGAATCGCCCCATTGTCGAGCTGCCATTTTCGCCCTGCGTGGAGATCGGCTGGCGACTGCACAGCGCGTATTGGGGAAAGGGCTATGCAACGGAAGCCGCCCGGCGAGCGCTGGCTTTTGCGTTTACTGACCTGGCGCTGGACGAGGTGGTTTCGTTTACCGCGACCAGCAATACGCCCTCTCAGGCGGTGATGCAGCGACTGGGCATGCGCAACAGCGGTCGCAATTTTCTTCACCCCGCCGTCCCCGCCTCACATCCGCTTGAGGAGCATGTGCTGTTTACCCTTGGCGCCGACGAGTGGTTCGCCAGCCAGCACTAAGCAAAAACCAATAAGCTTGCGGGCTGTGCTACAGTTCCTGTCAGCGGGAAACCGCCTTGTCATTCGTGAAGTGAGGACGACCTCACCGCTCCAACTCAGTCGGGGACGGCCCCATTACAGGAGAATGGGCCGTGAACTGGTTACTGTTATTGGTAGCGGGCTGCTTTGAAATCGCGTGGGCCATCGGCCTGAAATATACCGAAGGATTTACCCGTCCCTGGCCAACACTGTTAACGGTGTCCGCCATGATTATCAGTATTGCCTTGCTTGGACTGACCATGCGTACCCTGCCGGTGGGTACCGCCTATGCGGTGTGGGTCGGCATTGGTGCTGCGGGTACCGTGTTGTTCAGCGCGGTGCTGTTCGCGGAGCCCGTCGATCTGATGAAGGGCGCCAGTCTTGTACTGATCATGCTCGGTGTATTGGGTTTGAAACTGTCCGCCGGTTAGTGTGTGGTGCCGGGCTCATCGGGCCTGAATAACGAACGAGATTTGTGTCGCTATGCTTGCGGTAGTGTGGATGTTGGGCGCGCTGGCGTCTTTTAGCCTGATGGCAGTTGGCGCCCGCGAGCTTAGCGGCGAGCTGCCGGTATTTCAGAGCCTGTTTTTCCGCAGCGTCATTGGCCTGATTGCTATCAGTCTGGTGGTGTTGCTGTCCGGCCGACGCCAAGGCCTGAGCACTCAGCGACCGGGTCTGCACACCCTGCGTAATGTCTTTCATTTCGGCGGCCAGTACGGTTGGTTTGTCGGCATTGGCCTGTTGCCACTGGCCGAGGTGTTTGCGCTGGAATTTACGGTGCCAATGTGGACGATGCTGATTGCCGCGGTGACGCTGGGAGAGCGCATCAATGGTCGAAAGCTGTTGTCGATAGGCTTGGGCTTGGTGGGTGTGCTGATCATTGTTCAGCCAGGGCTGGCCGTGGTGAATACCGCGTCACTCATCGTCATTGCTTCCGCCATTTGCTATTCAGCATCGCACACCGCGACGAAAGCACTTAGCCGCAGCGAGCCGGCACTCACCATTCTGTTTTACATGTGCCTGATCCAACTGCCCATTGGCGGCATACTGGCGCTGCCGCAATGGCAATGGCCGGTAGGCTCGCAATGGGGATGGCTGCTGGTGATTGGTCTGATGGCCTTGTCGGCACATTTCTGTATGGCGAAAGCCATGGCGCATGCCGAAGTCTCCACCGTGGTCACGCTGGACTTTCTCCGCTTACCCCTCATTGCCTTGATTGGGGTTGTGTTCTACGCCGAACCCTTCGAGGTCGCTATTCTGCTGGGCGGTGCGCTGATGATGACCGGGAATATGCTCAATATCGCCGCTTCGCGCCGCCGCTAGGTTGTCTGCTTATGATCAGGGCTGGCCGATAAAGAATGGCTGGCCGCTTTTACACTTCGCTTAGGGATTCGCGCCGGGCCGTATTGCCGCCCATCGTCATGCCGTTGCATCACGACGGGCGGCTGACCGTCAGCTTGCCTTGGGATGAAGTTTCACCGGCATCGCCGCGTAGCCGTGCACAAAATTGGAGTGCACGCGCTCTGGCTCAGCCAGCACTTCCACTCGCTCGAAGCGCTTCAGGATTTCCTCCCAGGTGATGCGCAGTTGCATCTCGCCCAGACGGTTGCCCATGCAGCGGTGAATGCCGAAGCCGAAGGACAGGTGGTGACGGGCTTTGGCGCGATCCACCAAGACCCGATCGGGATTGGCGATCACCCGCTCGTCGCGGTTGCCGGAGATATACCACATGACCACTTTGTCGCCCTTGCGGATTTTTTTGCCGCCCAGCACGGTGTCGCAGGTGGCGATCCGGCGCATATGAGCGAGTGGCGTTTGCCAGCGGATGATTTCCGAGACCATATTCGGGATCAGCGAGGGGTCGCGGCGCAGCTTGTCGAACTCCTCGGGAAACCGGTTCATGGCGAGCACGCTGCCGGTGATGGAATTGCGGGTGGTGTCATTGCCGCCGACGATCAGCAGACCGAGGTTACCCATGAACTCCGCCGGGCGGTTGATCATGTCGCGGGTATCCTCGCTGGCCTGTAGCAGGCTGATCAGGTCGAAGCCCGCTGGCTGTCCCGCCTCGCGCTCGGCGGCCTTGCGCGCCCAGATCGCCGAAAAGGCATTGACCATCTCGGCGAGGGCGGCGAAGCGCTCTTCCTTGCTGGCCTTGCCGCCGGACAGTTCGGGGGCGGCGGTGGAGATGTCGGACCAGTAGGGCAGCTTGTGCCGTTCTTCGTAGGGGAAGTCAAAGATGGTGGCCAGCATCTGGCTGGTCAGTTCGATGGAGACCGTCGAAACCCAGTCGAAGGCTTCGCCTACGGGCAGCTCGTCGAGGATGGCGCCGATGCGCTGCCGGATCAGGGCTTCCATCGCTTGCAGGTTGCGCGGTGCGACGACGGACTGCACGGCGGCGCGCTGTTCGTCGTGCTTGGGCGGGTCCATGGAGATGAAGTTCTCAATGGGCAGATCGGGGTCGAGGTCGCCGATCATGATAAAGGGTTCAGAGGAAAACACCTGATGATTGGTATCTACCGCGACAATGTCGTCAAAGCGGGTAACCGACCAGAACGGCCCAAAGGGGCTGTCGGCAATGTAGTGAACCGGGTCTTCATCGCGTACGCGCTTGAAGTACTCTTGCCAGCGGTTCTGGGAAAACAGGCGAGGGTCGCTCAGGTCGATACTGTCCAGCGGGACGCTGTAGGGGTCGCGCAATTCGCTGTCATGCAGCGTGGTCAGTGTGCTCATGCTGTGGGCTCCTTGTTGTTATTGGCTTGTCGTTGGCGCTGCCGGATTTACATTTGGAATTCGGGGATATGAACCACCAGACCATCGAGTTGGGGTTCCAGGGTGATCTGGCAGGCGAGCCGGGAATGGTCGTCGCGCTCAGGTGTCTGGTCGAGAATCATCGACTCGATATCGTTGGGCGCGCCCACCCGTTCTCGCCATTCCGCGGGAACCTTGATGTGGCAGGTGCCGCAGGCGCAGCCGCCGCCGCAATCGGCGTCGATGCCGGGGACGGCATTATCGACCGCGGCCTGCATCAGGCTGCTGCCCGCCGAGGCGCTGACTTCATGTGGGGTGCCACCGTGCTCAATCAGAGTCAGGCGAATCATGACAATCTCTCCTTATTAGAATGCTGTGTGCGAGCTGATTATTGGGGGATGGGGCGCGTGTTGCCTGTCATTTTCGGACTTGATATGGTCATTTCATGACAGTCTCAGCAAATGCCCTGCGGGCCGCTGTGCCCGCCCGTTACTACATCGAGCTACCGCGTCTGCTGGGGCGGCATGGCATCAATGCGGCCGAGGTATGGGATGCTGCGGGGATTTCGCCGACACTGCTGAATGACCCGGAAGCCCAACTGAGTCTTGAAGAACTCGAGCGGCTGGTCTCGGCGCTTATGGGCATTGGCGGTCGCGATCTGCCGCTGGAACTGGGGCGTTCCATCCGCCTGCGCAACCACGCCCTGGTGGGTTACGCCATGCTTTCCAGCCCGACGGTGGACTATGCCATGCGTCTCACATCGCGCTTTTTTCGTCTGGTGTTTCCCGCCTTCCGAATGCAGTACCGCGTGACCCCGCAAGGGGCGGAGATGCGGTTTTTGCCAACCCTGGCGATGTCCTCCGATTGCCTGGCCTTTCATATCGAGATGCTGGCCGTCGCGGCACTGACGGATGTGCAGGAGCTGATTCAGGGCGCGCTGCCCCATTACGATTTGGAATTATCGATTCCCGCACCATTGCATCGGGATCGCTATCATCAGTTGATGCCTCAGGCGCGTCTGCACTTTGCGGCCTTGCCTCATCCGGGGTTGTGCCTGCGCTTGCCCACCAGCATTCTCGGGGAGGAGCCGGCGATGGCAAACGCGGCCTCGCTGGCTGTGGCCGAGCAGCGCTGCCGACAACTGGTGGATCACATTGTCAGCAGCGGCAATATCGGTGCCTGGACGCGAATGATGCTGCGCGAATCCAACGACGGCTTGCCCAGTATTGAAGAGTTGGCGGCCACGCTGAATATCAATAGTCGGACACTGCACCGCCACTTAAAGCGGGAGGGACTGGTGTATCGGCAACTTTGTGTGGAAGAGCGCAGCAATCGCGCCAGACAACTGCTGGCGGGAAGTCGCCTGTCGATCACCCGTATCGCCCAGGAACTCGGATACAGCGATGCCTCGAATTTCACCCGCGCATTCCGCGCTGCCGTCGGCTGCAGCCCCAGTGATTATCGGGCTGAATACGGTGTGGCCGACAGTCTATCGACGCAAAACTGAGCCGCATTGATGCCGGACGCTCATCCTTTTCTGCCAGGTCACATTGTCTCTTTCTGAATGTTTCTGGCGGAAAATCGCCATCAGCCTTAGCTAGGGTATACATTGTTAAAAACGATAAAAACAAGCAGTCCTTAGAGGTTGATAACACCATGGCGAAACCGATTCATAAGATCGCAGTCAGTGCGAAGCTGACGTTATTGTTGGGCTTTTCGGCGAGCGCGCTATCGGCGCCCATGCTGGAAGAAGTGATTGTAACGGCGCAGAAACGCTCTGAAAGCACCCAGGATACCCCGATCGCAATCACCGGTATGACCGGCACCCAACTCGAGAAGCTCGGCTTGACCAGCGCCAATGATATTTCGGCGCAGGTCCCCAATATGCAGGTCAGCAGCCCCTATGGCGATGTGCAGCCGATCTTCTCCATTCGCGGCGTAAGTATGTCGGATTACAGCTCCAGCCAGGCCAGTCCGATTGGGGTGTACAGCGACGAAGCGTATATGGGCGCGGTATATACCCACGGCATGAGTTTCTTTGATGTAGAGCGTCTGGAAGTGCTGCGCGGACCGCAGGGCACTCTGTATGGCAAGAACACTACGGGTGGCGCGATTAACATCGTTACCAAAACGCCGATGGTCAACGACCCGCTGGCGATCAACCTGAAGCAGGGGCTGCGCAATTACAACGGGCACTCGGGTGAATATGGTATTGAGGGCACGCTGATCGAGGATCGTCTGGCCGCGCGGCTGGCGTATTCCTATTCGCGGCGCGATGGCTACGTGGAAAATCGTCTGGGTGGACCGGATTTATCGCAGATGGATTTTCAGGCCGCGCGACTGGTGCTGAATATGCAGTTTACTGACGAGCTGAGCATGGTGTTCAAATACACCCGCGGTGAAAACGACGCCTTGGCGAATGCCAGTCGCAATGAACCGCGTGGTGACCTGTCGAATAATTCGGGGATTCCCGGACTGGGTTCGCTGTTTGATGGCACCGGCGTTGGCACGTACGACCATCCTAACAATGGCTTTATTGACAACACTGGCTATTCTCGCCCGGCTGAAGGCTTGGGCTACAACGAAGTGGAGGATAACTTCACCGGGCCGTTGACGGTGGGCCTGGACCAGATTGTTAACAAGCTGGAATATCAAACCGATGCGTTTACCTTAACCGCCATCACCTCGGCCAGTATTTCTGATTACGGCCAGCGTCAGAACGTCGATGGAAACCCGGAAGAGTTACTGGAAATTATCTGGGGTATGGAGACCGAAGCCTTCAGCCAGGACCTGCGTTTATCCACAACACTGATGGACGATTTTGATCTGATTGTCGGCGCGTACTACGCCACCGAAGATATGAAACTGCACAACAACTACGCGATATACGGCACACCGCCGGATACGCGAGTGGCGGCAACCTTTCCGGGGGTCGGTGGCTACTATCCCTATCTGCTGGATTTTGGCGCTATCGATCAGCGTATGGACACCGAGAAAACCAGCTATGCCATGTACTCGCAATTGCGCTGGAACGTCACGGCAAATCTGGGCGTCGACGTGGGCCTGCGCTACACCGAAGATGAAATAGAACTGACCTATCTGAACGTATCCCGCCTGGGTTACGACGGCGAGCCGCGAGGCACATGGGTGCCGGGAAATACCACCGGTGTGGATAATATCTTCATTCCCCTCAATGTCGGTGGTCAGAGTCCGTTTGAGCCGACAGAGATTATCGTCGCGTTGTTGGAAGGCCGCATTGGCTTGAGTGATTTGTTAGAGACGGCGCAAACGGGCTACACCCATGGCCCTTACACCACCGATTCGGCGCCGCGTATGACTGCTGTGGAGAGGGAGTGGACGGGCAAAATCGGGGTCGACTATCGCTTTAATGAGCAGTTGATGGCCTATGCGAGCTACAGCCGAGGTTTCCGCGCGGGTAATTTTAATGCCGGGGTATATTACGAGCCCCGTGAGTTTGAAAACGCCTACGCGGCACCTGAATATCTCGATGCCTATGAGATCGGCATAAAATCCGACTTCTTCGATCGTCGCGCGCGGATTAATGCCGCCTTCTTCTACTACGACTATACCGACCAGCAGTTTATTAACGTTGTCGGCGTGTCGAATTTTCTGGAAAACGCCGGCGGCTCCAAGGTGGTGGGCTTTGAGTCGGAAATGCAGTTTGCCGTTACCGACAAGCTGATGGTTCAGATGGGACTGGGTATTCTGGAAACCGAGTACACCGAGTTGAGCCTGGCGAATTCTCAAACCATGAATAACGACGATGACATGGTGGATCTGGCGGGTAATGAGCTTATCTCCGCACCCAAGATCAGCGGCAATATCTCGATCGATTACGAAGTCTTCAACATCGATGCCGGATATCTGAGCCTGAATGTGAATGCCAACTATCAGGACGATCAGTGGTACAGCGCCTATAACGACAAAACCGGCTATGACAATATTCGGCAGGAAGCGTATGCCTTGTACAACGGTCGGCTAACCTGGTTCGGCGCGAGCGAGGACTATACTATTGCGCTGTGGGGCAAGAACCTGACTGACGAACAATACGACAGTTACGCGATCAATTTGCAGGCGGGCTTTGGCTTTGATTATTTTCAGCAGGGCATGCCACGAACCTACGGTTTGGAAGTGACCTACCGTTATTAATGAGCCGTGTTTTGATTGGATGAGTCTTAATTGGTCAGGTATTGATTGATAGCTATCGACGGATCGTATGTCCGCGTCGTCGGTGCCGATGACATAAGGAAATCCCTATGCGGGGCGAAAACACGATTCAGCTGAATGACCTGTTAATTCAATGTGTGCGCTGCCGCGTGGCGCAGGTCGGCGACACGACGAGCGATGAAGCGGTGGTGTTTGTACACGGCAACCCCGGTTCACGCTTTGACTGGTACGGCGTGCTGCCGCAGGTGGGGGCGTTTTCCCGCGCGGTAGCACCTTGCATGCCGGGCTACGGTGAGGCCGACCATCCCGCCGAGTTTGACTACACCGTCGAGGGCTACGCCCGCTATCTCGACGCGATGCTCAGCGAGTTGGCTATCGAGAACGTTCATTTGGTGCTGCACGATTTCGGCGGCCCCTGGGGCCTTCGCTGGGCGGCAGATAATGTCGAGCGGGTGAAGAGTGTGGTGCTGACCAATACCGGTGTGCTGGAGGCGTATCACTGGCACAAATATGCCCGTATCTGGCAGACCCCCATACTGGGAGAGCTGTTCCAGTTATTGACGATTCATCCGGTGCTGCGGCTATCGCTGAATCTCGATAATCCCAAACCCATGCCGCTGGAGTTCACCCGGCGCATGGCGTCACACAGCGACTGGGGACACAAGCGCGCGGTGCTGACCTTGTATCGCAACAGCCGCAGCACTGCCGCGCTGTTCGAACTGGTGGCCTCGGCGTTGAGCGGAAGGAATATTCCCTGCCGGGTGATCTGGGGGCAGGGAGATTTGTATATTCCCCACGAGTATGCGGAGCGACAGAAACGGTATTTTGATGCCGAGGTGATCAGCTATCCCGACAGCGGTCACTGGCCGATGATTGATGAGCCGCAGCGCTATGCCGACGACGTGCTTGAATTTCTGCGGAAGCAGTGCCTGACCACCGCGTAGTCCAATGGGGCTGGCGACGATCGCTAGCCGTGCCAGCCCCGCCTCTTTTTTTTGCACAAGCCCTTACTACCTCATCCCTCCCTTTTGCAGTGAATGGTTTGCAGTGAATGGATTGCTCCTGTAACGCTTCGCTTTTGGCTGCCCTGCGTTTTGCGGTAAAGCAACTATGCTGACCAAGGCGCAAGTTTTTAACATTGCACAGATGTCTAATATAGTGACATAGTGGCGCGTTTAGCCGATAGGCTAGGCAACGTGAGGTGTTAAGAGGGGAGCCTTCATGAATAATAAGATACTCATTCTGACTGTTGGATTGTTGTTGGCCGCCTGTGGTGGCGGTAGCTCTGGCGGCAGTGGTTCGGGTGGCAACCCGGACCCTGATCCGGGTGGATCAGATGACCGTGCGGCACTGTCAGTGCTGTCTAACCGTCCTGATATGGTGTCAGCGGGCGATGTGCTGGTTGAGGTGCTGGTCGAGGACGCCGAGGCCGCTGAAGAGCTGGTGCTGCTGCGCAATAATAATGATGTCAGTGATGTGCTGACTGTCGATCCCCAGAATCCGCTGAGATTTGTCGGACGTGTTGACGGCCTGGCCCTGGGTGACAACACGCTGAGCACCAATATTGGCAACAGCCTGACGGTGGTGAATCACCCCTCTGGTGGCCCGGTGTTTACCGGGCCGCATCTTCAGCCCTGGACGTGTCAAGACAGTGCCTTGGATGAAGACTGTAATCAGCCGGTGGAGTACCGCTGGCTGTACAAGTCGAGCGGTTTCGGGCAGAGCGGTTTACAGCCCTACGACCTCGAAAACCCGGCAGATGATGTGGCGATGACCACCACCGACGGCGGTGAGACTGTGCCCTTTATCGTACGCCAGGAGATCGGCTACCAGGCGCGCGACCAGTACACGATTTTTACATTGCATAAGCCCGGCGAGGACTGGACGCCGGTGCAGCCGCAGTCGCAGTGGAACCGACGCCTGCTGGTGACGCACGGTGGCAACTGCCGCGGTGATCGCGATACCAGCTCGCCGCGCACCGATGACTATGCGGGCACCATTCCCGGTAACCCGTTGATTGAACAGTCCTACATCACCGCGTTAGGCTTGGGTTGGTCAGTGTTGTCGACGGCGCAGCTAAATCTCGGCCACAACTGTAATCTGAGCTATCAGGCGGAATCGCTGATGATGGCCAAGGAGCGGTTTATCGAGCAGTACGGCGAGCTGCGGTATACCGTGGGCACCGGCTGTTCCGGTGGCGCCATTACGCAGAATATGATCGCCAATGCCTATCCCGGCCTGTACCAGGGTCTGCTGACTACCTGTACCTATCCCGATGTGATGAGTACCGCCACGCAGTTTGCTGACTATCACATGCTGTTGCGCTATTTCGGTTTGAATGTCGAGAACCTGCAGGACCCCAGCAATCTGCCGGAGTTGATCGTGGCGAGAGACGGCACGATTTATACACTGCTGGAGCAGAATGCGATCTACGGCCACCTTGCCGGTGTGGTCAATGCCTCCGTGGCTGACACTGCGCTGTTTGGGGAAGCGGTGGACCCTGCCTCAAGTTGCGGCGGGGTCAGCGAAGAGGAGCGCTTTGATCAGGATACGAACCCCAGCGGTGTACGCTGCGATGTACTGACGTTTATGCAGAATATGATCGGGCCGCGTGAGCAGTTTCCGGTAGAGGACCCCCGCGACCGCTGGAGCCAGATTGAAAAAGATCTCGGCTACGCGTTTTCGGGATTTCCGCTGGGTAACGAGGGTGTTCAGTATGGCTTGACGGCGCTGCAGCAAGGCCTTATTTCGCCCGCGAAGTTCCTGGCACTGAACACCAATATCGGTGGCCTGGACCCCAGTTTGAACGTGACGGCTGAACGCCTGAAGCCGGACTATCCGGCGCTGCCCAACGCTTACCGAACCGGCATTTTGAACACCATCGTGAATATGGACACGGTGCCGATTATCAATATGACCGGCCCGGACCCCGGTCTGGCGCACGACGCTGTTCACGGCTACTGGGTTCGCTGGCGGCTGGAGCGCGAGTTTGGTCATCGCGATAACTTTGTGCACTGGGGGGGGATAACGCCGCTGGTGGGTGATCTGAGTTATATGAATCAGTCGCTGCTGGCCATGGCGTCCTGGCTGGACGCCATTGAACTGGATACCAGCGATACGCCGCTGGCGCAGAAGATTGTGATCAATAAACCGGACAGCGTCCAAGACCAGTGCGCCTTGGTAGAGGGTGTCGCTGTGCCCGGTACCATGTGTCCGGAAGCGCTGATGACGGTATTCGGTACACCGCGGACCGTGGCGGGTGCCGATAAGCATGGCGATCAGGTGCAGTGCCAGCTTCGCCCCTTCAATCGCAATGACGACTACGGCTTGGGTAATTTGCTGTGGCAGGAGGCCGACTGGCAGGCGCTGGAGCAGACCTTTGCCACGGGGGTGTGCGACTGGAGCAAACGTCCGCTGGAATGGCAGCCAACGATTCCCTGGCTGACGTATCAGGACGATAAGGGCGATGTGATTACCGGTGGCGAGCAGATGACACCGGCGGCTTTCCCTGCCGGCTGGGCAAGCCCGGCATTTTCCGATACCTGGACGCCGGGCTGGCAGCAGCCCTGATTGCGTCTCCGGGCAAGCGGTAAACGCAGCGGGCGGGTCATGACTGACTCGCCCGTTTTCTTATCCCCCTGCCGGAAATAACGCGTTATAGTGCGGGCTGTTTTGCTCAACAATAAGGAACGGATATGTTTAGTCACGTTATGGTCGGCGCGAACGATGTTGCCGAGTCGAAGCGGTTTTACGATGCGATTCTTGGGGCACTGGGTTACGAGCCCGGCGTGATGGACGACCGTGGCCGCTGTTTCTACTTTACTGCCACCGGTGTGTTCGCGATTACCTCACCGATCAATGGCGAAGCGGCCTGCCACGGTAATGGCAGCACGGTTGGCTTCGCCGCCAGCAGCCCGGAACAGGCTGATGCTTGGCACGCCGCAGGCGTCGCCAACGGTGGCACGTCCTGCGAAGATGCACCGGGTGTGCGTGAAGGCGGTTTGGGGCAAATGTATCTGGCGTATCTGCGCGATCCCTCGGGTAACAAGGTGTGTGCACTGCACCGCATTGAAGGGTAATTTCCGCGCATAAAAAAGCCCCGCGCGCGAACTGCGGCGGGGCTGATCATGCCGTTGTCAGACTATTTCAAATCGAAGCGATCCAGCGTCATGACTTTGCTCCAGGCGCTGACGAAGTCGTTGGCAAACTTCTGCTTGGCGTCGTTAGCGGCGTAAACCTCCGCCACCGCACGCAGTTCAGAGTTAGAACCAAAGACCAGATCGACGGGAGTGGCTGTCCATTTCAGCTTGCCGCTGCTGCGATCGCGACCCTCATACAAGCCCTGCGATGAGGACTTGGACCACTGAGTGGACATGTCCAGCAGGTTGACGAAGAAGTCGTTGCTCAGCGTCCCCGGTCGGTCGGTGAAGACACCGTGCTTCACCCCTCCGGTATTGGCATCCAGCGCGCGCAAGCCGCCGACCAGAACCGTCATCTCCGGCACGGTCAGTGTCAGCATGTCCGCGCGATCGACCAGCGCTTCAGCCGGTGACAGGCGGGCGCTGCCGGTAAAGTAGTTCCGGAAGCCATCGGCCTTGGGCTCAAGTACCGCGAAGGAACTCACATCCGTCTGCGCTTGCGTGGCGTCGGCGCGGCCCGGTTTGAATGGCACCGTGACCTCTACGCCTGCATCGCTGGCCGCCTTCTCAATAGCGGCAGCACCGCCGAGAACAATCATGTCGGCCAGTGATACGCGGGTGTCTCCCCATTTGCCATCGTTGAAGTCCTTCTGGACGTTCTTCAACTCGGCAATGACCTTGGCGACTTCAGCCGGGTTGTTGGCGGCCCAGTCTTTCTGTGGTGCCAGTTGCAGACGCGCACCATTGGCGCCACCGCGCATATCCGTGCCACGGAACGTCGACGCCGATGCCCAGGCTGTGCGAACCAGCTCGGGGACGGTCAGGCCGGTGTCGAGAATGGCCGCTTTCAGCTTTTTAATATCCCGGTTACCAATGAGTTTGTGCTCAACAGCGGGAATCGGATCTTGCCAGATCAGGGTTTCCTCAGGAACCAAATCGCCCAGGTAACGCGTGCGCGGGCCCATATCACGGTGGGTGAGTTTGAACCAGGCTTTGGCAAAGGCCAGTTGATACTCTTCCGGATTTTCATGGAAGCGCTTGGCAATCTTGCGGTAGGCGGGGTCTTCTTTCAGCGACAGGTCGGTGGTGAACATGATCGGCGCGTGACGCTTACCTTCCACATGGGCATCGGGCACGATTTTCACCTGATCGGCGTTTTTCGGTACCCACTGCACCGCGCCTGCGGGGCTCTTGGTTTTCACCCATTCAAAGGCAAACAGATTGTCGAGGTACTGGCTGGTCCAGGCGGTGGGGTTGGCAGACCAGGCGCCTTCCAGACCACTGGTAATGGTGTCTTCGGCATTACCCTTGCCACAGTTGTTCTTCCAGCCCAGGCCTTGCTGTTCAACGGGGGCGGCAGCGGGCTCGGCCTCCAGACACTCTTCCGGCTTGTGCGCACCGTGGGCCTTACCGAACGTGTGGCCACCGGCGATCAGCGCGACGGTTTCCTCGTCATTCATCGCCATGCGGCCAAAGGTATCGCGAATGTCCTTGGCGGCCAGCAGCGGGTCGGGGTTGCCGTTCGGGCCTTCTGGATTGACGTAGATCAGACCCATCTGCACAGCGGCCAGCGGGTTTTCCAGCTTGCGATCGCCGTGGTAGCGTTCGTCGCCCAGCCACTCTTTCTCGGGGCCCCAGTAGGTCATATCGGGCTCCCACTCGTCCTCGCGACCGCCCGCGAAACCGAAGGTTTTGAAGCCCATGGATTCCAGTGCCACATTGCCGGTCAGCACCATCAAGTCAGCCCAGGACAGGCTCTTGCCGTATTTCTGTTTGACGGGCCACAGCAGGCGCCGGGCTTTGTCGAGGCTGACGTTATCCGGCCAACTGTTCAGCGGCTCAAAGCGTTGCTGACCACCGCCCGCACCGCCGCGGCCATCCTGAACCCGGTAGGTGCCGGCACTGTGCCAGGCCATGCGGATAAAGAAGGGACCGTAGTGGCCGTAGTCAGCGGGCCACCAATCCTGAGAGCTGGTCATCAGTGCTTCGATATCTTTCTTTACGGCGTTCAGGTCCAGCGCCTGAAAGGCGTCGGCGTAGTCGAAGTCCGGGGCCAGTGGATTGGATTCTTCAGCGTGTTGGCGCAGCGGCTGGAGATTGAGTTTTTCCGGCCACCAATTGTGGTTTTTGTTTCCGTCCATGCTCGCTTGGGCGGCCTGGAAAGGCAGTGTCAGTGATATCGCCAATGCCATCGCGGACAGCATTGGACGTGCAGATATCGCCATCGTCAGTCTCCTCAAAAGTTGTTTTTTGTGTTCGCGAAAAGAAGTCTAGTCAAGGCTTCTGGAAAATACGCATTGGAAAGTTCTATAGACAACATTGGCGAATACTATCGAAGCCGCTTTTTGTTTTCAAAGCATTGAAATATATCGTTTTTATGGTTTGTTTTTATACTTCAAAACCGGATTTCCAGTCCGTTTGAAAAATACGAATGCGTATCAAGGAAGTGTTAAGTTTGTTCACTATTAGGGGAGAGAAAAACAGGCGTGATGGGTATAATCGCTAAGGAAGCTCTGCATAACCCCCGTAATTTGAGATAATTTTGGGATCACC
>CEWF01012001.1_pt1 | contig 28675 bp, 46 predicted proteins | sample 531331 | NCBI WGS metagenome assembly CEWF01 (sample SAMEA2622676, study PRJEB7988) | marine metagenome | biome: marine biome (ENVO:00000447); feature: mesopelagic zone (ENVO:00000213); material: "saline water (ENVO:00002010), including plankton (ENVO:xxxxxxxx)" | depth 600 m | reverse complement strand
ATTTGTCTCATTTGTCTCATGAGATAATGGAAGGTAAAAGACCAGAATATACCAATGAAAGTTTAGATGTTTTACAAAATTTTAAAAACACAGCAGAAAAACTAAACATATCTCCGTTAAAAGTTTGGAGTGTTTTTTTTGATAAACAACTACAAAGCATATTTACACATACCTGTAATGCTTCTTTAAAAAAATCTGAAACAATAGAATCAAGGTTTTGTGATGTAATTAATTATTGTTATTTAGGATATGCTCTATTTTTAGAAAGAGATAATGAAAAAAAAAATAATTAAAATAATAGCTGTTTTCTTATTAGGAATATTAACTTTACTATATGTCGGGAATAACATCAAGGCGAAAGGGACACGATTACGAAAGGAAAGTGCGATTGGAATTTAGAAAAATGGGATGGAAGTATTGTGAAACTTCAAGATATGCCAGTAAAAAAATAGATGATGCTAAAATAGATTTAGTAAGAACTGAACCTTTTGCAATACAATGTAAAGCAACTGCAAACAATCCAAGCTATCATAAAATATTAAAACAGATGCGACCTAATATGCCATTATATAAAATCATTTATCATAAAAGATTAAATGATTCTGAATACGTTATAATGGAAAAAAACGACTGGCTTGAGATTCTAGAGATGTTAGTCGAAAATAAAATCATAAAACCTTATTAAAAAAAAATTATAAAAAAGTATAATTTTTTTTGTATATATAAAAAAATATATATATCTTTATATTATAATTAATTAAAACAAATAATAAAATGAAAACAATAGAAACAAAAAATATAACAAAATTTAGAATTGAAAATCAATTTGAAACTCAATTCCAAAACTCATGGGATGAGGTTTGGATAGTAAATCATTTAAAGGATATACAAGAAGGAGATTTTTGGACAACTTTTATATTTGAAGATTTAGATACTAGCCAAGAAGGATGGTTAGAAACTTTAGAAAGCGGTTTAGAATAGTTTATAATAATAAATAAAATGGAAATATACAACTTAGATAATCCAGCATACTTAGAAGCTAAGGGACTGGCAAAAGTTTGGAAAGCATATTATAAAAATGCAAAATTAGATAATTGGTCAACTAACCGTGAAGAAATAATGGAAGTTGGTTTTAACCAAAACAGTGGTTATGTTTATATAGCACTTGAAAATGGTATTAGTATAGCCTCTGCGTTTGGTCAAAGTGTAGAGTATATTGTAACAAATATGGATAATGGTGAAGAATATTTTTTAGATTCTTATAGTGAAGCAGAAAATAAATTAAAAGAATTATATGAAACATATTAGTAAAATTATAAAATATTCAGATGCTTATAAGCAGATGAAAAAAACAAAATCTAAAAAAAACAATTTAGATGTTTTATTTCAAGATTTTGGAAATGCGTACAGTTCAATTTATAACTTAAAAAAAAAATAAAATGAATACAGTAGAATTTAAATATGATGTTTTTTTATTTAAAACAGATTATGAATATCAAAAAGGTTTAACAGGAGATAATTATTTACAGCCAGATGATAATGATAAAATAGATATAGATAGAACATTTATGATTGGATATGTAACAGAAAATGGAGAAGAATTAATGTTAAAAATTCCTGCTGATGTTACTTATATTCTACATAAAAATGTAGAAATAGCAAGAGATGAAGCTATAGAAAAACAAATTAAATGTTTATGTTAAAAAGCTTGTTAAATTTTTTTATTAAAAAATATTTAAAATTAAATCTTTGTAATAGAAAAAAATGTTATAGAGTTGTAAATAGAAAAAACGGAGTTTGCTCTATGTGTAAAAATAAATCTAAAGTAATAAAATAATGAAAAGTAAAACTTTAAAACAAATTCATACTTTATATGTGCAAGGTAATTATGCTTGTTTTATAGATGGTTTTGGAAATAAAAAAAAAGACTTTGAAATAAGAATACCTTTAAATGAGATTACAGATAACATAGATTATTTTGTGGAAAAAAGAATTAAATTTATTAATGAACATAATTTAAGATTAACAGAAGAAAAAAATAATTTAAAAAAATGGAAATTAGTAAGTTAATTATAAATCATTTTTTAGATTCATGTTCTAAAAATATGCATGATTTAGAACATAGAAGAAAAATAATTAATATTTATAAGGAACAAATAAATATTTTACATAGCTTTATAGAAACAGAAGATAAAAGTTTAAAGAGATTGGAAAAAGATGAGCATGATAAAATATCCAAAAAGAGCTAAACAGATAATAGATTATATAGGTTTAGAGTATGGTAATATACATCCAACTGATATAGATGCAGTATTAGAGTTCGATGATTTATATTTATTTTTATTTGAAATTAAACTAGAAGGAACTGAATTTAATAAAGGACAAAAAATTTTGCTAAAAAGAATTGTTGATAACTGGGATAGAAATTACGGAAATAATTTAGAATGGACTAAATCAAAAAGAAAAGCTTATGCAATTTATTGTAGCCATAATATAGAAAATACTGATAAAAATATTATTTTAGCTAATTGCATAATAGATGATATATATGGTGAAGGAAATTATGATGATAATGGAAGACCTTTAATAGGAAAGACAGTTAAAGATTATATGGAAATAAAAGCTAAACAACATAACATTCATAAGTTGTTATATCATATAGAAGATAATTATTGTCCGTTTCCTTAAGATAGTTTTTTTCATTTTTTTGTTTATAAAGGGGTGGGTACACGTATCTGCCCTTTTTTTTAATAAAAATAATTATAAATAAATATAAAATATTTTGTATTATAAATATTTTTATGTATCTTTATATTATAATTAAAACAAATAATAAAATGATAAAAATTAGAAAAATACAAAAAGGCGACAAGTTTCAAAAAACAATAGAAACTTTTGGAAAAGAAATAACAACTAAAATAACGGTTGTTTTAATCCATGGTAACAAAGTTTTAATGGATGATGGTTCAAGTTATGATGTTAGACAATTAATAAATTTAAAATAATGAAAAAACAATTAATAGAAGGAATATTATTTATGATACTATGGGTATTTTTTGCATGGTTTAGTTTAACTATAACTGCACTTATTTAAATTGAAAAAAAATTATATCAAAAGTATTTTACAAGAATATATAGATGAATTTATAGGCTGTGAAATAACTCAAAAATTTCATTTTCATTCTAAAAAACGAGCTGAATTTGCTAGAAAAATTGATGAAGATTTTTATAAAAAATCTATAGAAACTATTAAAACTCTTTGTAAATACGTAATTTTATTAAACACAAATAAGCTATCGCATTTATATATGTATGAAAACGAGATACTTCAATTAGCAAAAGCTCAATCTAAAAAGAAAAAAACATCAATTGAAAGTTCTATAAAATTAATAAATGAGGTAGATTCTATAATAACAAAACTTAAAAAAAATGGGAATAAAAATTAAAGATTTTGAAGACATATTAAATGAAGATAAAAGTAAAAATAAATGTAAAGAGGTTTATGTAAAAAATATAAAAGATAATTTATATAATTATTATCAAGATGGTTATCCCTTAGGAGAAACTTCATATATAAATAAATTAGATGAAAATTTTAAATGGAGAAAAGGGTTTTTATATTGCTTTAGTGGTTATCCTCAAAGCGGCAAATCTGAAATAATAAATTATTTAATGGTGCTTAGAGCAAAACATTATAAAGATAAAATTGTAATGTATTCTCCAGAAACCAATACAGCCGAATTGGTTTTAAATTTATGTAGAGCTTATCTAGGAAAAAATGTAAATCCTAATTTTTCTAATATTTGTACTAAAGAAGAAATGGATATAGCTTTAAATTTTGTAGATAATCATTTTGTGTTTTTAGAAAATCAAGATGAAATGCCTTCAATAAAATCATTAGTAAAAAATTTTAAAAAATTATCAAAAAAAGGATATAGTAATTTTATTATTGACCCTTTGAATTGGGTTGTAGAATCAAACGCAGGCGAACAAAACTTATATCAATATTTAAAATTGACTTTAACAATTTTAAAACAATTTGCGAAATCTACTGACAGTATAATGATTTACTGTGAACACCCAAAAACTCCATATGCTATAAAAGGAAAAATACCAAAAGCAACAGCATACAGTTTAGCAGGCGGTACAATGCATTTTAACAAGACTGATGGCATGGTAGTTATGCATAGATTAAGTGAAGAAGATTTAGAAGAAAAAGTTAAGAGTGGAGAAATTTTATCAAGAATGTTAGAAAATAAAGAAAAACATATTAGATTTGTTGAATTTGAAACGGTAAAAATGAAGTCTCAAAGATTAAATGGAATATTAGGTAGCTGTATTATTGAATACGATATTATAACAGGAAGATATAATTAATTAAATTATGAAACAAGAACAAGCATTACAAATTATTGTACAAGTTTGCGAAAAAGGAAATAAAGCAGGTTTGTTTTCTTTAAGCGAATCATCTTTGGTTTTAAAAGCATTAGAACAATTTGGAGTTAAACCGCCAGACGTGGAAAATGTTGAAGAAGCAAAAGAAGTCAAAGAAGAAAGTGAAAAAAAACAAGTTAAAGATTAGTTATAAATTCACTTGCTACAATAATATAATAAATTTCAAAAAAAATAAAATCTCATTTGAAGATGAAGTAATACGTGGTACTACAGATAATCCATGTAGAACTTCAATATCATTATGGAGCTTATATAAATCAAAAAAAAACAAAAGTATAGGTTTTGATTTATCGAATAAAAGAACAATAATTCCTAACTATTGCCTTTTTTTTTCTGATATAAAAGAAAAAAAAACATATAAATATCAAAATAAAATTATTACAAGAGAAGAATTTGTAATACTTTTAGGATGTGAAACCTAAAGGAAAAGAAAAAATAATAGTAGAAATAAAAAAATTTATTAAAGATAATAAGGTAAAAGCAAATAAAAACTTTTACGATTCTAAAGACGATTTAGAATGTTATAAAATGATTTATGCTTTATCTGAATTGTTTAGAGTAAGCGATACACATATAAGAAATCATGAAGAAGTTGAAAAAATGATTGATGATTTATGGTGTTTGTATTATTATTTTAAAGAAAATATTGATGGTAATAAAATAAATTATACTAATATTGTAAATAGGTATTCAATGTATGAAGAAAAAAATTGATATAAATAAAATAAAACCTAACGAAGAAAATCCAAGATTAATTAACGAAGAAAAATTTAATAAGTTAGTAAAATCAATTAAAGATTTTCCAGAAATGTTAGAAAAAAGACCATTAGTGGTCGATGAAGATTATGTAGTGTTAGGTGGTAATATGAGGCTAAAAGCTCTAGAAAAAGCAGGAGTTAAATCAGTATGGATAGATATGGCGGAAGGTTGGAGCGAAGAAAAAAAACAAGAATTTATAATAAAAGATAACGTTAGTTTTGGAGCATGGGACTGGGATATATTAGCTAACGAATGGGATAATAATAAGATAAACGAATGGGGACTTGATTTTTTGTTTGATAAAGATATTAATTTAGATAATTTTTTTGAAGATAAAGAAGAAGAAATTGATAAAAAAAATAAAATTATTCTTGAATATAATGAAATTGAGTATAATAAAATTATAGATAAATTAAATTCAATAAAAGGAAGCAAAGAAAAAATAATTTATGATTTGTTATTTAAATGAAAATATATTTAGCGGGATTCAGAACAATACAAAATCATTTTGATAAATCCACAAAAGACGTTTATTTACTATCATCTTTTTGGGAACATAAAACGGGAAGATACGAGGATTATGTAATGCAAAAAAAACATATATTAGATAGTGGTGCATTTACAGCAATAAACGACAAAACAGGAAAATATAAGAATTTTGATTGGGATATCTATTGTGATAAATATATTTCTTTTATAAAAAAAACAAAACAAAAATTATTCTTTGAATTAGATATTGATTGTGTCGTTGGATTAAAAAAAGTCGAATATTATAGAAAAAAAATTGAGGACGCTATTGGAATAGCACCTATTGTTTGTTGGCATCAAAATAGAGGTTCTGATTATTGGATAAAAAGCTGCGAAGATTATAATTATGTTGCCTTAGGAACAACTACTACAACTAAAATTGGAAAAAAAATAAGAAGCAACCCATGGTCCTTAAAATGGTTTATTAATCATGCTCATAATAATAACGCAAAAATACATGGATTAGGTTTTACCTCGATAAAATGGTTAAGTAAATTAAATTTTGATAGCGTTGATAGTACAAGTTGGTTAGGTGGAAGGTATGGAAATATATATCAATTTAACAATCAAAAATTAAATCGATATAATTTTAAAAAAAACAAAAGAGTTAAAGATTGGTATGCGTTACATATACATAATTTCATAGAGTGGGTAAAATTTTCTAACTTTGCTGAAAAAAATTTTTAAAACATGAAAGATGTAGTTATATTATTTAGTGGAGGACAAGATTCTACTACTTGCTTATATTGGGCAAAACAAAAATTTGACAAAATTTATGCAGTTGGATTTGATTATGGACAGAAACATAAAATAGAAATAGAATCAGCGCAAAAAATTTGCGATAAAGAAAATATATCTTATAAGATATTTAATATAGCTGATTTATTAAAAACCAACAATAAAACTAATTTAAGATTAACAGAAGGAAGGAATAGTTTGTTTATTACTATTGCAGGAATTTACGCAAAAGGGCTAGGTGTATCGGATTTAATCACAGGCACTTGTCAAATGGATTTTCAAGATTATCCAGATTGTAGAAGAAAATTTATTGACAGTATTCAATTAACATTAACGCTAGGGATGGATGTTGATTTTAGAATACATACTCCTTTAATGTATTTATCTAAAGCTGAGACTTGGAAGATGGCAAAAGAATTAAATATTTTAAATGTTATAATTAACGATACTATGACAGATTATAATGGTTCAAATGTTTTTAATGAGTGGGGTTATGGAATTAATAATAATCATGCAACAGAATTAAGAGTTAATGGTTATTATGAAGCTAAAGAAAAAGGTTGGATATGATTATACAAAAGAAATATTATTTTTACGCAGGACATAGAAATAAAGAAGCAGGAGAAAAATGTAGTAGATTACATGGACATACTTATGATGTAATATGTGATTTTGAATTTGATTTTATAGATGAAAAAAGCGGAGTAACATTTTTATTTTCTGATATAGATAAATTAGTTGAGCCTATAATAAAATATTATGACCATTACTTTATATTATGGGACAAAGATGAAATGTGTGAGGTGTTTGATAAATGCAACGAGCCTTATAGAAAATTACCTTTTCCTACTTCTGCAGAAAATATGTCAGCACACTTATTTAATAGAATTAAAAATGAAACAAAATTAAATATTGTAAAATTACAATTTCAAGAAACAAAGTCAAGTACTGTAATATATGAACAAGGAAAAAAAGTTAGCAGTTAGTGAGGTGTTTTACTCTATTCAAGGAGAAGGAAAAACTATGGGTTACCCTTCTGTGTTTGTTAGATTAGGCGGATGTAATTTAATGTGTGGAGGTATGGGAACACAAAACGATAAAGAATTACATAACGAAGCTCAATGGAGATGTGATACGGTAGAGGTATGGATGAAAAGTCAATCAAAATTTATATCACAAGTTTTAAATGAAGAACAAATAAAGGCAATTAAAAACGGAGCACATTTAATTATGACAGGAGGTGAACCATTAATGCAACAAAAAAATTTAGTTGAATTTATTAAATATATAAAATCTAATATAAATGAAAATGTATATGTAGAAATAGAAACAAATGGTACAATTATTCCAAACGAAGACACATTACAATATATTAATTTATTTAACTGCTCTCCAAAAACTAAAAATAGCGGTAATGATAAATCTTTAACTTATGTTCCAAAAGCAATAAGAACTATTAATGAAGCAAAAGATTCTATATTTAAATTTGTAATAAATGATTATAATGATTTTGAAGAAGTAAAAAATGATTATGCACAATTAGTTGATAGAGAAAAAATATGGTTAATGCCTGCAGGAGAAAATCAAAAATTATTAGAAAAAACTAAAGAAAATGTAGCGGAGTTATGTAAAGTAAATAATTTAAAATTTACTACTAGACTTCATATAGAAATTTGGAATCAAAAAACAGGAGTATAATGGATATAATAAATCATATAACAGGAATGTGTGGTGAACCGCATTTAAATATTAATATAGTTTTTATAATAACTATTGTTTTTTTTATTATTAAAAAACAATTAAGAAAAATATGAGTTACGTAAAAATTCAATGGGAACAAATATTTGAAATTTGTTCTAATATAAAAGAAAAATTTCCTAATAAAAAATTTTGGGGAGTACCAAGAGGAGGTCAAGTTGTTGCGGGAATTTTAGGCAATGCTGTTAATTCAGTAGAGGATTGCGATGTTATTGTTGATGATATAATAGACAGTGGAAGAACAGAAGCTAAATTTAAAAAGCATAACAAACCATTTATAGCATTATATGATTTAAGAAAAATCGAAACAAATGATTGGTTAATCTTTCCATGGGAAAAAACACAAAACGACATAGAAGATAACGTTGTAAGAATATTACAGTATTTTGGTGAAGACCCAAACAGAGAAGGTTTAAAAGATACTCCTAAAAGATTTATAAAATTCTTTCAAGAATTTTTAAATCCACCAGAATGGAAATGTACAACTTTTGAAGGAGAGGGATATGACGAGATGATTATTCAAAAAAACATTCCGTTTTATTCTTTATGTGAACATCATATAGCTCCCTTTTTTGGTAAAGGACATATAGCATATATACCAAATAAAAAAATAGTTGGATTAAGTAAACTAGCAAGAACATTAGAAACATATTCTAGACGTTTACAAAATCAAGAACGTATAACACAACAAGTAGCTGAATTTTTAGAAAAACAATTAAAACCAAAAGGCGTTGCTGTTATATTATCTGCTCAACATATGTGTATGGAAATGCGTGGAGTTAAAAAACACGATACCTTTACAACTACAAGTAAAATGACTGGAGTGTTTAAAACGGGATATGAAGCTAGAATGGAATTAATGAATTTAATTAAATGAAAAGCAACAAAATACAACATACTAAAAAAGCATTATTAGAAGCCTTAGAAAAATCTTTAGGTGTAGTTACAACAGCTTGTAAACAAGTTGGTATTGATAGAACTACATTTTATAGATATTATAAAAACGATTCAAGGTTTAGAAAAAAAGTAAATGAATTATCTGATGTAGCAAAAGATTTTGCTGAAAGTCAATTATTCAAACAGATACAAGATGGTAATCCAACTGCAACAATTTTTTATTTAAAAACTAAGGCGAAGGACAGGGGTTATGTTGAAAGACAAGAGATTGAGCATACTGGCGATGTAAAAACAGAAATAGTTCAATGGAAACCAGCAGAAAAAAAATCATAGAATGCAACAAGCAATTCTATGAATGTTTAAATTCAAAAAAAAAAATAAAAATATTTCAAGGAGGTACAAGAAGTGGAAAGACGTTTGCTATATGTCAGTATTTAATTCATTTATTGTTATATGAAAAAAAACCAAAAATTATTACAATAGCAAGAAAAACACTACCAGCAGTTAAATCGTCTGTGTTTAGAGATTTTATGCATATCTTAGAAAAGGTTGGAATATTATATAACGGTTATTTAAATAAATCTGAATTAATTTATTATTATAAAAACCATAAAGTTGAATTTATAAGCGTTGATGAACCGCAGAAAATTCGTGGAAGAAAACGAGATATATTATTCATTAACGAAGGAAACGAATTGAGCTATGAAGATTTCAGACAACTTATTATGCGAACTAGCGAACAGACTATTATTGATTTCAATCCGTCAGACCCAATACATTGGATATATGATGAGCTTATGGATAGAGAGGATTCTGAAACTTTTATAAGCACATATAAAGACAATGCGTTTTTAGAAAAACAAATAGTTGATGAAATAGAAAGATTAAAAGATAAAGATGAACAATATTGGAATGTTTATGGAAAAGGAGAAAGAGCAACATTTGCCGAAGGAATGGTTTTTAAAAATTGGAATTGGATAGACTATAAAGAGTTTCCAGATAATGACGAAATATTTTTAGGTTGTGATTTTGGATATACTAATGACCCAACTGCTATTGTAGAATTAAGAAAACAAAATGATAAAATATATATAAAAGAAATATGTTATCAAACTGGAATGACAAATCAAGATATTGCAAATTTTTTAAAAGAAAATAAATATGACGAAAATATAATATACTGCGATTCTGCTGAACCTAAAAGTATTGCAGAACTAAGAAGTGCAGGAATATTAGCTAAACCAAGTATAAAAGGTCAAGGAAGTGTAGCAGCAGGAATTTCATTAATTAAAGAATATGAAATATTTTGCTGTAATCTATCTAAGAATTTAAAAAAAGAATATCAATTTTATATATGGGAAGAATTAAAAGATGGAACTAAAACAAATAAACCAAGAGATAAATTTAATCATTTGATGGACGCATTGCGTTACGGAATATATACAAGGTACAGTAATAGAGCAGATTTCTTTGTATATTAAAAGATTAATTATATTTGTTTAATTTTACAAATAAAAAAATATGCCTACATTTTATCAAAGAATACAAAATGCTTTAAAAGGATTTAATCAAAACACAAATCCTAACTATAATAAGTTTATTTATAGTACAATGGGAAACCAAATTATTTCAAATAATGAAAATGATGATAATTATATAAGAAAAGGATATCAAAAAAACCCTACCATATATTCAATAATAAATTTAATAACTAAATGTGCTGTTGCAATCCCTTTTAATATTTATGAAAAAGCAAACCCAGTTGCTTTAAATAAATATAAAAGTTTAACTACAGGCATATTAGATAATGATAGTTTATTAAAAGCTCAAATGATTAAAAAAGATGCTTTGACTTTAACGGAGGGAACTGAATTAGAAAAATTATTAGAAAGACCAAATCCAGCACAAAGTTATGCGACATGGATGACTGAACTAATAGCTTTTGGTAAGCTAACTGGCAATAGATATGTATATGGAATAGGACCAGAAACTAGAGAGGTTAAAACATTTAATGAGCTTTATGTTTTGCCTTCGCATTTAGTAGAAATAAAAAGCAACGGAATTTTCGAGCCAGTACAAAAATATGTTATGTCTTATCACACAACAGCATTTCAAATAGAAGCTAACGATGTGTTACATATAGCAGATTTTAACCCAGATTATGAATCAAACGGTAGTCATTTATATGGACAATCTCCTTTACTTGCTGGATTAAGAAGTATGACAACCAATAATGAATCAGTTGAAACGTCTTTGAAATTTTTACAAAACCAAACAGCTAGAGGAATATTAACAAGCGACGATGAAAGTTTAACACCTACACAAGCACAACAATTAAAGGATGCGTTTAGAAGAAATTATCAAGGCTCATATAACGCAGGAGATATAATAATTACTCCTAAAAAATTATCTTGGACAAATTTTGGATTGAGTGTAGCAGATTTACAATTAATAGAAAGCTATAACGCAACGATAAAAGATTTGTGTAACATATATCAAATTCCTGTACAATTATTAAACAACACAGAAAGCTCAACATATAATAATATGAAAGAAGCTAAGAAAGCATTTTATGTTAATGCGGTTATTCCAGAATTAATAAAAGTAAGAGATGAATTAAATAGGTGGTTAGTTCCTGCTTATGGGGAAAAATATTATTTAGATTTTGATTTTAATTCTATACCAGAACTACAACAAGAACAAGAAAAATTAGTTGACCAATTAAGTAAATCTTATTGGCTTACAATGAATGAAAAGAGACAAGCTATGGGATACGGAGTATCTGAAAATACTATGTTAGATAATTATTTTTTACCAAGTAATTTAATTCCTGTTGATGATTTAAGTTTTGACGCAAATGAAAAAAACTTTTTTGAATTAGGATATACTGTAAAAAAACCAGTACCAGGTATGACAGATGTATATACCACAAGACAAGAAGCAGAAGAAAGAGCAAGAGAGTTAGGAGGTTCTGGAAGTCATGTTCATAATTTTGATGGAGAAGATGTTTATATGCCTTTTGAAACACATGAAGAATATGAAGAAGCTACTTCTAAATATTATGATGATGAAAATAAAAAACAAAAAACAACTATTAAAAAAAAACAAGTAACCAAAAAACCAACGGTAAAAAAAAAGGTAAATAAACAAAAAAAATAATGCCTTTACCAAATCCAAGAATTAATGAATCAAGAAATAATTTTATTTCTAGATGTATGGAAGACAATCAAATTATAGAAGATTTTGATACTATAAATCAACGTTATGCTGTTTGCAATAATCTTTATTCAGATAGACCTTCACAGAAACAATTTAAATTAGATAGAAAAAAATTTAGAAGAGCATATAGTTTAGGTTATAGAAAACTATTTAAAAAAGCTGCAACGCAAAATAATAAATTAACCTATGAGTATTATAAAAAAGGATTTAGAAATTCTATCAAAGAATTTCTTAAATCAAATGATTTAGATGGAAGTAACTATGTTTTATTTTTTCAAAATAGTAATACAGAAAAAATGTTTATGGATATATATACAAAAACTTCTTTATTATTTTATAACTGGTACTTAGATAATTACAAAAAATTTATTAAAAAATTATTTGGCACAGAACAAACAATGCAAAATTTTATAAATAATTATGTTAAATATTCTGCAAGAATAAATCAAAAAATAACATCAGTACAAAAGACAGCTATTAAAAATGTAATAACAATTTTCCAAAGTGTAATGCAAGACCCAGATTTCTTAAAAGAAAGCATGGAAGGAAAAGCAAAGATTTTACAAACAAAATTAGATGGTAGAGCTTTATGGGAAGCAAGAAGAATTGTAGTAACAGAAACAACTTTAGCAGCTAATTTAGGAGCAGAAAAAGCAGCACTTTCAGCTTTTAAACCAGAACAATTATTAAAAGATTGGATTCAAGGGTTTAGTATGAATCACAGAATAGGTCATGAAATATTATCATCACAAGACCCTATACCAATGACAGAAAATTTTATTAATCCAGAAACAGGAGTAAGTATGAGAATACCAGGAGAAGGACCAAGCAGCGAAGTAATTAATTGTTCTTGTTATGTAGCTTTTATTCCAAATCCTGCTGTTTTTGATATATAAAAAAAATTTATAAAAATTTATATTATTTTTGAAAGTAAATTAGATTAGTTATGATTATATATAAGCAGGCACCTCTAAGCGATATAGATGAAAAATCTGGGATTGTAAAAGGGTATGGTTCAATTTTTGGTAATAAAGATAGTGATAATGATATTATAGAGAAAGGAGCATATAAAAAAACATTAGAAGAAAACGGTAAAAGAGTAAAATATATTTACCAACATGATATAACTAAACCACTAGGTGTTATGAAAGAGCTCTTCGAAGATGAAAAAGGTTTAGCATTTACAGCTGAAATTCCAAAAACACAACTAGGAAAAGATGTTTTAGAACTAATGAAGTTCGGAGTAATAGAGGAAAATTCTGTTGGAATTTTACCTATTACAAAAGAATATGATGAAAAAAAAGATATAAGATATTTAAAAGAAGTTAAACTTTATGAAATTTCTGCAGTTACCTTAGCAGCAAATGATGAAGCAATAATCAATGAAGTGAAAAGCGAACAAGAAAGAAAAGATGACATTGAAAAAAGATACAATAGATTAATCAAATTAATTAAAAGTGGAAACATTTCTGATGAAATGGGCTATCTATTGGAATATGAACTTCAATGTTTGAAAGCTAATATTGATTTCACAAAGCCGACTGAAGAAGTCACTTTGCCGAAGAAAAATCTTACAACAAAAGAAGTGTTTGAATTTTTGTATAACCGACTTGGAAACAAGTCATAAATTTTGTTTTATTATGGCAAATATTGATAATAATACACAAGAACACTTGGATAATTTAGCAAATGTTATTGACGAAAAAATTGAAAAAGCAAGTAAAGCGTCAGTAGATAATGCTAAAAAAGAAGTGGACGAAGTGATAAAAGGCGAGGTAAAGAACCTTGTCGAAAAGTTTAACGAGGGCAATGAAGCTCTTAATAAACGATTAGATTCTATTGAAGTTGAAAATAAAAAAAGCAATTTCAATAAAACTTATACTAGCAAAAAAGAAGCGTTTACTGATGCGATAAGCAAAAGTGAATCTTTTAAAGCTATGCAAGCAGGAACAAGAAACAATGCAGGTTTCGAATTAAAAGCTGATGTTTTGATTTCTTCTGATTTTTCTGGAGCAACTTCTGAAAGAGATGCAACTGGAGTTATGAGAGTAGATGGTATCAAAAGGGACCCTGCAAATATTACCAACATGATGGGAATTATCCCAGTTGGTTCAACTGATTCTAACGTAGTTAGATTTGTTAAAGAATCTGCTTATACTGATAATGCTGCTGCTACAGCAGAAGGTTCAGCACCAACAGATTCTGAATTCGAATTAACTGCAGAAGATGCGGTAGTACAGAAGATTGCTGCTGTTATGACTATTTCGCAAGAAATGCTTGATGACACGCCAGCGCTTTCTAGCTACTTATCGACTAGAATCCCTGCGAAAATTAATACGGTCGTCGATGACCAATTAATTGGTGGCTCTGGAAGTTCTCCAAACCTTAAAGGTTTATTAAATGGAGGAACTGTTTTTGCTGCAGGAGGTTTTGCAAACGCAATTGAATCAGCACAAGAACTTGACGTTCTATATGTCGCTATGAATCAGCTTGCTGTTGCTAATTTTGCTGCTAATGGAATCGTTCTTAATCCAACTGATTTCCATAAAATCGCATTACTAAAAGATACTACTAATGAGTATCTAAGAGGCAACTCTTTAGTTTCTGCTGACGGATTCTTTAGGATAAACGGTGTTCCGGTTTACCAAAACAATAAATTATCAGCAGGTAATTTTATTGTTGGAGATTTTTCTCAAGGTTCACAGGTGTGGCAAAGAGAAGGATTACGTGTAGATATGGGATATGAGAACAATGACAACTTTGATAAGTATCTTGTTTCGGTTCGAGGAATTATTAGAATTGCACATTCTATATATTTACCGAATGCATATTCTAGAGGTTCATTTGCTACTGCTAAAACAGCACTAGAAACCTCATAATAAGTAATCTTATTATAATAAATAAAGGGTGTGTAAAAGCACCCTTTTTTTATGTTTATTTTTTTATAAAAAGTATAAAAAATTTTGTTTTAAAAAAAAATATAAGTATTTTTAATATTAGAACACGGTTTTCCTTATTCAATCTATGTTCTACGGTTTGTTTAAAGAGCAACAAATTAGTTGCTCTTTTTTTTTATCTTTGTTGAATAACTTAAATTTTAAAATCATGAAAGTAAAATTAAATCAAGAAATGGAAAGAGATGGAGTTGTTTATAAAGAGGGAGATATAATTGATATACCTAAAGCTAATGTTTCTGTGTGGGAAGAAAAAGGATGGGGAGTTGGAGTTAAAAAAGAGGAAAAAGGCAAGAAGGAAACAAAAGAATTGAAGACCTCTAAAGACAAAAAATAATGGTAAGCGTACAAATTGATTCTACTACTGGAAGTGAAATTGTTGGAACTTCTGAAATAAAATCTTATGCAAGGATAGAAACTAGTGCAGATGATAGCATAGTTTCTATTTTGCAAAAAGCAGCAAGAAGTGCATGTGAAGATTATATTAATAGAGATATAGTAGCAAAAACTAGAACATATTTTAGAAGCAATATACCTTTGAAAGGAGGGGATTATAATGGTTTATATGCTGATAGATATAAAATAGTTTTGCCTTATGCACCTATTAATGCAATAACAAGTGTACAAACACAGAACAGCGATGGAACATTAAGTACCGCAAATTATGATTCTTACGGTTTTGAAGATAAATATATTATATTAACAGGACTGCCAAACGAAGATATAAAAATTGTTTATACTACTTCTGGCAAATCTGATGATGCTTTAAAACTAGCAATCTTGCAATTAGCTTCTACATATTATGATAATAGAAGTGATTATGTTGCAGGAAACATTTCACAAATACCAACAAATGTTAAAAAAATACTTGACCCTTTTAAGTATGTAAGTGATATATAAAATGAATGCAGGAGAATTACGCGATAGGATAACGATTAAACGATTAACTAATTCTGCTGATGGTTACGGTGGCTGGACTAGTTCTAGTTCGTCTGTGGCTACTATATGGTGTAAATTAACGTTTACAGATGGAGAGATTGAAATGGAAAATAGTAAAAGAGTTTTAAATAAAGGCATTGAAATATTAGTAAGAAAAAACACAGCTACAACAAATATTCAAAAAGGAGATTTACTTTATCCAGAAACCGACAATAATGAATACAGAATAAATAGTATATTAGAAGAAAATATATATTGGTATAAAATTAAAGGTAACAGAACAGCATGATAAAAATTGACGCAAAAGAGCTTAAATTAAATGAAGGCAAATTAAAAGCTGAATTACAAAACACTAACAGTGAATTGCATAAATTTTTTAGATTAAGTTTAAAACAATTCAATCAATATTTTGTTAGTCAAGCAAAAATAAATGCTAAAGGAATGAATGTTGGTAAGGGTTTAGTTTCTTATGATGAAGAAATTAATAAATTAATAGGAGGTTTAGCAGCTAAAAACATGGCTTTCTATGCTCCTTATGTTGAGTTTGGTACAAGAGGAAAAGTTGATGTACCTCAAGGTTGGGATGAAATTGCAAAAAAATATAAAGGAAAATCTAAATTCAAAAGTAAAGTATCTTTTGAAGAAGCTATAAAATTATGGATTAAAAAGAAATTAAAAAAATCTAATGAAGAAGCAGAAAGATTGGTTTTTCCAATTATGATGAAAATATTAAGAGTAGGTACTGCACCAAAACCTTTTATGGTTCCTGCTTATCATAAAGCAGAGAAATTTTTAATGAAAGAATTAAATAAAAAAATTAAAAATTATTTAAAATGAAAGACCCTGCTTACATAGTTAGAAAAGGATTGTTTGATGTTTTAAACGGTAATATAAGTTATGATAGTTCTAATGTCCCTGTTTATAATGTTGTTCCAGATAATGCAACATACCCATATATTATTATCTATTCAGTTTCTACAGGTCAAATTGAAGATAATAAAACAAATTATATTACAGATGTTGAAACTAGATTAGAGGTTGTTACAAGATTTAGTTCATCTTCTGGAGGTCAATTACAAGCTAATAAAATTATAAATTCAATAGCTCAATTAATAATTCTAAAGACTGGATTGTTAAATTTATCATCAGATAATTTTAATGTCTATGGACAAACTAATAATGGCATAACTTACTTAACAGAAGATTTACCAGACCACACATATTATAGAGGTGTTTTGGAAATGTCTGTTAAATTAGAACAAGTATGAGATTAGAATTATATAGATATAGCTCACAAAAAGAAAGCACTTTAGGCGTTATGTTTTTGGTTGACCCAAAAACTTTAAAGAAAGAATTTTTATGTTATACTTTAGAGGATGAATTTCGTAAAAATAAAATATATGGTAAGACAAGAATACCAGCTAAACAATATTATGTAGAGCTAAGAAAAGAAGGAGGATATAATGAAAAATATAAAAAAAGATTTAGCGAAATTCATGAAGGTATGTTACATATTACTAATGTGCCTAATTTTAATTGGATACTAATACATTGTGGAAACACAGATGATAATACAGATGGATGTATTCTTGTAGGAGATAGCAGTGAACAAAATGTAACAAAAGATGGATTTATAGGAAGTTCAACAAATTGTTATAAAAGAATTTATCCAAAAATTTTAAGCATTATTAAAAAGCAAAAAAATTTAATTATTAAAATTATTAATTTTGAAGATAAATTAATTTAATAACTATGAATAGAAAAAAGAAAAACACAACAAAAGAAATAACAGAAAAACAGGTTGGTTTAGATTTTGATTCAGATGGTAAACCAGATTTGGTTTTTGATTTAAAAACCATAATCTTGTTATGTACTATGATTGGTTCAGTTACATTATCTTATACTAACCTAAAACAGGAAATTGAAGTGGCTAAAAAACTCCCTGTGTATGAAATACAAAATGACGATTTTAATATAGTAAATCAAAAAATGGATTACATACAAATGGAAATAGATGATATGAAAGATAAGATAAAAGACTTAGAAAAAAAAGTATATAAAAAATGAAACTATTAAGTGATATAAAATTATCTGAAAGTGAAGTAAAACAACAATTTAAAACAAATTGTACTATTCAAAAAATTAACGCTTTAATGGATATAAGTGAAAGTTTAAAAGATTGGGAAGGTATGAGAAAATTAGAACTTATATTAGAAATAGAAAATAAATTATTAGGTAACGAACAACGTAAAGGTTTAATAGATGAATTGTAATGGATGTATCAATGGTTGTATTTATGGTGGCATTTGCAGGAGTGTATAGTGCTTTGATTTTATATATATTTATAAAAAATAATAATGAAAATACTAAGTAAAATATTTGGTGGTGCTTTAGACCAAGTGGCAAATGTTGTCGACAAATTTGTTATGACTAAAGAAGAAAAAGCTGAAGCACAAAAACAAATAAAAACTATATTAATTAAAGCCGAACAGTCAGCTCAAAATCAAGTTTCAAGTCGTTGGGAGAATGATATGAAATCTGACTCATGGCTTAGTAAAAATATTAGACCACTTACTTTAATTTTTTTAACTTTTGTTTTTGTTATTATATCTTTTTTTGATGGCAACATTGGAACATTTAGTGTAAATGAGGCATACAAACCTATTTATCAAACTTTACTCATGGTTGTTTATTCAGCTTATTTTGTAGGACGTTCAATTGAAAAACATCAATCAATTAAACAGTAATGCCTAAGAGGAAAAGCTTTTATGGAATAGCTCATATTCCAAAACCAAAAAAAAAAAATAAAGGTATTCATAGTAAAAATAGACATACGTCAAATAAAAATGGCAAATACTATACAGGCACAAAAAATGGCTGCAAAAGATATAGAGGTCAAGGAAGATAGATTTTGTAAAGATTGTAAAAAAATATTATCAGTAAATTTTTTCTATAAAAGAAAAAATGGAAAATGCGAATTAACATGCAAAAAGTGTAGAGGATTTAAAAGAGAGAAACAACATAGAAAATTCAAACAAAAATTTATTTATCATTTAGCTAATTTTATTGATATAAAATGTACAAGATGTGGTTATGATAGAAATTTTAGTGCTTTAGATTTTCATCATACAGGAAAAAAAACTTATGCAATAGCAAGAGAATTAAGAAATTTAACACAAAGTTCTTTTATAGAAAATGGTAAAGTAGATAAATTAACAAAAGAAATTCTTAATCATTGTATTATCCTTTGTTCAAACTGTCATAGAGAACATCACACTAAGTATTTTATGAAACTGAAAAAATAGTATATTTGTAATAAAAATTTATTAAATGGGAGCACTAACTGGAAATACCATATCATCATCATATTTAGGTTTACTAAAAACAAGCGACAATGCAATACTTAATTCATCGTTAAGATTAATTGAAGATGGAGGTGGAACAGATGCTAGTATAAAATTATCTACTACACAATTAGGTTTAGCTGATGGTACAACTACAGTACCTTCTTTAACATTTTCAAGCGATTCAGATACAGGGTTTTATTATTCTTCAAATACAATAAAACAAACTATAGGCGGAACAACTTATTTAAGTTTATCAACTACAGAATTAACACTTACTGGTAATTTAAGTGTTAGCGGAACATTTAAAGATTCTAGCGGAGACGCAGGTTCAGCAGGACAAATTCTTAGTTCTACAAGTTCTGGTACAAATTGGATAGATAATGATTTAGGTGATATTACAAGTGTAGTTGCAGGTGATGGTTTAACTGGAGGAGGTACATCTGGTGATGTAACAATAAATTGGGAATCAACAGGTACAACTGGCAAAATACCTAAGTTTACTTCAACAACTGTAGTAGGAGATTCTATTGTAAGTGAAAGTAGTAGTACATTATTAATTGACCCTACTGGTAGTGGCTCTCACGCAGGTAATATTGCTTTGACTTTACTTGGTGTTTCTGGTCAAGATGAGCAGGTATATATATATGCAAATGGTTCAAGTGGAGAAAATGCTTCAATAAAATTAATACCCATCGGTGCAGGGTATGGTCACATTATTGGTAGTGGAAGTGGTTTAAGACTAGGTACTTCAAGTGATACAGATTCAATAACAATAACTTCATCATTAGTTGAAATAACTGAAGATGTACAATTAACTGGAACAGCACCTAATATAGTTTTTAATGATAGTGCTGTAACAAAAAATATTGCAAAGATTTTAGGTAATGTTGATAGTGCAGGAACTAATGGTGGAAAATTAGAATTTCAAACAGTTGCAGATAGTGGTTCAAGTTATATCACAGCACTTGCAATTGATGATTCTCAACAGGTGGGTATCGGTACAACTACACCATCAACACTTTTAAATTTAGAATCAAGTTCTACTTCAGCATTGTTAATTGCAAATAGAACAAATGCTGTAGATGGAACTAAAAATTTAATTGATTTTAAATTAGATGCTAGTGATGATAATTCTTATAGTGCAGGTTCTATTGGTGTTGAAGCTGAAGGTACTTGGTCATCAACAGCAGGTACAAGAGATGGAAGTATAATATTCAGACCTAGTGTAAATGGAACAGATACAGCAGGAATGGTTCTTACAAGTTCATTTGATTTAGGTGTTGGACTAACATCACCAAGTGATTATTATGCAACTGATGTTGTAATAAGTGCGAATGATGAGGGTGGTTTAACTTTTGCTTCAACAGGAACTACATTCAAACAATATATAGCTTGGGCTGATGGAACTTCTGGTGATGCTCAATATAGAGGTTATATTGCGTATGACCATAACAACGATTCTATGGCAATTGCAACTTCTGGAAGTGCTAAGGCTACCATAGATTCAAGTGGAAACGTAGGAATAGGAACAACTTCACCAACATCACATTATGAAAAAGTATTACATATTCACGAGGCATCTGGTTCTTCAACTATACACCTAACTAATAATACAACTGGTTCTACTCTTAATGATGGCATTGATATTTTAGCTTACGAAGATGATTTTTATTTATTAAATAGAGAGCATACAGCAGGAAAAATATTTATAGGCGTAACAAATGATGGAACACCAACAATAACGACAGACCATAATAAAAATGTTGGAATAGGAACAACAAATCCAAGTGATGTGAATGCCTTGCATCTTTTAAGTTCAATAGATTCTGATTTTCCAACACTTAAAATAGAAACCTCATCAACAACAAGGGACGCTAGTTTAAGTTTTATTACAAATGGTGGCAACACTTTTTGTATGGGTATTGATGCATCAGATAGTGATAAGTTTAAAATATCAGATAATAGTATTTTAGGTACTAACGATAGATTAGTAATAGATTCTAGTGGAAATCTTGAAACTGGAGATATAACAATAGCACACGATGATACGCCAACATTAAATTTTAAGAAATTAAGTAGTGCAGATGTTTTAGGTATTATAAATGTATATACTGATGCAGGTTCTGGTGGTAAAATGGAATTTAAAACAAAAAGAAATGGTAATACTGCGTTGGTTGCTTTGACTATTGATGATGACCAGATAGTGGGAATAGGTGCAACAGAAACTTATACACCAGCCCCTTCAGCTGGTGGTTCTGTATTAAATTTATCAAATACAGGTTTAGCAATAAAAAATGATACGGTAGGCAGTGACGATAATTGGTCTGTTATTAAAAATACTGGAACTGGTAGTACAGCAAATTTAGTTTTTGTTACAGGTCTAGGTACAGCTATGACAATGGGACACAATGGAGAAATTAAAATAGGAACTTCAACAGCTTTAGGTTCTGGTCTCTTAACAGTAGCATCTAATAATAATCAAGGAATTGCTATTGGTTATGGTTCTGGTACAAATGAATATAGGAGATTATACCATCATAGCACAGGGCTTTATTTTGAAAGTAGCACAAATCAAGCATATCTTTCAGCAGCAGGTGCTTGGACAGATGCGTCAGATATATCTATTAAAAAAGATATTGTTGAGATAAAATATGGATTAGATGATGTTTTAAAAACAAAACCAAGAAGTTATAAAATGAAATCTGATGATGAAGTTCAAATAGGTTTTGTAGCACAAGAAATTAAAGAAATAATACCAGAAGTTGTAACAGATGTTGAGGATAAACCATTAGGGGTTTCGTATGGTAAATTAGTAGCAGTAGCATTTAAAGCTATACAAGAATTAGAAGCTAGAGTAAAAGAATTAGAAAATAAATAAAATGAAAAAACTATTATTACTTTTATTTCTTTGCTCTTGTAGTTTATCACAAACTAATAAAGAAATAGAAAAAGACACATTAAATTTAGATTCAATTATAGATGAAAGGTGGCAACAAGATAAACATTTGATTGATAGTTTGTTTGAAATAAGACCATCAAATTATTCATCAAGATAATTATTATATTTGTATTAATTTAAAATTATAAACTATGGCAAAAGACACAATAAGTTATTCATGGGATTGCAGAACAGTTGATTGTTATCCAACAAAAGACGATAATACAGATGTAGTATATAATGTTCATTGGAGAATAAATGCAACAAGTTCAAAATTGGATAAAGATGACAACCCTTATTCAGCAACAATTTATGGTACACAAGTTTTAGAAACCGATGATATAACAGATTTTATTTCATTTACTGATTTAGATAATGCTAAAGTAACAGAATGGGTAACAAATGTTATGGGGGAGGATAAAATACTAAGCTATAAAGAATCATTATCAAATCAAATACAGGACAAAATAACTCCTAAATCTGTTCTTCTTACAGTCAAAGAGTAAAAAAAATTTTACTTTTTCTTATTTATATTTGATTATTATTTAACAATTTAAATTTTTATTATTATGGCAACAACAGGTGTATTTAATGGTACTAAAATGCTATTACAATTATCAACTGATGGTGGTTCTAGTTATACTACAATTGGACATTCGACAAGTGCGAGCTTCAGTTTCAGCATGGACACGCCCGAAGCGAGTTCAAAAGACAGCGGTGGATATCAAGAAGTTATCGCCGGTGCACGTTCAGCGGAGGTGTCGTTCGATGGGCTAGTGGCTTACGACGACAGTTGGAATATCGACAATTTTATAGATTATATGATTGGACCTTCTAATGGCAGAAGTTCATTACATGTATCATGGGGAACTGCTACGTCTGGAGATAAATATTATACAGCAAAATGCTACGTATCAAGTATTGAATATAGTGGAGAAGCTGAAAATCCAGTTACTTATTCTGGGACTTTGGTTATAACTGGTTCAATAACTACTAGCACTAGATAATATTAATCTTTGTATATTTCTAAATCTTTTATTAGATTTGAAATATGAATAAAGAACGAGGATATTATTCATTAGAATTGGGGGGTAAAAAACGTACCCTTCATTTCTCAATGAATTTCTGGGCAGAATTAACTGACCATCTTAACATTTCAATTCAAGAAATTGGTGAAGCATTTAATAACAAAATGGCTATTTCTGGTATTAGAGGAATAGTATATTGTGGAATGTTAGCTTATGATAAAGAAAACAAAAATGAAATTTCTTACAATGTATATGATGTAGGAAATTGGTTAGAAGATTTAACCGAAAATGATATTACCAATATGATGCAAGTAATGACAGAATCTAAAATTTTAGGTAATAAATTAAATGCAGGAATAGATAGAACTCAAAAAAAAAATCCAAAGAACAAATAGATTGGGATACTCTTAAAGATTATTATATAGGTCAGATTGGAATTAAGCCAGATAAATTCTGGAAATATACTTTCCAAGAAAATTATTTATTAGCAGAAAATTTTCATATAAAAAATAACTTATCATGGGAGCAAACAAGATACCTTGCTTGTATGGTATATAATATGAATATTACTAAAAAAGGTCAAGCAAAAAAACCTAAAGATTTATTTGTTCTACCACAAGATAAAATTAAAAAATATATACCTCCAAAATCAACTAAAGAAGAGTTTGAGAAAATGAAAGCTGATATTGATAAACTAAGAGAACAGAACAAATTTAAGAAACTTAAATAATTATTATATTTGTTTAAAAAATCATTATGCCAAGTTTCGTTATACCAGTAAGAATAGACGCCAAAGGAGTTACTAAAGGATTAAATAATATCTCATCTAAATTTAAAACTTTAGGAAGAAATTTAACTTTAGGAGTTACACTTCCTCTTGCAGGTATTGCAACAGCAGCAAGTCGGATGGCACTTACATTTGACGAATCTTTAACAAAAATTAACACTTTAGTAGGAGTTAGTAAATCAGAGATTCAAGGAATGAGAAGCGAGGTAATGAAGATTGCAGGTGCTACCGCACAAGCTCCAAACGAATTAGCCGACGCATTATTTACAGTTACTTCCGCAGGGTTAAGAGGAAAAGAAGCTATGCAGGTTTTAGAGATGGCAGCCAAAGGAAGTGCAAGTGGTTTAGGAGAAACTAAAACAGTTGCACAGGCATTAACTGGTATTATGCAATCATACGCAAAATCTGGTATGACAGCTTCACAGGCAACAGATATTTTAACAGCTACCGTAAGAGCAGGTAATTTAGAAGCCTCTGAATTAGCTCCTGTGTTAGGTAGAGTTACAGGTATTGCAGCACAGTTAGGAATTGGATTTGATGAAGTTGGTGCTTCAATAGCAACATTTACTAGACTAGGAGTAAATAGTGCAGAAGCTGTTACGGGTTTATCTGGAATAATGAATGGATTAGTTAAACCTACCGACCAGACTAGAGATGCTCTAGCTACATTAAATATGAGCATGGATGGTCTTAGAGAGTCAATAAAAGAAAAAGGATTAGCAGCAACATTAGTAGATTTAGTATCAAAAGTAGGAGATAATCAAGATGTAATAGGAGAATTAATTCCTAATGTAAGGGCTTTATCTGCTGTGTTAGGTACTGCAGGAGCACAAGGCGAAGATTATGTTAAAGTAGCAAATGAAATTTCAAACTCTACTGGTTTAGCAAATCAAGTTTTTGAAGATACAGCTAAAAGTTCTGCATTTCAATTTAAACAATCTTTAAATCAATTAGCAGTAGTTGGAACTGAAATTGGAAGTATGTTATTACCGCCTTTAGTAAAAGCCGCAAAATTTGTAGGAGATTTAGTTAAAGGTTTTATGTCGTTAGACGGAACGACAAAAACTTTAGTTATTGGTTTAGCTGCAGTTGCTGCAGCGGCAGGACCATTGATAACAGCTTTTGGACTTTTAATGTCTCCTATTGGTTTAATAATAGCAGGTATTACAGCTTTAGGTGTAATTGTGTTTAAAAATTTTAATTCTATAATAAGTTTTGTTACAAGTGTAATTAATTCATTTATTACTTTATATAATACTACACTTACTGTAAGATTAGGTTTTGAAGGAATAAAATTTATTGCAAAATCTGTTTTTGGATTTTTAAAATTACAATTAACAAACGCAATATCAATTTTTAAAAATTTAGGATTAATTATTAAATTAGTTTTTCAACGTAGGTTTTCAGAAATTCCAGACTTAGTTAAACAAGCCTTCACAACGGTTAAAGATGACACAAAAGAATTTGGACAAGATGTAGCAGAAAATTTTAAAGACGGTTTAAAAAACACTTTAACTGGAACTTTACAACACGTTACAGAAGAAGGAATAAAAAAAGGCTTAGGAAATGCTGTTGATAATTCATTAGATTTTGTAAAAGGTGTAGCAACAAAAATAACATCTGCTATGGGAATTGGAATGAGTGGTGGAGATACAGATGAAGGCGAAGGTGAAGGAGAAGGAGAAATAAAAGGACCTACTGAAGTTATAGCAGATAGTATAGAAAAAGGAACTGAAAAAACAGAAAGTGCGTTTTCAAAATTTTTTAATGGATTTGATTTAAATAAAGAAAAGTTAGGAAATCTTGTTAATGAATTAAATGTAGCAATTCAACAAGGTATAGGAAATATGATTGGGGGAATTGCTGTTGCTATTGGTACTGGCTCAAATGTTATGGGTGCTTTTTTAGAAATGATGGGAGGATTTATGGTTGATATCGGTAAAATGTTTATTAAATTCGGTGTAGCTCAATTTACTTTTATTCAAACTTTGAAAAAAGCTAATCCATTTTTACTTATAGCAGCAGGAGCAGCATTAGTAGCAGTCGGTTCAATGATTAGAAGTAAAATGGCAAAAAAAGCAAGTGGAGCAGATAGTGGAGGAAGTGGAGGTTCTTCAAGGGGTGTTACTGCTTTTGCTGATGGTGGTATTGTAACAGGACCAACACTAGGTCTTGTTGGAGAAGCAGGACCGGAAGCAATTATACCTTTGGATAGACTAGGAAGTGTTATGGGACAACAAAAAGGTGAATTTGTACTTAGAGGAACAGATTTAGTTTTAGCTATGGATAGAGCACAAAATTTTAAATCAAGAATAACCGGTTAATGATATGGCTTACGGACTTAGATTTCAAGATGATTTTTTTGATGTTGATGAACACAAATGGAAATTAAGAATATATAAAAAAGATTTTACAGGTGATGTAGAAAACAATACTTTAACACTAGGACCAAACGCAGCTAAAGTAACATGGGAACAAAAAAATGATAATTTTTTCGACCCTATAATTGGAAGTTCCTGTGAAATATCTATGTATGTTACTGCTGATTCTGGTGGTACATTTTGGGAAAACGAGGACAGTAATTGGGAAGCGGCTAATTTTGCATGGGAAGAAACAAATTTTGATTTCGTAGCTCCTATAGATGACAGAGAATATAAAATAGAATTATTATATGCTCATACAGGTGGTACAGCAACATCAACCACAACAAATAAATTAGTAGATAGTTCAGCAACATTTACTTCATTAGTAAAAGTTGGTGATATTGTTTTTAATTTAACAGACACTACATATGCTTCAGTAAACAGTATAGATGATGCTAATACTTTAACCTTATCTAGCAATATTTTTACAAGTGGTGAAGAATATATGATTTACAGTTCTTATTGGGTTGGTTTTATTATACAAGACCAATATACTTTACCGTTAAAACCTTTTCCATATTTAATTAATTTTTATGCTAGTGATTTGATTGGAACATTAGATGGATACTCTTATGCAGGAACTACGGAAAGACCTAATTGTATGGAAGTAATTAAAGAATGTATGAAAAATATAAACGAGCAAAATGCAGGAGGAGATTCTAATGCTGCACTACAGTTAGATTATCAAACTTTATGTAGAATAAAACCAAATACATCTGCAAGTGATGGCGACCCTTTTTTACAAACTTATATAAGAAGCAAAGAAGCAATGAATGATGAAAATGATATTGCTGTAGATTGTAAAACAATATTAGAATCGATTTTACAAATGTTTAATTGTAGAATGTTTCAAAGTGGAGGAAAATGGGTGATAATATCAAATGATGCTATGGCTTTAAGTTCTTATTCTGGAACTGGAAAAGTTTTTAATAACTATGATTATGATAATGTTTCATCTTCTACAGGAACAACAAGTTTAACTTCTCCAACTAAAAATATAAATAGCAGCCAATCAAATGATACTATTCAACCAATGAATAATGATTTATTAAAAATATTAAAAAGACCTTGTGTAACGCAAAGAACAAATATTAGAATAAAAGATATGTTACATAATGAAATAACTAACGGTACTTTTGAATCGGTAGCTGCTGCTTCTGGAAGCACTCCAAGTTGGGGAAAAAATATAAATAATTGGACTGTAAGTGGCGGCTCAACTAGTTCAACAGAATACGCAGTTAATTCTACTGCTGCTGATACTTCTGGGTGGCCTGTGGTAGTTTATGGTATTCCACCTGCGGCAGGAGTTTATTCAATGATTACAATCGGAAATGAAGGTACTGCATTTAATACAGAAATTTTAAAAAACACAACTGGTTCAATTGATAATATTGGAGGTAATATTATTTTTAAATTTTCTCATTATGCTTATGACCCAAGCTATTCGGCTTCAACTGCTTTAAATTATTCTATAAGGTATCAGTTTAAAGTAGGAAGTTATTATTGGAATAATAGCGGACAAGAATGGACAACAAATGCCACTAACGGTCGTAATACAATTATAGGTTCTGTAGCACAAGAATGGATTGAAAATACAGTAACAATGTCTCAGCCTCCAGTTTCTGGAGCTTTAGAAATAATATATTATAGAAGTGAAGAGGATGCTTACTCTAGTTCTAATTTTAGAATGTATTTTGATAATGTAATTATTTTACCAGAAACAGCGTCAGAATATTTTTCTACAAAAGTTAATATAACAAAAGCTCCATATGTAGAAAATAGCGGTGTTATTAAAACTTTTGATAATCGTTTTGGTCAATTACAAGATATTATTTATTCAAATGCTTTGGTAAATTCTTCTGGTACAGCTATAACTCATTATACTTATTTTGACAATACAATTAT
>CEWF01018110.1_pt1 | contig 29266 bp, 30 predicted proteins | sample 531331 | NCBI WGS metagenome assembly CEWF01 (sample SAMEA2622676, study PRJEB7988) | marine metagenome | biome: marine biome (ENVO:00000447); feature: mesopelagic zone (ENVO:00000213); material: "saline water (ENVO:00002010), including plankton (ENVO:xxxxxxxx)" | depth 600 m | reverse complement strand
CCCCTCACGCCATGGGAAACGCCACAGGACCGGCGCTACCCGGCTCGAGACCTTTCAAAATGTCATCCATCCGCTGTGCAACCTGCTCCCGCGACCCCTGCGCGTGAGTCAGCACATAAAATTGCCGCTGCCGAATCGCGTCGAAAAGCTGCTCGGCCACCGCGGCTGGCGACTGCGCGGTTTCAAAGAATGCCGCCGCCAAGGCTTCCATGTCGCGCTGCTCCCGCTGGTAATCTGGATCATTGCGCAAGGTCTCCGGCAGTGGCCGGTTACGCGCCGCCGCGTAAATCTTGGTGTCGACAAACGACGGGCACAGCACACTCACCCCCAAGGCTGAGCCGGCGTTTTTCAGATCGCCAAGCAAGACCTCAGACAAGGCGACAACCGCGTGTTTGCTCACGGTATACGGCGCAGTACCCGGCGCAGACATCAAGCCGGCCACCGACGCGGTATTTATGATATGGCCGCTGCCTTGAGCCATCATCCGGCTGGTAAAGGAACGAATACCGTGGATAACCCCCCAAAGATTCGCACCCAGCACCCACTGCCAGTAGTCCTCATCCAGCTCCCAGACATTCCCGCCACCCCCAACGCCGGCGTTATTGAACAGCAAGTCCACCTGCCCGCAGCTATCAAACGCCGCGTCGGCCAGGGCCTGCACTGATGCCGCCTTGCTCACGTCAAGCTGTCTGCAAATGAGTCGTCGCTCGCTTTTTAAATTCAGCGATTTCGCCGCCTCAACCAACGCCAGCTCATCAATATCCGCCAGCACCAGATGCATCCCCAACTCCGCCGCATGGCGGGCAATAGCCAGACCTATACCACTGGCCGCGCCGGTAATAACCGCAACGCGATCGTCAAATTGCTGCATAGCACACCCCATTTTTATTATTAGTCAGTAGCCACTCAACATGGCGTACAGCACTTGTTTTAGCCGCCGGATATGGCGCGCAAGGTAATCGGGCTCCACGTCGAACACATCTTGAATACTGAGCCCCTGCAACGCAGAGTGCACAAAAATCAGCGCATCAAGCACCTGATCGTCGGCCAGCGTACAGTCGGCAAAAATCTCACGCATACTCGTCGTACAGCTCTCGCTGATTCCCAGCGAGGCCAGCTTGGCCTGCTGCTGGGTACGCGGCTCGCGCCGCAATGCCAGCAGAATTTCCAGCGATGCCCAGCCAATGTCTTTGCTGTGATGCTGCCAAAGAGTATCGACAAAGCTGCCGATACGTTTATCAAGGCCTCCCTCCCGGAGTGAGGGAGCCGCCAGACTGGCATTCAGCGTATCGAATGAGCGCTGAATAACCTGCAGCAGCAAACGCTCCTTGCTGCCGAACTGGTGCTGAACCGCCCCCCAGCTCACGCCGGCACGCTCGGCAATCTGGCTCGAGGTGGCAGCCGCATACCCCCCCTCACAGATCAGCGAGACCACCGCCGACAGAATGTTTTCCTGCGTTTGCTGGGTTTTCTGTGCCTGCCTGCCGAGTGGCTGTGGCTGCGTCACTGCTCGTCAGCCTCGCCGAGTACCTTCAGTGAATAGTCGATCGCAAAACCGCCCTCAACCATACTGCCGTCGCCGGTGGCCAGCGACATGCGGGCCAACATCACCGAGATCCGCATCCCGGCAAAAACCAGGTAATAGTGCAGTTCATCGGCGCTCAGCCCGGTCTTCTCACACCACCGCTGCACACTCTGCTCCCGTCCCGGAATGCCTTCCAGCGGCGGAACGCCCAGGCCATGGCTGAACATTTCGTCCATAAAAATCCACCAGGCAAGGTCCTGCACGGGATCGCCCATACAGAGCATTTCCCAGTCCAACAACGCGGCGACGCGGGTTTTATCTTCACTGAAAATCACATTCGCCATACGCGAATCCCCCCAACACAGGCGGCGCGTCTGCTCTGCCGGCTGATGTCCCTCCAGCCATGTCAGCAGAGTTTCACAAGCTGGACTGCGGCGATCACCCAACGCCCAGCTCAGGTAGTGACGCCAGTACGCAAGCTGCTCGGCCAGACTCTTGGGAAACGTATGTTCATCAATGAACGCTTTCAGCGGCGGCCGATCAACAGGCAAGTTGTGCAGCGCAGCCATCATATCCACCCCGGCGTTCCAAACCTGCCTGCGTTCAGCGGGCGTAGACTCACAGAGCCAGCCATCCATGTGGTAAGGAGGAATATCCGGAGGAATCAGACCGGGTGTTTTTGCCATGATGTAAAACGGCATACCCAGCACCTGCCCAGTGCTTTCCAGTGCAACCAGCGCAGGAGCCGCAATGCCGGGCACCCCACCGAGCATATCCATCACCGCATATTGCAGTGGCAAGTCGTAGTCGGGAAACACCAGCGCATCACCCTGAGCCTGCAAGCGCCCCACCATGTCTCGGCGCTCTCCACCATCAACTTCACAGCTCAGCATCACCGTAATATTCGACATCCCATTGTTTTCCGGAATCTCGAAGTCACAGATACGCACCGCCGAGCCGGGGTACACCGTCTCCGCCAGCCAGCTCTCCAGCCGCTGGCGTACCTCTTCGGGGTTACTGAGTTTGGGGGTGGGACGCATATCGTCGGTCACGGCTAATCACCTCTATTGCTAGGCAAAATGACGAGGGACTGGCCGTTCAACACAGCAGGGCAGCATCGCCACACCGTCATTTATTATTGGATTATGGATATTCACGTTGTGCTGCCTGACACACAGTGTGTAACAAAAAACCATTCTTGAGAAATGTTTTTATGTGATACTGAATAAAGAATCCGGCCCAAACCAATAACAACACCGGGACACACCATGAGCACAACGCAGAAAACCACCTTCTGCCGCATCTGCGAAAATCAGTGCGGTCTGCGCGTCAGCCTCGACGGCGAACGCATCACGCATATTGAGCCCGATACTGAACATGTCGCCTCGCGAGGCTATGCCTGTATCAAGGGACTGAGCTTCCAGAACATGCGCGACAACCCCGACCGCATCACCACGCCAATGAAGCGCGACGGGGAGCGCTGGCACGCCATCAGCTGGCAACAGGCGTTTCAGGAAATCGGGCGGAAAGTCCGCCAACTGCGCGATGATCACGGAGACGACAGCCTCGGCCTATACTTTGGCAACCCCATCAGTTTCAGCCCCCTGATGCCGATCTTCTTTACCGGCTTTGCCCAGGGGCTCGGCACCCGAAAGCTCTTCACTACCGGCAGTCTGGACTGCAATAACAAGTTTCTGGTGAGCCAGCACATGTACGGCTCACCAATGGCACTGACCTTCCCCGACATCGATCATCTCGACTGCCTGATCATGCTGGGCAGCAATCCCTCGGTGTCGAAAATGAGTTTCATCAATCTGCCCGACCCGGTCCGTCGCCTGAAAGCCATAGAGGCGCGCGGTGGCAGCGTGATTCATATCAACCCGCGACGCACGGAAACCGCAAAAGCATTAGGCGAGCAATGTTTTATTCGCCCGGATACCGATGTATTTTTTCTGGCCGCCTTCCTGCGCGAACTGTTTGAACAGGGCGCCGTCGATCGCAAGCGCGCAAGCCAATTCATGGAAGGGCTGGAAGAACTGGAGGCCCTCGTCTCACCGTGGACCGCCGAGCGCCAGGCCGCCGTTACCGGCATCAGCGCGGATAGCCTTCGCAAACTGGTACAGCGTTACGGCAGCGCGAAGGGCGCCGCCCTGTATGGCTCGACCGGCATCAATCAGGGCAGCAATGGCAGCGTCGCCTTCTGGTTGCTGGAGTGCATCAATGCCGTCAGTGGCAATCTGGACAAACGCGGCGGCAGCCTGATGGGAAGGGGGATATTCGACTACGCCAAGGCCACCACCGGCGCCGATGATCAGGTATTTCACTCGCGCATCGGTCATACCCGCAGCTTTCTCGGCACCCTGCCCACGCCGTTGCTCGCTGACGAAATTCTCGAAGAGGGTCAGGACCGCATTCGCGGCCTGTTCGTGATCGCCGGCAACCCGCTGCTGACCAGCACCAACAGCCGCAAAACCGCCAAAGCGCTCGCCAGCCTCGAACTGCTGGTCGCCGTCGATATTCTGCGCAATGAAACCGCCGAATACGCGCACTACTTCCTGCCCGGTACGCATTTTAGCGAGCGCCCGGACATTCCCTTCACCTTCTTCAGCTTCTCCGGTCTGATGCCGGAACCGTGGTTTCAATATACCGATGCCCTGCTGCCGCCACCCGGCGACTGCCGCGACGAGAGCTGGATAATTCGCCAGCTAGCCAAGCACTGCCGCGCGCCGCTGTTTGGCTCCCGACTGCTGCAGGGCAGCATGAACATCGGCGGGAAACTGGGGCAGCTACCGGGACTCGGGGCGCGACTCACGCCGATGCCCGAGCGACTATTGGGACTCATCAGCCGCGCAGGCAAACTGGGTGGACTGGGCGCGCTGCGCAAGCATCCCCATGGCATTGCGCTGCCCGCCATTGACGGCAACAGCTACTTGGGCAAACGCGTTCTGGCCCGCAACGGCAAGGTTCAGCTCGCTCCGGCGCTACTGGTGAACCTCGCCAACGAGCGACTCGCCGACAGGTATGAACAAGCCCGCCAATCCGGCGACGGCTTTAAGCTGATCACCAAACGCGAACGCTTCAGCCACAATAGCTGGACCCACAACGATCCCGCTTACATCAAAGGCAAACGCCGACAAAACTACCTGTATATCCACCCTGACGACGCCCAAAAACTCGGCGCAAATGACGGCGAAGAGGTGGAGGTCAGCAATGAGATTGGCGCAGTGATTGCTTGCCTTGCGGTCAGCGACGATCTGATGCCCGGTACTGTCGCGCTGCCCCACGGCTGGGGCCACGAAAGCGCGAGCGGGCTGAGCGTTGCCCGTAAAACTTGCGGCGTCAACGCCAATATTCTCGCCGCCGACGGCCCCGATGCCATCGAACCCGTGTCGGGCATGGCGCAGTTTAACGGTATCGCCGTCAATATTCGGTCGACCCGGACAGCTACTGCACAGAAACTTGGGCAGTAGCAGGCTTTATGTCTACAATTCGAGTCTTTTAACCACAATAAACAAGGCAACGATTATGGCCACAGGCTCTACGCCAACATCGACCTCCGTCACCTGGGGCTCGCGGTGGACATTCATTCTGGCTGCCACAGGTTCCGCAGTCGGCCTGGGTAATATCTGGAAGTTTCCCTACATTACCGGCGAGTACGGCGGCGGCGCCTTTGTTCTGGTTTATCTGGCCTGCATTCTGGCCATCGGCATTCCGGTGATGATCGCCGAGGTGATGATCGGTCGGGCCGGCCGCACCGACCCCGCCGACGCCATGACGAAGCTTGCCCGCGAGAGTAATGCACCGCGCCAATGGGGGCTGCTGGGGGCCGTGGGCATGATCGCCGGACTGATGATCATGATGTTTTACAGCGTGGTCGCCGGCTGGGCACTGGAGTACGTTTCGCAGAGCGTGACCGGCGCCTACAGCCACCTCGACGCCACGGCAATCGAGAGCAATTTCAGCTCACTGCTGGCAAGCAGCGATCGTCAGCTGCTGTGGCATAGCGTGTTCAGTCTGGTGACGGCAAGCGTTGTGGCCGCGGGGGTCACCGGCGGCATCGGCAAGGCAGTCGATATTCTGATGCCATTACTGTTTGGCTTTCTGCTGCTACTGGTCGGCTACAGTGCCGTTAACGGCGATTTCTCTGCTGGCCTGCACTTCATGTTCGACACCGACTTCAGTCGTTTGACCAGCGAAGCCGTGCTTGTCGCGATGGGTCATGCCTTTTTCACACTCAGCCTCGGCATGGGCGCCATCATGGCCTACGGCGCCTACTTCCCCGGCCACTCCTCCATCGGCACCACCGTGCTGACCATCGCCGCCCTCGACACCATTATTGCTCTGCTCGCCGGCATGGCAATGTTTCCACTGGTATTCGCCAACGATCTCGTCCCCGGCCAGGGACCCGGCCTGATGTTTGTCACGCTGCCTATCGCCTTCTCCAATATGAGCGGCGGCATGTTCTTTGGCAGCCTGTTTTTTGCGCTGGTCAGTATCGCCGCCCTCAGTTCCTCGATCTCCCTGATCGAACCCGGCGTTGCCTGGCTGGAAAAACACGGCATCAAACGCCCGATATCCACCTTCAGCCTGGCGGGTATCGCCTGGCTTGGCGGCATCGCGTCAATCCACTCAGGAACCATTTTCAACATCCTCGACAAGCTCACCACCAACATCATGCTGCCATTGGGCGGGCTGCTGATTGCCATCTTCGCCGGCTGGATCATGCAACGCGACCGAGTGCAGGATGAAACCGGCATCAGCCACCCGCGAATATTCGCCGTATGGCGATTCGCCTTGCGTTATATTGCGCCGCTTGGAATCATCGCTATCTTTTTGCATAGCCTGGGCCTGATGGGCTGGGTAATGCACTGAGCAGCGCTTTCGAGGAGCACGCGTGAAAAACACGGCATTACGGGTATTTATTGTGGCTGGTCTGGTCCTGTTTGGCAGCCTCTATTACTACAGCGGCGAAGTGGAAGAGCACTACGAAGACAACGCCCGACGCTATCTGAGCAACGCCTTGCAACGCATCTCCAGCTGGGAGACAGATGCCCTGAAAGAAGAGCTGAGCCAGGCAACACTCAGCCATGTGAGCGACGAACAACTGGCGGCACTGGCAGAACAATACCGCTCGCTGGGGGCCTTCGACCGCATGGATGAATTGCACTTTTCCAGACTGAGCGGCGCCCTGTCACTCTTCGCCGAATCCCCCCGACTGAGCTACAGCGGTAAAATCTATTTCGAGCAGGGTGCAGCTGTCATGACCGCAACGCTGACCCTTCAGAATCAGCGATTCAAACTCTACAACTTCAACCTCAGCCGCGCCGACTAAGCACTGACATCAAGCGCCGACATCCAGCAGCGACGCCTGCAGAATATCGCGGATACTGCCCTCAATGGGCGTCGCACGATGCTGCGCATCCACATGTACCAGGGTCGCGTCACCTTCCACCACAAGCTCGCTGCCATCGTCGGTAAACAAGGCCTGGCGAAGCTGAAAGCTGCTGTTACCCAGCTTTAACAACCACGCCCGGGCGCGCAGCGGGCGACCGTGGTGCCACTCGCGTCGAAAGTTGAGACCGATCGCGGCCAGCACCAACAGAAACGGCTCGTCGCCCCAAAGTCCGTCAGCCTCCAGCCAGCGCACTCGGGCCTCTTCCAAATAGCTGAAGTAATTGACGTGATTAATATGACCGAGGCTGTCTTGATCGCCCCAACGGGGCTCGACCAAAACATCGAACAATGGCGGGACACACTGGTAGCGTTCCATATCAACCTGACTCATGACGGACGATACACCTTCACGTTGGTAAATCCCTGATCCATCAGGTGGGCAGCGTGCAAACGACTCATCACGCCCTTATCGCAATAGAGCTGATATACCCGCTTCGGATCCAGCTCCTCGGCGCGGCGATGCAGCTCGTAAAACGGCAGACATTGCACCGTGTTGCGATCGAGTTTCAGCGGCTGACGCTCCACTTCATCGGGATGACGCACATCCAGAATCACCGCCTCGGCAAGGGGAATCGGCAACACTTCCACGTCGTGACTCACCGCCTCTTCGTCGGCCAGCGCATCGATATTGACGTACTTGGCGTTGGCAATCGCCCTCTCAAGCACCCCCATATCCATCCGGGCTTCCTGCTCGGCAATGCGCTCCGGACGGGCCTTGATCGTGGGCCGCACAGAAATCACCCCGCAATACTCAGGCATATTCGCCGCAAAAGCTTCGGTACCGATTTTTGCAGCCGTGTTGATGATATCCAGCTTGTCAGCCGTAATCAGCGGCCGCAGTACCAGCGTGTCGGTAGCCTTGTCGATAATCGACAGATTGGCCAATGTCTGACTGCTCACCTGAGCCACCGCCTCACCGGTAACAAGCGCAGGCGACCCCAGCTCAGCAGCGACCTGCGACGCAGCCCTCATCATCATGCGCTTGAGGATCACGCCCATCTGAGAATTTTCGACGTTCTTGAGAATCTCGGCGACTACGTCTTCAAAGGGAACAGTGATGAATTTCACCCGGTGCGAAGCGCCGAACTTCTGCCACAGATACAGCGACACTTCTTTCACGCCGATTTCATGTTCGCGCCCACCGAGGTTGAAGAAACAGAAGTGAGTGCGCATGCCACGCTTCATCACCATGTAGCTCGACACCGTGGAATCGAAGCCACCGGAGATCAGGCTCACTACCGAATCTACCGCGCCAATCGGAAACCCTCCCAGCCCTTCGTGACGCTGCTTGACGACATACAAGCGGTCTTTGCGAATTTCCAGGCGCACGACTTCGTCGGGATTCTTTAACTTCACGCCGCCCGAGGGAACATGCTGATTCAGGCCACCGCCCACATAGCGCTCAACATCGCCGGAATTGAAATCGTGCTCACCGGTCCGCTTGCAGCGCACGGCGAAGGTCTTACCTGCCAGACTGTTGCCTACTGCGTCGCGGGTTTTCTCGTAAATATCGTGCATGTCCACCAGCGGATACTCGGCGACTTCGATAATGTGGGCAATTCCCGGTGTATTGACCATCACCTCCAGCAGCGACGCCAACACCGCTTCGTCATCGCTGCCGGTTTCCAGAGTAATCCGGTCCCACTCACGACCGATCTGCAGCTCGGGATCAATCGGCAGCAGCAGCTTGCGCAAATTATCACGAAGCTGCTTGATGAATTTCTTGCGGACAGGCTTGCTCTTGATGATGATTTCAGGGAAGAGCTTGACGATAAACTTCATGACGGCACCGCGGCGGAAAAGCTGCGCATTATAGCCACTCCGGGGCGAGGCTTCAGCCTCTGCCGACAACCGCAGCGCAGTGCCCACAGGCGGAGCGCACCAAATTAGAACACACTAGCCCAACATTGGTGCACAATTTGGGTGCGCACGCACACTTATCTCGCAAACCGACGGTTTCTCACCGCTTTTGCATAAAATTTCGGCACAAAAATATGGCACACATATTGCTGCCTTGAGTGCGAACATGAACTGTAGAGATTTCCTCTGCTCGAAAATGCAGCTTTACAGCAGTTCACAGCCGCTGTCGCTATGCGGCACAATGCAATGAACTTATAATCGCAAAGCTTCGGCCCCTTGCCGAATCGACTAAGAAGACTCTGTTGGAGGATGTCAGTAATGTCAGAGAAGACTCTGAAGTTAATCGCCGATAATGACGTGAAGTGGGCCGACCTGCGCTTCACCGACACTAAAGGTAAAGAGCAACACGTCACTATGCCTGTAGGCGAAATCGACGCAGGCTTCTTTGAAGACGGAAAAATGTTCGATGGTTCATCTATTGCGGGCTGGAAAGGCATTAACGAGTCAGACATGATTCTCATGCCAGACGACGAAGCTTCCGTTCTGGACCCGTTCACCGACGAGCCTACCATCATCGTCCGCTGCGGCATCGTTGAGCCTTCAACCATGCAGGGTTACAACCGCGATCCTCGCTCCATTGCTCAGCGCGCTGAAGATTACATGCGCTCTGCCGGCATCGCCGACAGCGCCCTGTTTGGCCCCGAGCCCGAATTCTTCGTGTTTGACGACGTGAAGTGGAAAGTGGCTATGGAAGGCGCAAGCTACGCCATCTCTTCTGACGAAGCGGCTTGGGTTTCCGGCAACAGCTTCGAAGAAGGCAACACGGGTCACCGTCCCGGCGTTAAAGGCGGCTACTTCCCCGTACCGCCGGTCGACAGCCTGCACGACCTGCGTGCCGCCATGTGTAACGCCATGACCGACATGGGTCTGGAAGTTGAAGTACACCACCACGAAGTCGGCACCGCCGGTCAGTGTGAAATCGGTGTCGGCCCGAACTCTGCCGTTAAGAAAGCTGACGAAGTACAGGTACTGAAGTACTGTGTACACAACGTGGCCCACGCCTACGGCAAAACTGCCACCTTCATGCCCAAGCCTGTTGTCGGCGACAACGGTAGCGGCATGCACGTACACATGTCTCTGAGCAAAGACGGCCAGAACCTGTTCACCGGCGACACTTACGGCGGCCTGTCTGAAACTGCGCTGTACTACATCGGCGGTGTTATCAAGCACGCTCGCGCTATCAACGCCTTCACCAATGCTTCTACTAACTCGTACAAGCGTCTGGTTCCCGGCTTCGAAGCGCCCGTTATGCTGGCCTACTCTGCCCGTAACCGCTCTGCCTCTATCCGTATTCCGTTCATCAGCAACCCGAAAGCGCGCCGTATCGAAGTTCGCTTCCCGGATCCCTCTGCGAACCCCTACCTGGCTTTCGCAGCCCTGCTGATGGCTGGTCTGGACGGCATCCAGAACAAGATCCACCCCGGCGATGCTGCTGACAAAGATCTGTACGATCTGCCTGCAGAAGAAGCCGCGGAAATCCCAACTGTTGCCTCTAGCCTGGAGCAAGCGCTGCAAGCTCTGGACGCAGACCGCGCCTTCCTGACCGCTGGCGGCGTCTTCGACGACGACATGATCGACGCTTACATCGAGCTGAAATCACAAGAGATCGAGCGCCTGAACATGACCACTCACCCTGTTGAGTTCGACATGTACTACAGCGTGTAAGGCCTGGGCCTGATCGCAGAAAGCCCGCTTCGGCGGGCTTTTTTTATGCCTGCGGCAAAGACTTGCCAGCGGCGCGTTGGCATCGCACACTGAACGGAAATACCGGGACAGATGACCATGCGCCACGCTCCTACGCTGCTATTTCTATTCCTGTCACTGCTGGCTACAGCAGTTTATGGTGAGATCTACCGCAGCACTGACGACCAGGGACAAGCGGTATTCAGCGACGCGCCAAAGCCGGGCTCTACCCCTGTGGAGCTAGCCCCCACTAACACCACTCCTGCGGTGTCACCCAGCACCCAGCCACACTCATTCCCAAAAGTACTCGGCCCCGCACCTAACACACTGAACATTCAGCAGCCCGGCAATGGCCAGGTTCTGCCCAATGGCCGCACTCCCACGCCTGTCGCCGTGCGCCTTGCCCAGCCGCTCAAAGACGGGCAGCGCATCCGCATTCGCGTTGACGGCAAGGTGTTGAGTGAGGGCGCAACCACCTCCACCAGCATCCCCTTCCTACACCGCGGCGAGCACCAAATCAGCGCAGAATTAGTGGATCACAATGGCCGTATCGTCAGTCGCGACCAGGTCACGGTCATCAGTCGCTGGCCGAATAATTAACCTCGGCGAAAAAACACCAAATAAACGCGCCTCCCTTCACGCGCCAAGCACCATCTTGGTGCATACTGTTTTTCTACAACACTCATCGCGACCCAATTACGGGCGGCGAATAATCGCCCGACCCAGCGCAGGGCAAGGCCTTCCGCAGCCTGCCATGCCATGTGCTGGATTGTGACCCCGATTTAGGGCGCTGGCCTGGATATTGCTTTCTTATGCCCCATAACGAAGACAGCCGCGACGCTATGCCCCCAAACAATCTGCACCACCACATACTCGACAACCTGAAGACAGCAATCTTGCTGGTCGAGCCCAATCTGACCGTCAGCTATATCAATCCGGCGGCGGAGTCTCTGCTTGCGGTGTCAGATCAGCGTATCCACGGGGAAGCCATCACCACACTGTTTCACGAGGAAGAAGACACCGTCGTGAAACTTCTGGATGCCATCAATAACCGCGAGGCTTACACCAAGCGCGAGACCGTACTCACATTGCGCTCCGGCGAGGAAATCACGGTCGATTACGCGGTAACTCCGATTGTTGATACCCGCCGCACATCACTGATCATCGAACTGCAGCCGTTGGACCGACTGCTGCGCATCAGCCGGGAAGAAGGGCTGCTGACCTCACAGCAAAGCAGTAAGGCTCTGCTTCGCGGCATCGCCCACGAAATCAAAAACCCGCTCGGCGGTCTCCGCGGTGCGGCGCAGCTACTGGCCAGAGAACTGGATGACCCGCGCCTGCACGACTACACCAACATCATCATTGAAGAGGCCGACCGCCTGCGCAATCTGGTGGACAATATGCTCGGCCCCAACAAGGTACCCGATCAAAAGCCCACCAACATCCACGAGGTACTGGAGCGCGTGCGGCAGTTGATTGAGGTCGAAAGCAGCGGCAATGTGCGCATTATTCGCGATTACGACCCCAGCATCCCCGACATCACCGGTGATAGGGAGCAGCTTATCCAGGCCGTGCTGAATATCATGCGCAATGCCCTGCAGGCGCTGAACCAGTCGCCACCGGAACACGAAACGCCCAGCATTACCCTGCGCACGCGCACGCTGCGACAGTTCACCATCGGATCGCACCGCCACCGCCTCGTCTGCCGTGTGGACATTATCGACAATGGGCCGGGCATCCCTCCCGATATCGCGCAATCCATCTTCCTGCCTATGATCAGTGGCCGCGCCGACGGCTCAGGACTCGGGCTTTCCATCTCCCAGTCCATCCTCAACCACCACCAAGGCCTTATAGAGTGCCGCAGCGAACCCGGTCGAACGGAGTTCTCGCTGTTTATTCCCGTGGAGCATGAGCAATGACACAGAACAGCACCGTATGGGTTGCCGACGATGACAAGTCCATCCGCTGGGTATTGGAGAAAGCCCTTACCCAGGCGGGTATCGACACTCGTAGTTTCGAGACCGGCGATGCACTGCTCGCCCACCTGGAAACCGGCGCCCCCGATGCGGTGATCAGCGATATCCGCATGCCCGGCATGGACGGCTTGAAGCTGCTGTCACGTATTGGCGACATTCACCCTGGCCTGCCAGTCATTATCACCACCGCTCACTCCGACCTCGATAGCGCGGTCGCCTCCTATCAGGGCGGCGCGTTTGAGTATCTGCCCAAGCCCTTCGACGTGGATGAAGTCGTCGCCACCACCCAGCGCGCCCTTCAGCACGCGGAGAAAAACAAAGCGACCCTGCCGGAAGAACAACCGCTGGAAAGCACCGAAATTATTGGTGAAGCCCCGGCCATGCAGGAAGTATTTCGCGCCATCGGTCGGCTATCGCAGTCCAACATCACGGTGTTGATTAACGGTGAATCCGGTACCGGTAAAGAACTTGTCGCACAGGCCCTGCATCGCCACAGCCCCCGCGCGAGCAAGCCTTTTATTGCGCTGAACATGGCCGCCATTCCCAAAGACCTGATGGAGTCGGAACTGTTCGGCCACGAGAAAGGCGCCTTTACCGGCGCCACCGCTCAACGTCGTGGACGTTTTGAACAGGCCAACGGCGGCACTCTGTTTCTGGACGAGATCGGCGATATGCCCGCCGAAACCCAGACCCGCCTGTTGCGGGTGCTGGCCGACAGTGAGTTCTACCGTGTTGGCGGTCACACGCCGGTGAAAGTGGATGTGCGCATCATCGCCGCCACCCACCAAAACCTTGAAAAACTGGTGCAGAACAACAGCTTTCGGGAAGACCTTTTTCACCGCCTCAACGTGATTCGCATTCATCTGCCGAAACTGGCAGAGCGCCGCGAAGACATTCCCAAACTGATGCAGCACTTTTTCACCAAAGCCGGCAGCGAATTGAACGTTGAACCCAAACGCCTGCTGCCAGATACCGAGGAATACCTCAGCCAGCTGGACTGGCCGGGCAACGTCCGCCAACTGGAAAATACCTGCCGCTGGCTGACGGTGATGGCCTCAGGCCGGGAAGTCCATATCGACGACCTCCCGCCCGAGCTGCTGCAGCGCAGTGAAAGCGGAGAGACCGGCACCCCGGCCTCAAACTGGCAGGAGAATCTGCGTCGCTGGGCCGATCAGGAATTACTGCTGGGCCGCGACAAGCTGCTGGATCGCGCGGTGCCCGAGTTTGAGAAAGTGATGATTGAGGTGGCGCTGAAACACACTCACGGTCGCCGCCGCGATGCAGCCAACCTGCTGGGGTGGGGCCGCAATACCCTCACCCGCAAGATCAAAGAACTGAATATGGGTGGCGACGAAGACGACGAATAAGTCGTCTACAACGCCCCCTCAAACCCCTGCTGCCGCCAAGCCTCGTAGCTGACCAGCGCCACGGCGTTGGATAAATTGAGGCTGCGTGCGTCTGCCATCATCGGCACTCTAAGGCAGTGATCCGAGCCCAGCGACTCGCGGATATCGGCGGGCAAACCTGCCGTTTCCGAACCAAATAACAACACGTCTCCGGGTTGGTAGCTCACATCGGCGTAGCTGCGTTGGCCCTTGGTGGTCAGCGCAAAAATTCGTCGTCCAGCAACGGACTGCAGAAACGCCGCGTAATCCGCGTGACGTGTCACTCTCGCCAAGTCGCGATAGTCCAGCCCTGCACGGCGCAGCTTCTTCTCTTCCAGATCAAAACCCAGCGGCTCAATCAGGTGTAGATGGCAGCCATTATTTGCCACCAGCCGAATAATATTGCCGGTATTGGGAGCGATCTTCGGCTCGTGAAGAGCAATGTGAAACACGAGGGGAATGGCCGGGGCTCACACCCCGGCAGTCATCGACTAGTGAGTCGTGGCACTGTCGCCAGCTTCGGCCGCTTTCTGCTCGGCCTGTTGCTTGGCTTGGCGATAGAGCGCTTCAAAGTTGACGGGCTGCAGTGCCAGCGCTGGGAAGCCACCTTTTACAGCCAGGGCATCAACCGCTTCGCGTACATAGGGGAACAGCATATTCGGGCAGGCGATGCCCAGCAGTTGCGTCAATGCCTCACCTTCAATGCCTTCGGCAATGAACAGACCGGCTTGCTGGACTTCCACCAGAAACGCCGTTTCGTCTTCTTCCAGCTTGGCGGTCACTGTTACTGTCAGCGTCACTTCATACACGTTCTCTGCAGCAGGCTGACTGCGAGTATTCAGGTCGACGTGCATTTTCGGCTTCCAGACCTTGGAAAAAACGGCTGGGCTGGACGGCGACTCAAAAGATGAATCTTTTACGTACAGACGCTGCAAAGCAAATTTGGGGGCGGTTTGTTGGGCTTGGGCGTTGTCTTGTTCAGCCATTGTCGAGTCTCAACTCCTGAAAAGGTTTATCGTTTTATTAGCCGTCGGCCAGCATGGCGTCCAGCTTGCCTGCGCGCTCCAGCGCAAACAGTTCATCACAGCCACCGACATGGGTGTCGCCCACCCATATCTGCGGCACAGTTCGCTGCCCGGTGCGCTGCAGCAAATCCTGGCGCAGGTCACTGCGGCCATCGACGGGAATATCCTTGAACGCCACTTGCTTGTGCGTCAGCAACTGTTTGGCACGCACGCAGTAGGGGCAGAAGCGGGTGGTATAAATGGTTACATCACGCATCGCGGTATCCGACTCAGCTTTTTACCAATGGCATTTGCATTGCCTGCCATTCGCCGACACCACCTTTAAGGCGGTAAACCTGACTGTAACCCATAGCGGCCAGTTTCTTCCCGGCCGCACTGGAATGCTGACCAAGCTTGCAGATCAGCACGACCGGTTTGGATTTATCACTGGCAACACGCTCAATCTCTCCGTCGAGCTTGGCATAAGGCAAGTTCACCGAGTCGATGATGTGGCCTTTGTTGTAATCGCCCTTATCACGCAAATCCAGCAGCACAGGGCTTTCCTGATTCACCAGCGACACTACTTGATGCGGGGTAAGCTGCTTCCCGGCGCGGCGCGACTCGTGGAAGCTCAGCAACATCACACAGGACAGCAGACCGCCAACCAGCATCCACTGTTCTGCAACAAACAAGATCAGTTTTTCCATGAATTCTCTCTGAATGAGACCCGACGACCGGGCGCCAGACCGATACCGCAGCACCGGAAAGGCAGCTCCCGCGCGCGAAAAGGCCTGAGTATACACGGCTAGTCGGGAATTCTCACCAAGCCGGGCGTGGTCGCTTCCCACAGGAAAAGTTACAATGGGGCATTTACTGTTCGCGGCCCTGCCCACACCTTTCATGCAAGGCCTCCACGACTGAAAACGGATTCCCGCACTATGGCTGACACACAGGCAAAAACTCCGGTGGTACTGATTATTCTCGATGGCTTTGGCTACCGCGAAGCCCCCGAGGACAACGCCATTTACCACGCCAACACGCCCACCTGGGATACCCTGTGGAAAAACCAGCCTCACACCCTGATCTCCGGCTCCGGTCTCGACGTGGGCCTGCCCGACGGCCAAATGGGTAACTCAGAAGTCGGTCACATGAGCCTGGGCGCCGGTCGCATCATTTATCAGAACATCACCCGGATCGACAAAGAGATTGAAGACGGCAGCTTCTTCGACAACGCGGTATATAAAGAGAATATCGATAAAGCCGTAGCCGCCGACAAGGCGGTGCATATTCTCGGCCTGTTGTCTCCCGGCGGCGTTCACAGCCATGAGAACCACCTTTTCGCCATGATGGAAATGGCTGCCAAACGGGGTGCCAAGAAAATCTATCTCCACGCCTTCCTCGACGGCCGCGACACACCGCCCCGCAGCGCCAAAGCCTCGCTGGAACGAGCCGACGCCAAATTCGCCGAACTGGGCTGTGGCCGCACTGCGTCAGTGGTCGGTCGCTATTACGCCATGGACCGAGATAACCGCTGGGACCGCGTAGAAAAAGCCTACCGCCTGCTGACCGAAGCGGAAGGCGAGCACCGTTACGACAGTGCCACTGAGGCACTGGCCGCCGCCTACGAGCGCGACGAGAACGACGAATTTGTCGCCGCCTCGATTATTCAGGCCGACGGCCAGCCCAGCGGCGCGATTAACGACGGTGACACGGTTATCTTTATGAACTTCCGCGCCGACCGCGCCCGGGAAATTACCCGCGCCTTTGTCGACAGCGACTTCGATGGTTTCACCCGCCGCAAGCAACCTGCACTCGCCGGTTTTGTCATGACCACCGAGTACGCCGACAGCATCGACGCGCTCGTGGCCTATCCGCCGGAAACCCTGCACAACAGCCTGGGCGAGCTGCTGGCCAACAACGGCAAAACCCAGTTGCGCATTGCCGAAACCGAAAAATACGCCCACGTGACCTTTTTCTTCAGCGGTGGCCGCGAAGCCCTGTTTGAGGGCGAAGATCGCACCCTGATCAACTCTCCCGATGTCGCCACCTACGACCTCAAGCCGGAAATGAGCGCACCAGAGGTCACCGAGGCACTGGTCGCCGCCATCCGCAGCGGCAACTATGACGCCATTATCTGCAATTACGCCAACGGCGACATGGTCGGCCACACCGGCGTGTTCGAGGCTGCCGTCAAGGCGGTGGAAGCACTGGATGATTGCCTCAAGCAGGTTACCGACGCGGTCAAAGAGGTTGGCGGCCACTGCCTGATTACCGCCGACCACGGCAACTGCGAGCAGATGGTCGACTACGATGCAGAGCAGCCCCACACCCAGCACACTACCGAGCTGGTGCCCCTGGTCTATGTGGGCAGCAAAGCCGATGTCAGCCTGAAACCGGTCGGCGGTCGCCTTGCCGATATCGCCCCTACCATGGTGGCCCTGCTTGGCCTTGATCAGCCCTCAGAAATGACCGGCGTCAACCTGATTAATCCGGCCTGAGGACGACACCATCGCGCCGAGCACCGTCATGCGCCATTGCCTGATTCTGCTGCTCGGCGGCCTGCTCGCCTGTGCCGCCATGGCGGAAGATTCTGCCGACACCCGCCGCCAGCTCGACGCGTTGAACAAGCAGATCGGCGTTCTGAAGCAGAATATCGGCCAGACCCAAAAAGCCAAAAGCCGGGCAGCCCGAGAACTACAGGACGTTGAAACAGAAATCGGCAAACTGGCTGCCAAACTGCACCGCACCCGGCAAGAACGCGACAAGCGCCAGCAACGTTTGGGCACACTGGAACGCCAGCAGGGGGAACTGCGCAACAAGCAGGGACGCCAGAAAGCCCTGATCGCCGAACAGATTCGCAGCGCCTATGTACAGGGTCGCGAAGGCCAGCTGAAAATGCTGCTCAACCAAGAAGACCCACAATCCCTCAGCCGCCTGATCAGCTACTACGACTATGTGAACAAGGCGCGCAGTCAGCAGCTCCGCGAATACCAGAGCACACTGACGGCACTGAGCGAACTGATCCCCGAAATCGCCGAGGAAACCGAAGCCCTGAGTGATACTGAAAAGCGCCTCGCCCAGCAGCAGGAGCAACTCAAGGTGCAGCAGCAACAGCGCGAACGCAGCCTCGCCAAGCTTGATCGAGAACTCAGCGGCCAGCAGCTCGATCTCGGCGCCCTCGACAAAGAACGCAAAAACCTGGAAGGCGTGCTTGAAGCCATTGAGCGGGAAATTACCAATATCGCCATTCCCGACAACTACCGTCCCTTCAAACAGATGCGCGGCGCCATGCCCTGGCCGGTGGCCGGCAAACGTCTCAACCGCTTTGGCGCGCCCCGCCAGGGCAGCGCCATTCGCTGGCAAGGCATTCAAATTGCCGGGACTGAAGGCGACGCGGTACGCGCCATTCACAATGGCCGTGTAGTCTACGCCGACTGGCTGCGCGGAGCCGGCCTGCTGATTATTGTCGACCACGGCAACGACTACCTCAGCCTCTACGCCCACAACCAGAGCCTGCTTCGCAGTGAAGGTGACTGGGTGCGCGGCGGTGAAGCCATCGCCACCCTTGGCAACAGTGGCGGCCTGCGTCAGAACGGTCTCTACTTTGAAATCCGCTACAAGGGTCGCCCCACCAACCCTGCCTCGTGGTGCCGCTAGGCGACAAGCCACGGCCAAGCCCGCTACAATGAATCCATTCAACCGGCCGCGCCCTGCGCCGCCCTGTGTAAAGCCGTATTGGAAACCTGAAATGCCGCGTCGACTTCGCCAGATACTCGCCCTTCAATTTGTGCTGCTCGCCCCGCTGGGATTCGCCGACACCGACAGCAGCGATGCCGAGCAACAGGGCGCCTTACCACTGCAATCCCTGCGCAACTTCGCCGACGTGTTCAATCAGATTCGCCGCGCCTACGTGGAAGAGGTCGACGACGAAACCCTGCTGGAAAATGCCATTCGCGGTATGCTCAGCGGCCTCGACCCCCACTCCGACTATCTCGATCCGGACTCCTTCGACACTCTGCAAAGCCACACCACCGGCGAATTCGGTGGACTGGGCATTGAGGTCGGTATGGAAAACGGCTTTATCAAGGTCGTCGCCCCTATCGACGACACCCCTGCCCAGAAAGCGGGGATCCAGCCCGGCGACCTGATTATTCAAATCGACAAACAACCCATCAAAGGCCTCAGTCTTCAGGAAGCCGTGGCCCTGATGCGCGGCCCGAAGGGCAGCAGCGTGCGTCTGCATATTCTTCGCGAAGGCGTGAAAGCGCCGATTGAACTGGACCTGAAGCGCGACATCATTACGGTGGCCAGCGTGCGCGGCGAAATGCTGCAACCCGGCTACGGCTATCTGCGCATCTCTCAATTCCAGAGCCGCACCGGCGAGGACCTGCGCAAAGAGCTGAAAAAGCTCAAGGCCAGCCGCAGCGGTTTACAGGGCTTGGTACTCGACCTGCGCAACAACCCGGGCGGCCTGCTGCAAGCCTCGGTGCAGGTAGTGGACACCTTCATCGATGAAGGTTTGATTGTGTACACCGAAGGGCGCCTGCCCAATGCCTTCAGCCGCTATATGGCCAGCCAGAGCAGTCCGGCTGACACGACACCGCTGGTCGTACTGATTAACGGCGGCTCTGCCTCGGCCTCCGAGATTGTTGCAGGCGCCCTGCAAGACCACCGCCGCGCCATCATCCTCGGCACGCAAAGCTTCGGCAAAGGCTCCGTACAAACGGTGCTACCGCTGTCGGAGGAAAGCGCAATCAAACTGACCACCGCCCGCTACTACACTCCCGGCGGACGCTCCATTCAGGCACAGGGAATCATCCCCGACATCGTCGTTGATCGCGCCCGCATTGAATCACTGGGCGAAGAAGATCGTGTAACCGAAGCCGACCTGGCCCGCCACCTCGGCAACGAAGACGGCAAGGAGAGCAACGGCGACAACCGTATGATCGACAGCGCCGCCAGCGAACTCGCCGCAACCGACAACCAGCTCTACGAAGCCCTGAACCTGCTAAAGGGGCTGAATATCATGTCGGCCAACAGCCAGCAACTGGCCAAGCGCCGGCTGCAAGACTCGCAGCCGCAACAGACGGAAGAGTAAAGAGAGGACAGATGACGAGCGTATCTGCTCTCTTTAAAAAGATGCTCCAAAAAGGAGAGAAGTAAAATGAATGAGCTCTTTGCCTTTGGTCAGCAGATTCTAGCCAGCCAGCCCTTCAGTGCATTACTGGGAACAGAGCTCACGACCTTTGAGCCTGGCAAAGCGGTACTGTCACTGACCGTGCGCGATGAGCTCAAGCAGCAACACGGCTTCGTACACGGCGGCGTGCTAAGTTACCTTGCCGACAACGCCTTGACCTACGCGGGTGGATCAATGCTCGGCGATTCCGTTACCTCCGAGTACAAAATCAACTATCTGCGCCCGGCGATTGGCGACCGTCTCATTGCAACCGCTACCGTTATTTCGTCGGGGAAAACCCAGGCGGTTTGCCAGTGCATTGTCTCCGTCATTGGCGAACAGGGTGAGCGCGACGTCGCGGTTGCACAGGGCACCATCACCAAAGCAGCGCCCAAGGCCTGAGCTTACAGGGATGGCGCGCTGATGAGTGATTTCTCCAGCGCATTGACCACACCCTGGCCCAGCGGCAGCAGGAAGATATCGCCGTCGCTGACGCCATCCATCGATACACCCAGCAGATAGCGTTCGCTCACTACGTATTCTTTTTCCGACTTATAACTCACCGACGTATTCCAGAAGCGCTCATCCGCCTCGTTTACCCCGACAATCTGCAAAGCCAGCTTGGGCGTCACCCTAACCACCAGTTGCTCCAGCACGCCGATCCCCGCACGGGTAATATCACTGGAGGGGTAGGACAGATAACCGTAAAGATTCATATAAGCCCGGCCTTCAACCACCGGGTACTCAAAGCGAATCGCCGTCAGTTCATTGTCTTTGCCATACACCATAACCAGCTCCGACTCCCCCGCCTGCATTAGCGGTATTCCCGACGCTTCCCTTACACCGCCGACCACAATGCGCTCAAACTGACGCAACTGGGCATCAATCGCTGCCGATGCCTCCTCGTCCAGCGCACGGCTTACCGCCTGAAAAATTCGCTGCACTTCGTTGATGCGTCGCTGATCCTTGTCGTCCGACTCGGTCAGCTCATTCAGCGACTGAAAATCCACCGTCAGGCTGCGCATCTGCACATCCCCCTGGTAATTGTGGGTCAACGGTTGATTGGCACAGGCCGCCAGCAACAGCGTGGCGAATGCGAGTAAGGCTCGCAGCATGGTGGTTTCCTCAAGGAGGGTGGTCACGCCGGGGTGGCGCGGATATGCGGAAATAATAACGCAGTGGCGATATTTGGGAAGTAGCTGGCTGTCGATAAAACTAGTGTTTTAACGACTCCCAGCCTGTCAGCAAGAGAAAGGACGTTGAGCAACTCACTCCCCGCGATCAATCTCCATTTCCGAATCGGAAAATTCCACGCTGTGACTGAGGCGCATTCTAACGACCATATTGCTGCTGGAATCCGCAGAGTCGATGGCGGTGTCTTTAGAGATTTTGCCGTCTTTAAACAGCGTAAACAGGGCATCGTCGAAGGTCATCATGCCCGCGTCTTTGCTCTGTTCCATGGCGCTTTTTATGCCATCGACATCGCCCTCTTCAATCAGCTGCGAGATGAAAGGCGACTGCAACATGACTTCAACGGCGGGCACGCGCTTCGCGTCGATACCGGGCACCAATCGCATTGCCACTACGCCCTTAAGGTTAATTGCGAGGTCAGCGAGCAGTTGACGATGGGCGGTATCGGGGAAGAAATTGATAATGCGGTTCAGCGCCTGATTGGCGTTGTTGGCGTGCAGGGTCGCCAGACACAAATGCCCGGTTTCGGCGTAGGCCATAGCGTGCTGCATGGTTTCCCGATCGCGAATCTCACCGATCAGTATTACATCGGGTGCTTCGCGCATGGCGTTGCTCAGCGCAGCGGAGAAACTTTCAGTATCCAGCCCGACTTCGCGCTGATCGACAATGGATTGCTGGTGAGAGTGCAGAAATTCAATGGGATCTTCTATACAGAGAATATGCCCCGACTGGTGGCGATTGCGATAGTCGATCATCGAGGCCAGCGTGGTGGATTTACCAGAACCCGCCGCGCCCACGACCAGCACCAGCCCTCGATTAAGGCCGATGAGTTTTTTCATAATCGGTGGTAACGAGAGGGCATCCAGGCTGGGAATGATGCTTTTGATATAGCGCACCACCATCGACACTTCACCGCGCTGCCGATAGAGATTGAAGCGAAAGCGGCCAATGTCATCAAAGCTCAGGGCGAAGTTGAGCTCCATGGTGCGCTCAAAGGTTTTTTTCTGATCGTCAGTGAGAATCGAGTAGGCCAGCTCTTTCGCCTGACTCGGCGCCAACGGCGATTTACCCACCGGGTAGCTGACGCCCTCAATTTTAATATTTGGCGGCGCGCCAGTACTGAAGAACATGTCCGAGGCATCCTTCGATACCATCAGCAGCAGATAATCCACCAATCCCTGAGTCATACAGCCCTCCCAGACTGTTTTGGCTGCACGCAGGCGCGGGCGACAAACACTAAGACTAGCCCATTAGAAACACAGCGGCCTACAGACATCAATCCGTAGAGGCCGGTAAGTCAGAGAGGGGGAATATTGCGCCGCCGCAAACCGGCGGCACAGGCTTACAGGCGGACTTCGACGCCGCGCTCGGCCATATAGGCCTTGGCTTCGGGAACGGTGTGTTCACCAAAATGGAAGATACTGGCCGCCAGCACCGCATCCGCGCCACCTTCGGTCACGCCTTCTACCAGATGATCGAGGGTGCCAACACCGCCTGAGGCAATCACCGGCACTGGCACGGCGTCGGCAATAGCTCGGGTCAGCGCCAGATCGTAACCGGCTTTGGTGCCATCGCCGTCCATGCTGGTCAACAACACTTCACCGGCGCCGAGCTCCACCATTTTCACCGCCCACTCCACGGCGTTAATGCCCGTGGGTTTACGGCCGCCGTGGGTGAAGATTTCCCAGCGCGGGCTGCCATCGGCGTTGTCATCCACGCGCTTGGCGTCGATGGCAATCACAATGCACTGTGAACCAAAACGCTCAGCCGCCTCGCGCACAAATTCGGGGTTGTGGATGGCCGCCGAGTTGATGGCGACTTTGTCGGCCCCGGCATTGAGCATGGCGCGAATATCTTTGATCTCGCGAATACCGCCGCCGACGGTAAGTGGGATAAACACTTCGGCAGCAATCTGTTCCACGGTGTGCACGGTGGTTTCACGCTCTTCGTGGGTGGCGGTAATGTCGAGAAAGGTAATCTCGTCGGCGCCCTGCTCGTTGTAGCGTTTGGCGACTTCCACCGGGTCACCGGCGTCGCGAATCCCCACAAAATTCACGCCTTTCACCACGCGGCCTTTGTCCACATCCAGACAGGGAATAATGCGTTTTGCCAGAGCCATCTGCCTTACCCTCGATTACTGACCGTCGCAGAAGCGCTGCGCTTCCGCCAAATCCAGCTCGCCTTCGTAAATCGCGCGCCCAGTGATGGCGCCGAGAATGCCCGCCTCGGCCACTTTTTGCAGCGCACGAATGTCGTCCATATTGGTCACCCCGCCCGAGGCGATGACCGGCAAGCTGGAGGCCTGAGCCATAGCAACGGTAGCGTCGACATTCACCCCCTGCATCATGCCGTCGCGGCTGATGTCGGTGTAGACGATGGAAGACACACCGTCCTGCTCAAAGCGCTTGGCCAGCTCGGTGGCCTGAATATTGGACACTTCTGCCCAGCCGTCGGTGGCCACCAGCCCGTCTTTGGCGTCCAGCCCCACAATCACTGCGTCGGGAAATTCTTTACAGGCTTCGGTAACAAAATCCGGCTCTTTCACCGCCTTGGTGCCGATGATTACGTAGTTCACACCCGCCGCCAGGTACTGTTCGATGGTATGCAGCGAGCGGATGCCACCGCCGATTTGAATGGGCAGATCGGGGTAGGCTTTGGCAATCGCCATCACCGCTTCGCCGTTAACGGGCTTGCCGTCGAAGGCACCGTTCAGGTCGACCAGATGCAGGCGACGCGCACCCTGTTCCACCCAGCGGGCCGCCATTTCTACCGGGTCGCTGCCGTACACCGTGGCGTCGCCCATTTCACCCTGGCGCAGGCGCACACACTGGCCGTCTTTCAGATCGATAGCGGGGATAATCAACATAATTCAGAAACCTTGAAATACTTAGGAGACGGGCCGGAACACGGGCTGGCCGCCATCCCAACGCAGGAAATTGCTCAGCAGACGCAAACCGGTATCACCGCTTTTTTCCGGGTGAAACTGTACGGCGAAGACGTTCTCACAACTCAGCGCAGCGTGAATCTCTACGCCGTAGTCGGCAGTCGCGGCCACGTAATCGTCGGCGTGAATATAGTAGCTGTGCACAAAATAGAAACGGCTGTTGTCCTCGATGCCGTCCCACAGCGGGTGGTCGATGGTCTGCTTCACCGTATTCCAGCCCATGTGTGGCACTTTCAGCCGCTGGCCGTTGGCGTCTTTCAGATCATTGCCAAAAAACTTCACGGTACCGGGCAGCACATCTAGGCAGTCGACGCCGCCGTTTTCTTCGCTGCGCTCCATCAACGCCTGCATGCCCACGCAAATACCCAGCATGGGTTTAGAAGCCGCGACTTCCTGCACCAGCTCGTCGAGGCCGCGATTTTTCAGCTCAGCCATACAATCGCGAATCGCGCCCACGCCGGGGAAAATCACCCGATCAGCGGCCAGAATAGTCTCGGGGCAGTCGGTAACCTGCACCTCAACGCCATCGCCTACTTTGTGCAGAGCGCTGGCAACAGAGTGCAGGTTGCCCATGCCATAGTCGATGACGGCAACAGTCGATTTACTCATGCGTGATTCTCGCTCTTACAGACAGCCCTTGGTCGACGGGGTGATGCCCGCCATGCGCTCATCCACCGACAGCGCCATGCGCAGCGCACGGCCGAAGGCTTTGAATACCGTCTCCGCCTGGTGGTGAGTGTTAGTGCCGCGCAGATTGTCGATGTGCAGCGTCACCTTGGCGTGGTTGACGAAGCCGTGGAAGAACTCGGAGAACAGATCCACGTCGAAACCGCCCACGCTGGCGCGGGTATAGGGCACGTGGTACTCGAGACCGGGACGGCCGGAGAAGTCGATCACCACCCGCGACAGGGCTTCGTCCAGCGGCACATAGGCGTGGCCGTAACGGGTAATGCCTTTCTTGTCGCCCACGGCTTCGGCAAAGGCCTGCCCCAAAGTAATACCGATATCTTCCACGGTGTGGTGATCGTCGATGTGCAGGTCGCCCTTGGCGTTCACGGCCAGATCGATTAGGCCGTGGCGGGCGATCTGATCCATCATGTGATCCAGAAACGGCACGCCGGTCTCAAAGCTGGACTGGCCAGTGCCATCCAGATTGATGCTCACGGTAATTTGCGTTTCGAGGGTGTTTCGGCTGATTGTCGCCTTGCGCTGATTCATCGACGTCTCTACAGAAGATTGCGTACAATGGCGCATTATAGAAAATTCCCCCCCTGTATGACAGCCAACTGAGTGCGGATAAATGCCCGTATATTCTGAATACCTCCGCGAGCCCACGCAGCAGGATCAAGACGCCCTGGCGAAGCTCTACCCCAACGATGCCGAGGCCCTGATTGACGCCGCGAAAAAGGGCCGCCTGCTACTGATCGGCGGACGCTTCAACGGCAGCCTGATCTCAGCGCTGACGCTCACCCCGATTCACGGCGGTGATTACGAACTGGCGCGCCTCACGGTGCGCGACATCACCCGCCGACGCGGCACCGCGCGACAATTGCTTATTCAGTGCATGAAAGACCTGCCCGATGACTTGCGCAGTATGTCTGCCGACATCAGCAAAGCCCCTGAACTGAGCAGCCTGCTCACCGAGCTGGGCTTTGAAAACCTCGGCCACTGCTGGCAATGGCAGCGCCCGCAATCGTGAGTAACAGCTTCAGCCTGCGTCTGTTGCGCTGGTTCGACCAGCACGGACGCAAAGACCTGCCCTGGCAGCAAGACATCACCCCCTACCGGGTGTGGGTGTCGGAAATCATGCTCCAGCAAACCCAGGTCGCGACCGTCATTCCCTACTACCAGCGCTTTATGGCGCGCTTCCCCGATGTGGAGTCGCTGGCCGCTGCCGATATCGACGAGGTATTGGCCCTGTGGACCGGACTGGGCTACTACGCCCGTGCCCGCAATCTGCATCGCGCCGCACAGGCGGTCATGAGCGACTGGAGTGGAGAATTCCCGCACCATCAGGACGATATACAAACCCTGCCCGGCATCGGCCGCTCCACCGCCGCCGCCATTACCAGCATCGCCTGCGGTGGCAGCGCCGCCATCCTCGACGGAAATGTAAAGCGCGTACTCAGCCGCCACGCCGCCATCGATGGCTGGCCCGGCAAGCGCGAGGTCGAACAGCAACTGTGGACGCTGGCGGAACAGCACACCCCGAGCAAGCGCACCGCCGACTACACCCAGGCGATCATGGACCTCGGCGCCACCCTCTGCCGCCGCAGCAAGCCAGACTGTGAGCGCTGCCCGGTGGCCGACGACTGCAAAGCCAAAGCTATGCAGCGCCAAAGCGACTACCCGGGCAAAAAACCGCGCAAAACCCTGCCAGTAAAACGCACACATATGCTGCTGATTGAAAATACCGCCGGAGAAATCCTGCTGGAAAAACGCCCTGCCAGCGGTATCTGGGGCGGCCTGTGGAGCCTGCCGGAAGTGGAAGACGATGGCGATATCACGGATGCGTTGGAACGATTAATCGGCTTCGAGGCGCTGCCGCAGGCCCTCGGCGAACTGCGCCATACCTTCAGCCACTACCACCTCGACATCCAGCCCCAGCACATCCGCCTCAGCCGCGAACCGGCCCGCATCATGGAAGCCAACCGCCAGCTTTGGTATAAGGGTGCCCAACATCAGCCATTGGGGCTCGCCGCCCCGGTGAAAAAGCTGCTCGACAGCCTGCTGCAAAACGATTTATTTACGGACTGATCACCATGACCCGCACCGTCTTTTGCAAAAAATACCAGCAAGAACTCGAAGGCCTCGACAAGCCCCCCTACCCCGGCGCCAAAGGCCAGGACATCTTCGAGAACGTCTCCAAGAAGGCCTGGGAAGAGTGGCAGGCCCACCAGACCATGATCATCAACGAGAAACAACTCAGCATGGTCGACCCCAGCGCCCGCAAATTTCTGCAGGGAGAGATGGAGAAATTCTTCGCCGGCGAGGATTTCGAAAAGGCCGAAGGCTACGTGCCACCCAGCGAGTAAGTCACTGTTTTGAGGGGCTTGACTCCCCGAAACGGAACAGGTTTAATACGCGCCTCTTGCGACGCTCATCAGTAGTGACGCCTATGCCCAGATAGCTCAGTCGGTAGAGCAGTGGATTGAAAATCCTCGTGTCGGTGGTTCGATTCCGCCTCTGGGCACCACTTAATTCTCTGATATTACTAGACTTTTAAAAACTCCCAACATAATTGCGATGTGGCAATGCCGTTATTGTCGAGCAACCGGACAAATACATGGGCCCTCTAAAGCTAATCGCTTCGCCCAGCAGATAAGAATCAGCCAAGGCACATGCCACACCTCAGATAAACTCTCGGCAGAAGCAGCTAACCGCATTTTCGGGGCTGGCAGACGGGCGAATTTGCCCAACACAACGCGCGACTAGTCGTGCTGAGCACTCGCCCTTTGAATAAGTGAAAACAGCAGATCCACAACCCCCTTGGCTACATGTTCGTCAGCTAAGAACTGTGTCGCCAACTCTTTATGCGCCACCATTGAGCTAATCACCGCATTTTGAACAGCAGAGGGGAACTCTCCCAGCATCGCCTGCTCTTTGCTGTTGTTGCGAACCTGGTCCATTACCCCCGAATTTTCATTCACCTTGCTGGCCAAGGAATTGAGCCAGTTGACTTTGTCGTCATCCGTCAGGTCTTCACCAACAAATAATTCGTTGAGACGCGCGATAATTTGGGACAGTTTTTCGTAATCCTGTTCTCGAGGGTTGTGGCCACCGATTGCCGTTACACCAGTGACGTACCCCACTTTATTGGGCTCCAACACAATACGCTGCTGACGAACTTCATTGAGCTTATAGTGAGTCATCACCACTTCACTGAGGTCGATATCCTCCTTGATTTGCTCTTCGCGCAGGAGCGGCAGTAAGTGCGTCGCGTAGACCGCCAGCCGTTCCAGGTCCTCATCGCTGAAATCCACCACTTGAGAGATAAACTCGTAGTACCGACTGAAAGACCTCAGGTTCTTTTTGAAGGTATCAAGAACGTCCTTTGTCTCCTTAGCCAGACTGAGAGCATGCTCAGCCCGCTTTATTGCCACCTTGTTATTTTCGGCCTCGGCTTGATTAAGCGCGCTCTGAGCCTCCTTAACCGCCTCCATTACAGCGCTATATCTCGCTCCATAGCGCTCCACAGCAGGTCTACAGGCAGCCACAAGCGCGGGCTGCTTCGCCTTCGGATTGAAGTAGGCCTCAGCGAACTGCTCGACCTCTGCCCATTGAAAGATTCGCTCGTCCTTCAAGCTCTCCATCAGGTCGTAAACCAGGTTGGGGTCTGACACTGCTGCAATCTCAGCGGTCTGGTAATACTTCTGGAATTCGTCGAGGATGTCCTGCGGGTCGTTCACGAAGTCGAGAATGAAAGTCCGGTCCTTGCCGGGATAGATTCGATTCAATCGCGACAGGGTCTGAATGCAGTCCACCCCCGCCAACTTCTTGTCCACATACATTGCCACCAGCTTGGGTTGGTCGAAGCCGGTCTGGAACTTGTTGGCGACTATCATGACCTGATAGTCCGGGGTATCAAAGGCTTCCCGCATGTCTCGACCTTTCAGACCTGGGTTCATGTTGCGCTCGGTAAAGGGCTCGGGGCCTGACTCCGGGTCATTCACATCACCCGAGAAGGCCACCATTGCGCTGATACCGGTATACCCCTTATCCGCAACATACTTCTCCATCGCCAGTTTGTAACGCACAGCTTCTTTTCGGCTGCCCGTAACCACCATTGCCTTGGCCTCGCTATTCAGCAAATGGGCAACACGGGTTCTAAAGTGTTCGACAACCACCTCAACCTTCTGCGAGATATTGTGAGGGTGTAAGCGCACCCACTTGGCTATCTCAGTGGACGCCTTCTTCTTGTCTACGTCTCTGTCACCCTCAGGGTTAGCGTGAGCCAGCTTGTGTAGTGGTCAAGTAAAACTGGCCACGGGTTTATAAGTTTTCCAGT
>CEWF01150319.1_pt1 | contig 29395 bp, 46 predicted proteins | sample 531331 | NCBI WGS metagenome assembly CEWF01 (sample SAMEA2622676, study PRJEB7988) | marine metagenome | biome: marine biome (ENVO:00000447); feature: mesopelagic zone (ENVO:00000213); material: "saline water (ENVO:00002010), including plankton (ENVO:xxxxxxxx)" | depth 600 m | reverse complement strand
TTCAACAAACCCATGATAGCAAAAAGCCCCTGCTTACGCAAGGGCTTTTATTAAAAAACTTTTTCTAATTTTATCGTCGGATCAACAATCATATAAAACGTTTCACCTGTTTGTTGCCTTTGATAAGTACCTTTATACTTAATGGTCTTATTCCAAGCTTTAACAAAATCGGTTACCGATGTACTGTCAACTAAGGTTTGTTGCATATGTCTAATTTGCTCGGTACTCGTTCGTTTCGCCAATTCTGATAAATGATATTCTTCAACATCTTCTGGATTCGGCAATTCAAACCCATAATCAGTAATCAGATACCACATACCTTCTGGTTCAACTTTGTGTAAGTACTTTAATAAATCAACATACCCACGACCTAATCGACTAACATCCGCTCTAGATTCAACAAAATCCGATGGATCAACTTTAGCACTAACTACATGTTTACCATAAGTCTTAGCCGTATTGATATCATCCGTAAAATAGATACCAACACCATGTTCGTTGATACTAGTATCCATATGTTCAGGATTAATTTTTGTTGTACCGAATCGGTTACCATGATATACGGTAACCTTACTCGCTTCACTTAAAAATGACGTAAATTTAATCATATTTTAGGATTATCCAAATCGATCCAGTCCTTAAAACCTTTTCTTTTGCGGCATACACCACCAGTAACAGCGCCACTATTTTGACCTTTAGCGATATTATCTGGATTACCACCATAATCGCCAGCTACAACAGCTTCATGTAAACTCTTATTAGAATTTAATATCATCTGTTCACTTTCTTCGTCAATTTCGTATTGCTCTACAAAGGTTTTGTAACCAGCGTAAACGGATGCAATAGTTGTACCACCAGCAACCTTTTCTAATGGTTGCTTAACAGCGGCGACCAATCTATGAATACGCGTCCACACTTTCTTCTCTTTTTCGTTTTTTGGTTCGCGTACTACATCACCTTTATCGTCGATGATTCCATAACGGTACGCTTTCCATTCTCTAAAGTCTTTTCGCAGTAGGTTAATAAACTGTCCTGCGAAATAGACCGCTAATACATTTCTTACCATATAAATACCCCTTTATTAGTATTTATATCAATTCCATTGAATATCGCCACCATCTATGTTATCCATTTTAGAACGTCTGGTGTTATCATCCTTTTCTACTTGAGCTTCTTGTTCTGGATCAGCTTTTTCATACCAACGCTGACGACCTTTTAACACACCCAATTTAAATTTAGATATTTTATTCTTATCACCATAGCGAGATTTTACTTGTTTGAATAACTGTACACCCATTTGGGCTAATTCATCGGTTTCTACACCCGCTAACATGAAATCGGCGGTTGCTGGCAAACCAAAAGATTCTGCGGTATCAGTCATATCAACATCACTTGATTTAGCACCTTCACGGTTCAATTGTGCGCCCGACCAACAAGCGTAATCATATTCAACAGCCAAACCACGTACTTCTTCTGCAATAGCTTTTACTAACGTATAACTATTTTCACTATAACGCATACGCGAGCTTGAACAAATACCTAAGTAATCGACCATCACCACATCGGGTTTAAAATCTTGCTTAGTACGTAGATCATCTAATAAGTTTCTAAAATGGTTACAGTTAGCGCCACCAGTAGGATAACGTTTTACTTTTAACTTACCGATTTGGTCGATGTTTTTACGCTTCAAACGCTTAATGAATTCAGATTCAGTTAACGTATCAAAATCATCCATATCAACATCAATCATATTAGCGTCGATACGTTTACCTACCATTTCTTCTGACATTTCCATTGTGATGTATAAAACATTCCAACCATCAAGAATATAATCAGTAGCTAACGAACACATACCTAATGATTTACCCACGTTAACACCCGCAAGAATGATATTCAGTGTACCACGTTCTACACCACCTTTGGTAATCCTATTAAGAATATCAAGTTTAAACGGTATTTTATCAGCTTTATCTTGGTAAGATTTGAATCGGGCTACATAATCTTCGTTCCAGTCCATACCGATAGACGAATCGAAACTAACCGCTAATGCTTTTTGCATTAATTCTGGTATAGTACCAATATCTGGAATGCGTTTATCGCGCTTACTCGGTTCTTTCTCCGCATTATTCTGTATTTCGATAGAACGCTTAATAGCATCATCCATCGCCATTTCTTTACAGAATTTTTCTGTTTCTTTAACGATCCATTCTAAATCTTCTGGTACTTTTTCTAAGCTACGTAAAGTTTTAAACGCTTCTTCTACAACCTTTTCGCTATAATCAGACCGTTCGAATGCTACTTTAATAGCATTAGGTGATGGAATAGCTCTGTTATCGATAACATGCTGTTTGATTAATTTAAATATAGCTCTATCAACAGGATTTTCGAAATATTCGTTCTTTAAGTACGGAAAAACCTTTTTAAAGTATTCCCTATTGCTGAATAAATTCGAGAAAATTGTTTTCGTAATGACCACTTATTAGCACCTTCTACCTTAAATTCACCACGCGCAACTTTACCCATTGCATCGCGTAAATGTTTTTCTAATTCGTTTCTTTGATTATCTTCAATTTTGTGTAGCGTAAACCACTCAAAACTAGTTTTACCATTCAACGATTCTTTGAAATTGACATAAACGACTATATCATCAATAACTATACTTAGATCGCTATTGTTTTCGGCTTCTAAAAACGCTCGTTTGTAATTCTCCGACGTTTTTTCTGCGATATCTTGTGAGCGTTCAACATCATCAACAGAATCGCTTACATCGTCGTACAGTTCGTTTTGCTCTAGATCTTCGTCGTATTTCTGTTCCATAAAAGAAAACGGCGATTACTCGCCGCTACCTCGTTGTTTGGAGAACCCTAAGTAGATTAATGTTACCATACCGATAAACGGAATGAACAATAATACAGTTAATAAAGCACTCATACCTTTAGAGTATTTCAATTTGCGACAAATTTTAAACAAAGACGCAAAAATTAATACAATTAATCCAATTGATAGTAATAAACTCAAAAATTCCATTATTCACCTATAATATCGTCAATATCATCTTTATCTTGTTCATCAACAGCTTCTTCACCTAACTGGTAATGTGCTTTAATCGCATCCCTAAACGGTTTATGTTTAACTAGATCCGACCAAAATTCTTTACCGTTGATTTCTTTCTTTTTCCACTTGCGTTCTTCTACCGTACGTTCGCCAGTTTCTTCATCGATGAAAACTCGATTGTATGATTGTGTAGTAGGACGCTCAACAAATCCTAAATCGGTTGCTATATCCAAAAGACCGCCAAATATATCAATACCTTTATCATACTTAACGACTAAAGGAACTTTCATTTTCTCTTTAACAAACCTAGATTTTTCGATGTTTAGAATGAAATCCCAACCTTTAATCTCTTTAGTCTTTTGATCTTTATCTTGTTGACGACCGATAATCAACACGGTATCAGCACTTAACATAACACCTTGACCACCGCCTACTACTTTCTTAGAAAACATTTCCATTGTATCGTACGTATGAGCGATCATAATTCCGGGAATGTCTAAATGTTGGAAATATGGTGTAATAACACGGAATAAAGACTTAATTTCTTTAGCACGTGTCATGTCTGCCGCTGATTTATTGTCTTTAGCATCTTCCGCTTCTTTCTTTGAAGCCAAGTTACCAATACTATCAACGAAAATGATAACATCATCACCACGTTCTAACGCTTCTAACTGATTCATCATTTCAAATTTCAACTGTTCGATGTTTTTAATCGGAACATGCATGATACGTGATGGATCAACACCCATAGAATTAAGGTATGCTTTAGTCACACCACCTTCCGAATCATAGAAGATACATACAGCTTCTTTATATTTTTTCATATAAGCACTGATAGCGGTTAGACCGATGTTTGATTTAAAATGCTTAGATGGTCCAGCCAATACGGTTAAACCGCTTGTAAGACCACCAGCCATATCGCCACTTAAAGCGATATTTAGCGTTGCCGCTTTAGTTCTTACAGGACTACGCTTTTCAAAGAATTCCGATTCTGATAGAATAGCGGCGTGTTCGTTTTTACTAGAATTTAATAGTTTTTCTAATGCACTCATTTAATAACCTCTTAGTTGAGTACTACGATTATATACCAAAAAATAGGGAATTATACTAAATCCCCAATGTATCACCTAATGTGGGCGATTGTTTCTCATAAGACCAATTAGTTACCTTACAGATATTCTCGATAGGACTTGTGAACGTGTTATCAAACATGGCTTTTTTATCAACCAACATACTCAAGTCTAAATTGAATTCCTCTGGTAGTTTATCGCCACTAACCCAAGCGATTTTCTTTTCATTATATGGATTTGGATACTTGATATTAAGCATACAAATTTTCTCACCATCTTTGATAGGTGGTATACCATGTTCCTCGGCTAACCTATTAAAGAATAGGGCGGCTTTAACATTATGCGGTGTACCCTTTATCGGGAATCCGTTACGACTATATTTCTTAATGTTATTAACGCCACTCACTTGTACCATTTCTGATACATCTTTTTTCATATACTCTTTCTTGAATGATTCGTAATGATCTACCAAATCTTGGTTGTCATCAGAAGTCAAAAGAATGTCATATGATTTTTCTAACGCTGGAATAACCGCGTTTGGTGTACCCGCCTTTCTAGTCTCTAAACCGATAACTTTCTTAGACGGAATAACATTACCGTTTTCATCAAATTTACGCTTACCTTCGTTATCCCACACCATAAGAGCATAACGTTTTTTAGCTGTCCAAAACCCACGACTTGCAATAGCTTCTCTATCCATGAACATTTTTTGCTCATACGAATTGGTATAATCAGCCATTTCTTGGTATGATTTTTTGATGTACGGTTCGATTTTCTTTTTACCTACATTATCTAGAAAATCTACGATCTTAATTTTTTCTAAATCGCCAATTTTCTTACCTTTCTTAGCCAACATTTTTTCTAATAAAGGTTTCATCTGAATATACACACTATCTGTATCGATGTAGATTACGTAGTTTTTATTGGTTGTACCTACAACACGATTCATATATTCATTCAATTTACGTTCAATCCAGCGAATAGCTAGTTGAGCACCAGCCGTAGTAGATGCCGCGTTTTCCACACGATAGTAACGGAAATACTTATTACCAGTAGCGCCATACAAACCGTTGATCAAAATTTTACGTGACCATTGAGCGATATGTTCAGCGGATTCGATATTTTTCCAATGCTCGTATCCTTTCATATCACCATCTAATTTACATTGTTCAGCTTTTTTGTTAGCTTCAAATTCTTTGTTTTTATGCTCTTTACGATGGATGAATACCTTTTCTACTTCACGTGGGATAACGCCTTTGATATCTTTTCTATACAGGCTACCACTAGGATTATAAGCGTATTCTGGATAATCAATTTCAGCCGATTTATTAGCAAACGCTAAAATACTCTGTTCATCTTCTCTACGAACAAATGTTTCTAAGCTGATATTCCACTGCATCATGATATGAGGATATAGTGATGTTAAGTCAAAACTCATAACCCAATCATAGATACCAACAACAGGTTCTTTTACAAATGCACCCTCAAAATGAGCTTTATCATGCTTTTTAATAGGTGGGATAGCGATATTCTCTCTACGTAAAGAATTATAGATGATAGCATCCCAAATTTTGATAGTACCCAATGTATCTTCGAAACTACAACGTGCGTAATAAGCCAACTCAAAGATCAATTGGAATAGTTTACGTTTATTATCCAAACCAACGATAATACTAACGTCTTTAATGTTGTAATCTACGTATTTTTGTGGATCTGTTTCTGATAACTCATGTAATTTACCTTCGTATTCAACCTTATTATCACCTAATTCTACTTCTGCGATGTGATCAAGTTTGTAACTCTTTCTAGGCTCTAATACGAATTTTTTATAAGCGGCTAGATAATCGATACACGACACGCCGCCAATTTTATAAACACGAATAGGATTACCAAATTTATCTCTGGTATCTTTTGATGTAATTTTTTTCCACGGACTTAAAAACTTAGCCGTTCCTTCACCCAACAATACGTCATAGCGATTAATGATATATGGAATATCGAACGTTTCGCTGTTCCAACCAGTTAATACGTGTGGGTAACGGCTACACCAGTCTGTTTTGTATTTTTGTAACAACTCAAGTTCAGAACCAAGTTTATGAAATACAACTTTATCGATCACATCTTCGGTGATATCCATACGTTCGCGGGATAAGTATTCATCCCAATCATACAAAGCATAAACGAAATATTTATCTTCTATACTATCATAATGTGTGATACTATCTATCGGATGGGCGGCTTCTTCTGGTTTAGGGAATCCATCACTTGATTTAACCTCGATATCGAAAATAGCTATACGGATATAATTGATATTAAATTCAATTTCATCTTCGTATGTATTAGCGATGTATTGAAGTTTGTAATCGTCCATTCCAAGAACCGAAATATCAACATCTGACATTTCTTTACGCCATTTTCGGCTTTGTGAAATGTTATCGAATACCTTTTCTTTAACTCTATTACCGAATATATCTTTATACTCGCCTTTGTCATGCGGATAATAGAATGTGGGTTCGAAATTAACGCGTCGAGCGTGATCGCCACCATCTTTATCGATGTATCGTTCTACGACCTTACCCTTACTAATTTCAATGTCTGTATAAAACAATTTAATTACCTCATATATAAAAATGTGAGCGCCACTAATTTAGTGACACCCACATAATAACATACGATTAATTTTTAAGAACTTTATCGAAACATTTTCTTCAAAATAACATCTACATCGCCTGTCATAAAATAACCACTTTCTACTAAGTAAAGATTACCCTTACCAGAAGGATCATTCGGGTAGTATCGATTGTGTAGATTTTTTAATCGACGTTGACAATAACTTATCGGTTTTGTGGGATTTCGCTTATCTATGATAGCGTACTTAGCATTACTAATACGTTTTAACAAACCTTCTTTAGTGTCTTTTGATTTAGCCTTTGGTGTAGCACCAACAATACAGGCGATACGTTTCCAATTACGACCATGACCACTACTATAACCGTTATATTGTTTATCAATGGCATGGGCTATTTCATGTAGTACAGTATCTTTAATCATTTCTTCTGTACCCGTTTCTACATGTCTATAATCGATAACAATTAATCCAATATTATCATCACATATACCGTATGCATATCCATTGGATTTGAACCGACCACGCGCTATGTTAGTATCACCAACACAAATTTTATAAGGCTTTCGATTGATACCAAAACGATCAAACCAATATTCAATACGTTCTTCTGCGAAATCGATTACTTCTTGTTCAGTCATGCTATCTCCTAGTTATCAATCAACAAACCCATGATAGCAAAAAGCCTTGCGTGTTGCAAGGCTATTTAGATCCGATTTGATATTTTTGTATCAATTTCCAATTTTGTTTATCTCTAAAACCAATTACACGAAAGCAATTTCGCGGTCGGTCACTACATACATCAGCTACCGAATCGATTATGTTAATCAATCCCCACTCATGTAGTAAGTTAGCGATATCATCGCGTCTGAAAATATCTTCTTCTGAAATATTCACCCGACGACCATCAAGTTTTAACATTTCTTTGAAATGAACGATATAATATTCGCCACGCTTATGTAAAATATGGCAACTTTGATATAACTTTCGTGTTCTGTTATTAGCAATACCGATTCTGGTTAGGGTTTCAGCTACAACATTGAAATCTTTTTCTAATTTTATTTTAATCATAATTTATCCCATGTTAACTACACCCTTATTTATTACCAGTTATCTTTAACAGCCTTCTTAGCTTTGTTAATCTCTTTCTTTGGGAATCGTTTTAAGACCATATCTGCATCGGTTAATGCGATAGCCTTATTTCTACGTTTAAAGTCGTCTATGAACTGTTTAGGCATAGTATCGATGTATTCTTTAGCCTTATCCCGATTGATATCTTGGCTTTTAGCGAAAACATACGTCAATAAGATCTTTTCTACGTCATCCTCTAACTTAGCCCACTTACCCCTACGTTTATACGCCTTAATCGAGTTTTTAAGATAATGGTAATGCCACTCATTAGGCATATCTGGTCGGATATTCATTTCAAAAGCATACAACGCGGTATCGATATGTTGCGAAAATGCGTTATTAATAAAAAATGAGTTATACCATCCAGTATCTTCGGTAAACTCTATATCCTCTTTGGTGTAGCCAATTTTTTCGATAGCGTTAAATAGTAATGAACTATCTTGTTCGTCTTTATCCGTAAACTGTTTACTATGTTCTTTGATAGCGTCTTTATCATTAGTGAGCCAACCATGTGTTTTGATTGACTCACTATCATTTAGAATATCTAACATGATACCTCTATTTAAATTTGGCTTCCATCATAACAAACACTAACAATCCAGTGATGTGAATGTCTATATTCGCGGCATTCGTAACCGTTTTGTTATTGTCATAAATTTCTAAGATAACATTAGGCAACGTTCTACCATCAACACGTTCTAAACATTCCTTAAAAAATCTATTGATGAATTTATCATAATTATCACTTACTTTAGGAACGAACGAACGAATATCTTTAAACATTTTACTTTTTAAAGCTTCAAACAACTCGTCGTATTGTGAGTCCGATTCTTCTCGTTGGTTAAGAATAGAATCTGATAACTCACCACCCATAGAATGATGTTGTAATTCTCGTACTACACGTCTAAAGTCTGGAAAACTGTTTTTAACTAAGGTAGCTACCTTTTTCTTAACATCACCATCAACAGAAATATTCTCGTTTTTCAAAATAGCTAAAGAACGTTTGATCATCTGCATCATAAGTTCTTTTTTGTGCTTTTCTGGTGTTACGAAATCAATTCTGGTAAAACGTGAATCGCGGATCGCTTTGATTAAGTTACTAGGGTAGTTAGCGGTTAAAATGAACTTACAGTTTCCACTAACTTCTTCGATAAATGAACGTAAAGACTTTTGTAAATCCTTACCAGCACGATCGAACTCGTCAAAAATAACCACTTTACCACGTTTACCATCACTATCAATAGATTTAGTAGACGCGAAACGACGAATATCAGTACGTAATGTATTAATATTCACATCTGACGTGTTGTAAAATAGCATGTCATAATCTTGAGCCAAAATACGCGCCACCGTAGTCTTACCAGTACCACTATTTTCTGACACCAAAAGTAAGTTACCAAGGACACCATTTTGAATGTCCTTGAATTTCTTTTTATACTCTTTAGTTAAAATAGTTTCATCGATAGACTGTGGGCGATACTTCTGTTCCCAAATATCATATTTTTTATCTACACTAAGCATTATTCTACCTCTAGCGCGACAATATAAGTAACCGCTGGATTTTCTAAACGAATTTTACTATCCTTTTTAACACTAACACGATAATCTAAATTAATAACATCTAGGTAACTGATATTCATAATAGCTTGAAAGTCATCACCATCGAAAGTACCAATCTCTACCAAAAATTCATTGTTACGTTCGTTATTTTTATCAAACGCTTTTAAGAATAGTTTACCGTTTTCACCCAAAACACTAATCCATTTAAGTTTCATATTTTCGGCGGCTTTCATAACCTTAGCCAAATCAGCAAACTTCAAATCGAAATGAACATCGAAAGCATCATCTTCTAAATCAACAAATCGGTTTGGTGTTGAAATAATACGTTCGTCTGATAATTCATAAAAACACGTACTACGACCGTCGCTGATTTTGATTTCATGACCATCTGATTCTACTTCAATCTCTGGTTCATCAATCAAAGATAACGTAGCCAAAAATTCTTTCAAATCATAAATACCCATGTTTTGATCAAATTTATCTGGAATCGTAGCATGAGCGTATTGATTTTTATCTAAACTCATGGTGTTGATTCGAGAACCCTCTTTCAATAAAATACACGGTTGAATTTTAGAGAAGTTTTTAAGGATTACAAGTGTATCATTACTAATTTTCATATTTCACCTTTATACATAAATACCATAATTTCTAGCACGTTGTATAACCTTATAACAATCGTGCTTTATTTGTTTATTCTTTATCATTCTACCACACTGAATTAAGTAATATACTAAAAACAGTGGATAGAACGACAAAGATAAAAATATTCGGTCAATCACGTTTATATCCTACCCATACAGGGTGTGTACCATCTAAAACAGAACTGAACTCAGAAGGCGTAAACGCTTGTTTAATTTCCTTTTTAGACATTTGACGCCTATAACAACCATCATGAGATTCTATGATGTAGATATCTCTCCTTTCTGGTTCTGTTTCGTAATAATCTTCCCATATAACGTGCATGATTAACCTCTATGACTAAATCTACCTTGCTTGACCATATGGATATGGTTATCGAACATTTCGGTATCATGGCTTTCTCTGTGGCTAATAACAAAGATATTACCATTGATATCGTTAAGTATACCTTGAATAGCTTCGATACCTTGACTGTCTGCGGCTGAATCGAATACTTCATCTAAAACTAATAGATTAATTTCGACACCACTAACGGTTTGAGCGATATCACGCCATGTAAACAATAAGCTAACATCAATACGCGCTTTCTCACCTTGACTGAATGAACCGTACGCGAAATTCTGTTTACCGACTGTTTGAACCGTTTCATTAAACTGACTATCTAACGTGATTAAACAATTCCAGCCTGTACGTTTAATGTATTGATTCAATTTCTTATTGATTAGTGGCATATACTCATTAAGAACATCAGCTTTAATACCACTATCTTTCAATAATTCAGCGACTAAAGAACGTGCGTATTGTTCTTCAAACAATTCACCTTTAGATTCTTTAGCTTCGATTATCTTTTCTTTAACAGCGTTGAGTTTATCGCGATAGTCGTCTGTCTTATCCTCGACTTCCATATTAGATTTAACTTTCTTAGCTTTGGATACTGATTGCTCGATTTCATTTTTCAATGAAGCCATATCACGACGAATATCTTTAATCTGTTCGGATAACTTGTTTTGTTTATCTACAATTTCTTCAAGTTCAGATTGCGATGAATCAAGTTTTTTCAATTCATTATTATATTCGCTGATCTCTTTTTCACTATCATTTTTAACAGATTCAATCAACTCTGGCGCAATAGTTTGTGTACATGTAGGACACTCACCACTATCTGTAAAGAACTCTAAATCCGACTTAATCGAATTCATTTTCTGACGAATCGAACGAATGTCATTATTGACTTTAGACAATTGTTGAGAAAAAGAACTATCATACTGTTCTTGTAACGATTCGTACTGTTCTTTTAATTTCGATAACTTAACTTTACTTTCTTTAGCTGTTTTAACGTATTCATCATACATAGCTTTCAGCTTACGTTGATTTTCATCATTAAGTTTTTTATAGCTATCGATATGATCTTTATGAGCTAATGCTTCACGTTTAAGCGATTCAATTTCCGACTCAATACTAGTCATTCGGTTTTTGATATCTTTAACAGCTTGTTTATTGATATCATTCATCTGACCATATACGGACACATCCAATAGTTCTTCGATAAAAGCACGTTTTTGTGGTGTAGTCAACTCCATAAATGGTGTGTAACCAGCCGTACCCACTACGATAACCTGTTTAAATGTGGTTTCGTTTAATCCTATGGTATCTTCGATAATCGATTGGAAATCTTTTACGCTAGCGGCTTCATCAACCTTTTCACCGTCTTTGTAGAACTCTAATTTATTCGGCTTCATACCACGAATAATTTTGTAATCAATGTTACCCTTAGACAATTCTAATTCGACTTCAAGCTTTTTCTTGTTCGTACCATTAATTAACTGATTCTTAGATTTCAGTTTACGGAATGGTTTACCGAACAATGCAAAGTAAATAGCATCCAATAACTGCGATTTACCAGCACCGTTTGAACCCGTAATAAGCGTTTTATCATGTTCGCAAAGATTGATATTGATAGAGTCGTTACCAGTACTTAAAAAGTTTTTGAATTCTATATTTTTAAACGTTAATTTCATTATATCCCCAAATTATTCACTGATTCGATACGTTTTTTAGCGATATCAAAATATTCTTGGTCTAATTCAATGCCGATAAAATTACGGTTAAGGTTTTTACAGGCAACACCAGTAGTACCACTACCCATAGTAAAGTCAAGTACCGTTTCGCCGAGATAGGTGTAGGTCTTAATTAGGTATTCCATTAGTGCTACTGGTTTTTGGGTTGGGTGTTCAGTACTACCCCTCTCACTGTTAAACCTTTGAATACTCTTAGGATATTTCATATCCGAAATGTTCGGACAATATTTACTATTTGTTTGTGTGATTTGGTTAAAGTGACTACCAGACGTACTACCGTGATTTTTATCGCCCTTAGTCATTATGGGATTATACAATGGTAATTTATCATAAAAAACTATAATATCTTCGTGATACTTTAGTGGTTGTTTTTTAGCAAGCATGGGATTACTAGGTCTTTCTTTCTCCCACACCCAACAATACTTAAACGTTTTAGGGTTACTCATTATTAGCGCACTCGTAAACGGCTGGCTAGCAGTCATTACAATAGCCCCATTAGGTTTAATAACCCGTTTCAATTGCATCCACATCTTATCTAAATCAATAACAGTATCCCACTTACAGGCGGTTGTTCCATAAGGTGGATCGGTCAACACCATATCAACACTGCCGTCTGGTATTTCTTTCATTCTTTCAAGACAATCGCCTTGCATTAAGTTAACATAACTCACTGTTGAACCTCTGTACGTAAACCAAGCATGATCGACTTAACACGTTTCTTAACTTCGTCGGGTTCTTCCATAATATCAACGCGATTATCTACGATTTCATTAAACGATCTCGCTTTTACGTCAACTTCTTCATCTTCCTTGGCTTCTTGAATTTCTTGATCATATGTATAGCCGAATGTTTCACAAACACTTTCGAACTTATCGAATATCTTGTCGATATTAGTTTTCTTACCGTTATCATCAACCAGATTTTCAACCACTAAATGAACACGCTTACCAGCATAATCTTTAGGGTTCTTATCCCATGTATTAGCGTCAAAATAAAGCTTGTAATGCCATGTTTCGGTATTATAAACAATTTCGTGTGTACCCGTTTCATCATCAAATACAAAGAATCCACGCGGATCATTGGCATCACCCATAGTCAACGTGTACGGCGTACCTAAATACTGAACCGTACTATCACCGTTTATAGTATGATAATGACCACTATAAGCTAAATCATATTTACGTAGAAATTGAGGATCGTCGCCACTACTACGAATACCACGATAGAATTCGTAACCGTCCAATTCCCAATGACCTAAACTAAAATCAGAATTAGAGTTTTTGATAAACTCCATAATTTGTTCACGGTTTTCGTCACACATCCAAGGAAATAAATCAAATTGAAATTTACCCATGTCTAATGTCATCGGCGTATCTACTACGGTAACACTATCGTAATCGCCTAACAATTCTTCAACGCTATTCGGGCTAATTTTTTGTCGATAATGCATGTCGTGGTTACCGACTAATACGATAATTTCGGTAAACTGACTTTCTAACATTGGCATGACGACATAACGATTAAATTCCATAGCGACTTGTGATACCGCTTTACGCGTATCAAACCAATCACCCGCTTGAATCAATCTTCTAATATTATGCTTTTTAGCATATTCAACGACTTGCTTTAAACCATGTTCGATAATTTTATACACATAGGGGCTATCCTTTGTAGCCCCAACATGCATATCACCTAATAATATTGTTTTACTCACTTAACACCTGTCCTACTTTTTGTGTTATTCAAACGTTCCATAGCACGATCATAACAAGAATCGTCGAGAATAATACTATTTGTATCGCCACATAGATATTTTGACTTAGCGATAGCATAGGTGTATTGTTCTCGGTTTTCGTTTTGTATAGCTTTTTTCATCAGCTTACACAAACGTCTTACTTCTCTTTTATCATTAATATTCATAATTAACCGTAGTTCGCGTACATAGATAGTTTATTCTTAGCTTTTTCAGCGAATACATCGAAGTGGTCTTGAACATTTTCACCAACTTTGATAATATTATCTGGATAATCATCGATATAGTCACGGCTATCGTTTTCAAAACTACAACCTTTCTTAGACCATTGGACGATATACACATTTTCTTTGCCGTACTTATTAAATAATGGTTCGATTTCATCAACAAAACCGCCATCAGACACAACGGCGATATCACAACGTTGGTTATTAATATTATTGACTAGGCAATTACCAAAATAATCATTACCGTAATGTGGCTTGATCCATTCTTCTGAAATCTTAATTAAATAATCGCGCTGACTAATACCACCAATACGATCCCAAGGTTTATCTTTAGCATCCGTATTATAACGCGGAATCCATACATTAAGCCATTCATCACGCGTAAAATTACCAGTCACAAACGCAATAGCAAACAGTTTATCTTTAAAAGAAAATTTACTAGCACCTAATTCTTTATGCAGATATTCAGCTAAAGAATCTTTACCAGCACGTGGCGGCGCGTTGAGAATAAAAATTTTAGTACTCTCGTCATTAGATGGTTTATCCCAAATTACATCTTCTGATCTATTCTCTTTAAACTTCTTTTGAATCTCGTTTTCCATTCCAATACCTTTCAGTTACACATTTAAACAAATCGGATATATCTTTATCAGACAAAGATCTATCCTTAACATATTCTTTTATTTTTGACGTTCTATAACCTTTACGCCAACAATAAAAAATTTTGTCATAAATATCATTCATTATCATCATACCATTCGAATGTGATTAAATTTTGGTCATAATAACACGATAAACTACCCCTAAGAACATTTATTACAGTTTTTTCGATTTTAGGAAATGGTACATCTACTGGAATATCGCATTCTAATAACTGTAAACGAACTAAGTGAGCGGCTACCGCTGTATCATACTCTGATTGTTCTAATAATGATTGTTTATCTAATACTACTTTTTTCATGTTAAACCCCATTTGGACAATTTATAAAATTATATCATACAAACGGGGCTACAAAACTATATACCTAGCGGATTTATGTCGGATACGTCACCATCGTAGTTTTCTACTGCAACGATAGCGCGTATGAATGGTAGGATTTGTTGTGGTACTACTGCATTACCCAATGCTTTTATTCTGGATTTGTCCAATTTTCGGGTAGACCCATCAGATATTCTACGAATGTTGGGTTCAGTTCTCCATCCTTTTTTGTAATCTCTGAATGGTAGTACAGACCGTACGCGGCTACATCTTTTAAAGCATTTATTTTCGTTCGACCTTTCCGTTGTCCGTTCATCAGCTTGTGTAACCCTATCTCCGACCTCGCACCTATGTAATCCATCAATTGCGGTGTCGGTAGATAGTCGTTCTTTTTTACATCCAATGATGAACACTCGCTCGCGTCCGTGGTATGCTCCAACGTCTTTAGCCGATAATACGTATGTCCTAACTTCGTAGCCTTCATTTCTAAGATCGGATTCGACTGTTTCAATTCCTGTTTGAAGTAATCCTTTAACGTTTTCTCCAATAACCCAATTCGGTCTAGACTGTCTAATGATTCTACACATTTCATTCCACAAATACCTTTCATCTTCTTCGCCTTTTTGTTTCCCCGCCGTAGAAAATGGTTGACAGTTGTGTACAACTACACCATTTACTACATAAGAATTATCATCATCAACTTCGATATTATAAACAGTTTCGTATCGGTAAAAATTCATATCCCTAAACTTAACCCATAAATGATTACCATCCGAATACCCCAATTTTCTTTTAGGATTTAACACAAATTGAACTCTATGATAATCTTTCTGATTGACTATTCTACCTTCGATAACCTTAGTGTCATCCGTTTTTACATATCTATAAGAACACGGTATTTCATATAACTTTGCTACCATTAATGAAAACGTTATAGCAAGATTTTTACTGACGGTAGATATAGTCATAGTTCTACCATCAGAATAACCATCACCAGAAACGTAACCATTATAGAAACTTTCAAGAAGGGGTTTAGGTAAACTCAATATCATATCAGATATAAATTTATTACCAGAACCAATACCGCAATGCTGTTCTGCGATTTTTACCAGTCTTTTTGAACTGAATATAGCCCTATGTACAGATTTTGTATGTTTATGTAACGTATAATTTGACGATATTTTGCTTTTAAAGTCAGTTAATTTAGCGTCACCGATAGAAAGAACGACACCCCAATATCTATCTTTAGGTCTATTTTCGTTCGTTCTATACCTTTTTATAGTATGACCATCAGCCAAATACCTACCCAATATATAACATTCTTCTTCGGTTAATTTATAAGGGTTTTCTGATAACTGGTTTATTGGTATACCACAATAATGTACATTTTTCTTTAATTCATTAACAGGTAGCCAAATAGGTTCTTTAAATACCTTACCTATCTTTTCCCTTACATAAAAAGGATGTTCCTCTGTACCAAAAATTTTTGGTAATCCTTGTATATTAATTTCATGTACTGGTTTATTTTTAGTAACCATTCTAGATTTAATAGGTTTATATACATTTGTATGAGTTAAAACGCGCTCACCAACATTCAATGAATCTATTTTCTTTAACCCATTTTCGGTTGATATCATAGCGTCCTTGGTAAAACAAGGGAAACCACCCACAACAATGTCAACACCTTTAAATTGACTACCATCTAATGTTCGTATGTCGTCGTGTACTGGTATATTAGGAAATCTTTTGTTTAGTATAGATACACAAAAAGGATCAACCTCGCACATTTGTACTACATCGATCCCTTCTGACTCTAGGGCTAAATCTATACCACCTACACCAGTGAATAATGATAATGCCTTCATTTGTTTCTTTTGTTTCCTATCGCGTCACTATATGCCAACGATAAAGGTAATAATTTCTTGATAGGTAAATCGATAGATAACACATTTACTTTCATTTCTGGATCAAGTAATATAGAACCCAAAAATCGGTGGTGACCATCGATAATATAATTATCAGCACTAGCTATTAATACCGTATCGGTGTAAAAATTTCTAGATTTATCAGCACCATTCTTTGAAATACCTTTTATCGATTTGTCAAAATAAATCTGTTTTTGTATAGGGTTTAAATTTTTGACCCTAACCTTAGTCATTTTAACATCAACTTTATCATCGGGTATATAACCATCGTGCATACCAGCGTTAAGCCAATCCCTAGCTTCTGAACCACTCAAACCTTGTGGGAACGGATTTTTAGGGTTAGTACTGTTAGCACGTGGGTTTAAAACAACATCCAATTCGCCATTAGCCAATCGTTTTTGAAATTGTTTTAAATCACTAGAGCTAATGACAGGCATATCTTTTCGGCGCGTCCAACCCATTGTCGATTTTCTTTGAGCTAGTTCGTAATTGAAATCGAAATCTGGTATTTCATCATATAGATCCATACCATTATCATCAAACAATCTACTAGCATAAGTTACGGCTGTATTTAAAGAAGTATTGGCTATTTCTAATTTACCAGCTTCCGCACCACCCGCTTCAATAATAAATTGTATTAACGATTTCATATATCTAACCCGTTACCATTTTTATTCATTTGTTTCTTTCTACGTTTTTCTTTTCTAGCTTGACGCTTCTTTTCGTGTTTACCAATTTTATCTTGAATATCGTTCATAAAATCGTCTGACATTTCAGCATCAAAATTTTCATCATGAATATCAAAATTATCAACGAAATATTTATAACGAACGGCTAGATTAGCTTCTTCTTTGTTAAGACGACCTTTAGCGGCTGACTCACAACACATAGAAATGTAAGCGTGTGGATTATCATACTTACTTGGGTTATAATTGTGTAAATAACGTACTGTATTGACGATAGCATCACCAATCATTTCGTCGTTCCAAGTATAACCAGCATAGTTGTACTGTTTACAAAATCCAGTAGCGATCTTTATAATCGCGTCACCAATAAACTCACTCATTTGAGCGTTTTCATCTTCTTTTCTTTGTTCTAGCCATTCTACAATAGCATCGTGTAATTCTTTTTTATCTACATAATTATTTTTGCTCATTTAACCACTTCCTAGCATTTGCTATATCTTTTGGATCATCTATACTATTACCGTACCCCTTAGTACGAACGTGGTAATACCAATTAGCGCGTTGCTTTTTATTCATACCCAATAATGCGGGTATACTTTTTGGTTTACGCTTTTTAGGTTTTTTGTCTCGTTCAACTTCAATCATTAGTGAAGTATCAATCTTTCCTTTTGGTATATACCTTTCTATTAAGTATTTAGCCGTTCTTAAATCGGGTACATATAGATTAATCGGTTTCTTACTATGAGCGATTCGGATATTACCACGTGTACACAATTGGAATACAGGTTCAATGAACTTAGAAATAGTAAACGCTTTTGCTAATGTATCTTTTGGCATATCACACATTTCAGACAACTTATTAAGAATCGGAACTTGCCACGGCATAGGGTTATAAGAAAATAGAGCTACAATATTGGTTTCGTTCATATATCGGTTTAAACCATGTGGGTTATATTGTATCTCGCGCCCTGTAAGCTTTCCTCTGGACTTATTTGTTGTATACAGGTATGATTCATTACCTATATGGTTTTGAACGCGTCTAACGGCTTCCTCGTAGACCGTATGAGATTTATATTTCTTATCCGCTACGGTTCTAGACCATTTTTTATCACACAACACATGAATAGTTACTCGTTCGCTATTAGGATATTCATAGAAATCTAACACATCGTTTAGATCGCTCCTAGCAACTTCCCACTTACACCAATGTTTTAATATTTTACCCGTAAACGTTTCTTCAAAATTAGCACATGCAATAGTAACAGTGTTTAATTTATCCCAATTGTTCATCGTACTATCACGAACAAAAAACAAGACTATACCGTCATCATCTTTTTTAATTTTAACGGGTAGTTCTTGTAATAGACTTTGGAATATCGGATATATAGAACGACTAATACAGTCATCTTCTTTAAGACCACTATTAATCATCGAACTAATTTTAGACTTACAACCTCGCTTTAGTTTCACCGAACCCATATTTTCAGAAGTCATTTCAACATCACAATATTTTTCGATAACATGGAAATGCTCTTTAAAGCGATAATTTTCCATGTTCACTAAATCGGGTACTTCATCGATGTATAAATCTCTACCCTCAAACATAGACAAATCAACCTCTAATAACGCTTTATGCGTGATGAAAATAACTCTTTTATCTATATTTTGTTTGATGGATTGAGTAACACTACCATTAGAACAATGGTCACCATCGATAATGACCATATCACTTCCACCAATAGATTCATAATAATTAAGACTATCCTTACTTAATTTTCTACTGATAGAAGCGACTACACAACCGTTCGGATTGTCTCTAACATCCCTTAGAAAGGCTTTTGTCTTTCCAGCGGCGGGAATAGCTTCTAAAACTTCTATACGCATTAAAAAAACCCCTTTATCAATGTATTTAATTATACACGATAAAGGGGTTTATAATACTATTCTGAATTATTCTTCTGAATCATCTTCCTGTTTGTTAGATTCTTTATCCGAATCCAACTCATGAAGCATTTTATCAAACTGTGTCATAATAACCATTCTCCTTACAGAACTGAACAAGTGATTGCAAATCTTTTAGATTACGCTTATTGTCGGCTAAAACGATTTCATATTCACGCTTTTCCCATTCTTCTAAATCGGTTCTAAGCTTTTCTTCGTAATATTCGTTCATACCACGTAATTCAGACAACCGATTTTGATGCATACGTTCTAAAATACTCATTAATCCCATACTCCTGTCTGTACAGTCAAAGTTCCACCATTTTCGTAACTACCCATGTAAGCATAGAACATAGGGATAGAATTAGCTAACTCTTTCAATCGACGCATTACAGTATCACGCTTTACTGCTGAAATAACTTTAGTGCTATTACGCTTGTTTGGAATATTTGTTACTGTAACTTTATACATATGAACTCCTTTGTTTGTTTTCCCAACCGACAAATACATGGTAACATAGGTGGATTTAAATTACAAGCTATAATCCTTACAATAATCGCCATTACCTAAATATTCAGCTTCTTTAACGGCTTTTGATTCGTCGTAATAATCAGTAACATAAGAATCATTTACATAAACAACATAAAAATAACCGTTTGAATCGATTTCACGTTTAATAACTACTGAACTCATAATGATCTCCTTTGTTTTCCCAACCGACAAATACATGGTAACAAAAAAGCCCCTGCGATGCAAGGGCTTTTATCATTATTTTTTATATTTTTTAAAATCAGTGAACCCACCAATATGTTTTCCATCATCAAAAATCTGCGGCATAGTTAAACCACGACTTTCTTCTAAACCCATTTTAGACATTAACAATTTTAGATTATCATCATCGTTTACTGAATGAAATGTATAATCTATGTTCTTAACTTTACAAAATCGTTTAGCGTTAATACATGATCGACATTTTTTGATACGTTCATCAAATCCAAAAATTTCTACCATTATGACCTCAAATAATCGTAATAAACATTAGCTACAAAGTTTTCAGCCGATTTTCGGTCTGGTTTATCTGGAAAGTTACTATTTTTAGCGAGTTCTTCAACTTGCTCCATCAAATCATTTAACTTAGGTTCGACATACCCTTTGTAATCTTTTTCACCCAATTTAACCGATAAAACTTCTTCTCGGTTCGGGATCGGGAATGTCATTGTACCTTGAGTATATAATTGAATTAGTTGGTAACATGCTCTAAAGCTATGACTTACCGCTTTCCAATCCACACCTTCATTCTTTTCAGCTTTCTTAGCCCTGTGACCATATTTATTGTAAGTATTTCTGATACGATTGATAAAATGTTCTACCTTTGTCGTATCTTGGTGTTTAGAGCCTAGTACTTCATAATAACGATTACCATGTTCATCACCGATAGGAAAAACGAATTCATCATTAGGCAAATAATCGATGATTTCGGATAACTTTTCATTTTTTACTGACGGTACAGAATAAAGTAATCTATCGACTACATCAATAACCTGACGTAAGTTAGCTAACCGACTACCTTTCTGTCCATACTTAGCGACCTGTTTTCTAGCGTACCCTATATAGCTTCTAACGTCTTTTGTATAGAACCATGACCGATTGGCTACTAACTCACGCCAAACGCTTTCACAACTCTGTACAGGCGCATGTAGCATATCAAATGCAATCATTTCACCCTTTAATGCGAGTTGAATAAAATAATGCAAGCTATAAAACTCAAAATCTTCGTCACCAGCACCATTTTTACTAGTATCGTTACCAGTAGAAGATTTAACAGATTTGCTCGCTCTTTGTAGTAGAATATCTTTACGATCGGGTAAGAAAACACCTTTCTTATCAATATCGCTATCTGGTGTGTTCAATCCGTAAAGATGGCTACCATGAATAATTTCACATAATTTCATAATCTACATTAACCTCAATATATTCTCCGATTGTATTATCAAGTATTTTATCATTGATACAATCCCAAACATAGCGTCTGATACGGGTTCTAGTTTCAGTATTATACTTTTCACCTATAAACCGTTCAGTAACATCCCCAAATAACTTAGACTCGTCTACATCAATACTAACATTTACTTTCATCACTTCACCATACCACCGTTAACCGTATACTTATCAGCACATGTACTCGCCGCCCAAGCATCGGGTTTAAATTTAGGTTCAACACCAACGATACCCATAATAGCACCTTTGGCTTCTGGAATTAATTTATTAGATTGGTACTTGATGTTGTGGTTGAAATCTAAATGAACCTCAAATTTACGCGTTCCAACCATAGTTTTAATTTCTTTCGCTACTTCTGCGGCTTTGTATATTTCGCCTTGTAACTTCGGAAAAACACCGATATACCTTTCAACTTGTTTGTCAACGAAAACAGTAGCGCCACGATTACTATCATAATGAACGACAACCGTGGTAACGTAAATTAACTTCTTCTTTTTACGTTTGCTATCGCAACCTACATAGATTGCGGTAGCATCCGAACTATTTTCTATGACTTTTCTAATTACGTCATAGTCCATAATAAATCCTTATAAACCAGAAGCTAAATCATACAACTTCTGATGATATTCAATAGTTTCATCGATTTTTTCGATTTTATTGTCAACTTCTTTACCCGATTCTTTAGCGTATCGAATAGCCAACAACTTATTCAAATAAGTTAATGGTAATTCTGATTTTTCCGCGATAGCTTCAATTTCAGCTTTCGACAAATCAATCATTTCATTTGTTTCGACACCAGCGCGTACAATAGTTTTTAGCATATTATCTGGATCGTTCAAATAAGCATCGTTACCATAAACTTCTGTTAACAACTTACCCGCCTTTTTAATGTCACCAGCTTGTACAGGTTTTTGCGGGTTCATAGAAATATTCAAACCGAAATTTTTATTCAAATAAGAAACGATTTCGTCGTCGCGCTCCATAACAGAATAAAAACGCATTAATTGACCAAACATATCTAAATATTTAGCAAATTCGTTAGCTTTTCCGGGTTCTGGTACATCACCCGTTTTATAATCATGTTTGACTAACGTTTTGTATACGCCAGTATCAACACCATAATAATTTTTAAAAATCTTTGACAATTTACCCAACAATGGATTATGAACGTCTTTAATTTCGTTATAGTCGCTCATGCATTCGTCGATGATGTTATCCATTTCATTACTCATTACAAATATACCTCTTTGATTAGTTCATAGATATGATAACACATTAAAATGGTTCAGAAACAAAAAAGCCCCATTTAATGGGGCTAATTGCATTCTTATTATTTTTATTATAGAATTTTTCCGTCGAAACGATTACACCATGTTTCACATAGTTCTTTGTTTTCGTCGGTATTTTCAACATAAACACGATGTTCATCTTCATCATATTCAGCGTCTACACCAAGATTAGACAATGATTTAAGCGATTCTTCGATATTTTCAACACGCGTAACATCGATAGATAACGTATCTTCGTCTAGTTCTTCTTCTTGTACTTCTTCACCCTCGATCAAAGAATTACCAAGAATTTTAGCTTTGGCTTGTTCAACACGTTCCATAACTTTCTTATTCATGTTTTCTTGATAAAGGGTTTTGAATTGTTTGAATTTTTTATTATCTGCGGCTTCTAATAGTTCTAAGCTCATAACATATCCTCATTAATAATTGTATACTATTATTTAGTTGTCATTTTTTAGACATTAAAAAACCCTAGACAAAGCTAGGGTTTGTATTGGCAACCGTGATAGGACTCGAACCTACATTTTCAACTCCAATTACGCTTACTAAGTTCGTAGCTTAATGCGGTTACACGGTTATTAATTTTCTTTTATAAATTTTTCTTAATCCATTATCAGACAAATTTAAAACTTTTGCAGCCTGAACCCAACTTCCTTCAGATTCAATTAATTTATCAATTTCTTCTTTTGATATATCTATTCCATAAACGATTGATTTACATTTCTTGCAATAAATTCTATTATTTTGTTCAGTTCTATCTCTGAATTTGGATTTACATTTCTTACAACTCTTGACCCTGATAGGATAACCACACCCATCTAAATAATACCTAACATTTTCTACACTACTAACCAATCTTAAATTATCTAAACGGTTATCAGTTTTATCGGAATTTATATGATCTACTTGAGTCAATGTATCGTTTAAATCCAAACCCAAAAAGACGCTAGAAACTAGTCTATGAACTAAAAAATGTCTAGGCTTTTTATTTACTCGTAATACTACTTCTTCATATCCACGATTATTTAAGAAAGATTTTAAAATAATATTCTTATATAAAGAATAAACCGATCCGCTATCGTTAATTAAATAATTCTTTATATTTGGTATATTATAAAAATCTTCCATCTAAACTACGCCCATATTTAATTTGGTGCGGCAATCGAGAATCGAACTCGAATCTGGTGGCTGGCAACCACCCATAATACCGTTATACTATTACCGCTTGGAGCGGGTGACAGGATTTGAACCTGCGACCGAGTGATTGGAAATCACCGACTCTACCAGACTGAGTTACACCCGCATTAACTGGTGGTGGTAGTAGGACTTGAACCCACAACATCTTCGTTACAAAGGAAGCGTTCTACCATTTGAACTATACCACCTAAATTTGGCGGGAATGACGGGTTACGATCCCGCTACCTACCCCGTGACAGGGGGTTATGCAACCAATTACACCTCATTCCCATTTTAATATTAGACTCTAATGATACCCGAATCGCATATGTATTCGGCGGGTTAAAGCCTAATGTTAAAATAATTCTATTTTTAGAGAATACAATTTTTAAGTGTCTATCTCCGAACGAAGAATTAAACGTTATTCACACTCTGTCTGGACATTTCTGTTTTTTACATGGGGCTGTCCTACCACCATTCGTTGCTATCCAATCTTTTAACTCCACACTTAACGGTAGTGACTCTCCGATAATTTAACTAACAAGTTCATTAAATATTTGTACTTTTTCTGGTGTATCTATTTTGGTCATACCTTCTAAATACACCAACAATTTTTGCTTTTTATCTGGTGTCAAATTGTTATTAGCTAGAGCTACATACAATTCTTCAATTTCTTCAACAAAAGGATTCATTACATTCCTTTAACTTTGTGTTCGGGGTTTTCATCGAAAGTCGGATGACCAACCTTAATAGCGATATCATTTAAGCAATCGACAATATTATCGATATAAAACATCGCTTTGTCATAATCTGATTTACTCATAGTAAATCCTTATATTCTGTAAATAAGAACGAAACTCTATTTGGTCTACATGACCAAGTGTACCAACGTTAACCGTGTTGCGCTTCAACATTGTCTAAATAACGCTGGATCGTATCAAGGCATTGATAAGCTTGCTTAATCAACTGTTTCTGTTCTTGTGAAAGTTCTTTAGTCATATCCATTCTCTTGTTAACCCCAATATTCTTCGCACATCAGTAAATTTTATTACAGGGTGATCTTCTTCACGCACCTGTAAAACCTACTAACGTATGAGTACTACCAGCACCATAACCGATACATTTAGTACCGCCACCAATAATAGTTTCTGCACTAGGATTAGTAACTTCATTTTCTAAATATTTGTAAGTTTTCATTTACGTTCCTTTTTCGAAATTTGAATAGCGATTTCTTGATCGATAGCGTCTTGTTCACTATCATGAGTACCCAAAACTTTACCAGTACGTTTACTACGCAATACCCACTTACCGTTCTCTTTGGATATTTTTTCTTGTATGAATTGATTAAATGTTTTCATACACTTATTTAGTGTTCATTCAACCACCAATTCGTGGTTTACCAGTAACGCCTTCATCTTCTCCAACACTATCTAACAAATCCAAAGTGTTGTTTTGGACACCAATAGAATACTTCAACAATTCAATGATTCTATTATTATTTAGTTGAACGTTCTTAGAAACTTCACATTCGTCATGTTCGATCAAACTGTTTTTATGATTCAAATCATCAATAATGGTTTGTAATAATTCTTCGAGTTTCCAACCATTATGATTATCACGACTCATTAATAATTTATTCATGACTATTACTCATATATTCGTATATGCCCCCAAATTCCGTAAATTCGTATGAATCATAATTAAGTTTTGTGAAACCTACGTCTATAACACATGAACCATCATCGTTAAATTTAATTTTTCCCGACCATTCACCATGCGTACATTTTACGGTTGATTTTTCCTCATTATAAATGAAATGAGTTTGGGAACTAGTAACTAGATATTTATTCATAAACAACTCACTTAAAAACGATATCAAAAGCGGCGTAATAAAATTTATTACTACATTTATTGCATAAGTGATATTCGATCATCCTACCACTCACACGGTTCATGTCGTTATCTACATATCCAGCTTCACTTACTGGTCTAGTAACATGATAAGGAACTTGAACAGTATTATAACGTTCTAATTCTTCACCACAACCTTTACCATCACAAAATATTTTAATCATAATAACTCACTTAAAATCGTCGGTAAACCATCCAAGTACAGTCCATTGATGTACTACATAACATCTACCAAATTGAGTATGTTCCATTTCTTCAAATTTTAGTGGGCGTCTAGGATCATCAAGTCTTACTCCATTAGACTTTAAAAACTCTATAAGTTCGTTTCTATCATAAAAGTCTTTAGAGGATTTTAGTTCCTTGACCTCTAAAGTAATTCTATCAGAAAAATCAAATTGACCTCTCCACTTACCAATATTTCTTGGATAAAACCTAATCATAATAACTCACTTATTTTGGCGGTAGGTGTGAGATTCGAACTCACACGCCCTGTTAAGAGCAGACGGTTTTCAAGACCGTTGCCGTTACCCTGTAATCTTTCGGCTCAACCTACCTAAATTTGGTCGGGGTAGTCGGATTCGAACCGACAAGACTGTTACAGTCGGTAGATTTTAAGTCTACTGCGTTTACCAATTTCACCATACCCCGATGGTAACTGTATTAAGTTACATTTTGATTTGTAACCCAATACGGTTACAACACTTTATTAACTAGTTCTTTAATATCAGACTTAACGTTTTGTAAATCTTTTTCCGAAATTATAAGTCTACCCATTGTTTTGTAAACAAAATCCGCTGTTTCTAAGTCTATTAATCGATTCCTAATACATTTTTCCGATGTGTAAACAGCATCACTACTATATAACAACGGCGATTTCCAGCCACCAGAAATATGACTAGAAATCTTTCTAGTAAATTCGTTACGAAAAACGTACAAAACTTTATCAACGACAACTAAACTATAATCGTCGTATGAGTAAATTACATTTTCAGAATAATCAAATTTTAACATATCATTTTCACAATTTGGTGGGCTTGGTGGGATTCGAACCCACACACCCGTTACGGGTACTAGATTCTAAATCTAGCGCGTCTACCAATTTCACCACAAGCCCATTAAACTTTATCTAAACAGTAATGTGGTACATCTTTTTCAACTACACTACCATCTTGTTCGTTTTGTAAAACGTAAATATAACAACTACTCATTTTAAATCGGTCTGTAATTTTCCACTTATTCATCAAATGTTCGTGTTTTTTAGGACAACCGATATAAATCACTGACGTTCCGATTCTAAAATTCATAATATACCTTTCATAATGATTTGGAGCTTGGGATCGGATTCGAACCGACATAACGGGGTTTGCAATCCCGCACATAACACATTCTGACACCCAAGCAATGATTGTCGCTGAACCTCGATCACGACTACCCTATGGTACTAGGTTTTTGATTAAACTGGAAGGGGTAGCAAGACTCGAACTTGCGAATGTCGGGATCAAAACCCGATGCCTTACCAACTTGGCTATACCCCTAAAATTTGGCGGGGGATGTTGGATTCGAACCAACGACCTATCGGTTAACAGCCGATTGCTCTACCACTGAGCTAATCCCCCAAAATTTGGTAGTGGTGACAGGACTCGAACCTGTGACACGTAGATTATCGGTCTACTGTTCTACCAACTGAACTACACCACTATCGTTTAATTTTTCCAGTAATGTTTGAACCTGTCCAATCACTACCTTTTAAACTAAAATTTGTTGCTTTCTTAAATACTTGAACCATTTTTGTATAAATACACTGACCACAAAAAGGATCTGGTTCGCTCATTTTCTTTCGATATGTTTTTTCAATATCATGTTCCGAACAATCTTTATTCGGACATTTGTACAAGTATGTAGGCATTTTTACCTCAATTAATTATGTAGTCGGGAATCGAACCCGTTACACCGCTTTACCACATCTGTCGTAAAATTTATATAGCGATTGACTTACTTACACAAGCACGTTTTAGGTGGGAAATCGTTCTCTCCAAACACATTACGTCCTAAACGCAAGTGACGATTCTCTTTACCGTTTTCAACTAATATTTTCACAACCTAAAATTTGGTGGGGCGTACAGGATTCGAACCTGTGTCCTAGGGTTAAAAGCCCCATGCGCGACCTGACTACGCCAACGCCCCTGAATTTGGTGGATGTTATAGGATTCGAACCTATTGTACCTTTTGGGTACATGGGGTTACAGCCCACTGTGACTCTCCAACTTCACCGAACATCCTGATTATCTAACAACTTCAAAAACCATTGTCGATCTTTATCAGTCATTTCAAGAATTCTATTCTTTTCTGGTATCTTTTTAGATTTATCACCAAATACTACCATATAGTCATTTGATGTAAAAGCTACCATTGGTTTATTTTCTAATAATTTTTCGTATTCAAAACATTTTGATAATATTTTGTTTTTTGTTAATTTTCCAGCTTCTTCATTATGAAGAATTTCACCATTAACATCAAATACAATAATTTCATCTGTCATTATAATATGCTCTCGCTTTTAAAAGAATATTAGAATGACATTAGCTTGAGATTACAGCTAAATTCGACAAGTCTTTAAGTGCATTATGTTATTCTCACCTTATCCACGTGGCTACCACGTATCTTGTCACGGTTGCTATTTTATATCCCGTTAGCATTTACGGTTAGATTAAAAACTACTCTACCTTCAACATTCTGTATGCCTTGCGAGCACTAAAGAGTCGCTAAACTCACCATGCAGTATCCCGATAAATTGTTTCAAACTTTGTGAGCTATCCACAAACCATATTGCTTTCGCTATGGTATTAAACCGCTTTCGTTTTTAACCTCGGAGCGTCTTTACGTTTTTTGTATAAACATTGCCCAATATGCAAGTTCGGTTTTTGTGACCGAAATATATATATAACCAACAAGGATGTGCGCCCCGAAAACGCTAGATAAGCTTTTGACCTACCCAATACATTACATCCTAATGTAGTTTCACCCGCTAAGGTTACTTTTCTACGGTTCTTCTCGACCATGCTTGCATAGCGACTTTCGCCGCCGAACGTACACAACCAATTGAACAGGTAAATCGCCTTTATCCGCTAAGACTCTGACCAAATACCATACCCTTTGAGTCTACCTAGTAGGTAAGTTTGCGTGTAGTAATCGCTTTGCGAGCGCGAAGCCAATATTCGGAGTTACCCATACCGACTTATTTCCTACCTTACCGTCCTAGCCGAATACCAAGTTTCCTACGGTCTTGATATCTTATAGAACTCTCGGCTTTCATGGGATGACTATTTTCATAGCAGATAAGATGTTGGAGTCT
>CEWF01017291.1_pt1 | contig 29968 bp, 27 predicted proteins | sample 531331 | NCBI WGS metagenome assembly CEWF01 (sample SAMEA2622676, study PRJEB7988) | marine metagenome | biome: marine biome (ENVO:00000447); feature: mesopelagic zone (ENVO:00000213); material: "saline water (ENVO:00002010), including plankton (ENVO:xxxxxxxx)" | depth 600 m | reverse complement strand
CACGGCCGCCAGCGGCAGGCCGCCCGCCAGGGCACTGCCCAGCGTGAATAGGTCGGCGCGCACGCCGTACAGTTCCTCGGCCAGCAGTGCGCCACAACGTCCCATACCACTGCTGCTTTCATCGAGGATCAGTACGGCGCCCTGCTCGCGGCATAGCCGCTGCGCGCCTTGCAGGTATTCCAGTGTCGCCGGCACCACGCCCCTGGCGAGCTGCAGCGGCTCGATCAGCACGGCGGCGCAGCGCAGATCGACCACCGCCGCCAGGGCCTCGAGGTCATTGAAGGGGACGCGCAGCACACGCGTCGCCCCGAGCTGCGCGGGCAGTTCGACGTGGCTACCGTCGAGCACTACCAGGGTGTCGGCGGCGGGGTTCTGTTCCGTCGCCCATTGCAGCGCCAGACGCACCGCCAGCCCGTTGGCTTCGACCGGGCCGCTGCAGAACGCCACGCGTTCGCTGCCGGTCGCCTCGCACAGGCGCGCCGCCAGCTTGAGCTGACCACGGCTGCAGTACTGGCGACCGGGGCTGACCAGCAACTCGGCCTGCCGCCGCAGTGCATCGAGCAGCAACGTCGGGCTGTGCCCCAGGCTGTTGCCGCCCATGCCCTGCTCGAAATCCAGATAGGCCCTGCCTTCGGCATCCCACAGCCAGGAACCCTGGCCACGCACGAACACCGGCGCGGCACGTTCACCCATCAATTGCAGACGCGCCATGCTGTCACGCATAACGACGCCCACCCTCGGCCACCACACCCTCCAGCGGCACACCCTGCAGGCGTGCCGACCAGTCCTCCAGGCGCCCGCTGCGCAGGCGCTGCGCCGCGATCTCGCGCCAGCGTGCGGAGAGCGCCGGGCACAACTGCAGCTGCTGCAGGCCGGCGCGCTCCATGGGGAAGTGGTAGAAATGCTGCAGCGCCTGCGCCACGCTGAGGCTCGGGTAGCTGCGCTGGACCAGCTCGAAGGGCATCTCGGCACTGACGAACCCTGGTCTGAGCACGCGGTAGAACCAGCCGCAACGACCACTGTCCTGCACCGCCCTGGCCAGTTCCGGGTTGGCTCCCGGGCGGTTGAGGCGATAGCAGGGCGAGCGCGGCTGGCTCACCTGCAACAGCACGTCCCCCCAGCGGAAGATATCGCCGATGCACACCTGCTCCTCGCTCAGTCCGCGGCTGGAAAGGTTTTCCCCGAAGCTCGACAGCGGCCACTGCAGCTCGGGGTGATGCGAGCGCCAGTAGGCATAGTGCTCGCTCGGCAAGTGGTGCAAGGCGCGCTCCGGCCCGCCATGGAAGCGTGCGTCACCCTGTTCGTCCTGGCCCAGCCCCTGGGGCCACAGCCACAGACGGTGCTCAGCCCGCTGCTTGCAGCGCGCGGCACTGAGGCCACCGCCAATATCTTCAGCTTTACCTATGAATACACCCAGGATCTCGACCTGCTTCACCGACCGCTCCGGCCTTATCGACTGTTGATCATGCGGCTAGACTAGGGAGCATCGGGCCATTTTGACATTTCGATTTCCCTGCTTGATTCATAATCAGAACTTATGGATTTTCGCCAACTCCGCTATTTCGTCGCGCTCTACGAAGAAGGTCACGTCGGCCGTGCCGCCGAGCGCCTGAGCATTTCTCAACCGGCGCTGTCGCAGCAGATCCGCCAGCTGGAGGGCGATCTGGATGTCGGCCTGTTCCAGCGCAATGGCCGGCGCCTGCTGCCGACGCTCGCCGCGCATACGCTGTACAACCACGCGGTGCCGCTGCTGGACGGCATGGAGCGGGCCCGCGAGGCGCTGCGCAGCTTTCGTGGGCCGGGGCCGCGCAGCCTGTCCATCGGCGTGTTGCAGACGGTCAATGCCAGCCTGGTGCCGCTGCTGCTGGAGCGCCTGCAGCAGGCGCAGCCACAGCTGGTGGTGAAACTCTTCGAGCTGTCCGGCGTGGACATTGAGCGACGCCTGCTCAGCGGCGGCCTGGACATTGGTATCGGCTTCCTGCCGCCGCGCCAGCCGGGCCTGCACAGCCTGGCGCTGTATGAGGACGAACTGCAGCTGGTGGTGCAGGACGATCATCCGCTGCGCGACTTCCGCAAGGTCTCGCTGAGCCAGGCGGCGGAACTGCCGATGCTGCTGCTCGGCGAAGAGTTTCGCGTACGCCAGATCTGGCAGGAACAGCTCGCCCTGCTCGGTCGCCGGCCCCAGGTGCAGGCCGAGCTGAACCATATGAACGGCATCCTCGACAGCCTGCCGCACACCACGCTGGCCAGCGTGCTGCCAGGTCGCGCGCGGCAGATGCACGCCCATCACGGGCTGCTCTGGAAGCCCCTCAGCGAGCCGCGCATTCCCCTGCAGGTGGGCCTGGTCTACCGCGACGCGCAGCGTCAGCAAGCGATGATCGACCTGCTGCGCAGCGCACTGGACGGCGCCTGGGAAACACCCTGACCTCAAGGATGATTGCCGATATGCCCTCACCCACGGCCTGAATGACACTCGCCACTAGACCGACCGGTCTACATAATTCAGCCATGAACAAGAGCACACGTGACAAGCTGATCGACGCCATGATCGACGCCCTGCAGCGCAAGGGCCTGCATGGTGTCGGCCTGAGCGAACTGCTGGCCAGCGCCGGCGCTCCCAAGGGCAGCCTCTACCACCACTTTCCGGGCGGCAAGAGCGAACTGGCGGTCGCCGCCATCGAACGCGTCGGCCAGCGCGCGGAGAAGGCCTTCGCCACGCTCTTCGAGCGCCAGCCCGACCCGCTCGATGCCCTGGCCACCTGGCTGCACGGCGCCCTCGACCAGTTGCAGGGCAGCGCTTTCGAGAGTGGCTGCCCGCTGGCCGCCGTGGCCCTGGAAAGCGGCCCGGCCGACAGCGAGATTCGTGCAGCCCTGGCCAACGCCTTCAGCGCCATTCGCCAAGCCTTGCAGCAGCAGTTGCAACGCCACGGCTACCCACAGCCGGAGGGGCTCTCCGCCCTGTTCGTCGCACTCTACGAAGGCGGCCTGCTGCAAGCACGCGCCGCCGACAGCAGCGAGCCACTGAAACAGGCCGCTAGCACCCTGCTCCACCTGACCCGCCAGCAGCACACGGAGGCCAGCCAGCATGACCGCATCCATTCGCAGTGAAACCCTGTCCCTGCTCGCCCTCGACGACTACCCGTTGACGGCGACGCGCTACCACGCCGAACAACCGCACGCGCAACTGCTGATCGCCGGTGCCACCGGCGTGCCGCAGGGTTTCTACCGGCGCTTCGCCGAGCATGCCGCACGCCGCGGCTTCAACACCCTGACCCTGGACTACCGTGGCGTCGGCCAATCCAGGCCCGCTACTTTGCGCGGTTTCGAGATGGATTATCTGGACTGGGCTCACCTCGACCTGGCTGCGGCAGTCGACCAGCACCGGCATGCCGAACGGCCGCTGTACATGATCGGCCACTCGTTCGGCGGGCACGCCTTCGGCCTGCTGCCCAACCATGATCAGGTCGCCGGCTTCTACACCTTCGGCACCGGCGCCGGCTGGCATGGCTGGATGCCCAGGGCCGAGCAGGTGCGCGTACTGGCCATGTGGCGGCTGATCGGCCCGCTGATGACGCGCTACAAGGGCTACCTGGCCTGGAGCAAGCTGGGCATGGGTGAAGACCTGCCAATGGGCGTCTACCGGCAGTGGAAACGCTGGTGCCGCTACCCGCGCTATTTCTTCGACGACCCTCAGATGCCGGGCCTGGCCGAACGCTTCGCCCAGGTCGTCACCCCCGTGACGGCGCTCAATACGCTCGATGACCTGTGGGCGCCACCGGCCTCACGCGACGCCTTCATGGCCGCCTACGTCAATGCGCCGTACCAGGCGCGCACGCTCGATTCCCAGGCCGAGGGGCTGGGCAATGTCGGTCACATGGGCTACTTCCGTCCGGCCGCGCAGCGCCTGTGGGACGAGACGCTGGACTGGTTCGAGCAATTGCAGGCCGGGCGGCAGGCGGCGTGAGCGCCACGCGACGGCGCCGTCGCCGTCGCCGTCGCTGCATCAGCGTGTGACGATTGCCGTTGCGGAAATTCGAAAGCCGGAAAAAAGAAAACCCCGCGATTGCGGGGCCTTGCAGACTGTTGTCCTGACATCCTTGATCTGCTCACCGTCCTGGTGGCTGTCCAGTGTGTCCCTGTTCGTTTGTGCGCTTCCTGCGCTGAATCCATGGAAAGAAGAGTACGCCCGTACCTGAAACACCGACAGTGGTGATAATCGGGACATCATGTAAGCCATGACTTACACGCTTTCACCCCGCAGTTGAGGCCACGCTGCGGCGCCCGTTGCCACGCGCCTCAGGTCCGTTGCACACCTTGCAAGTGCTGGCGCAATGCCTCGTGCTTTTGTGACGCACGTCTTGCTAGACTTCACTTTGTCCTACAAGAAACCTCCCCCGGCAATGGCAGCCAAAGCATGCGTACGGTCATCCTGTTTCTGGGTTGCCTGGCAACCTGCGTCAGCGTTTCCGCTCTGGGCAGCGGGCAAAGTCAGTTGGGCAACGTCAAGCAAGCCATCGACCAGGCGTTCTGGCAGAGCCTCTATGGCAATGGCGGCACTACGCTGTATTGCGGCAAGGCGTTCGAGAGTGGCGGCGGCGCACTCACCGCCAGCCCGATCTACAGCAGCAAGCAGCTCAAGAGCGCCATGCGCTGCGTGACCGATCGTCAATGCACGATCATGAACCCACGCTATCCCTACATCGCCGCCGACCTGCACAACCACTACCCGGCCCTGACCCGGGTGGAGCTGGTCAGACGCAATGCGCAGTTCGGCGAGCTGGGTGACGATGTATCGAGCAAGTTCGCCGATATCGGCTGCGATATGAAGAACAGCTTCCAGCTGGTCGAGCCGCGCGACGAAGCCAAGGGCAATATCGCCCGGGCGATCTTCTACATGCACGTGGAATACGACCTGCCCATCGTCGGCCTGATACCGATGTTCAAGGCCTGGCACCGCCTGGACCCGCCCGATGCAGATGAAAGGGCGCGCAACGACAGGATCGAGCTGCTGCAAGGCACGCGCAACCGCTTCATCGACGACCCGGACCTGGTGGATCAGTTGATCGGCGACTGAGCCGACGCAGTGGCAAGCGCCTTGAGCGCGGCAGGACGGCTGCGGATCGCCTCGCCCGGCGCCTAGCTTCTGCGCTTGTGCAGCGAACGCAGCTTGTAGCGCTCGCCCGGATGGATCAGGCGCGCATAGCTGATCAGATGATCACCCGACCAGGTCCGTCGGATCACGCTCAGGCAGGGCATGGCGGGGTCGATCTGCAACTGCTCGGCGGTACGCGCATCCACCAGCACGGCCTCGACCACATGCTCGACATCGGACATCGGGCTGCTCGCCACCAGCACCTCGTTGGGCGTGCGCTGGCTGAAGTCGGTCTGCAGGTAGTCCGGCACCCAGCGCGGATTGACGAAGCGATCCTCCAGCTGGATCGGCAGGCCATCCTGCAGGTGCACCAGCACGCTGTGAAACACCTCGGCCCCCAGGCGCACGCCCAGGCGCAAGGCGACCTCGTCGTCCGCCGCGATGGCCTCGCAGCGCAGCACCTGGTTGGAATAGGCATGGCCGCGACCACGCACTTCACTGGCGATGTTCATCACCTCGTGCAGCGGCGATTCGGCCTTGCGGTCGGTGACGAAGGTGCCCAGGCCGGCCTGGCGTACCAGGTAGCCCTTCTGCACCAGATTCTGGATCGCCTTGTTGGCGGTCATGCGGCTGACGGAGAAATCGCGGGCCAGCTGCTCTTCCGGCGGAATCTGGTGATTGACCGGATAAGCACCGCCGTGAATGCGTTCGAGCAGAAAGTCCTCGATGGCCTTGTAGCGCGGGGTGGTGGTCACGAAAGCTCCTTGGTGAATCCGGCTGCGCGGATGATAACGCGACAACCGCCGTTCGCTGTAGGAGCCGGCTTGCCGGCGCCAGGCGTGTGGGCCTGATCGCCTGCGAGCGGGCTCCTACAGGGCCTGGATCAGCCCACGGAAGGCAGCATCCCGGCCGGCAGCAGGGGCGTCAGCACGCGTTCGGCCAGCAGCTCGTTGGCTGCGGCGATGTCCGGCGCGAAGAAGCGATCCTCGACGTAGTACGGTACCTCGCCGCGCAGGATTTCCCGCGCCTGCTCCAGCGCCGGAGTGCTCTTCAGGCCTTCGCGGAAGTCCAGGCCCTGGCAGGCGCCCAGCCACTCGACGGCGAGCACGCCACGGGTGTTGGCGGCCATTTCCCACAGGCGCTTGCCGGCGCCGGGCGCCATCGACACATGGTCTTCCTGGTTGGCCGAGGTCGGCAGGCTGTCGACGCTGTGCGGATGGGCCAGGGCCTTGTTGTCGCTGGCCAGCGCCGCGGCGGTGACCTGGGCGATCATGAAGCCGGAGTTGACCCCGCCATTGGCCACCAGGAACGGCGGCAGCTGCGACATGTGCTTGTCCATCATCAGCGAGATACGACGCTCGGACAGCGAACCGATTTCGGCGATGGCCAGGGCGATGTTGTCGGCGGCCATGGCCACCGGCTCGGCGTGGAAGTTGCCACCGGAGATGACTTCGCCTTCGGCGGCGAACACCAGCGGGTTGTCCGATACCGCGTTGGCCTCGACGCCCAGCACCTCGGCCGCCTGGCGCAGCTGGGTCAGGCAGGCGCCCATGACCTGCGGCTGGCAGCGCAGCGAGTATGGGTCCTGCACCTTGTCGCAGGCCTCGTGGGAGCGGCCGATCTCGCTGTTGTCGCCGAGCAGGTGACGGTAGGCCACGGCGGCATCGATCTGTCCGCGCTGGCCACGGGCAGCGTGAATGCGTGCGTCGAACGGCGAACGCGAACCGAGCAGCGCCTCGACGCTGAGCGCGCCGCAGACGCTGGCAGCGGCGTACAGGTCTTCACCCTCGAACAGCCCGCGCAGGGCGTAGGCGGTGGACACCTGGGTGCCATTGAGCAGGGCCAGACCCTCCTTGGCGGCCAGGGTCATCGGCTCCAGGCCGGCCACGGCCAGCGCCTCGGTGGCCGACAGCCACTCGCCCTTGTGCCGTGCCTGGCTCTCGCCGAGCAGCACCAGGGACATGTGCGCCAGCGGCGCCAGGTCGCCGGAGGCGCCTACCGAGCCCTTGAGCGGAATGTGCGGGTAGACCTCGGCGTTGACCAGGGCGATCAGCGCGTCGATCACCTTGCGCCGGATGCCGGAGAATCCGCGCGCCAGGCTGTTGATCTTCAGCACCATGATCAGGCGCACCATGGCGTCGCTGAGCGGCTCGCCGATACCGGCCGCGTGCGACAGCACCAGCGAGCGCTGCAGTTTTTCCAGGTCATGGCTGGCGATGCGGGTCGAGGCCAGCAGACCGAAGCCGGTGTTGATGCCATAGGCGGTGCGGCCCTCGGCGATGATGCTTTCGACGCAGGCGACGCTGGCGTCGATCGCCTGATGGGCGCTCGGGTCCAGGGTCAGGCGCACCGGAGCCTGGTAGACGGTGCGCAGGTCGGCCAGGGTCAGCTGGCCAGGGTTCAGGTTCAGGGCAGTCACGTTCATTCTCCTTTGCCGATCATCGGCAGGTTCATACCCTGCTCGCGGGCACAATCGATGGCGATCTGGTAACCGGCATCGGCGTGACGCATTACACCAGTACCGGGGTCGTTGGTCAGCACACGGGCGATACGGGCGGCGGCCTCGTCGGTACCGTCACAGACGATCACCACGCCGGAGTGCTGGGAAAAGCCCATGCCCACGCCGCCACCATGGTGCAGCGACACCCAGGTGGCACCGCTGGCGGTGTTGAGCAGGGCGTTGAGCAGCGGCCAGTCGGACACGGCATCGGAGCCATCGGCCATCGCCTCGGTCTCGCGGTTGGGGCTGGCCACCGAACCGGAGTCGAGGTGGTCGCGGCCGATCACCACCGGCGCGGACAGCTCGCCACTGCGGACCATTTCGTTGAACGCCAGACCGAGCTTGGCACGCAGGCCCAGGCCGACCCAGCAGATACGCGCCGGCAGGCCCTGGAAGCTGATGCGCTCGCGGGCCATGTCCAGCCAGCGGTGCAGATGCTCGTCGTCCGGGATCAGCTCCTTGACCTTGGCGTCGGTCTTGTAGATGTCCTCGGGGTTGCCGGACAGCGCCGCCCAGCGGAACGGGCCAACACCACGGCAGAACAGCGGACGGATGTAGGCCGGCACGAAGCCCGGGAAGTCGAAGGCGTTGGCCACGCCCTCTTCCTTGGCCATCTGGCGGATGTTGTTGCCGTAGTCGAAGGTCGGCACGCCCATCTTCTGGAAGTCGAGCATGGCCTGAACGTGCACGGCCATCGACTGCTTGGCCGCCTTGACCACTGCGGCCGGGTCGGTGGCGGCGCGGTCCTTGTACTGCTCCCAGGTCCAGCCGATCGGCAGGTAGCCATTGAGCGGATCGTGGGCGCTGGTCTGGTCGGTGACCATGTCCGGGCGCACGCCACGCTTGACCAGCTCCGGCAGGATCTCGGCGGCGTTGCCCAGCAGCGCGACGGAGATGGCCTTGCCTTCGGCGCAGTACTTGGCGATGCGCGCCAGGGCGTCGTCGAGATCGCTGGCCTGCTCGTCGACGTAGCGGCTGCGCAGGCGGAAGTCGATGCTCGACTGCTGGCACTCGATGTTCAGCGAGCAAGCACCGGCCAGGGTCGCGGCCAGCGGCTGGGCGCCGCCCATGCCGCCGAGACCGGCGGTGAGTACCCAGCGGCCCTTGAGGTTGCCGTCATAGTGCTGGCGACCGGCTTCGACGAAGGTCTCGAAGGTGCCCTGGACGATGCCCTGGCTGCCGATGTAGATCCAGCTGCCGGCGGTCATCTGGCCGTACATGGCCAGGCCCTTGGCATCCAGCTCGTTGAAGTGTTCCCAGGTGGCCCAGTGCGGCACCAGGTTGGAGTTGGCGATCAGCACGCGCGGCGCGTCCTTGTGGGTGCGGAACACGCCGACCGGCTTGCCCGACTGCACCAGCAGGGTTTCGTCGTCGTTCAGCTCCTTCAGGGTTTCGACGATCTTGTCGAAGCACTCCCAGTTGCGCGCGGCACGGCCGATGCCGCCGTACACCACCAGCTCCTTGGGATTCTCGGCCACGTCCGGGTCGAGGTTGTTCATCAGCATGCGCAGCGGCGCTTCGGTCAGCCAGCTCTTGGCATTCAGTTGGGTACCGCGCGGGGCGCGGATTTCGGTGTCACGGAACTTGGTCATGTTGCGGGCTCCTGGGGAGAACGGGTTAGTCACGGGCGGTCAGAGCCAGCCCAGAAATTGTGCGAGGTACGCCAGGGGGATGGCGAACAGCAGGCTGAGCAGGGTGCGCTGCAGCCAGATCAGCAGCAGTTGCCCCAGGCTCAGGGGAATCCGCGTGGCCAACACGCAGGGAATCGAGGCGGAGAGGAACAGCACGCTGCTCACCGAGACGATGGCGGTGACGAACTTGACCAGCACATCGGCGTCCTTGAGCAGCATCGCCGGCAGGAACATTTCCGCGAGGCCGGAGGACAGGGCGCGGGCCACCTGCATCGGCTCGTCCAGACCGAACAGCCAGGTCAGCGGGTAGAGCAGCACGCCGAGGGCATCGAACAGCGGCGTGTACTTGGCCGCGAGCAGCCCGAGCAGACCGACGGCGAGAATGCTCGGCAGGATCGCGGCGGTCATGCGCAGGCCGTCGACGAAGGTCTCGCGCAACGCGCAGAGCAACGATGGCGCGCTGCCCGCCTGCTCCAGGCCAGCCCGCCAGGCGCTGCCCAGGCGGCTTTCCCCGGCCTGCAGCTGCGCCTCGGGGATGGCCTCGGACGGCAGCCGCGAGAGTGGGTAGATGCGCGCGCTGACCGCAGTCACGCTGAAGGTCACGGCCATGGCTCCCCAGAAATACAGGTTCCACTGCCCCATCAGGCCAAGGGTCTTGGCGATGATCACCATGAACGGCGCGGACACGGTGGAGAAGCCGGTGGCGATGATCGCCGCCTCACGCACGCTGTAGTGCCCCTGCTGATACATGCGGTCGGTGATCAGCAGGCCCACCGAGTAGCTGCCGACGAACGACGCCACGGCATCGATGGCCGACTTGCCGGGTGTCCGCCAGATCGGCCGCATCACCGGTTGCATCAGCACGCCGATCAGCTCGAGCAGGCCGAAGCCGATGAGGAACACCAGGGCCAGCGAACCCAGCGGCACGATCAGTGCCAGGCTGAGCACCAGCTTGTCGAACAGAAACGGCAGCATGCCCGGCTGGTACAGCGCCTGCGGCCCGAGCTGCAGCAGGTAGGCCAGTCCGATCAGCAGACCGAATACCTTGAGGACGCTGAACGCGGTGTGGGTCAGGCTCCTGCGCCAGCTGCCGTCGAGCCAGGGCGCCAGTGCGCCGTAGAGCATGAACAGCAGGGCCAGGCCGATCACCAGCGGGCGCGCGTGCAGTTGCAGGGCGCTGGCGGCGTGGTCGAGGAGGATGGTCGAGCGTCCGCCGATGTCGAACGGTACGAAGAACAGCAGCAGGCCGATCAGGCTGTAACCCAGCAGACGCGCCAGGGCACGCGGGCGCGACACGCTGCCGCTCAGTGACAGGGGTTCAGACATGGCGCGGCTCCTGGCCGCTGCGGCGGACGATGACGTACATGGGAGGTTCCTCGTAGTTGTTGTTGTGCGAGAAAGCGTCGGGTTGGCGCCTGCTCAGAGACTGAGCAGGTGAATCAGGCGCGCCGCCGCCTTGGCGGTGCGGTTGTCGATGTCGTGGTTCGGGTTGAGCTCGGCGAAATCCACCAGACGCAGCTTGCCGCTGCGCTTGAGGCCTTCGAGCAGCGGCTCGAGCAGCGCCAGCGGTACCCCGCGCGCGGCCGGTGCGCTGACGCCCGGCGCCTCGCAGGCGGGCAGCACGTCGATATCGATGGTCAGGTACAAGGCGTCGCAGTCGGCGAGGAAGGTCTCCAGTTCGGCTGCGATGGCGGCCAGGCCGGCCTCGCGCATCTCGTGGTCCTCGCGCACCAGCACGTTCAGCTCGGCAGCACGGGAGAACAGCGCGCGGGTATTGCTGGCTCGGCTGACGCCCAGGCAGGCGTAGTGGAACGGCCAGCCACGGGCCTGGCACTGCTCGGCGATCTGCGCGAAGGGCGTACCCGAGGACTGCACGTGAGCCGGATCGCGCAGGTCGAAATGCGCGTCGAAGTTGACGATGCCGATCTTCGGCGTCGTCTTCCGTCCGGCGAAATGCTCGGCCAGGCCGGACCAGCTGCCGAAGGCCACCTCATGGCCGCCACCGAGCACCAGCGGCAGGTGCCCGGCCTCCAGCAGCGCACAGACGCCACGCGCCAGACGCGCCTGGGCGGCGGCCAGGTCGCCGTCCTCGCAGATCACGTCGCCGGCGTCGAAGGCCGGCGTTTCACGGTGCCAGGCCAGGTTGGCCAGGGCCTTGCGCAGGGCCAGCGGCCCGCCGGCGGCGCCGACGCGACCATGATTGCGTCGTACGCCCTCGTCGCAGGCGAAGCCGAGCAGGGCCAGGCCCGGCTCGCGGGCCTCGGCCAGCGGCTGGATGCGCTGGTGCCAGCGCGGGCTGTCCGGCTCGGGGTCGATACGGCCGGTCCAGGCGTCGAGGGAGAAACGATCAGCGAGCATGGGTGATGACTCCGTTGAAAATGCGCTGGCGCAGGCGCCCGCTCTGCACCGCGTAGGCCAGCTCGGCCGGGTGCTGGATGTCCCACAGACACAGGTCCGCCGCTGCGCCGACGGCGATCCGCCCCAGCTCGGACAGGCCGAGCGCGCGGGCAGCATGAGCGGTCATGCCGGCCAGGGCTTCGCGCGGGGTCAGGCGGAACAGGGTGCAGGCCAGGTTGGCCATCAGACTCGGCATGCAGATCGGCGAGGTGCCGGGGTTGGCGTCGCTGGCGACGGCCATCGGCACCTGGTACTGGCGCAGCAGGTCGATGGGTGGTAACTGGGTCTCGCGCAGCACGTGGAAGGCGCCGGGCAGCAGCACGGCGACGGTGCCGGCCTCGGCCATGGCCCGCACGCCGGCCTCGTCGAGGTATTCGATATGGTCGGCCGACAACGCGCCGTAGCGCGCGGCCAGGGCGCTGCCACCGAGGTTGGACAGCTGCTCGGCATGCGCCTTGATCGCCAGGCCGTGCGCCTGGGCGGCCTGGTAGATGCGCTCGCACTGCGCCGGGGAAAAACCGATGCCTTCGCAGAACACATCCACCGCGTCGGCCAGCCCTTCGCCAGCGGCGGCCGGGATCATCTCGTCGCAGACCAGGCTCACGTAATCATCGGCGCGTCCCGCGTATTCCGGAGGCAGCGCATGGGCACCCAGCAACGTGGTGGTGACGCGCACCGGGCGCAGCTCGCCGAGACGACGGGCGACACGCAGCATCTTCAGCTCGTCGCTCAGGGTCAGGCCATAACCGGACTTGATCTCCACGGTGGTCACGCCATCGGCGAGCAGCGCGTCGAGACGCGGCAGGCTGGCGGCGAGCAGCGCCTCCTCGCTGGCTTCGCGAGTCGCGCGCACGGTGCTGAGGATGCCGCCGCCGGCCTTGGCGATCTCGGCGTAGCTGACCCCTTCCAGGCGCTGCTCGAATTCACCGGCGCGGTCGCCGGCGTAGACCAGGTGCGTATGGCAGTCGACGAGGCCCGGCGTCATCACCCCACCCTGCCCCGCTTCGACGGCGCCCTGGGCGTCCGCTTCGGCGAACGCCCGCGACGGCCACATGCCGGCCACGCGACCGTCGTCGACGCGCACGGTCATCGCCTCGTCCAGCAGCGCCTGGCCATCGAAGACCTGAACGTCGCGCCACAGCTGTTTCGAATTGGAATGCATCGGCCTGGTGCTCTTTGCGCTTTATTTGTATATACAATAGAAACGAATCGAATCGACGTCAAGCCGGCGACACATGCCAAGATCATCCGCCTGTCGCTTGACCGTTGCAGCAATACGTTATGATTGCAGCCACCTCCGCGACACGCGGGGAATGACGAGGCGGGCGGTTGCCATGCCGACGATCCACCCAATATGTATATACATTAGAGAAGACCATGCCCTACACCCTGCTCGACCCCAGCAGCGCCATCGCCATGCCCTGGAAGAACGGCGGCGGCTCGACGCTGGAATTGGCCATCTGCCCGGCAGGTGCCAGCCTGGACGACTTCGACTGGCGCATCAGCAGCGCGAGCGTCGCCTCCAGCGGTGCCTTCTCCCGCTTCCCCGGCATCGACCGCAGCCTGGTCGTGCTGGCCGGCAAGGGCTTGCACCTGCAGCGGGAAAACGGCCGGCGCGAGACGCTGTCGGGCGACGGCACCATCGCAGTGTTCGGCGGTGAGGAAGCGATCAGCGCGCAGCTGCAGGACGGCCTCATCACCGACCTCAACCTGATGACGCGACGCGGCGCCTGGACGCATGACCTGCAGGCGCTGAGGCTGCAGGGCGAACAGCTCGTGGAGAACGATGCCGAAGTGCTGCTGCTATGGAACGCGGCGCAGACCGCCGTCAGGGTCGATGCAGGCGGCGTGCTGCACGACATCGCGGCGGGCAACGGCCTGCTCGTGGAGAACGAGCCGGGGCCGCTGCACCTGCAGTCGCAGCGCCCTGCCCTGCTCTACCTGGGCAGGCTGAACGCGCGCTGCCGCTGAAATAAAAAACCCCGGCACAGGGGCCGGGGCTCATCCACCACGCAGCGGGACTCAGAACTGCGCGGCATCCAGCAGGTACAGCGATTCGCTGCCGGCCTTGACCGAGGCGCTCAAGGAGTGAACGCGCGGCAACAGGCGGGCGAAGTAGAAGCGCGCCGTGCCCAGCTTGCTGGCGTAGAACTCGTCCTGAGCTTCCTTGCCCAGCGCCGCGCGCGCCATCAACGCCCACATGTAGGCGTAGGCGGTGTAACCGAACACGTGCAGGTACTCCACCGACGCCGCGCCGATTTCGTTGGGGTTGCTCTTGGCACGATCCAGGACCCAGGCGGTCAGCTCATCGAGGTTCTGCACCGCCGCGGTCAACGGCTGGGTGAACTCGGCGAGGCCGGCATCGGCCGAGGCGACGAACGCCTTGATCTCATCGGACAGGTGCTTGTAGAAGCTGCCACCGCTGCCCACGATCTTGCGCCCCATCAGGTCCAGCGACTGGATACCGTTGGTGCCTTCGTAGATCTGGGTGATGCGGCAGTCGCGCACCAGCTGCTCCTGGCCCCACTCGCGGATGAAGCCATGGCCGCCGAAGATCTGCTGGCCATGCACGGTGGTTTCCAGCGCCATGTCGGTGAGGAAGGCCTTGGCCACCGGCGTCAGCAGGGCGACCAGTTCGTCGGCGCGCCTGGCGGTGTCCTTGTCCTCGCTGTACTTGGCGGTGTCCAGCTGCATGGCGACGTAGCTGGAGAAGGCACGACCGCCCTCGTTCAGCGCCTTCATGGTCAGCAGCATGCGACGCACGTCCGGGTGCACGATGATCGGATCGGCTGCTTTGTCTTTTGCCTGCGGGCCGGTCGGGGCACGGCTCTGGATGCGTTCGCGCGCATACTCGACGGCGCTCTGGTAGCTGCGCTCACCCAGTGCCAGGCCCTGGATGCCAACGCCCAGGCGCTCGTAGTTCATCATGGTGAACATGGCGTTGAGGCCCTTGTTCACTTCGCCGACCAGGTAGCCGGTGGCGCCATCGAAGTTCATCACGCAGGTGGCCGAGGCCTTGATGCCCATCTTGTGCTCGATGGAGCCGCAGCCCAGGGCGTTCTTCTCACCCAGCGAGCCGTCGGCATTGACCATGACCTTGGGCACGATGAACAGCGAAATGCCTTTCGGGCCAGCCGGCGCATCCGGCAGCTTGGCCAGCACCAGGTGGATGATGTTTTCGGTCAGGTCGTGCTCACCACCGGTGATGAAGATCTTGGTGCCGGTGACCTTGTAGCTGCCATCGGCCTGGGGCTCGGCCTTGGTGCGGATGATGCCGAGGTCGGTGCCGGCATGCGGCTCGGTCAGGCACATGGAGCCGGCCCAGACGCCGGCATACATGTTCGGCAGGTACTGCGCCTTCAGCTCTTCGCTGGCGTGGTTGAGAATCGACAGGCAGGCACCGGCGGTCAGCATCGGGTAGAGGCCGAAGGACAGGTTGGCCGAGTTGACCATTTCCTCGACCTGGGCGCCGATCACCTTGGGCATGCCCATGCCGCCGAACTCCGGCGAACCACCGACACCCACCCAGCCGCCTTCGGCGTAGGTCTGGTAGGCCTCGGGGAAACCTGCCGGCGTTTTCACCGCGCCGTCGTCCCAGGAGCAGCCTTCTTCATCACCACTGCGGTTCAGCGGCGCGATGCTGCCTGCGGTGACCTTGCCGGCCTCCTCCAGAATGGCGCTGGCGGTATCGGCATCGACCACTTCGGCCAGGGCCGGCAACTCGGCCCAGAGCTTGGAGACATCGAATACTTCATTGAGCACGAAGCGCATGTCGCGCAGGGGGGCTTTGTAATCGGCCATGACACATCCTCGAAAAGCGGACTTACGTATGTGGACCGAGTTTAATCCAACAACTTTTCAGACACATAGGGTCATGTTGTGACCAATTATTCATAGACCACTCATATGTCCATGAAATGAAAAGGCCCGCCAAAGGGCGGGCCGAATTGCCTCGACCAGCGGTCAGAAGGCGAAGTGTTCTTCCGCCAGCTGCATGGTGCTGGCGCTGCCCGCCGACATCGCCAGGCGATGCGCCTCGGTGCGCGGCAGGATGCGCTGGAAGTAGAAGGCGCACGTCACCAGCTTGGCCTGATGGAAGCCATCGTCATCCCCTTGCGCGAGCTTTTCCTGGGCGACCACAGCCATGCGCAACCAGAAGTAGGCCAGGGTGACATAGCCCGAATACATCAGGTAATCGACCGACGCCGCACCGACCTCGTCCGGATTCTTCATCGCGGCCATGCCGATGCTCTGCGTCAGCTCCCCCCACTGCCGGTTCAACGCCGCCAGCTGCGCCACCTGCGGGGCCAGTTGCGGATGCTCCTGCTGGGCCTCGCAGAACTTGTGCAGGACACGGGTGAAACCGCGCAGCAGCTTGCCCTGGCTGCCCAGCACCTTGCGCCCGAGCAGGTCAAGGGCCTGGATGCCATTGGTGCCTTCATAGATCGGCGCGATACGGCAATCGCGCACCAGTTGCTCCATGCCCCACTCACGGATGTAGCCATGCCCGCCGAAAACCTGCATGCCGTGGTTGGTGGCCTCGAGCCCGGTCTCGGTCATGAACGCCTTGCAGATCGGCGTGAGCAAGGCCAGCAGGTCCTCGGCCTCCTGGCGCGCTTCGGCCGTCTCCGCGCGGTGCGCGACATCGATCAGCTGCGCAGTGAAGTAGGCCAGCGCGCGGTTGCCCTCGTTGAACGCCTTCATGGTCAGCAACATACGGCGGACATCGGGGTGCACGATGATCGGATCGGCCGCCTTGTCCGGCGCCTTCGGCCCCGTCAGCGCGCGCATCTGCAGGCGCTCCCTGGCGTAGCGCAGGGCGCCCTGATAGCTGGCCTCGCCCAGGCAGAGGCCCTGCATGCCGGTGCCCAGGCGGGCATGGTTCATCATGGTGAACATGCAGGCGAGGCCCTTGTTGGCCTCGCCGATCAGGTAACCGGTGGCAACGTCGAAGTTGATCACGCAGGTCGCCGAGGCCTTGATGCCCATCTTGTGCTCGATGGAGCCGCAGCTCACCGCATTGCGCGCGCCGACGCCGTCGCCCTGAGGCAGGAACTTGGGCACGATGAACAGGGAAATGCCCCGGGTGCCGCCAGGCGCGTCGGGCAGCTTCGCCAGCACCAGGTGCACGATGTTCTCGCTCATGTCGTGCTCGCCCGCGGAGATGAAGATCTTCGTCCCGGAGATCGCATGGCTGCCATCGGCCTGCGGCACGGCGCGCGTCTTGATGATGCCCAGGTCGGTGCCGCAATGCGGCTCGGTCAGGCACATGGTGCCGGTCCAGCGGCCTTCGGTGAGGCGCGTCAGGTAGGTCTGCTTCTGCTCTTCGCTGCCATGGGCGTGGATCGCGGACATGGCGCCATGGGTCAGCCCCGGGTACATGGCCCAGGACTGGTTGGCCGAGGCGACCATCTCGGCGACGATCAGGCCGAGAGACTCGGGCAGGCCCTGCCCGCCATGCAGCGGGTCGGCGGCCAGGCCCATCCAGCCACCCTCGGCATACTGCGCGAAGGCCTCCTTGAAGCCCTTGGGCGTGGTCACCACACCGTTGTCGAAATGGCAGCCCTCCTCGTCACCGCTGCGGTTCAGCGGAGCCAGCACCTGCTCGCAGAACTTGGCGCCCTCCTCGAGGATCGCCGCGACCATATCCGGGCTCGCATCGTCGGCCCCCAGGCTTGCGTAGTGGGCGGAAAAGGCGAAGACATCGTCGATCAGAAAGCGCATGTCGCGCAGCGGGGCCTTGTACTCGGGCATGGTCGTTCTCCATTCGGGTAGCGGTCAGGTGCCCCACGCTACTGCCGCGAATGGAACGGCAACAATGGTCGTTGGCCGCCTGAATGCGCCGCCATAAGCCGGCTCAGTCGGCCGGGGCGCTGACCTTCACCGCACCACGTCGCTGCCCGGCGCTGCGAATGCAGTTACGCCCGGCGGCCTTGGCGCTGTAGAGCGCCTTGTCCGCTTCCTTGATCACTTCCTGCGGTGTGCGCTGCTCGGCCTGGCGCTCGGCCACGCCCATGCTGACCGTCACCGAAACCTCGCTGGCGGCCTTGCCGGCACGACGCTGCTTGCCCTCGCGATCATCACGCGGACGGCTCTGCTTGTCGCGCAGCTGCATGCGGTACTGCTCGATGGCCAGGCGCACGGCCTCCATGTGCGGCACGCATTGCTCCACGCTCTTGCCGGGAAACAGCAGGGTGAATTCCTCGCCGCCATAGCGGTAGGCCTTGCCGCCACCGCCGACCTTGCGCAGCTGGCTGGCGACCAGGCGCAACACCTGGTCGCCGACGTCATGGCCATGGGTATCGTTGAATTTCTTGAAGTGATCGACATCGACCATGGCGATCACATAGTCACGCCCGAGGCGCTGCAGACGCTCGTTGAGCGCACGCCGTCCGGGCAGGCCGGTCAGCTCGTCACGGAAGGCCATCTGGTAGGCCTCGTGCGCCACCGCCGCCACCAGCATGAGCATGACCATGCTGCTCATCACCTGCAGCGCATGGGCCATGATGAACACCTGCGGCAGCATCCACAGCAGGCCGACAAGCCCGACCAGTTGCGCCGCGTGCAAGGGCCGCGGGCGTCGCAGGTACTGCACCAGCAGCGCGAGGAAAGCGACCAGGAACACCAGGTAGGTCAGCTGCGCGAGGCTCATCCAGGCGCCGTGCAACGCCGGCCAGTGGATCTGCGCCAGCCAGTCGGCGATGCCCTGTGGATAACGGCGTCCGAGCGCGAAGGCCACCGCACTCACCGCCAGCAGGACCAGCGCCCGCGCCAGCATGTCCTGGGCCAGGTGCGAACGCTCCTCCCAGCAGCCGTAGAGGGCGTAGAGCATCGGCAACAGCAGGCAGATCAGGTGAAAGACCAGGACGGCGTCGTCCCTGACCTGGCCGTTGTCACGGAAATGATCGACCTGGATATCGAGCATGAAGTAGCCGACGTACAGCACCAGCAGCAGGAAGACCTCGCGCTGGCGGCCATAGGCCAGGCAGAAGGCGCCGCCGAGCAGCAACAGCAGGGTCGGCAGGACATTGAACAGGGAGATGAAGAATTCGCTGAGCACCGGCAGCCGGGCAGCCACGAACGCGCCGACCAGCAACGGCAGCGAGGAGAGGAAATGGCTGAGGCGCAGATTGGCCGGACGGATCACGCGGACACCCTGAGCAAGAGATGAAGGCATTCTGCCTGCTTCGATGATTGAAAACAGCGACAGGATGCGACATTCCCTTCAGTACGACGCGCAAAAACGCAAACGCCGCCCCGAAGGGCGGCGTTTGCGTTCAACCGTGACGGAATCAGAAGCCGAGCGCGAAGTGCTCTTCGTCCATGTCCATCAGGTTGCTGGCGCCGGACAGCATGGTCTCGACGTGCGCGCGAGTGCGCGGCAGGATGCGCGCGAAGTAGAAGCGGGCAGTCTGCAGCTTGGCCTTGTAGAAGGCCTCGTCACCCGCACCGGCAGCCAGTTTCTCGGCAGCCAGGCGCGCCATGTCGGCCCAGAAGTAGGCCAGGCAGGCGTAACCGGAGTACATCAGGTAGTCCACCGAAGCGGCACCGACTTCCTCGCGATCCTTCATCGCTGCCATGCCGATCTTCATGGTGATGTCGCCCCACTCCTTGTTCAGCTTGGCCAGCGGCTCGACGAATTCCTTGACGGCGTCGTTGCCTTCGTTGGCCTGGCAGAACTTGTGCACGATCTTGGTGAAGTTCTTCAGCGCACCGCCCTGAGTCATCAGCACCTTGCGGCCCAGCAGGTCGAGCGCCTGAACGCCGGTGGTGCCTTCGTACATCATGGAGATGCGGCAGTCACGCAGGTTCTGCTCCATGCCCCACTCGCTGATGAAGCCATGGCCACCGTAGATCTGCATGCCGTGGGAAGCGGACTCGAAGCCCACTTCGGTCATGAAGGCCTTGGCGATCGGCGTCAGGAACGCCAGCAGCTCGTCGGCGACCTTCTTCTCTTCTTCGTTGTCGCTGTGCTGAACGATGTCCACCTGCTTGGCGGTGAAGTAGACCATGGCACGGTTGCCTTCGGCGAAGGCCTTCATGGTCAGCAGCATGCGGCGCACGTCCGGGTGCACGATGATCGGGTCAGCGGCTTTTTCCGGCGCTTTCGGGCCAGTCAGCGAACGCATCTGCAGACGCTCACGGGCGTACTTGATGCCACCCTGGAAACCGACTTCGGCGTGGGCCAGGCCTTGCAGCGCGGTACCCAGACGAGCGGTGTTCATGAAGGTGAACATGCAGTTCAGGCCCTTGTTGGCCGGGCCGATCAGGAAGCCGGTGGCGCCGTCGAAGTTCATCACGCAGGTGGCGTTGCCGTGGATGCCCATCTTGTGCTCGATGGAGCCACAGGAAACGGCATTGCGCTCGCCTACGCCGCCATCGGCGTTGGGCATGAACTTCGGCACGATGAACAGCGAGATACCCTTGGTACCGGCCGGAGCATCGGGCAGACGGGCCAGGACGATATGGACGATGTTGCCGGCCATGTCGTGCTCACCCGCAGAGATGAAGATCTTGGTGCCGGTGACCTTGTAGCTGCCGTCGGCCTGCGGTTCGGCCTTGGTGCGCAGCATGCCCAGGTCGGTACCGCAATGCGGCTCGGTCAGGCACATGGTGCCGGTCCACTCGCCGGATACCAGCTTGGTCAGGTAGGTGTGCTTCTGCTCGTCGGTACCGTGGGCGCTCAGGGTGTTCATCGCACCGTGGGAGAGGCCCGGGTACATGCCCCACGACCAGTTGGCCGAACCGACCATTTCGCTGATCGCCAGACCCAGCGACTCCGGCAGACCCTGACCGCCGTGCTCGACGTCATGGGCCAGGCTCGGCCAGCCGCCTTCGACGAACTGCTGATAGGCCTCCTTGAAGCCCGTCGGGGTTTTCACACCGGACTCGCTCCAGGTGCAGCCTTCGGTGTCACCCACGCGGTTCAGCGGCGACAGGACCTGCTCGCAGAACTTCGCGCCTTCCTCGAGGATGGCGTCGACCATGTCCGGAGTGGCGTCCTGGCAACCTGGCAGGCTCTGGTAGTGCGCTTCGTAGCCCAGCAGCTCGTCACGAACGAAACGAATGTCACGCAAGGGGGCCTTGTAGTCAGGCATAGCGGTAAACCTCTGCGGTGGATTCCTAGTAGTTGGGGTGACCGTCTTGGCGGTCGCTCTCGGGATCACTCCCGGCTGCCCGGCCACGAGGCTGCGGCCGAAGCAATCAAACAGGCGTTTGAAACATACGTTTACGCCAACCCCTTGTCAAGCGCTGCCAATCGACCCGTCACGCGACCAGATCGATGCCGGGCTCCGACGACGGCAACTCGCCCAGGCGCCGGTACAGGTCAAGGTCAGGTGCGGGCGGCACGGCCTGCTGGCCCTGCTCGTCAGACGCCTCCTGGGCTTGCCGTTCGTCGTCGCGCCCTTTGCTCTCCTCACTGGCGCTGGCGGCTTCGTCGCGGCGCAGCTCGGCCAGCTCCACCCGCGCCTGCGCCGCCTTGGCCTGGGCCTGGGCGGCCACGCGCAGATCCTGTGCGGAGGGCTCGGCGGGCGCGAGGGCGGCACGCAGCACGACTTCCATCTTGCGCAAGGTGGCTTCGGGGTCATTGGGGACAGCGGCCGTGTCGATGCCGACCTCGCCGGAGACGGCATAGCGCTGGCCGTCAGGGCCACGCTTGAAGCTGTAGGTCGGTGAACCGGCGTACTGCCCGCCGACAGCGGCATGGGCCTGTTCGTGGGTGCGCACTTCGCGATCGCGCTGAACCAGATCGGCGATCTCCAGCTGCTGCTGGCGTTGCTCCCGGGGGCTGGCTTCGGCGCTGTCGTCCGTCGCATCGATGGAGGCACGGTCAGCCTCTTCGCGCCCGGAGGAGCTGGAATTCGCCTGCTGCTCCTGCGGCGCGGTCACGGGTGCCTGGTCGGCACGGGCGATATCGGGGGAAACGTCGGACGAGAGGGGCCGAGCCGAAGAGAAGGACGGCGCAGGGACGAAAGGTGGCACGCTGTTGCCGATCTGCATGTGCTCCCTCCTACCCCGTTGCAGGCCGCATCCACGGCCAGGGTGGAACTACTTACGCACGCGTGTCGATGAGCGTACCCAGCACCTCATCGGCGGTTTCCACGACACGTGAGCTGGCCCGCACCTCGTTCTCGCCAACGCGCAAGGCGACCAGGCTTTCCGCCAGGTCGGGGCGCGTCTGCTCGGCAGACTGTGGCGTGGGGTTCACCTGGTTCTGCGGTGGCGTCTGGCTGGGCTGCTGCGGCTCGGTCACCGCGTTGCTGGCGATGTCGCTGGCCGCCTGCTCGACACGGCGTTGCCCGGCCTGGATGCCGTTCAAGCCCGAACTGAATGCATTGCTGGAGATTTCCATCGACAGCTCCCAAGGGGAAATAAAACCTGATGCTGCGTATTGAAGCAGAAGTCGGCTAAAAAATGTACAGACAAAAGGCTATCGTCCGCCGGCTGTTTATTCCCAGTCGGCCAGACGTTCCAGCGCCAGGTGCTGCGCCACCGCGGCGGCGCTCGCATCTGCCAGGTACGGCACCCGGCCCAGGCACGGGGCGGGCAATCGCTCGCTCAGGGTCGCCAGGTTCTCTTCCAGGCGCGAGGTCTGCGGGTCGACGATATTGGCGACCCAGCCGGCAAGCTCGAGCCCGTCACGTTCGATGGCCTCGGCCGTCAGGACCGCGTGGTTGATGCAGCCCAGCCGCACACCCACGACCAGGATCACCGGTATCGCCAGCGCCTGGGCCAGGTCCGACAGGCTCTCGCGCCCGGCCAAAGGCACACGCCAGCCACCGGCACCTTCGACCAGGGAGAAATCGGCGTTCCTCGCCAGGATCGCGCGCACCGGGCTGGCCAGGCTGGCGACAGTCAACTCGACGCCGACCTCGCGCGCCGCCAGGTGCGGCGCGATCGCCGGCTCGAACGCCAGCGGGTTGACCTCCTCGTAGCGCAGCGGCAGCGAACACTGCGCCAGCAGGGCCAGTGCATCATCGTTGCGCAACCCTTGCGGCGTTCGCTGGCAACCGGAGGCGACCGGTTTGGCCGCCGCAGTACTCAACCCGCGCAGGCGGGCAGCGTGCAGCAGGCCGGCAGCGATGGTGGTCTTGCCGATCTCGGTATCCGTCCCCGTGACGAAGTAGGCGTGCGTCATGACGATGTCTCCCGTCGCTGCTATCCGAAAGTTTCTTTCTGGCGGGCGATTGCGGGCCGCCGCTAGGCGACGCAAGCAACGTCGCCCGGAGGTTTCTGCAACACGCCGTAGACCACCTGATAGGTGGCAGGCAGCCCGGCGGGCTGACGCCAGCGTTCGTAGGCCTCGACAAGCGCGCGAATGCGCGCACGCCCGGTCAGGCCGCCCGGCCGGCCAGGGTTGAGGTTGTGCGCGCCGAGGTCCTTGAGCGAAGTGGTCAGGCTGCGCAGGTCGGGAAAATGCAGCGTTTGCGCCTGGCGCTGCAGGCTCAGCACCTGCATGCCACTGGCGGCGCAACACTGCTGGTAGTCCTCGAACCGGCGGAAGCGATTGACGTGGACGAAGCCGTCGACCGCCTGCCAGCTGTCGCGCAACTCCTGCAGGGTGCCAACGCACAGGCTGGAGAACGCGAGCACGCCACCGGGGCGCAACACCCGCTGCGCCTCGCTCAGCACGCGCGGGAAATCGGCGCACCACTGCAGCGCCAGGCTGGAGAACAGCAGGTCGACGCTGGCCGTCTGCAGCGGCAGGGCCTCGGCATCACCGGCGATGAAGTGCGCGGCGCCCCCCTGGGGCCTGGCATGGCGCAGCATGCCTTCGGCGATGTCCACGGCCAACCCCATCCCCTGCCCATAGCGCTCGCCAAGGGCGCGGGTGAAATAACCCGTGCCGCTGCCCAGGTCCAGCCAGCGATGCGGCTGCAGCGAAACCGGCAGACGCGCCAGCAGTTGCGTGCCGACATGGCGCTGCAGTTCGGCCACGGCATCGTAGCTCGCCGCCGCTCGCGAGAACGACGCCGCCACCTGGCGCTTGTCCGGCAGAGCCGCCGTGCTCACCTCGGCGTCGGAGCCCTGCGCGCGTTCGGAACACTCAGCCATCGTCGGACTCACGGATGAAATCCAGCATCAACGCCGCCACGCTGTCAGCCTGCTCGTGCACGAAGGCATGACCACAACCCTCCAGCACATCCACCTCGCCCGCCGGCAACAGCGCCAGCAGCGCGTCGCCCGCCGCAGCCGGGACCAGCGCGTCCAGCTCGGCCAGCAGATGCAGCTGCGCCCCGCCGAAGGCCGCCAGCGGCGCACGATTGTCGAGGCTCGCCAGAACCCGCAGGCCGGCGAGCAGTGCCGCCTCGTCCCCCGCGAGCAGGTGCGTCTGCAGCTGCCGCGACAGGCCGCGCGCATCTGCAGCGCCCTGGGCACAGAGCATGGCGAAGCGTTTCAGGGTCGCGCCGGCATTCGCCTGGCAGCCCTGGTAGAACGCGCTGTAGGTGTCCTCGGCCAGCGCCTGCGGCCAGTGCTCGCTGGCCACGAAGCAGGCATTGCTGGCCAGGGTAATCAGGCCGCGGCAACGCGCGCCGCGCCGCGCCGCCAGGGCAGCGGCGAGCATGCCGCCCAGCGACCAGCCGGCCAGCCAGCAACCATCGGCCAGGCGCGCATCCAGCTCGTCGAGCCAGTCCCCGGCAGACGCGGAGGCCAGCCTGGGCAGTGCGGCGACCTGCACCTGGCACTCGCCACCCAGTGCATCCGCGAGGGGTTGCAGCACGGCAGCATCGAAGCCCCAGCCGGGCAGCAGAATCAGCTTCTCAGTCATCGGTGTGCACCTGGGGCCAGCATTCGGCCAAGGCTTCCAGCAGCAGTTCGAGCTGCGCTGCGCTATGGGCGGCGGAGAGGGTCACGCGCAGGCGCGCGCTGCCGGCCGGCACGGTCGGCGGACGGATGGCGCCGACCAGCATGCCGCGCGCCTTGAGCAGCGCAGAAAGCTTCAGGGCGCGGGCGCTGTCACCGACCAGGATCGGCTGAATCGGCGTCGGGCTGTCCATCAGGTCCAGGCCGATCTCGCTGGCGCCCTGACGGAAGCGGGCAATCAGCCCGGCCAGGTGTTCGCGGCGCCAGCTCTCGGTACGCAGCAGTTCCAGGCTCTTCAGCGTGGCGCAGGCCACAGCGGGCGGCTGACTGGTAGTGTAGATATAGGGGCGGGCGAACTGGATCAGCGTCTCGATCAGCTCTTCGCTGCCAGCGACGAAGGCACCGGCGGTACCAAAGGCCTTGCCCAGGGTGCCGACCAGCACCTGCACGTCATCCTGGCCCAGGCCGAAATGCTCGACGATGCCAGCGCCGGTCGCGCCCAACGGGCCAAAGCCATGGGCATCGTCGACCATCACCCAGGCATCCTTGAGCCGCGCCTCGGCACACAGCGCCGGCAGGTCGGCCAGGTCGCCATCCATGCTGAACACCCCATCGGTGACTACCAGGCAGTTGCCGCTGGCCTTGCGCAGGCGATTGGCCAGGCTGACCGCATCGTTGTGCAGGTAGCGCGAGAAGCGCGCGCCGGACAGCAGGCCGGCGTCGAGCAGCGACGCGTGGTTGAGGCGATCCTCCAGCACGCTGTCACCCTGGCCGAGCAGCGCGGTGACGACAGCGAGGTTGGCCATGTACCCCGTGGAGAACAGCAGCGCGCGCGGGCGTCCGGTGAACGCGGCGAGCGCCTCTTCCAGCTCATGGTGAGGCGTGCTGTGGCCGATCACCAGGTGCGACGCGCCGCCACCGACGCCCCATTGCTCCGCGCCCTGTTGCAGCGCGCGAATCACCTCGGGATGGTTGGCCAGGCCCAGGTAATCGTTGGAGCAGAACGCCAGCAGCTCCTGATCATCAGCACGCACCTGCGGACCCTGCGGGGTCTGCAGTAGGGGACGGCTGCGGAACAGGTCGGCTGCCTGGCGCTCGGCCAGGCGGGCAGCAAGATCGAAAGACATGGCAGGCACCGGAGAACGGTGGATAACCGCAAGCGGGTCAGCCACCCTGCGCATGGCATCGGGCTGCGCAGGGCGGATGACGCTTCATCCATCCACCTGGGAGATATCAGGCCGAGGCCGCGTTGTAGAACAGCTGGGAGTCGCGTTGCTCGACCAGGGCCTGCTCGATGGCCGCCTGATGCACCTCGTCGGCATGTTCCTCGCGCTCTTCCGGCTTGATGCCGAGGCGCTTGAACAGGGCCATGTCCTTGTCGGCCTGCGGGTTGGCGGTGGTCAGCAGTTTCTCGCCGTAGAAGATCGAGTTGGCACCGGCCATGAAGGCCAGGGCCTGCATCTGCTCGTTCATCTGCTCGCGACCGGCAGACAGGCGCACATGGGACTGCGGCATCATGATGCGCGCCACCGCCAGGGTGCGGATGAAGTCGAACGGATCGACGTCCTTCTCTTCGGCCAACGGCGTGCCCTTGACCTTGACCAGCATGTTGATCGGTACGCTTTCCGGATGCTCGGGCAGGTTGGCCAGCTGGATCAGCAGCCCGGCGCGGTCGTCCACCGACTCGCCCATGCCGAGAATGCCGCCGGAGCAGATCTTCATGCCCGCCTCGCGCACGTAGGCCAGGGTCTGCAGGCGCTCGCCGTAGGTGCGCGTGGTGATGATGTTGCCGTAGAACTCCGGCGAGGTGTCGAGGTTGTGGTTGTAGTAGTCCAACCCCGCATCGGCCAGCGCCTGGGTCTGTTCCTGGTCCAGGCGACCGAGGGTCATGCAGGTTTCCAGGCCGAGCTTCTTCACGCCTTTGACCATTTCCAGCACGTAGGGCATGTCCTTGGCCGACGGATGCTTCCACGCCGCGCCCATGCAGAAGCGCGTCGAGCCGATGGCCTTGGCCTCGGCCGCCGCCTCCAGCACCTTCTGCACCTCCATCAGCTTTTCCTTGTCCAGGCCCGTGTTGTAGTGGCCGGACTGCGGGCAGTACTTGCAGTCCTCCGGGCAGGCACCGGTCTTGATCGACAGCAGGGTCGAGACCTGCACGCGGTTGGGATCGAAGTGCGCGCGGTGTACCGTCTGCGCCTGGAACAGCAGATCGTTGAAGGGCTGCTCGAACAGCGCGCGAACTTCGGCGAGGGACCAATCGTGGCGGGCGGTGGTTGCTGCGGTTGCGCTCATCTGGGAAATCCTTCGACGCTTGGTGGCATCTGTTTGAGGGGGCATTCAGGCTCAGGCCATCATAAGTGGCAGTTGGATGCTGTCAACCGCAAGAAAGACACAGGTTTACCATTGATCACATATTGATCGATCGAACTTCCATCATGGCATCTTGCCCAATACCTATCGCCAATACAGGACGCTTGCATGCAGGTAGAAGGTTTCTTCGAAGGACTCGGCCAGGTACTGGGTCGCGCCATCCGTTTCGTCGTGGACGTGCTGTCCGGTGCGCTGGGAGCCGTTGCCGATGCGTTCGACGATTTCCTCCGCGGCCTGGCCAGTGCCATCGGCATGGACGTCTCGATCTTCAGCATCATCCTGCTGATCATCGGCCTGCTGTTTCTCTACAACGGCGTGCGCGCGCTGCTGAGACGCTCGATCATCGGCGGGGTCATCTGGCTGTTCCTCGGCCTGGTGGTGATGGGCTGGTTGATTCGCTGAGACCTGCTAGGCTCGGGGCTCCGTCGCTCAAGGATGAGCCGTCATGCCCGGATTCGACCTGCGTTCGCTGCAACGCCTCGGCTGGTTGCGCCTGCGGCGCCACTGCCAACTGTGCGACGACGCCAACGACCACCCCACCCACGGCATCTGCACGGCCTGTGAAGCCGAGCTGCCCTGGCTGGGGGCGCATTGCCTGGTCTGCGCCGTACCCTTGCCCGCGCAAGGACTGACCTGCGGCGCCTGCCAGAAGAAGGCGCCAGGCTTCACCCGCGTGGAGGCGCCGTGGCGCTATGCCTTCCCGGTAGACAGCCTGATTACCCGCTTCAAACACCAGGGCCAGTGGCCGCACGGTCGTCTGCTCGCCGAGTTGCTGGCCGAGCACCTGCGCCACGCCTATGCCGAGGGCCTGCCCAGACCACAGGCCTTGCTGCCGGTGCCACTGGCTCTGCGGCGGCAACGGCGGCGTGGCTTCAACCAGGCGCAGATGCTCGCCGACTGGCTGGGCGCCAGCCTGCAGTTGCCGGTTCACGGCGACTGGTTGCGGCGCCCGCTCGATACCCCTGCGCAGCAGGAGCTGAACGCCGCCACACGCAAGCGCAACCTGCGCCACGCCTTCGCCCTGGAGCCCCAGGCCCAGCTCCGCGGCGCTCATCTGGCGCTGGTCGATGACGTGCTGACCACGGGCGCGACCGCCAGCAGCATCGCTCACCTGCTGCGCCGCGCCGGGGCATCACGTATCGACGTCTACTGCCTGGCCCGCACGCCAGCACCGGGGGACGGCTGACTTGACGTGCCGCGCGCAGTCACGCACCGTGCCCGACATTCTTCTCGCCTGCCCGTCCGCCATGTCTCAGCTCGACCCTCTCGCGCAACTGCTCAGCCGCCGCCCCAAACGCCTGGCCCTGCTGGAACGGATTGCCGAGCTGGGCTCCATCACCCGCGCCGCCAAGGCCGCCGGGCTGAGCTACAAGGCGGCCTGGGACGCCATCGACGAGCTGAATAATCTTTCCGAGCAGCCGCTGGTCAGCCGCAGCGTCGGCGGCAAGGGCGGCGGCGGCGCTCGCCTGACACCAGCCGGCGAGCGCCTGCTGGCCCTGCACCAGCGCGTGCAGGCGCTGCAGGCCCAGTTGCTGCTGGCCGCCGAGGACGACGCCGACCTGCAACTGCTCGGCCGCCTGATGCTGCGCACCAGCGCGCGCAACCAGCTCGCCGGTCGCGTGCGTGCGATTCATCCGTGCGGGCACAATGACCTGATCGATATCGAGCTGCCGGGCGGTGAGCGGCTGCAGGCGCAGATCACCCACGACAGCACGGACAACCTGCACCTGCAGCCGGGCAGCAACGTCGTCGCCCTGATCAAGGCCGGCTGGCTGGAGCTGCATCCGCTGCACGCGCACCGCGATGAACAGCGCAATGCCCTGGAAGGGCGCATCGAACAGATCATCCCAGCACTCGACGGCCCCAGCGAAGTACGCATCGGTCTGGCCAGCGGCCAGACCCTGTGCGCCTTGATCGCCGCCGAGCAGCTGACCGCACTGGGCCTGAACCGCGACGACCCGGTCCGCGCCCAGTTCGCCGCCAGTCAGGTGCTGCTCGGCACCCAGCTGTAGCGCACCCGCGACGGCCAGCCCCCTGCACCTCGCGCAAGCCGGTAGACTGGGCGCCCACTTGTGCGGAGCCGTTCATGAGCCATCCTTTTTCGACCCTCACCCCGGACCTGGTACTCGACGCTGTGGAAAGCCTCGGCTACCTCAGCGACGCTCGCGTGCTGGCGCTGAACAGCTACGAGAATCGCGTCTATCAGGTCGGCATCGAGGGCGAGACGCCGCTGATCGCCAAGTTCTACCGCCCGGATCGCTGGAGCGACGCGGCGATCCGTGAAGAGCATGCCTTCAGCGCCGAGCTGGCCGAGCATGAGGTGCCGGTGGTGGCGCCGCTGTCACGCGACGGCGAGACGCTGTTCGCGCATGGCGGTTTTCGCTTCGCCCTGTTCCCGCGCCGTGGTGGCCGCGCCCCGGAGCCCGGCAATCTCGATCAGCTCTATCGTCTCGGCCAGTTGCTCGGGCGCATGCATGCCATCGGCGCCAGTCGTCCGTTCGCCCACCGCGAGACCCTGGCGGTGGACAACTTCGGCCATGCCGCCCTGGGCGCGCTGCTCGACGGCGGTTTCGTTCCGAAAAGCCTGCTGCCGGCCTACGAGTCGGTCGCCCGCGACCTGCTGGCGCGCCTCGACGAGCTGTTCTCCCGCGTGCGCTACCAGGCCGTCCGCCTGCATGGTGACTGCCACCCCGGCAACCTGCTGTGCCGCGATGACAGCTTCCATATGGTCGACCTGGATGACTGCCGCATGGGCCCGGCCGTGCAGGACCTGTGGATGATGCTGGCCGGCGAACGCCATGAGCGCCTCGGCCAGCTTGCCGAACTGGTCGATGGCTATCAGGAGTTCCATGATTTCGCCGCCCGCGAACTGCCGCTGATCGAAGGCCTGCGCGCCCTGCGCCTGATGCACCACAGCGCCTGGATCGCACGGCGCTGGGACGACCCGGCCTTCCCCCTGGCCTTTCCCTGGTTCGCCGGCGAGCGCTACTGGGGCGACCAGATTCTCGCCCTGCGCGAGCAATTGGCAGCACTGGATGAGGAGCCGTTGCGGCTGTTCTGAAATCTGGCCCGGCTGCGCGCCCGGCGTGAATCCGAGCCACGCCCTCGCGTGAGGTCATTGCGGCTATCCGAGAGATGGAGCCTTCGCGGCTGAAGCCGCTCCTACCGGTG
>CEWF01006005.1_pt1 | contig 30554 bp, 31 predicted proteins | sample 531331 | NCBI WGS metagenome assembly CEWF01 (sample SAMEA2622676, study PRJEB7988) | marine metagenome | biome: marine biome (ENVO:00000447); feature: mesopelagic zone (ENVO:00000213); material: "saline water (ENVO:00002010), including plankton (ENVO:xxxxxxxx)" | depth 600 m | reverse complement strand
AATAAGGCCCAAGGCGGCCACCACTCCGGAGACCCACAATGAGAACACTCACCCTGATGGTAATGGCTACACTGCTGAGCCTGCCGGCGCTCGCCGACGACGGACGCGTTTACAATCGCCACGACGAGTCCATTACCGCCCGGCAACTCGCCGATGCGGTCGCCGCCGAGAAAGCGGTAGAGAAAGCCGGTGTTGCGCCGGAATCTCAGGCGGCTGCGGCTATTCGCATCAATATGGGTCAGTCACCAGACAAGGCCGACGCCCCCAACGATAATGCCTTTACCTCCGAAGGCGAACTGCTCACCCACAAACAGGCCGCCAAACGTTTTGCGGCCATTGAAATGATGGCGCGCGCGGGCATCGACCCGGACTCTGAGCGCGCGGCACAGATTCGCGCGGCCGCTCAGGGCAAAGCGGAAACGGCTGACGGCGAGCCCGTGAACGAGCAAACCGTGGAAGAAATGGCCAAAGAAGCCGCCGTTCAGGAAGCCATGATCTACACCGGCACTGAAGCCGGCTCACCCAATGAGACCCTGATTCGCATGGGAGCTGACAGCATGATGGACAAAATCAAAAGCTGGTGGGACTAGCGATTAAATTTGTGTAATTGGCGTTTTTTGCCAGTGAGATGTCTTATTTTGCCATTGTCTGCAATCTGACAAGCGGTACCCTAGCTGCACAAAATAAACGCCCTTTTTATAGGGTTATTACAAATGGATAATTGGGCGGCGAGCGTTCCCGCAACTTTGCTGAGGACAAAATCATGACAGACACAGCCACAATCAGACGCTACCCCATGCCGATGCCTTTCGGCTGGTTCGCGGTTTCCTATTCAGACGAACTGGCCGTTGGTGAGTCCCGTGCCGTGCATTATTTCGGTCAGGAGCTCGTACTCTTCCGCACCGAAAGTGGCCGCGCCGTACTGATGGAGGCGTACTGCCCCCACCTGGGTGCTCACCTGGGCCACGGCATTCACGGCCAGGCAGGTAAAGGCGGACGAATCGAAGGCAACAATATCGTCTGCCCATTCCACTCCTGGAAGTTCAACCCGGAAGGTGAGTGCGAAGAGGTGCCTTACGCCACCAATATGCCGCCGAAGATCAAAGGCAAGAAATGCCTGAAGTCCTTCCCCGTTCGCGAGACAAATCAGGTGATCTGGGCCTGGTATCACCCGGAGGGTGAGTCGCCGAAGTGGGACGTGGTTGAACACGATGAAGCCAACGGCGACGACTGGTCACCGCTGGAGCGCTACGAGTGGATTCTGAATACTCACTCGCAGGAAATGGCTGAGAACGCCGCCGACCCCGCGCACTTTAAATACGTGCACGGCACGGCCTCGTTCCCCGAGTGGGAAACCACTTACGATGGCCCGATGGTACGCGGTCTGCAGAAAGCCAATATGCCGACCCCGCGCGGTGAAGTGAAGGGTGCGATCCGCACTGGCAGCGCTGGCCCCGGCCAGGGCTTTACCAAGTTCGAAGGCATCGCCGACACCTTCCTGATGGGCTTGACCACGCCGATCGACAACGAAACTGTGCACGTGCGCTTCGCCTTCACCCAGCCTAAAGTTGACGGCGAAGTGAAAAAAGGCGGCGTTAACGCGGCGATCATTGCCAACATCGTCGGCCAACTGGAAGAAGACAAGCCGATCTGGGAACACAAGATTTATCGCCCGCTGCCGATTCTCTGTGACGGCGACGGCCCGATTGCCAAGTTCCGCAAGTGGTACTCACAGTTTTACGCCGGCGGTTTTGACCCCCGCGGACTGTAAGCAGCCACAACATATCAAGGGCGGCCCTGAGCCGCCCTTTTTTATGCCCGACCAGCGCCCCACCGCCTCTTGGCTTTGCGCTATACTTCTGCGCAACTTACCGCCGACCGGAGCCACAATGAACCGCCTGCTATTGCCTGTGCTGATTGCGTCCAGCCTGCTTTCTTCGCTGGCCAACGCGGCCTGCACACTACCTGCAGCACCGACACCGGCATCACCCACAAACCTTGAACGCAGCGAATTACAGGATTGGCGACAGCGCTTGGAGGTCTACCTCGATGAGCAGGGTCGCTATTTGAAATGTATGGATGCCATGGAGAAGACCGCGAGGGGCACGGGTCATGACACCGAGCAACGGCGTCTGGATCGCATCGGTCGCTACAGCAAGGCCATGGCGGAAATGACGGACGCCGTAGATGCCTACAATACTCAGGCCGAGGCGTTTAATGCCCGCTGAGCACAATTCCCCGCTCACCCAACCGTTGACTCAGCACCTCACTGGGCGCTCTGGCCCCCAATAAGCGCAAAAACTGTCGTCCCGGCACTGGGGTAGGCTGCCAGCCCTGATCGAGCAATAACTGCTGAACCCTGCGGGCAATTGCCTGACCGGAGTCAATCCAGGCCAGCTTCGGCAACTGTCGCGCCAACTGATCTTTCACCAACGGAAAATGTGTGCAGGCCAGTACGACGGTATCCATTTCTGCCGCACGGGGGTGACAATGAAACCGCTCTGCAATGCCCCGCCATACCTGCGGCGCATCGTCGCCGTGCCAAAACAGTGCTTCAACCGCCGGCGCCAGCTCCGCCGAACCGACCGGGATCACACAGCAATCCGGCGCAAAATCCGCAATCAACTTGGCAGTATAGGGGCGGGCAACGGTCCCCGGCGTGGCCAGCAAACCAATGACGCGGCTGCGGCTGTGCGCCGCGGCAGGCTTGATCGCAGGCACCACGCCCACCACGGGAATTGATAATTGCTCGCGCAACGCTGGCAGCACTGCCGTACTGGCCGAGTTGCAGGCCATCACCAGCATATCGGCCGACTGCGCTCGCAGTACCTCGTGAACTTTCTGACAGATGTGCTCGACCAGCGCCTGCTCCTGCCAGAGGCCATAGGGAAAGCCGCCGCGATCCATAACATACAGTAAGTCCAGACTCGGCAGCAGGGCATGAATTTCCGCCCCGATGCTGAGCGAACCGACGCCGGAATCAAAAATGACGATACGCGGTGTGCGACCGCGGACAGTCAAAACGGCAGTCCGTCAGAGCAGTTCGAGGATCTTTTCGGCAGCGCTGACATCCACTCCGCCCGCCGGTTCAACAGCCAACTGAGTCACCACCCCGTCATCGGCAATCAGTGCAAAACGCTGGCTGCGCTTGCCCATACCAAAGCCACTGGCGTCCAGTTCCAGGCCCAGCGCCGATGTCAGGGTCGCATTGCCATCGGCCAGCATCAGAATTTCATCGGCGTTTTGAGACTTGCCCCAGGCACTCATCACAAAGGCATCGTTCACCGCCATGCAGGCAATGGTGTCTACACCCTTGGCCTTGATCTTGTCGGCATTTACAACGTAACCGGGCAGGTGGGTGAGCGTACAGCCCGGCGTAAACGCGCCCGGCACGGCAAACAGAACTACTTTTTTACCCTTGAAAATATCGTCAGTACTGATGTCCTGGGGGCCTTTCTCGCCCATCACTTTCAACGTAACGGCGGGAATGGAATCACCAACTTGGATGCTCATAATTTTATCCTTTTCGAGTGAGGCAGGCTGCTGTTAGGAAATGCGCGCTCAGTGTAGCAGAGCCGCGCGGCCACCGATAAGCACTTGAAATCACATCGTTCACCACCATATAGAAAACACAGCATGCTGGCGCAATTTCGTGAAAACACCGTTTTTTCAGGAGGTATGCACCATGAACAGTTATCTGCCGTTTGCCCTGTTTAATGACCTGAGCCGCGGCACAGACCACCGCAGCGAACCGCGTGAACCAGTGAATCGCGCCTGGGCACCCGCTGTCGATATCAGCGAAACCGACGACGCCTACCTGTTGAGCATGGATGTGCCCGGCATCGATCGCGACGCCATAGAGGTCAGCATCGACAACAATGTGCTGACCGTCAAAGGCGAGCGCAATATCGACCACGGCAATGGCAAGCTGGCTGTCAGTGAGCGCTGGCAAGGCCATTTCCTTCGCCGCTTCAGCCTGCCCGACAGCATCGACCAGGAACAGATTGCTGCCAAAGTCGACAACGGCGTGCTGGCACTGCACCTGCCCAAACTGGCTGTCGCAGAACCTCGGCGAATCACCGTGCAATAAGCCATTCCATGCATCAAGGGCCAGCCCCGGCGCTTGCAGGGTCTGGCCGGCTGTGCTGGAATCAGCTCCTTTGCGGCCAGGCCAGTATTGTGAGTACAACACCCCGTTCCCAGCGACTGCGTAGAGAGTGGCAGATATTTCTGCTGGCACTGGGCTTTCTCAGCCGCCTGCCGGTGCCACCCGATCCCGATTTCTCTCAGGACAAACTCGACGGTGCCGCCCGCTATTTTCCCGCTGTCGGACTGCTGTTAGGTGCCATCAGCGCCGTTGCTTTGCTGACCTTCGACGCCCTGTTCAACAATCTTCCACTGGCGGTACTGCTCAGCATGGGGGTCGGGCTTATGGTCAGCGGTGCCTTTCATGAAGATGGACTAGCCGACAGCGCTGACGGCTTTGGCGGCGGCTGGCAGCGCGACGATGTGCTGCGTATTATGAAAGACTCCCGTATCGGCAGTTACGGAACCGTCGCGCTGGTGATGGTGCTAGGAATCAAAGCCCTCGCGCTCAGCAGTCTGTCCAGCGCCAGCAGTGCCGCACTCGCCCTGCTGCTGGCCCAGCCCCTCAGCCGCTGGCTGGCCGTGTCGTATTTGGTAGACCTGCAATACGTCAGCGGCGAGGGGAAATCCAAGCCATTGGCCACCGCGCTGCCACTTAGCCATTGGTGGCTGGCCGGGCTAGCCGTGCTGCTGCCGGCACTGTTTATCGACGTCGGCCACTGGCTGCTGATGACGTTCAGCCTGCTGGTTTTTCGCATTGTCTTTGCCCGCTATCTCCAGCGCCGGTTGGGAGGGTACAGCGGCGACGCTCTGGGCGCCGCGCAGCAATTCAGTGAGCTGCTGATCTATCTGTCACTGCTGGTCGCGCTTTAAACACTATCGCCGACGCGGCTTTGTTTATGAATCAGTACTGAATCACAACTGTGAATTGTTGCCCCAGCTTTTCCGGCACTTCTTCCTGAAAATGGCGTCTCAAGGCCTGTATGAGGGAGGAATAAACCATGGCAAATCCGCTTTTGATCGCCGCAGGCATCGGTACGGTTGCGGTTGCAACCGCTGCGGGCATCGGCGTTTATGAAAAACAGAGTCAGCCTCAGTTTGCGCAGGTACTGGACGTAAAACCCATTACCGAGACGTACTTTGTATCGCGGGAAGAATGCCGCGACGAAGTGATTCAGGAAACCGCCCCCAGCCGTGACAGCAATCAGGTCACCGGCACCGTGGTCGGCGCGGTACTGGGTGCCGTCATCGGCAATCAGGTCGGTGGCGGGAATGGCAAAAAGCTGGCGACTGTGGCGGGCGCTGCGGCAGGCGGCTACGCGGGCAAGCGTGTTCAGGAAGACATGCAGAGCAAGAATGTGCAGACCCGCACAGAGCGACGCTGCCAAACACTGGAAGACCCGAAACAGCGGGTCACCGGCTATCAGGTTAGCTATAGTTTGAACAATGAAACCGGAACCGTAGTGATGAGTGAGCCACCCGGTGAGCAGATTCCTGTGGTAAACGGATCCCTGCAACTTGCCGTAGAAAACCAGTAAACGGCACGTAAACGCGGGATTCGCGTCCTGACAACAACAGCAAGGAGAGACCTATGCGAAACAAACAGCGCAGTGCGGCAATTATTCTGAGTCTGCTGATGGCCTGGATGGGCCTGGCCGCCAGCGGTGCCTCGGCGGCGATGGTCGACACCGCCAGCGTCATTCACGATGCCAGTGTCAGTGAGCAGAAAGCCGCACTAAAAGACGCCCTGCAGCGCGATGATGTCCGTGACCGACTGATGGACCTGGGTGTCTCACCCGCCGATGTTGATGCCCGTATCAACGCGCTGACCGCCGATGAACTCGCCAGCCTGCAGGCGCATATGGATGACATGCCCGCCGGTGCCGGTGCTGTCGGCCTGCTGGCACTGTTGGTATTGATTTTCTTCATCACCGACATCCTCGGCGTGACCGACATCTTCCCCTTCGTTAACCCGGCCAATTAATCGGCGGTATGCGCCGACTCGGCCTTGCGCTGCTGCTCAGCCTGCTATTGGCGGCGTGCAGCAGCGCGCCTCATATCCCCACCGATACCCGTCAGCAACTCAGCGAACACCGACAACTCTCGGTGCCGTTTATTGCGCAGCAGGACTACTACTGCGGCCCGGCCGCGATTGCCAGCATTGCCCGCTATCGACAGCTTCAAGCCGATCAGCAGACCATTGCAGCAATGAGTTTTCTGCCCGGCCGACGCGGCAGCCTGACGCCCGAAATGCAGGCCGCCAGTCGACGACTTGGGCTGATGCCTTATCCACTGGGGAGCAGCTTCAGCGACCTGCTTCGGGAGGTCGACGCCGGGAATCCGGTACTCGTATTACAGAATCAAGGCCTAAGCTGGTTTCCCCAATGGCACTATGCCGTCGTACTTGGCTACGACCTGGCCAGCGAGACCCTGTATCTGCACTCCGGCGAACACCCCAATTACGCGTTGAGTTTCGCCACCTTTAACGCCACCTGGGCACGGGCCGACTTCTGGGCAAGAGTCTTGGTGGACAGCGGTAACGTCCCGGCAAGTGCGCGACCACTGCCGTATCTGCGCAGCGCGAACGCCTTTGAGGAAACCGGGCAGCGCGCTCTGGCAAAAGCCTTTTATCGGCAGGCCAGCCAACACTGGCCCCGGCAGCCGGAAGGCTGGCTGGCACGCGCCAACCTTGCCTATGCCGATGGCGACATGGCGGCAGCCAGTGCTCACTATCGCCGGGCACTGCAGCAAGCCCCGGACAACGCCAGCCTCTGGAACAACTACGCTTACTCTTTGGACGCAAGGTCCTGCGCTGATGCAGCACGGGCCGCCATTGCCAAGGCAGCGGCACTGGCCCCGGATGACAGCAATATTGTCGCCTCTCAACAGGAGCTAGAAGGCAGCAGTGCAAACGGCCAACGCTGCCCCGCCGACACCGCCTTTATCGAAGATCACCGCGCCGACTTGCCCTGATCGGGCAGGCCGCTTATCTTTCTCTGCCACCCGGCGAGAAGGAAAATACCATGAGCCAATATCAGGGAAGCTGCCTGTGTGGCGACGTGCGCTATGTTATCGATGGCGAGTTTGAAAGCTTTTACCTCTGCCACTGCAGCCGCTGTCGCAAAGGCACGGGATCGGCCCACGCCTCAAACCTGTTTTCCACCTCTGCGAGCCTCGCCTGGCAGAGCGGCGAGCAGCATGTGGCATCGTTTACCCTGCCCGGCAGTCACCACAGCAGAAGCTTCTGCAAGCAGTGTGGTAGCGCACTGCCCGGCCTGCACATGGGAGGAAAACTGCTGATGGTGCCCGCGGGCAGTCTGGACAGCGCCGTCAGCCTGCGCCCCAACGCCCATCTTTGCGTCAGTAGCCGGGCCGACTGGGATCACGAACTGGAGCACGTTGATCAGCTCGACGGACTGCCGGGATGAAACGGGGATGCAGCGACGCCCACGGTGGGTGGTCGCTGCACTCGGCAGCCTAAAGTGCCTTGTCCTGCTCTTGTAGTTCCTTCTCCAGACGGTGGCTGACATCGTGGGGAGAGCCGGTTCGGCGAGCCAACAGACGGTAGGCCATAGGAATAACAAACAGGGTAAACAGTGTTGCGGCACTCACCCCGAATACCACCACCACGCCGATGACGTAGCGACTTTCGCTGCCTGCACCAAAGGCCAGCAACAGCGGGATCGCTCCCATAATCGTCGTGATGGCCGTCATGACGATCGGCCGCAAACGCAACTCGGCAGCGCGACTGACCGCCTCATCGAACGGCACGCCCTCATCGCGCAACTGATTGGTGAACTCCACCAGCAAAATGCCATTTTTGGCCGCCAGTCCCACCAGCATTATCAACGCCACCTGGCTGTAGATATTCAGGCTCTGGCCGGTGAGGTACAAGCCCAGCAGCGCCCCCGCCACAGCCAGCGGCACCGTCAGCAGGATCACCAGCGGGTGGAGGAAGCTCTCAAACTGGGCCGCCAGCACCAGATAGACGACCAGCAGGGCCAGTACAAAGGTGAAATACACTGCACCGCCGGTATCCTTGTAGTCCAGCGATTCCCCTTTGTAATCAATGATGGCCTCGGGCGCGACGCGGTGCGCCACCTCCTCAAGATAGGCCAAGGCCTCGCCAAGCGAATAGCCGTCGGCCAGACCGGCATCGATGGTAATCGCGCGCACCCGGTTGTAGCGGTGTAATACCGCCGCATCACCGCGCTCTTCCATACGCACCAGATTCGACAGCGGAATCAGCTGGCCACTGGTATTGGAACGCACATAGATATTGCCGAGATCATCCGGGGTGTTCTGAGCGCTGGGTTCCCCCTCGAGCACCACGTTGTACTCTTCGCCACCCATCATAAAAGTGGTCACGATGCGCGAGCCCAGCAGCGTTTCCAGACTGCGATTGATTTCCTGTGTACTCACCCCGAGGTCTGCCGCGCGATTGCGCAACACGGTAACGTCCAGCAGCGGTTTGGTTTCACGGTGATCGGTATCCAGCGCCACCAGACCGGGATTGGTCCGCGCCTCATCCATAATGGCATCGCGCCAGGCCACCAGATGCTCGTAGTCACTGCCACCGAGCACAAACTCCACCGGCTTGTTAAAACCGCCACCCAGCGCCTGAGGCAGCAATGGGAATACCGTCAGCGCCGTGAAGTCACTCAAGCGGCGGCGGATATCCGCCACAATTTCGGTGTTGGGACGCCGCTCATCCCAGGGCGACAACACCAGAATGGCGAAGGCTTCACTGTAGCTCTCAGCCCCACCTCGACCGGCGGGCGCACGCACCAGAAAACGCTTCACCTCACCGCTTTCCGCCAGGGGCATCAGGCGTTGTTCCAACTCTTCCAGATGCTTGCTGACGTAGTTAAAAGAGGAGCCCTCCGGACCGCGAATCATCAGGAACATCACCCCGCGATCTTCCTTGGGGGCAAATTCGGCGGGCACCTCCTGTAGCAGCAACACGCAACCCAGTACCGCCGCACCCAGCGCCGACAGCGAGATCACCGGCCGCCGCAAACTGGCGTCGAGTACACGTCGATAGCGCGCCTCCATCCGATGCAGCAAGCCTTCGACGAATTCGGCCAAACGCCCGTGCATGGCCTCGCGGCGCAGCAGTTTTGAACAAATCACCGGGGACAGCGTTAACGCTACAATGCTGGAGAAAAATACCGCCACCGCCATGGCTACCGCAAACTCGCCAAACAGACGACCCACGTCCCCCTCGAGCATGGTGATCGGAACAAATACGGCGATCAGCACCGCCGTGGTCGCCACCACCGCAAAGCCTACCTGCCGACTGCCGAGAAACGCGGCCACCAGCGGCGTCTCACCTTGCTGCAGGCGGCGGTGAATATTTTCCAGCACCACGATACTGTCATCCACCACCAGCCCAATGGCCAATACCAGTGCCAGCAGAGTCAGTAGATTGATGGTGTAGCCCAGCGCATAGAGCACGGTGAAGGTCGCAATCAGCGACACCGGCACAGTGATCGCAGGCACCAGCATGGCGCGGAAGTCGCCGAGGAACAGAAAGATCACCAAGACCACCAGCGCAGCCGCAATAAACAAGGTGCTGTACACTTCATCGATGGCGCTGTCGATAAAGACGGAGCTGTCAAAACTGTCGTGCAGGCTGGCCCCGGCAGGCAAAATATCGCGCAGCTTCTCCGCCTCGGCGTGAACCGCTTTGGCCACTTCAAGCGTGTTGGCGACGCTCTGTTTGATAATGCCGATACCCACCTGCGGAATACCGTTGCCCCGGAACAGATTCCGGTACTCCTCGGCGTCCAGCTCAATGCGCGCCACTTCACCGAGCCGCAGCAGATTCCCGCTGCTGTCACGACGCACCACCAGCGTCTCAAAGTCTTCCGGCTCGAGATACTGGCGCTCAATCTTGATCACAAAATCCCGGTCGACCGATTTCAGCGTACCGGCGGGCAACTCCACGTTCTCGCGCCGCAGGGCATCCTCAATATCACCAACCGTCAGATTGCGCGCCGCCAATGCTTCGTGATCCAGCCAGATGCGCATCGCATATTCCGGGCCGCCACTCACACGAATCCGCGCCACACCGCTGATCACCGACAGACGGTCCACCAGGTATCGCTGGGCGTAATCGGCCAACTCCAGAGTATTCATGCGCGTGGAGGTCAGGTTCAACCACATAATGACCTGCTGGTCAGAATCGGTTTTCTGCACCTCGGGGGCGTCGGCCTCTTCCGGCAGATTGTTGCGCACCCCGGCGACCCGGTCGCGCACGTCATTGGCCGCCGAATCCACATCGCGATTCAGATCAAATTCGATATTGATGGAGGAAAAGCCATCCTGGCTGATCGACGAAACCGTTTTAATACCCTCGATCCCGGCGATGCGCTCTTCGATGACCTGCGTGATTTTTGACTCGACCACCTCAGCCGAGGCGCCGGTGTAATTGGTGGAAATCGACACGATCGGCGGATCGACATCCGGGTATTCGCGCAGCGGCAGTCGCTCGAAAGACAACAGACCAAAGGCCACCAGCAGCAGGCTGATAACCGTGGCGAATACCGGGCGCTTAACGGCGGTATCGGATAGCAGCATGACTCAGGACTCCCGCGCCACAACCGGGCTGCCGGGACGCAGCATCAGGTAACCCTCGGTAATCAACTGATCGCCCGCCGCCAGCCCGGCAAGCACTTCCACCCAACCGGGCGTACGTATGCCCAGCTCGACCTCCCGGCGCTCGGCCAGGCCATCGCCGCCCATCAACCAGACATAGTGCCGACGCTCGATGCTCTGCAGCGCCGACTCGGGAACCATGATGCCCTCGCGCTGATCCTTGAGCAGCGACAGGCGCATCAACATGCCGGGCTTGAGCACGCCGTCGGGGTTATCCAGCACGGCACGCACCATCACACTGCGCGACACCGGATCAATGCGCGGGTTAATCGCCACAATGGTGCCGACGAAAGACTGATCCAGTGCATCACTGTGTGCATTGACGCTCATGCCGACTCGCAGCGAGCCCAGCAACAAACTGGGAATATTCAGATCCAGACGCATCACGCTCAGGTCGTCGAGACTGGTGATGGCACTGCCCGCCGAGAGGTAGGCACCAGGGCTGACTTCCCGCAAGCCAGTTACACCACTGAACGGCGCCCGCAGGGTTCGCTCGTCAATTTTTGCCTGCACTTCGGCAATTTTCGCGTCGGCCCGCTCCTTGGCACTGATGCGGGCATCGTACTCGTTGCGGGCCGCCGACTGCGTCGCCAACAGGTTTTTCAGGCGTTTGATTTCACGGTTCTGCTCGGCCAGATCCGCTTTGGCTGAGGCAAGCTGGGCCTGCTCCTCCGCCTGCTCCAACACCGCCAACAAGGCGCCTTTTTCGACATATTGCCCCTCGTCGAAGTGAAGGCTGCGAACTTTCTCGTTCACCGTGCTGGTGATCTGCACAGACTCTCGGGCGAGCAGCGTGCCCAGCGCCGGCAGGCGCTCCTCAATCACTTGCGGAGCCAACGTCTGGGTTGTTACCGACGCGGCAGGCCGGGCAGCACCAGCCGGTGCCTCAACCGACGGTTCACAGGCAGCCAACGCCAACAGGGGCAGGCAGAGGAAAAACGCGCGGCTATAGCGAGGCATGACAAACTCCTGTTTATTATCGGTCACCGCAGCACCTGCGGAGGGCCTGATACAGACCGTTAGAACCGCCTGCAGTTTCACAGGCGGCGGCCTCGCGGCAACTCAGCGCTGGGCGAGGCGGGCGTCAGCCCGGTCAGCGGCGGCGCGCACCTGAGCCGGTGCAGTACCACCAGTGTGATTGCGAGCGTTGACGGAACCTTCCAGCGTCAACACCTCAAACACATCGCTGTCGATATCCTTGCTGAACTGGCGCAACTCGTCCAGCGACATTTCCGACAGGTCTTTGCCCTCGGCAATACCGTAGGCAACAGATTTACCCACCACCTCGTGGGCGTCGCGGAACGGTAGTCCTTTACGCACCAGATAGTCGGCCAGATCGGTCGCCGTTGAGAAACCGCGCATGGCGGCTTCGCGGGTGACGTCGGCGTTCACCGTAATCGCCGGTACCATATCGGCGTAGGCCTTGATGCTGTCTTTGAGGGTATCCACCACATCAAACAGCGGCTCTTTGTCTTCCTGATTGTCCTTGTTGTAGGCCAGCGGCTGCGACTTCATCAGCGTCAGCAGACTGATCAGGTGACCATTGACCCGACCGACCTTGCCGCGAATCAGCTCCGGCACATCGGGATTTTTCTTCTGAGGCATGATTGATGAACCGGTGCAGAAGCGATCCGGCAAATCGATGAAATTGAATTGCGCGGAGGTCCACAGTACCAGCTCTTCACTGAAGCGCGACAGGTGGGTCATCAGCAAGCTGCCTGCAGCAGCAAACTCGATGGCAAAGTCGCGGTCGCTGACAGAGTCCAGCGAGTTTTCAGTAGGGCGGTCAAAACCCAGCAGCGAGGCGCTGTACTCACGATCGATAGGATACGTGGTACCCGCCAGTGCCGCCGCGCCCAGCGGGCTCTGGTTCATGCGCGCCGCGCAGTCCTGCAAGCGGCTGAAGTCACGCTCCAGCATTTCGTTCCAGGCCAACATGTGATGACCAAAGCTCACGGGCTGCGCCGTTTGCAGGTGTGTAAAACCGGGCATGATGGTATCGGCTTCGCGACGAGCCAGCGCCACCAGCCCCTGCTGCAGCCGGGTCAGCTCTCTGCAGATAGCGCCGATTTCATCGCGCAGGTAAAGGCGAATGTCGGTGGCAACCTGATCGTTGCGCGAACGACCGGTGTGCAGCTTCTTGCCGGTAATGCCGATCTTGTCCGTCAGCCGCGCCTCGATATTCATGTGCACGTCTTCCAGGCTCACCGACCACTCAAAGCGACCGTCCTCGATCTCGCTGCGGATCTCTTCCAGGCCCGTCTGAATCTGCTTCAGCTCGTCTTCGCTCAACACACCCACTTTGGCCAGCATCGCCGCGTGCGCCAGCGAACCATTGATATCGTGGTGGTAAAGGCGCTGGTCGAAACTGACGGAGGCAGTAAAGCGCTCAACAAACTGATCGGTGGCTTCAGCGAAGCGTCCACCCCAGGGTTTGATGGTCGGCTCTTGGTCACTCATTGCAAGGCGGGTCCTGTGTCGGTCGGGCGCGTGGCGAGCACGCTCTGAAAAGCCGCTGAGTATAGCAGAGTTCACCCCGCCGCCGAGACCTGCGAGCTTAACCTGCATGTCATATAGCAGCGCCATAATTCCCCGCGCACTCTTGCCCCTGTCAGAAAGGATCGCCGATGAACTCTGTGGATACTCCCCGCGCCAAATTGGTCGAACTGCTGTGGCAGCTTAAAACCGCCATGGAGCAGGGCAGCAACCGCCGTATTCACTTCAATAGCCTGCTGCGCGACTCCGCCTATCGCCGCGAGCTGATCGATGAGGCCGCCACCAGCCAGCAAGCGGACTTGCGCGAACTGGGTCTTAGCTTGCGAGTACTGAACAGCGACGGCGAACTGACCCAGCGCGACGCTGGGGTCAACCCGGATATCACCGAAACCGTCAGTGCGGGCAGTCGCCCAACAACGCCTTCCGGCGGTCAGCAGCGCAGCGCCTTGTGGGCCGTCGTGGCCTTGATACTGCTTGCGATTGCCGCCGGCATCGTGCTGCTGGATAACGGCCCGCGCCAGCAAACCGTGCAGGGCTCGCTGCGTGGCACTCAGCACTGGGATGCCGACACCCTCTGGCGGCTGAAAGGCATTGTCTATCTGGAGGGCAATGCGCAATTGAGCATTGAAGCCGGCACCGTAATCCAAGGCGAGCCGGGCAGCGCCTTGATCGTTACCCGCGACGCCACCCTTACCGCTCGCGGCACTGCCGACGCCCCCATTGTCTTCACCAGCGCCCAGGCGGCGGGTCAGCGTCAGGCGGGGGACTGGGGAGGGCTGGTATTGCTGGGCAACGCCCCGGTGAACAGCGGTGAAGCGCAGATAGAAGGGCTGCCGATGGATGATCGCCGCGGCCGCTTCGGCGGTGGCGATACCGGCAGTCATTGCGGCGTACTCGACTATGTGCGCATTGAATTTGCCGGCTATGAGGTCTATGCCAATAACGAACTTAACGGTCTTACACTCGGCGGCTGTGGCAACAACACCATCGTGCGACACGTGCAGGTTCACCGCGCCGCGGATGACGGCATCGAAGTGTTCGGCGGCACCGTCGACTTGCAGCGCGTTGTGATCAGCGGCGCCGATGACGACTCGCTGGACTGGGATATGGGCTGGACCGGTCGCGTACAATTTATGCAGATACTGCAGTATCCGCAGATGGGCGACAACGCCATCGAGGCCGACAACAGCGCCAGCGATCACGCCGCAACGCCGGTCTCCGCGCCCACGCTTTACAATGTCAGCCTGCTCAGTCTGTCCAGCAGTGAAAAATTTCAGCGCGGCATTACTCTGCGACGCGGCAGCGGCGGTCACTTTCACAATATGTTGATCAGCGGCTTCTCCGGCGAAGCCATCGACATTCGCGACATCAAAACCGTGTCCCGCTTCGATAGCGAGGAGCTGAGCTTCAGCGCGATGGCGATCGTGAATAACGGCCCGTATCCCGATGAGCAAGGCAAACACAACGACGACGGCGGCTTCGACGAAGCTCGCTTCTTTGCCGAGCTCGCCTTGACCGCCAACCCCGGTCTAGCCGGACTATCGGCCGACGACCCACAACCCGATTTCCGTATTGCCGCCGGCTCGCCGCTCGGCCAAGGCGCCAGCGCACTGCCTCAAGGCGAATTCTGGGACGAGGCCGCCGAGTATATCGGCGCTCTGCGACCCGGCAGCACAAAGACATGGCTGGACGGCTGGACCCAGTTCCCCAGCCGCTGACGCAAGCATCACAGTGGTTTAGTCTGCCCAGCGGCTGGCGTATGATAAGGCGCTTTAGCTTTATCCACGGACCCCAGCCCTATGTCTGAACGCACCCTGCGCATCGCCACTCGCGAAAGCCTGCTCGCCCTGTGGCAAGCCGAATACATCAAGGCTCGCCTCGAAGCCTGTCACCCCGGCCTCAAGGTCGAACTGCTGGGCATGACCACCCGCGGCGATCAGCTGCTGGACTCGCCGCTGTCTAAAATTGGCGGCAAGGCGCTGTTTGTCAAAGAGCTGGAACAGGCACTGCTGGACGGCCGCGCCGATATCGCCGTGCACTCAATGAAAGACGTGCCGATGGAGTTTCCGGAAGGCCTAGGGCTGGCCATTATCTGTGAGCGCGAGGACCCTCGCGACGCTTTTGTCAGTAATCACTACGCCAATGTCGACGCCCTGCCTGAGGGCGCACACGTTGGCACCAGCAGCCTGCGCCGCGAGTGCCAGTTGCGCGCCCGCCGCCCCGACCTGAAAGTGTCTAGCCTGCGCGGCAATGTGCAAACCCGCCTGCGCAAACTCGACGACGGCGAATTCGACGCGATTGTACTCGCCTCGGCGGGCCTGATCCGCCTTGAGCTTCAAGAGCGCATCGCCGACTACATGGCCGTGGAAGACAGCCTGCCCGCCTGTGGTCAGGGCGCCGTCGGCGTGGAAACTCGACTCGATGACGAGTGGGCACGCCAACTGCTGGCACCGCTGCACGACCCCGATACCGCGGCCAAAGTCAGCGCCGAGCGCGCCATGAACCGTCACCTGCAAGGCGGTTGTCAGGTACCCATCGCCGGTTATGCCATCGATGGCGACAGTGATGGCCAGCTCTGGCTGCGCGCACTGGTCGGCGAACCAAACGGTCAACGCGTGCTGCACGCCGAGCAGCAGGGCAGCGCCGAACACCCGGAAACACTGGGCATTGCCGTTGCGGAACAACTGCTGAAACAGGGAGCGGGCGATATTCTGGCGGCGGTCTACGGTGACAGCGCACAGTAATCTCAATGGCCTGCGGGTACTGATTACCCGCCCCGAAGGCCGCAACGAGGAACTGGCTGACGCGCTGCGCGATGCCGGTGCCAACGTGATTATCGAACCCCTGCTGCGCATCATCCCGCTTGGCGACGATGACCCCGAGTACCCGCGCGCAAGGCGTTTGCTGCTGGACCTTGATCACTACCGGCATCTCATCCTTGTCAGCACCAACGCCGTGGACTGCGGCATGGCCCTGATCGATGAGCTGTGGCCGCAGTACCCCGTGGATGTGCAATGCCACGCCGTGGGCGCCGCGACCGCCGCCGCCTTGCGCCAATGGCCCTGGCCCGCCGCTGCGCTCAGCTCCCTGGACGAGGCCGGGCACGGCAGTATGAACAGCGAGTCGCTGCTGGCAATGCCTGCGCTTCAGGATGTTGCCCATAAAAAAGTGCTCATTGTTCGCGGCTGTGGCGGTCGCGAACATATCGCCCAAACCCTGCGCGACCGCGGCGCCACCGTGGACTACGCCGAATGTTACCGACGCGCCGACACCGCAGTGAGCGCCATCGAGTTACAGGCACGACTCGACGCACAGCAACCGAATGTGGTCTGCTTGAACAGTGGCGAAACCCTTCAGGCATTTTGTGCGCGTATCCCCGCTTCGCAGCGCGGCAACTACAGCGTGCTGCTGCCCAGTGTTAGGGTAGCGGATATGGCCCGGAAGGCCGGATTCAGCGAGATTATCCTCGCCGAGAATGCGGGCACGACAGCGACGCTGGCGGCCCTTTCCCAATGGCAGAGAGACCACCATGTCAGACAACGATAACAAGGATGCGCTTCCCGCCGAGGTAGACAAAAGCCCAGCCGCGCCACGCCGTCGCGGCGCCGGGCTGCTCGCCAGCCTCGCACTGATAGTCGCGCTTGCCGCCGCTGGCGGAGCCGGCTGGCTTTACTATCAACTTATTTATCTCAGCGACCAGCAGAACGCCGCCGTTGTCGCCGAGATGCAAGCCGCCCTGGACATCGCCACGAGCCGCAACGACGCCACCGACGCCGCGCTGAATCGCCAGCGCGAGAGACTGGCTGAAATCGATAGCCTGATCGACCAGCAGCAGACCATCAGCCAGCGCCAGCTTCAGCAACTCAGTGCACAGGTTCAGGAATTGAGCGCCGTCGACCGCAATGACTGGCTGCTGGCCGAAGCCGAATACCTGCTGCGCCTCGCCAACCAGCGCCTGCAACTCAGTGGCGACAGCCGCGCCGCCGCGCGACTGCTGAGCAGCGCCGATGCCATTCTGCGCGAACTGGATGACCCAGCGCTGCACCCGGTACGCAGCGAGCTGGCCAAAGAGCTGTCGGCACTGCAAAGTCTCAGCGACATTGATATCGAAGGCCTCTATCTGCAACTGGAAGGACTGGCTGGCGAAGTCGACAAACTGGAAGCCTACGGGGCCCCGGAGTATAGCCCTGCCCCCGTCGCTGACGCCGACAGTACCTGGCAAAGCGGTCTCGCCACCGGCTTTCAACGCGCCTGGGAAAAGCTGCGCAGCTACATCCGCATCCGCCAGCATGACGATAAATTTCGCGCGGAGCTGGCTCCAGAGCAGGCCGACGCCCTGCGTGCCAGCCTGCGCATGATGCTTGAACAGGCGCAATTGGCACTGCTCGCCGAGCGGCCGACGGTTTACCAGCGCGCGCTCGATAAAGCGGCCAATTGGCTGCAACGCTATTTCCCGCTGAATGACCGCCGCGAGGCATTGGCGACTCAACTCGAAAAGCTGGGGCAAGCCGATATTCGCGGCGAACGCCCGGATATTTCCGGCTCACTGCGTGCGCTCAAGGAATACAGTAAGGCGCAGCGCTGGCAGCGCGAGGTCGGTCAATGAAACTGTTCTTCGTTGCCCTGCTTGCCCTGCTGCTGGCAGCCGGAGCCGCTGTTGCCATCCAGTATGACAGTGGTTATGTGCTGATCGCCTACGGCCACACCACGGTCGAAATGACATTGTGGATAGCCGTCGCGGTACTGCTGATCCTGCTGGGACTGGCCTGGCTGCTGTTCAGTCTGCTGCGGCGCGGTGCCAAACTGTCTGATCGCTTCGGCAACTTTCGCGGTGGCCAGCAACAGCGCCGCAGCGAGCGCGGCGTCATCGCCTATAGCCGCGGCCAGTGGCTGCAGGCTCGCCGCCTGCTGCTCTCTCCAGCCAGCCGTCCAAAGCCGCTGATTAACTATCTGCTGGCGGCCCGCGCCAGTCATCAGCTCAATGACTCCCGCGGCATCGACGAGGCACTTGACGCCGCAGCCCAGCGCAATCGCGCCAGCGAAAAAGCGGCCGAATTACTGCGTGCAGAACTGCAACTGGATCGCGGCCAATATGCCGAGGCGCTGAATACTCTCGACGGACTGCGCCGTAAAGACCGCGACCCGGCAGTGACCCTGCTGCTGGTACGCGCCTATCGCGGCGTGAACGACGCCTCTTCACTGCGCGCTCTGCTGCCTGAACTGCGAAAGCGCAAGCTGATGAGCGAGAACGCCATCAATGCGCTGGAACTGGACGCCCTGCGCGGCGAGCTGCAGGCACTGCGGACAGCCGGCGATGCCGGCGCCCTGCTGCAATGGTGGAAGGAACTGGACCGCAACCGCGCGCCCCGCAGCGCGCTGCTGCCGGAGGTCATCCCCGCACTGCTTGCGCTGGGCAACAGCGAAGATGCGCTCAAACTGCTGCGCGTGGCGATTAAGCAAGAATGGCAGGAAAGCTTGGTCATGCTGTATGCCAGCGTTCCGGCAGACAAACCCGCCGAGCAGCTCCGTCACGCCGAAGCCTGGCTGAAGAGCCACGCCGACAGCGCAAGCTTGCAACTGGCGCTGGGCCGGATCTGCCTGCGTAACGAACTGTGGGGCAAGGCGCGGGAGTATTTTGAAGATGCCCACCGACTGGCCCCCAATGCCACCATTTGCTTTGAACTGGCGCGGCTACTGGATGGCCTGGGCGAACACCCTCAGGCGGCAAATTATCTTCGCGAAGGGCTGCAACGACAGGGTCAACAGCTTCCCGAATTGCCACTGCCGAAAGCGCGCCACTAGCACTGGAGGAATCTGTGAATATTGAAGCGCTGCGAAAACTGCTCGCCAAAGGTCAGGACAATGCCATGCTGCGCTTTGGTCTTGGCAAGGCACTGCTCGACAGCGGCGAGGCTGTTGAAGCCAGCGAGCATCTGCGTGCCTGCGTCGGTCACGATCCCGATTACTCGGCCGCCTGGAAGCTGCTCGGCAAGGCTGAACAGCAACGCGGCAACACTGATGCCGCCCGCGATGCCTGGCGCGCCGCTCTGGATGCTGCCGCGCGCAAGGGCGACAAACAGACCGAGCGGGAAGTGCAGGTCTTCCTGAAAAAGCTCGACAAGACCAACACCCATTAAGCCCGCAACAACTCAATGACTCTCTGGTGGATGCAGTGTCCAACTGAAGGAGAAATGCGCCTTGACCCGCTCGTCACTCAAGGGCAGTTGAATAGGCGTGTTGCTGTGCCAAGCGGCTTGCTGGTCGAAAAAGGCCGCCGAACCCGGGTGGCCATCCTGTCCGCCCAGCATGACAAACCAACTGCTGTCTTCATCACCCAGATCGAAGAGGTAGCGCGCCGTAGAACTCATGCCCACATAGTGCTTGCCCACCGCGAACCCGTGGGCTGACTTCATCAGTGTTTCATTGGCGCCAGCGACCGGCATCTCGGCAAAGCGCCAGCGCCGCCCCAATACGGGCAAAGCCGCCAGCGGATGATTGGCCCGCAACCGGTGGACGGCCCCCCAGCGACGATAGCGATCCAGCATCCGTCTGGCAGGCGGCAAGGCCTTTCTCATAGCCTTGCGCAAGGCCTCGTCAGGCAAGCTCATCACATCGGCCACAATCAGCGAGCGAGGGTCCCAGTTGGCCGTATAAACCTCGATGTTATCGCCACCACGCAGGGCGAGCGCAAAGTGGTAAAGCAGGCTCTCAAACAGCAATGCCCCCTCGCTGTCCACACTGTAGTCACCATCCCAGCCTGCCAGGCAACGATAGCCGCGGCTGCGGGCATCGGGGATCAGCGGCAGCAGCTTGTCGCGCAGGGCGAGCGCCGTATCGCTGTGAATATCGCATTGCAGCGCCTTTAGTAGCGCGTGGTCTACCGGCCCCTCCTCAGCGAGCCGCTTGCGCAGTCGCTCGACGCGGTCGTCCGGCGAGAAGAAGCCACTGATATACACTTCTGCCGATTGCTTGGGACGGTTGTTCGCCGAGGCCACAAACCCTTCCGGCGGATTCACCTCACGGGGCAAGCCCAGCGTATTCACCGATTGCTGCCAGTAGCTGAGGTCCGTGGCTGGCAGCACGACATCGGCCGGGCGGCGGGCAGGGCGCCTCGGCAATTTCGCGGCAATCAACTGCCCGATATTACCGTCAACATCGGCATACACCATGTTTTGCCCGGCGACACCGAAGTCACTCAATGCCCGCTGAAAGTCGCTAAAGTTTCGGGTACGCGCCGCCGCCAGCAATGCACTGATTTCGTCGCTGGCTTGGTGGCCCATCCATTTCATGGCGAACCGGGGACGCGATTCAGTGCCGGCTTTGCCGCCGCCAAACAGCGGCGCATCACTGAGAATCGGCCCCCACTCGCTGTCGCGCACCGTGACACTGACCGGCTTTCCCCAACGGGTTTTGAGAGTTTCTCGGCGAACGGTCAACGATGACTCGGGCACAGCACTGACATCAAACAGATCGCTCGACGCTGCATGCAGGGACGTACCGCCCCAGGCAATATGCGGACTGCGCCCGACCATTACGGCAGGGACACCGGGCAGCATGTACCCCACGGCATTGAAGCCGGGACAGCGCAACCCCGCCAGTAACCAGAAGCCGGGCAAAACCATTGGCAAGTGAGGGTCGCCACTGAGTTTGGCAGTGCCCCCTGCACCGCGACGGGCATCCACTGCCACCGCGTTGGAACCGCCGGGCTTACCGAACAAGCCCGACAGCCAGGCCAGACTGTCGCCACCCGGCTCACTCACTAGGCCATCAATCGGCACCGGCGGTCCGCCGCTGTAGCGCATCAACTGACGCCACAGCGCTTTCCAGTCACTGCGCTCGCGCATCGGCAGCAGCTTTGGCCACAGTCCCCAGGTAAAATCGGCAGAGTTAAGACGGCAGAGCGTCAGCAGGTCACTGACCGAGAAATGGCTGGGTGATACCCCCAGAATTTGCATTTCCTCCGGCCATTGTCGGCGCTGCCCCTGAACACCGTCGACGACGTGATTGATCCCCGCCGCAAACCCGTCCATCCACTGACGGGCGCTTTCAGGCAATGCCGCAAGATTGTCGTCAGTACACGCGCCGAGGTTGAGCACCCGGAGGGTGTGGTCCGCCCCCCGGGCGAGCGGCCCCAGCCACTCGCTAAGACGACCCTGACTCGCCACCCGCATAAATTCCATCTGCGCCAGCCGCAGATGGGCGTGAACAATGCCCAGCCCAACGGCCAGGTCGGCCTCCGACTCCGCCTCGATAAACGGGATCATATGTTCATCCCAGCGAATGGTGATGGGCGCCCGCAAGGGCGCATCGGTCAGCGGCACCTCACTGAGCCGCTGCTGCACCGTCAAGCGACGCCTCGGCGTGCTTAGGTGCCCCCACAACAGTCGCCCCAAGAGGGCACCCACACCCGGCAAATCCCCAATTTTGAGCATATCCTGCGCCTGTCCCTGTCCGTTATTGCCTTGAATGGCATACGAGCAAGTAGCGCACCAACCGGGTTCGACAGAAGGTGATTCTGGGATGGCTGTCCCATATCGAGGCGCGTCTGAACAGCACAATTACCATAGTATTGTCAGATACCGGCTGTGCTATGGTGAGACCTCGCCGAGGCGATCCCTAGACTAATAAGAGGATGTTTCTACTATGGACCTGATTCGCATTCTGTTCGCTATTCTGCTGCCACCGCTGGGCGTGTTTCTGCAAGTCGGCATTGGCAAGCATTTCTGGCTCAACATCATCCTCACCCTGTTTGGTTACCTGCCCGGCATCATCCACGCCGTGTACATCATCGCCAAGAAATGACCCCAGAGGACCGGCTCCGGCGCGCCCGCCGCACAGCCGACCTGCTGGACGGCGTCTGGGGCATCCCTTTCACTCGTTGGCGCTTTGGCCTGGACGCACTGCTCGGTCTGCTGCCGGTTGCAGGGGATTTACTGAGCGCGCTGCTGGGCCTGAGTCTGGTGTGGCACGCTCACCACCTCGGCGCTCCCACACACCTCAAGTTGCGGATGCTCGGCAATATCGCTCTGGATTTTGTTATCGGCAGCCTGCCGGTGTTGGGCGACATCGCCGATATCGCCATGCGCAAGAACCAGCGCAATGCCAGGCTGCTGGAAAGATGGGCGCAGCAGCAGGCAGATATACAGAGCCAAACAGGCACACATCTCTAATCATGCAGAAACAAAAAAGCCCCTTGGGGAAGGGGCAAGCTAGGGTGTAACACCACAGGGGTAGGGAAAATCAGGCCGCTTCGCTGGTTTCATCCTCCACCGAGCTGCGAATCAAATAATCGAACGCACCGAGTGCCGCGTTGGCGCCACCACCCATCGCAATAACAATCTGCTTATAGGGGCTATTGGTCGCATCACCCGCCGCAAACACGCCCGGCAACGAGGTTTCGCCGCGGCTGCCCACGACAATTTCGCCGCGCGCAGTGAGTTCAAGGCTGCCCTTGAGGAACTCGGTGTTGGGCACCAGACCGATCTGCACAAAGATGCCCGCCAGCGACAACTCTCTGCTCTCCTGACTGACACGATCGGTGTAGCGCAGTCCGGTCACTTTCTCACCGTTACCCAGTACCTCGGTCGTTTGCGCATTGACGACAATATCGATGTTGCCCATCGAGCGCGCCTTGCGCTGCAGTACCTCGTCGGCGCGCAGCCGGCTGTCGAACTCCAGTACGGTGACGTGCTGCACGATACCGGCGAGATCAATCGCCGCCTCAATACCCGAGTTGCCACCACCGATCACCGCCACCGACTTACCCTTGAACAGCGGGCCATCACAGTGGGGGCAGTAGGCCACACCGCGGCCACGGTATTCCTGTTCGCCCGGCACGTTCATCTCGCGCCAGCGTGCGCCGGTCGCCAGCATTACGCTGCGGCTGCGCACAACGGCGTCGCCCACCGCAATCTCAATCACGCCGTCCTCACCAACACGGAGCCCGGTGGCGCGGTGACCGTCCATAATGTCGACATCGTAGTCCTGCACGTGGGCTTCGAGGTTCGCGGCCAGACGCGGCCCCTCGGTTGCCGTCACCGAGATAAAGTTCTCGATGCCCACGGTGTCCATCAGTTGTCCGCCAAAACGGTCAGCCAGGACGCCGGTGCGAATCCCTTTGCGCGCGGCATAAACCGCCGCCGCGGCACCGGCCGGCCCACCCCCGACAACCAGCATGTCGAAGCGGTCTTTGTCGTTCAGCGCCGTCTGATTACGCTCGGCGGCCTTGCTATCGACCTTGCTCAAAATCTCTTTCAGGCTGATGCGCCCTTGGGAAAACGGCTGCCCGTTCAGAAATACCGAGGGCACCGCCATTACTTTCTTTTCGTCGACCTCGTCCTGGAACAGCGCGCCATCAACCATCTCGTGGCGAATATTGGGGTTGATCGCCGCCATCATGTTCAGCGCCTGAACCACGTCCGGGCAGTTCTGGCAGCTCAGTGAAATAAAAGTCTCGAAGACCAACTCACCCTCTAACTGGCGCACTTGCTCGATCAGCGCCTCGTCAATTTTCATCGGATGACCGCCGCTGTGCAGAATCGCCAGCACCAGTGAGGTGAATTCGTGGCCCATGGGCAGGCCCGCAAAGCGCAACTCAGTGTCTTGCACGGTTGAACGCACGCCCATGGCCGGGCGCCGAACCTCTGCGCTGTCGTCACGACGCACACGGATATTGTCCGAAAGGGCGTCAATATCTTGAATCAGGCTTTCCATCTGCCGGGATTTTTCACCGTCGCCGAGATAGGCGACCAGTTCCACCGGCGTTTTCAGATTGGCCAAGTAGCTCGCAAGCTGCTTTTTCATGGTGTTGTCTAACATGCTAACTCCCGGTGTTCCGATGGTCGTGGCCGCCATCTGGCGACCACCTTGATGTTCGATGGGGCTCTGTCGAACCCCGGTGTTCGTTTAGATTTTGCCGACCAGATCCAGTGACGGAGACAGTGTCTCTTCGCCCGGCTGCCAGGCGGCGGGGCAGACTTCGCCATCGTGCTCGGCCACGTACTGGGCGGCCTGGATTTTGCGCAGCAGCTCTTTGGCGGAGCGGCCGATGCCGAGGTCGTGGATTTCGGCAACCTTGATCACCCCCTCAGGATTGATCACAAAGGTGCCGCGCAGAGCAGTACCGTCTTCCTCAATCATCACGCCGAAGTTGCGTGAGATTTTGCCGGTAGGGTCACCGATCATCGGAAACTGGATTTTGTTGATCGTGTCTGAGCTGTCGTGCCAGGCCTTGTGGGTAAAGTGGGTATCGGTAGAGACCGAGTACACTTCCACCCCCATCTCTTGAAGCTGCGCGTAATGGTCAGCCATATCACCCAGCTCGGTCGGACACACAAAGGTGAAGTCGGCGGGGTAGAACATCACCACAGCCCACTTGCCCTTCAGGTCAGCATCGCTCACCGGGATGAAGTCGCCGTTGTGGTAGGCGGTAGCGCTGAAGGGTTGAACCTCGGTGTTGATAATCGCTTTGTACATAAGATGCTCTCCTATCGGGTAAACACTGTTCGTTGAAGACAGGAACCATAGTAGGGAAGCGGGAAATCACTATCTAATCGATCGTAATGATTATTTGGATAGATTATTTCTATGATAAGCTGAAAGCACTTCCATTTATCGCGAGGCAAGCATGGTAAAAATCCGTGATCTGCAGTACCTGGACGCCGTGGCCCGCCATCAACATTTTGGGCGTGCCGCCGAAGCCTGTTTTGTCAGCCAGCCCACTCTCAGTGGGCAAATCATGAAGCTGGAGGAGCGCCTCGGCCTGATGCTGATTGAACGTCACCGGAAGCGGGTGATGCTCACCCCCGCGGGGGAGGCGTTAATCAGCCGTGCTCGTGCCGTATTGCGAGCGGCGGATGACTTTGAAGATGCCGCAAAAGCCCTGTCTGAACCCCTTTCAGGGGATTTCCATCTGGGTTTGATCCCCACCATTTCCCCCTATCTGCTGCCGCATATCATGGGTCCACTGGGTGCAGAACTGCCCAAAGTGAACTTCTATCTGCATGAAAACCAGACCCATGTCCTGCTGCAGGAGTTGGATGAAGGCAAGCTGGATGTGGTGATTCTGTCCTGGCTGGACAGCATTGAGAATGTCGAGCGCTACAATCTGTACAGCGAACCTCTGGTACTGGCCGCGCCGCGCGATCAGCCGCTGGCAAAGCTCAGCGAAGCATCGCTGAAGGACCTCGACGGGCAGCTGGTGCTGACACTGGAAGACGGCCACTGTCTGCGCGACGAGACCCTCGACTACTGCTTTACCGCCGGCGCGCGTGAAGACCAGCGCTTTCAGGCCACCAGTCTGGAAACCCTTCGCTACATGGTCGCCAGCGGTCTCGGCATCACCCTGATGCCGCAGCTTGCGGTGCGCTCCGCCGATGAAGAGCAGGGGCTGCACTACGTACCCTTTGGCAGTCCGCCTCCCAGTCGCGAGATCTGCCTGCTGGTTCGCCCCAACTACTCACGCATGGAAGCGGTGCGCGCGATGGTGGCCTGTATTCGCCATGCGATGTCGCCACTGCCACAGCCTCAGGCCTGAGCGCTGCCGACAAATCGCACAGACAAAAAAAGGGCGCTGCAAGCAGCGCCCAAAATTACCTAGAGTAGGAGACTTCGCTTATTTAGTGCGTCATCCACTCTGAAAGTTCCGTCGCCGATGGCGCAAACCAGAAACTTCCGCTGACCGGCGTTGAAAAATCCGTTAAACGGTCAACAATGCCGTCCTCAGCCCTGCCAAACATACTGGCAAGAATATGTTCATATCGCGACAGTTCGGCGCTAAATGACAGGAAATACAGGCCGTGTTCACGCACACCGCCAAACGGCACGCTGCGTCGAAATAATTTCTGCGACTGGCCATTTATTTTTACATCGCTACGACTGACGTGGGAATTTTCCGGCATCACATCGTCGTCCAGCTCCACACTGTCGGGTTTGGTCCGCCCGATCACGCCCTCCTGTTCGGACTGGCTCAGTGTTCGGAAGGATTCGAGGCGGTGAATCCACTTCTGCGACAGCACAAAGCTGCCGCCCGCACCGATTTCCCCCTCTGGAATCAGAGCGACCTGTTTCCGCGCCTCACCATCCGGGTTTTCAGTGCCATCAATAAAGCCGCTGAGATCGCGGGCGTCGTGATACATGAAGCCGCGAATTTCCAGTGCGACCTCGGCGATCTCCTTCAGCAGGGTATCGACCGTGATGGCCGCATCAAACAGGGCACCTTCGTCATCGCCATGCAGCCACAGCAGCAGGCCGTGCTGCGTAGCCGGTGCCATGACAGCGCCGCTCCCCACAGGCGAAAATGCCTTGAAGCCCGCCGGACTGCGGCCCCCTAGCCGCTCCCAGCTCTCTTTGCCAAAGGCCCACACCACATTGAGCTGGCGGCCATCCAGCGCCTGCAATGCCCCCATCGCGCGACCCAGCGCAGCTCTTGCGAGCGCACTATCGGCATCGGCATTAAACTGGTATTCCATGAACATATGGCGGCGACTGCCTTCGACAAAGATGCCGGGCTGAGGAAGACTCATTGCTAGGGCTCCAAGATAGGTGAGGGCACTTTTTTAGCAGGCTGCGGCAACGCTGACAATCCCACGCTTACCGGAGCTTGTCGATATCCAGTCGCGGAATTACACTGTTTGGCCTTTTTCCATGTCCGCTGAGGATACCGATTTGCTAAGTACGCTAGAGCAACGACGGGCACTGCTGGCAGCACCCGGTCAGCAGGAGTTGCTGAGAGATATCCGACGCGGCATAGAGAAAGAAAGCCTGCGCATGGATGCCGGCGGCCTGTTAGCCCGCACCCCACACCCCGCCGCCTTCGGCTCAGCGCTGTGCCACCCGTCGATTACCACTGATTTTTCGGAAGCACTGCTGGAGTTCATCACACCGGTCAGCGAGAGTATTACCGATACGCTCGAGGAGCTGGAACGCATTCACCGCTTTGCCGCGCGCAGCATCGGTGATGAGCTGTTGTGGAACGCGAGCATGCCCTGCCATCTGCCCGCAGCCGACGACATTCCTGTCGCGCAGTACGGCAGCAGCCACTCGGCCACCATGAAAACCCGCTATCGCCTGGGCTTGGGGCATCGCTACGGCCGCAAAATGCAGACCATTGCCGGCATTCACTACAACTTCTCGCTGCCGCCCGCACTGTGGGCCGTATTGAATGACGGCAACGCCGACAAGGATACGATAACCGATGGCTACTTCGGGCTGATCCGCAATTTCCGTCGCTACTCCTGGCTACTGATTTACCTGTTTGGTGCAGCACCGGCCGTCTCAAGCTGCTTTGTTAACGGCCAGTCGCACGCGCTGACGAAAACCGGTGAACACACGCTTTACGGCCCCTACGCGACCTCACTGCGCATGGGCGACCTCGGCTACCAGAGCAATGCGCAGAAGAACCTGAACATCTGCTACAACCACCTGGACTACTACATTGATACGCTGCGCGGCGCGATCACCACCTCGCACAGTGACTACGAGCGCTTCCCCGGCGACGAACAGCTGAGCAGCGGTCTGTTACAGATCGAAAACGAATTCTATAGCCCGATTCGCCCGAAACGCGTGACCGCCAGCGGCGAAATTCCGCTGGGCGCGTTGCGTCGCGGCGGCGTGGAATACATTGAAGTGCGCTGTCTTGACGTGAACCCGCTGCTGCCACTGGGTATCGACGCCCAGCAGATCCGCTTCCTGGACGCCTTTCTGCTGTTCTGTCTCTGCGCCGACAGCCCGCTGTGTGACGACGACGCCAACAGCAGCATCGCTGACAACCTGAGCAAAGTGGTAAACCGCGGTCGCGAACCCGGTCTGATGCTCTGCGACACGGAGGGGCAAGCCCGCAGCCTGAGCGACTGGGGCGACGCGTTGCTGGACGACATCGCCCAGTTCGCCGAGATTCTCGACACCGCGCATGGCGAAAGCCGCTACCTAGAGAGCTGCGCCACCCAGCGTGCCAAGCTTCGCAATCCGGCGCTGACACCCTCGGCGCAGATCGTCGACGCCATCTTGAATCGCGACGGCGGTTATCATCCCTTCGCCCTGCGCTTGTCGCAGCAGCACAGCAAAACCTTGCGAGACGCACCACTGCTGCCTTCCGAGATCCATCGTTTTGCCGATCTTCGGGAAGACTCCATGGAGCAGCAGGCCGAGATGGAAGCCAGCAATCAAGGCAGCTTTGACGATTACCTGACGCGCTTTTACGAGCAGTATCAGACGCTGTGAACTACCTCGCCCACTTTCACCTCGCCGCACGGCTTGCCAGCGAGCGCGGGGAAGAGGGCGACGGCCTGCTGATTGGTGCCCTGCTGGGCGATCATGTAAAAGGCCCATTGCGCGGCGAGTATCCCGATGACTGGGAAGAGGGCATTCGCCTGCACCGGCGCATCGACGCGCTGACTGACAGTCACCCAGCCACCCGCGACTGCCTGCGCGCCTTTCCCGATGACTTCCGTCGCTATGCAGGCATCGCACTGGATGTCTGCTTTGATCACGTGCTGAGCCAGCATTGGCGGGATAACTGGGGAGGGGAGCGACATACACCGACGCTGGAAACCTTCAGTCAACACTGCTACCAGACCCTGCTGAGCGCCGACACTTCGCTGCCTGACAGCGCGCGACGGCAGAGCCGTTTTCTTGCCGACTACAATGTTCTTTGCTCGCTGCAAGACTGGCATAATACCCACCGCACCCTGTCGCGCATCGCCAGGCGCCTTCGTCGCCCCAATCCGCTGCAGGACTGCGCTGCCGTACTCGCACCACGACGGGCAGAGATCGAGCGCTGTTTCTTCGACCTCTATCCGGCACTGATCGACCAGCTCAGCGAGGAGTTCAAGCGCTGACCTCGCGAGCCACGTTTGTCGCCCAGCGACCCTTGTACTAGAGAGATGCCATGTCCATCAGCTCCCGCAAAATCTATCTGTTCATTCTCGCCTGCTGTGTCGGCCTGCTCGCCTATGCCCTTTACGCGCAATATGTCGATGGCCTGCACCCCTGCCCACTGTGCATCACCCAGCGCGCCTTTTTTACGCTCACCGGCCTGTTCGCTCTGTTGGGGTTGATCTTCCATCCCCAGCAAACCGGTCGCTACATCACTGGCGGCTTGATGCTGGCGAGCTGCGGCGGCGGCGCGGCCGTGGCCTATCGTCAAGTCTGGCTGCAGAGCCTGCCGCCGGATCAAGTGCCCGCCTGCGGCCCCAGCCTGGAATATATGTTCGACAACCTGCCGTTCAGCGAAGCGTTCAGCACACTGATGATGGGCGACGGCAACTGCGCGGAAGTGGTGTGGACACTGTTCGGCCTGAGCATGCCGAACTGGGCGCTGATCGCCTTTGTCGGCCTTGGGCTGGCGGCCATCGCCAGCGCACTGCCCCAGGTCCGCCGCTGATGCTGGCAGGCTTTTTGACCCTGTTCGCCTGCCAGTTGGCGGGGGAGTTTTTGCAGCGGGTCCTCGGCCTGCCGCTGCCCGGGCAGGTAATCGGCATGTTTTTACTGTTTGGCCTGTTATGCCTTCGCGGCGTCGTCAGCGACCAGCCGGTGCCGGAGGGTCTGAGTGCGGGCAGCCAACGCCTGATTGAGCTGCTGCCCATGCTGCTGATGGCCCCGGCGGCCGGCGTGTTTTTTCTCGGCGCCGGCTTTGCCGACCAGTGGCCGGGCTTTATCGCCGCGGTCACGCTGGGCACTGTCTTTACCCTGATTTTCAGCGGCCTGCTGCTCAAACGCCTGGCGCGGAGCCGATGAGCGTGAGCGCGCTGCTGCACAGCCCCCTGTTTGGGCTCACCCTGACACTCGCCGCCTATCAGTGTGCGCTATGGGCCTACCGCCGCAGCGGCCAGCTCGCCGTACTGCACCCCACGATCAGCGGCGCAATCGTGATTGCCGCCGCACTGAAGGTGCTGGGCCTGGATTACTTTGCCTACTACGCAGATATCAACTGGCTCAACTTCCTGCTGGGACCGGCCACCGTGGCACTGGCTGTCCCCCTCTACCGGCAGCTGCCGCTGCTGCGGGAACTGGCTGGACCGCTGCTAATCACCCTGCTACTCGGCGCACTCTTCGCCTGTGGTTCGGCACTGCTGCTGGCGTGGTGGCTGGGCGCTACCAGCGACACGCTGATGTCACTGACCACCAAATCAATCACCACGCCGATTGCCATATCGGTCACCGAGGAAATAGGCGGCATCACCTCGGTAGCCGTGGGCTCAGTGATTCTGACCGGGGTCGCGGGGATTACCACCATCAACTGGCTGTTTGAGAGGCTCAAAATCCAGGATGACCGCCTGTGGGGCTTCTGCCTGGGACTGGCCGCTCACGCCATC
>CEWF01005001.1_pt1 | contig 31159 bp, 28 predicted proteins | sample 531331 | NCBI WGS metagenome assembly CEWF01 (sample SAMEA2622676, study PRJEB7988) | marine metagenome | biome: marine biome (ENVO:00000447); feature: mesopelagic zone (ENVO:00000213); material: "saline water (ENVO:00002010), including plankton (ENVO:xxxxxxxx)" | depth 600 m | reverse complement strand
CGGCATGCCCCGCCGCGCCCGGCGAGCGCACCGAGGGGTTCAGCCAGGTTGCGCTGTTGCGTTGCCCGTCGTTTCTCTCTTACGAAGATTGGCTGAGTTACTGGAAAACAACACACACTGGTGTGGCGATTGAAACCCAGTCGACGTTCCGTTACGTGCAGAATCGCGTTGTGGCCAGACCGGCTGAAGCCCTGCCTTATGATGCGATTGTCGAGGAGTGCTTTCCCACAGCGGCGATGACCAGCGCTGAAGCGTTTTATGACGCAGAAGGGCAGGCGGAATTGTTCCAGCAGCGCTTGCAGGCAATGATGGAGAGCTGTGGGAAGTTTATCGATTTCAGCGAAATCGAGGTGGTCCCCACCAGCGAGTACTGCTTCTGAAGCACCGCTGAAGGAGGCTTACTCCTTCGGCAGCTGCTTGAGAATAGATTCCAGCGTATCTGCCAGGAAGCGGTTTGCCGCCTGATCCATGGCGCGCCCTAATTCAGCGTCGACCACGACCTGGGCCATCGGGCGCAAGCGCCACACCAGTTCTGCGATTTTGGGGAACTCCTCTCTGGGGGGCAGCGGCTGCTCTCCATAAGGCTCCAACACATGCTCGGCGACCAGCTTGACGAAGGAATCCGCAACCGGCTGCACCTTGCCGCGCATCATTGCCAGAATATCCAGCAGTTCTTCCAGTGGAATGCCGGTAGCACAGAGCTCCTGTGACACTTTCAGGGTATTCATGCTGGTGACCCTGAGCTGCGCACCATTGATGGAGAACAGGTCCAGGTCGGCCGCTTTCTTGATCGCTGCGGGGGTCAGCTTTGTGCCGAACATGGCGATCATTTCCGACATCGGCAGATTGATCGGTGCCTCATTTCCCCAGGGGGAGTTGATGGCTGATTCCATGCCCAGCACTTCACTCAAACCGATACCCTGTTCCATGGCGTCCAGCAGTTCACGAATGCTCGACAGGGTGTAGCCGCGTTCCAGCAGATTGCTGACCAGCCTCAGTCGGGACAGGTGCTGGTTGTTGTAAATCCCTTTTCTTCCACGCAGTGTCGGCGGGGGCAGGACGCCGCGATCCTGATACGCCCGGATGTTTCGCACCGTGGTGTTGGCGGCCAGCGCCAACTCTTCAACACTGTACTCCCGCTGCTGCTCTTCAGATGGCGCTGGGGCTTGTTCTCCCCCGTGAGGCAGGAATTGGGCGATGCTGTTGATCGTTTCTTCAGGAAATGGCATGTGTTTTACTGCTTGTTGAGGTCGTTGGGTCCGTCGAGGTAAACCGCATTGTAATCAATGCCTTGCCTAATTACAGCAACTGGCGCACGCAACGACTATGACACAAAATTGTATTGCCCGTGTTGACATGTCATTAAACGCCGTTTATGTTTCATTGAATAATGTAACATAATAAATTGAAGCATAAGGGCATGTCACAATGGCTAGTTTTAGCACACTCCGCGTGGGCAGCATAGCGCTGACCTGTGTTCTCCCGCTGTCTTCCTGGGCAGCAAAACTCGAAGAAGTCGTTGTTACCGCACAGCACCGTGAGCAGAGCTTGCAGGATGTGCCGGTGTCGGTGAGCGCCATCAGCGGCGACAAAATGATGGAGGCGGGCATCAACCGCATGGAGGATCTCCAGGCCTATGTTCCCAATCTGACCGTTACCGAGAGCGGCATCAGCACAGATATCTACGTGCGGGGCATTGGCACCGGGATGAACCAGGGCTTTGAACAGTCGGTGGGGATGTATGTCGACGGTATTCACTACGGACGTGCCCAGCTAGCTCGTGCGCCGTTTCTCGATCTGGCGCGTATCGAGGTGCTTCGCGGGCCGCAGAATATTTTGCAGGGCAAGAACAGTATTGCCGGCGCCTTGAATATTATTACGGCTTCTCCGGGCGAAGAAGTTGAGGGCTTGTTCTCGGCGCTGTATGAGCCCGAATACGACGAAAAGGTGCTCGATCTGATGTTGTCCGGACCGGTAACGGACAATTTCGGACTGCGTTTTGCCGCCCGTCTGCGGGAATACGGTGGCTACATCGAAAACATTTTGCTGGATCAGAATGAGCCGCAATATGACCAGGCGACGTTCCGCATCAAAGGAGTGTGGGATGTGACCGATAATTTGCGGGCGTCGCTGAAGTACGAGCGCGGCAAATTCGACAGCATTGGCCGTCAGGCAGAAATTATTAACGACGAGCCGTCCACTGACCCCAATCCGGTGCTCTTTGGCCGTACTCAGGCTGAAATTCTCGACCGCAGTTTTATCCCGCCGGTGCTGGATGTGGACACCGACGAGGCGGTATTGAATAACTATCAGGACTTTAAAAACGCTTCTAATGGCAACTACAGCAACAACGACACCCACAATCTGACGCTCAACCTTAACTGGGTGAGCTCTGGCGGTCACGAGTTCTCGTCGATCACCGGCCTGATGAAATATAAGTACGATGACCTGTGCGATTGCGACGCCACGGCCGCGGAGCTATTCAAGTTTGAGCTGCAGGAAGACTATAAACAGTACAGTCAGGAGTTCCGCTGGGTATCACCGGGTGGGGAGAAGATCGATTACATCGGTGGCGTTTACTTCCAGTACAACGACCTGGAATTCCGCGATCGCCTGGTGCAGGACTCCAACCTTGTGGTTGAACTGCTCAACGCGGCGGACCTGATAGAAGGTGGCGCCAGAGGGGATATTGATCCGCTGGGTCTGGCTCTCGATCCCTTTGAATTGCTGGGCATTGGCGATGCCGGTAACGCCGTTCGCGATATTGCCGGTCCGCGACTGTTCCTGAGCGAAACCAAAATTGCGTCGGCGTTCCTGCAGTCCACTATTAACGTCAGTGACACGCTGCGGCTGACTTTGGGCGGACGTTATACCTACGAGAATAAGGAAGGCAGCCGCGACCTGACGATTACGGATCTGGATGGCAACGAATTGCCTCAGGGCGAGGTGGACACTGTGGCCGCGATCACCTTTGCCATGGAGCGACACAGCCTGCGCGGCGAGCGCAGCGAAAGTCAGTTTTCCCCTTTGGTGAACGTACAGTGGGACTATTCTGCTGATGGCATGGCGTATTTTACCGCCACCAAGGGCTTTAAAGCCGGCGGTTTTGATGCCCGCTCCAACGCGACGCAGGATGATGAGCTGACCTATCGCAATCCGCTGGCCACCGTGCCGAACCAGACCGTACTAGTAGGCACTTTTGAGTACGACGAAGAAGAGGCGATCAGCTACGAGCTGGGGTTGAAGACGGGCCTGCTGGATGGGGCGGCGGAATTCAATATTGCGGCCTTTTACACTGAGTACAGTAACCTCCAGATCAGTATTTTTGATGGCAGCATCGGCTTTAAAGTGGGTAACGCCAAAGAAGCGGTGACCATGGGTATTGAGATGGATGGCCGCTGGCAGGTGACTGACTACCTGAGCCTCGGTGGTGCTCTGGCCTTATTGGATTTTGAGTTCACCGACTTTCCCAATGGGCAGTGTCGGCAGGATCAGGTCTCGGACTCTCCGAATGGCCGCGACTGTAACTACACCGGCTGGAGCAATCAGTACGTTGCAGACTGGTCCGGCACGTTCATTATTGGTTACATCCGTCCCATCAGCCACACCCTGGGGATCGGTGCCTCGTTGGACGTGATCTTTACTGATGACTACAACCCATCCAGCAACCTCGATCCCCGTGTAGAGCAGGACGCGTTCTACAAAGTGAACGGCCGTCTGGGTATAGGCGCTATTGATCAAAGCTGGGAGCTGGCGCTGATCGGTAAAAACCTCACTGACGAAGTTATCGTGGTTTACGCCGCAGACACGCCATTGGCGAAAAACCTGTTCGGCACGACCAGCCATACCGGTTTCATCGATGCGCCGCGCTCCGTCGCGCTGCAATTCACTTACCGCATGTAAGGGAGAAGACCAATGCAAGCATTGTTGAAACGCGCCTGCGCTGTTCTATGTCTGTTGCTGTTGTGGGGGCCGGTGCAGGCCGGGGAGTGGGAGTTAGCCAGACAGAAAGATGGCATTACGGTGTACACCCGCGAGGTGGCTGATTCGGCTTTTCGCGAGTTTCGTGGTGAGGTGGAAATTGCCGCGAATATCAATTCGCTGATGGCGGTGCTGGATGATACCGCGAACTTTACTCAGTGGATGCATCAATGCGCGGAAGCAAAGCTGCTCCACAAGGAATCACTGCTGGAGCGCTATCAGTACCTGGTTAATGATTTCCCCTGGCCCGCGGCCGATCGTGTGCTGTTGTTGCGCAATCGCATCAGTCAGGCATCTGATCGAGTGGTGACTGTCAGTCTTGAAGGGGTAGTGCCCGACGCGCTGCCGGTGCAGGCGAAGAATGCGTTACCGGAGAATAAAAGTGCGAAGTGGGTAAAACATGCGAAGGGCTTTTATCGACTGACGCCAATGGGCGATACGCGCACGGCGGTTGAGTTTCAGCTTCATCTCGACCCGGCTGGCGCCTTGCCTGCCTCCCTGGTCAATAGTCTTATTGTCGACAATCCCTTCGATACGCTGCGACAGTTGCGGGATCAGGTAGCGGACGCAAAATACGCGCATTTCGACCCCTTCTAAGGCGTCGCATGACGCCTAATCTTTAACGCTCAATTGTACAAAAATAAGACTAAATTTAATTTGACATTGATTTGTGTAACATTAATTATACATCAAATGGTGTAACATAAATCAGTGAGCTATTTACAGGAGCTTAGACATGAAAACCGACGTCATGCCCGTACGCCGCAACCTTGAGTTCAATCTGCCCGAGTCCCGGATTGGGGATTGGCACGCAGACGGCGTCCATGTGAGTCACTTCTTTAATGCCATGTCTCTGTTTTTCCCGGATGGCGAGCGCTTCTTCATCGACAGTGTTCGCGCTTACCGGGATGAGATTCACGACCCTGAACTAAAAGAAGCTGTGCGGGGCTTTATCGGCCAGGAAGCCATGCATGGCCGCGAACATGAAGAGTACAACGAGGCACTGGAAAAGCGTGGTATGCCCGCCAACCGTAACAGTCGCATGATTTTGGGGTTGCTCAACTTTACGCGCAAAATTGAAAGCCGGGCAGGGCAGCTAGCCATTACCATTGCACTTGAGCACCTGACTGCGATTCTCGCGGACGTTGTATTGCGCGAGCCGCGTGTGCTTGAGGGGGCCGAGCCCCGCTTCGCTGCGCTGTGGCGCTGGCACGCGATGGAAGAGACCGAGCACAAAGCCGTAGCCTTTGATGTGTATCAGGCGACCGTTGGCAAAGGGCCGGTGGCGTATTTCCGTCGCTGCTTTGCGTTGCTGATGGCAACCTTGATCTTCTGGATCATGGTGATTCCCATTCATATCGATATGGTGCGTCGTGAAGGCAAACTGTTCAGCCTTTCTGGTTGGTGGGGAGCCATGAAGTTTCTCTGGGGTAAGCCCGGTGCGCTGCGTCGGGTTATTCCTGACTGGCTGGATTTCTTCAAGCCCGGTTTCCACCCCTGGGATCACGATAACCGCCGCTTCCTCGATGGTGTGGACGACTTGGTACAGGAAGTTGAGGGCTACGGTGAAATGGCGGGAGTTCGCTCGTGAATGTGCCGGTGACGCCTGGAACGGATGCATCGGCAGAGGTGGCAATTGCCACCTTGGAAGCTCGCTTCATGGCGGGGCCGCTGGCAACGATTGACGAGGACGTGCTTAAACGCTGGCAGCCCAAGCCTATGGGCTGGTTCTTGCGCTTACAGCAGCTGTTGGCGCAGCGCGCAGGGCTGCGAAGCCTCTACTGCGAGGTTGACGGGCACCGGATCAACTATTGGACAGGCGGAAATGTCGATGGCCCGACCATGCTTCTTCTGCATGGTTTTGGCGCCAGTCGCGAAAACTGGCTGACAATCGCACCCCTCCTGGCTAAGCAATTCCACCTGTTGATCCCGGATCTGCCGGGCTTCGGCCGCAGCAGCTTTTGCACCGACGCCGATTACTCTCTTGCTGCGCAGGCATCGCGCGTCGCCCAGTTGCTGCGCCACTGCGATCGCGGGCCAGCACTCGTCGTCGGGAGTTCCATGGGGGGCGCGATCTCTGCACAACTTGCTGCCCGGTATCCGGGACGGGTGGCTGCGCTGTGCTTGATGAATGCGGCGGGTGCACCCGCAGAGCGCCTGAGTGTGCTGGAGAGCGGTTTGGCGGCGGGGGTGAACCATTTGGCGCCGTCAAGATTGGAAGACGTATCCAAGGTTTTCGACATCTGCCTGCATCGTCGGCATCGCCTGCTAGGGCGCCTGCTGGCGTTCTTTATGGCCAAAGATATGGTGCACCGTTACCCGGTAAACCGTTTTCTGTTCAAGGGACTGGCGACCTCGCTGTCTGATACCTGGGCCTGTTTGCCCGACATCGCAGCGCCGACCCTGGCCCTTTGGGGGGACAGTGATCGCGTGCTGGATATTAGCTGTGGATCAGCGTTTGTACAGCGCATTGATCAGTGCCAATTGACGGTATTGCCCGGTGTCGGGCACCTGCCAATGATTGAATCGCCCGGTGATACCGCGCAGTTACTGCGGGATTTCTGGGCGAGTAATACGGAATTTTCGCTATGAACGCAGCAAAAACATCAGAGACCAATAAGACTCGCTGCCTGGATGTTGCCATTGTTGGGGCAGGTTTTGGTGGGCTCGGCTTGGCCATCCGACTCAAGCAGAATGGTATTGATAATTTCCGCATTTTTGAGCAAGCCGAGGACGTAGGGGGAGTCTGGCGGGACAATCGCTACCCCGGTGCGGCCTGCGATGTGCCCTCGCATTTGTATTCGTTTTCCTTCGAGCCCAAGCCGGACTGGGGCCGTGTATTCAGCCCTCAGCAGGAAATTTATGCGTATCTGCGCCATTGCGCAGACAAGTACCTTCTGCGCCCAAAGATTCGTTTTGGCACCCGTGTTACCGAGGCGCGATTCGATGAAACTCGCGGTGAATGGGAGGTGGCGCTGGATACCGGTGAGCGCTGCCGGGCTCGCGCACTCATCATGGCGGTCGGCGCCCTCAACGTGCCTCAATACCCGGATATTGAGGGCATGGATAGCTTTGGCGGCACCGTCATGCACACGGCCGAATGGCAGTCCGATTGCTCGCTGAAAGGGAAGAAAGTTGCCGTTGTGGGCACGGGCGCCAGTGCCATCCAGGTCATACCGAGTATTCAGCCCGATGTTGAGCAGTTGACCGTCTTTCAGCGAACCCCGCCGTGGGTGTTGCCCAAGCACGATCGCTCCCTGAGTATGTCGGAGCACCAGCGCTTCAAGCGTTGGCCCTGGTTGCAAAAAATGCTGAGGCGCCTGCAGTACATCAAAATGGAAAGCGTGCTTCCCGCGTTTATCTGGGACAGCCTGCTCACGAGAATCGGTGAAGCGGCGGCAAGGCGATACATTAATAGTCAGATTCGCGATCCGGAGCTGCGCAATAAATTGACGCCGGATTACTCTATTGGTTGCAAGCGGGTACTGCTCTCTGACGATTACTACCCGGCGCTGCGTCAGCCCAATGTGGAGGTGATTGCCGAGGGTGTCGAGAGGATGGATGAGTCCGGTATTGTCGCCAGTGACGGCGAACGTCGGGATGTGGATGTCGTCGTCTTGGCAACCGGCTTTAAAGTGCCATCGGCCGGTGCGCCGATGCCTATATATGGCTTGGGCGGCCGGAAATTGCAGGATGACTGGGCAGTGGGGGCAGAGGCGTATAAAGGCATCAGCGTGACAGGCTACCCCAACATGCTGTATCTCATGGGGCCTAATACCGGTCCGGGCAATACCTCCGTTATCTTTTATATCGAGTCGCAAATTCGCTATGTCGTTAAGTACCTAAAGCGCCTGCAGGCGTTCTCTGATGGCAGCTTGAACGTGCGGCCCGTCGTGCAGCGCGACTTTAATCAACGCATCGACCGAATGTTCCAGGGCACAACCTGGACCTCGGGTTGCCACAGTTGGTATCTCACGGAGGACGGTCGAAATACCACTCTGTGGCCCGGCTTTTCCTGGCGTTATCGAATGGTGACCCGGCACTTTGCTCTCGGCGATTACGAGCTCGTACCTCACCGCTCTGCAAGTGTGGAAGCCAGCGAGGAGCCGGTGTCCGCTGGTGAAGCCGAGTTAAGTCTCCCCTGATTAGGAAATCTTCGTATGTCGCAAGAACAACGGGTATACGCTATTACCGGTGCTGCGTCGGGTATCGGCCTGGCGCTGGTAAAGCAGTTGCTGGAAGTGGGGCAGTGCGTAGCCGCTTCTGATATTTCCGCTGAGGCCTTGGCCGATATGCGGGCACTGGCGCCTGAGGCGCAGCTTATGCTGAGCCCATTGGATGTCGCGGATCGCGAGGCGTTTAACGCTTGGGCCGATGCCGTGGTCGAGCATTTTGCCGGGGTCGATGTCATTGTTAATAACGCAGGTGTGTCACTGAGCTGTCATGCGGGAGAGCAGCCCCGTGAGCACTTTGAATGGCTGTTTAATATCAATTTCTGGGGGGTGGTAAATGGCTGCGAAGCCTTCCTGCCACATTTAAGCGCCCGCAGCGGCACGATCGTTAATATTTCAAGCCTGTTTGGCCTGATGTCGGTGCCCTCCCAGTCGGCCTATAACTCGGCGAAGTTTGCGGTTCGCGGCTATTCAGAATCGCTGCGTCAGGATTTGCGCGGCAGCGGCGTGTCGGTGTTGACGGTCCACCCTGGCGGCATCAAAACCAATATTGCCCGCAATGGCCGCCATTTCCATGATCTGCAAGGCAATGCGCGTGGCTTGGATGCAACCGCTGCCAGTTTCGATCGCGTTGCGCGAACCAGTCCCGAGTCAGCCGCCGCCGCCATACTGCGCGCTTTGCGTAAAGGGCGCCGCCGCTTGTTGATTGGCGGCGATGCTCGCTTGCTGGATGTCATTCAGCGCATGTTTCCCGGGCGATACGACCAACTGTTGGGTCCGCTGCTGCGCTTCGGCTGAGGCGAGTGCTGCCAGCGGCGACGGGCGCTGGTATGCTTGGCGCCTTGTTGTGCAGGAGGGCCCCATGGCGAAGGCGATTCAACTGGATGATTCCTGGCTGGCAGAGCTGGCCGGGGAATTTGAGCAGGATTATATGCAGCAGTTGCGCGCGTTCCTGCAGCAGCGTCGCGAGCAGGGGGCGACGATTTACCCAAGACCCTCTGAGTGGTTTGCCGCACTGGATGCAACGCCCTTTGATAAAGTGAAAGTGGTGGTGCTTGGGCAGGACCCCTATCACGGTCCACATCAGGCCCATGGCCTCTGTTTTTCTGTTCAGCCCGGCGTGCCGGCTCCTCCGTCGCTTGTGAATATTTTTCAGGAACTGGAACAGGATGAGGGGATTCCCCGGCCAAGTCATGGCTACCTTCAATCCTGGGCTGAGCAGGGTGTATTGCTGCTGAACAGTGTGCTGACGGTAGAGCAGGGGCAGGCGGGCGCGCATCAGGGGCGCGGTTGGGAGCGTTTTACCGACGCCGTGGTGGACGCGCTGAACCGCGATCGAGAAGGGTTGGTGTTTATGCTGTGGGGGTCGTACGCTCACAAAAAAGGGGCGGCGATAGACGCGCGCCGCCACTTGGTGTTAAAGGCGCCTCACCCCTCTCCGTTGTCGGCTTACCGTGGCTTTTTTGGCTGCCGCCATTTTTCCAAGGCCAACGATTACTTGCAGGGACGTGGTGAGGCGCCGATCAACTGGCAGTTGCCCGCCTCAGTCTAGTGTTCAGTCTTCGCCGATCTCCGGCAGGGGGTAGGGCAGCTCAAGCAGGCTGAGTGGCTGTGTTTCTCCCACCAGATGAATGGCTTTGTCCAGCGCGTTGATGCTTAACACCGCAGACACAAGCGCTTGGCCGTTCTCGCTGTACATCGAAACAACGTTACCGATACTCGACGCTTCGTCGTCGGCAAATAACTCGCTGCCCGGCGTGGCTGGGGTGTCGCGGTTCACGGTCGCTGCATAGAGACGGCGCTTCAGCTTGCCACGGTATTGCATCCGGGCGACCACTTCCTGTCCGGTGTAGCAGCCTTTTTTGAAGTTCAGGGCGCCAGTGAGCTGGTAGTTCAGTTGTTGCGGGACAAACATGTCCTGGGTGGCTGCGCAGACGTCGGCAATACCGGCGCGGATATTCTCTGCTTCCCAGCGACCACCCGGCACGACGCTGGCGCCTTCGCTGAGCGTGGGCCAAAGTTCACAGGCACGCTCGTCACTCAGCCAGCACTCAAAGCGCTTGCCGTCATGGTCGCTCTGAATGACCACGGTGTCGGGGTCAGTTACAACGCTGCTCAGCTCGCCTTGAGGGCATTTGCCGAACACGGCTGAAATTTTAGATTGGGCGTCATCGCCCCAGAGCGCGATGACGTGATGCTGACGGCGCGTTTCGCTGATGCTGGCTTTCGAGAAGACAATATACTTGTTTAAGAGCAGTCGGGTGCTCTCGCACAGGTCGGCAGACATGCGTAGCAACGCGCAGTCTTCGCTGGGCATGGCGCCTACAAAGCTGCTGACAACTCGCCCCTTGAGGTTGCAATAGGCGCCTCGACTGGCCTGCTCGGCAGTGATTTTCTGCCAATCGCAACTGGTTTGGCCCTGAAGAAACTTACGGCTATCCGGGCCGTCCAGTCGCAGGAAGTCGTAGTGCAGCAGCGGACTGATATTCAGTGCTGAACCGGGCTCCTCGGTGCCTGGCTGCCAATAACGTTGCGCGTCTATCTGGCTGTCGGGGTAGTGTGTTGCGAGTTGTGCTTCGAAGGTACTCATAAATCCTGTTGCCGACATCGTGTCGAATTTGGAAGTGGGGGAGGTTCACGTAACGGCCCCCGAACACGGTATACTAGGCCGTCTTTCATGGGCTGGCGAATGATTTGTCTGCCCGTTTTCAGTGCAGTGGAAAATAATGCTTTCAGAAAACGAGATCAAGCGAATTTACTGGGCCTGCCGCCGAGGCATGCTGGAACTTGACCTGGTCATGGTGCCATTTTACGAGCAACGCTTCAGGGCGTTAAGTGAGGTCGATCAACAGCGCTTTGTTAAGCTGCTGGAATGTGAGGATACCGAGCTGTTCCAGTGGTTTCTCGGAAAAGGCTCGCCGGAGGATCCCGAGTTGGCCAGCATCGTCAATGACATCAACGCCTTTTCTAAAGCCGCTAAGGCTTGAGCCGACGTTCTCGCAGCGCTTGGCGGCCTCACTGGTCGCCGCCGCGGGGATCGTATGCGTTCTTTTATTCCCTCTCGATACCGGCTTAATACAACGGGGCGTTCCCTCTGCGGCAAGCACCGTTGTACGTCTTTTCCTTCAGCTTACGCTTGCCGTCTATGCCGGCGTTTGGCTCCGCCGGCTGACATCTCGCTCGCGCTGGTGTCCTGCTGAGTTGCTGTTGCGCGACGGGCGGGCGGATATCCGCTGGCAGGAGACCGCTCTTCCGGTGCAGCTGACACCACGTTGGGTGGGGGCGCGATTGATTGTGCTGGTCGTTGACGATGGCCAGTGCCGCTGGCCGTTGCCGTTGTTCTCACACCAGCTTCCCGCTGACGACTTTCGTCGCCTTCGGGGGCTGGTCCATCTCGGTGCTGTCGGGGACAGGGTTCAGCTATCGCGGCGATAGTTGTCGGGGACCAGAACCGTGTCTTTGGCCACATCTAATGTTTCGGGGTAGTCGAGCGTGTAGTGCAGGCCGCGACTTTCTTTGCGCTGCATGGCACTGCGAATAATCAGCTCGGCAACCATCGCAAGGTTGCGCAATTCCAACAGGTCGTTGCTGACCTTGTAATTGGAGTAATACTCGCTGATTTCCTGCTGTAGCAGGGCTGCCCGGTTCAGGGCGCGCTGCAGGCGCTTGTCGGTGCGTACGATGCCGACGTAGTCCCACATAAAGCGCCGTAACTCATCCCAGTTGTGGGAGATCACCACGTCCTCATCGGAGTCGGTCACCATGGACTCGTCCCATGGCGGGGCAATCACCGGGGCGGGCAGAGTGTCGAGTTGTGCGCTGATATCAGCGGCTGCCGAGCCACCGTACACCAGGCATTCCAGCAATGAGTTGCTGGCCAGCCGATTGGCACCGTGCAAGCCGGTAAATGAGGTTTCGCCGATGGCGTACAGACCGGGAATATCGCTCCGTCCGTGCTGGTCGACCATGACTCCGCCACAGGTGTAATGAGCTGCGGGTACCACCGGAATGGCTTCGCGGCTGATATCAATGCCGAGTTCCAGGCAGCGGGCGCGAATAGTCGGAAAGTGTTCCAGCAGGAATTCAGGGGATTTGTGGCTGATATCCAGATAGACGCAATCGCTGCCAAGTCGCTTCATTTCATGGTCAATGGCCCTGGCGACGATGTCCCGGGGAGCCAGTTCACCGCGCTCATCGTAGCGAGGCATGAACCGCTCGCCACGGGAGTTAAACAGCTTTCCGCCTTCACCTCGGATGGCCTCGGTAATCAGAAATGACTTGGCTTTGGGATGATAGAGGCAGGTCGGGTGGAACTGATTAAATTCCATGTTGGCGACTCGACAACCTGCTCGCCATGCCATGGCGATGCCATCGCCGGAAGCGCCATCCGGGTTGCTGGTGTAAAGGTAAGCCTTATTGGCGCCGCCGGTTGCCAGTACGACGGTTTTGGCGTGGAACAATTCCACGTGGCCGCTGTCTCTGTTGAGGACGTAAGCGCCGTGGCATCGCCCTGACCGGACAATTAAGTCGATAGCGACGTGCCGAGCGAACAACTTGATGTTGTCGTGCTCCTGAGCGCGAGCGCTGAGGGTCGTTGATACTGCGCGGCCTGTGGCATCCGCGGCATGTATAATGCGGCGCTGACTATGCCCTCCCTCGCGAGTGAGGTGCAGGTCGTTATTGTCGTTGTCAAAACGACTGAACTGGACGCCTTGGGCCAATAGCCAGTCAATAGTGGTGCTGGAGTGGCCGACCGTAAATCGGACGGCGTCCTCGTGACACAGTTGGGCGCCCGCTGTCAGTGTGTCGGCAACGTGCGCGTCCACGCTGTCGTTTTTGTGCAGTACGGCGGCGATGCCCCCCTGAGCCCAGTAGGTAGCGCCTTCGTTGAGTTCGCCTTTGCACAACACGGCGATACTGGCGCGCTCTGCCAGTTGCAGTGCGAGGGACAAGCCTGCTGCGCCGCTGCCGATGACCAGCACGTCGTGGGCGTGATAGTGGCTCATGGGAGGGTGTTTGCTCCTAATGCGGTCCGGCGATACTATGCCGTCGGAGATAATGAGGCGCAAAGTATACTGGTAGCTGCGTCGCTAACCAATATGATGGGCTGAGCGCCTGGCGCCGACCACGGGAAAAAGAATGAGAGAACTTCTTCAGCGTATGCTGGTCTATGCAACAGTTGCTGTTGATTCGTTGTTGGCGGGGATTTATGAGTCAGCCTAAAAATACGGATCAACAACTGGTTGAGCGAGTAAAGAAGGGCGATAAACGAGCCTTCGATATGCTCGTCCTCAAATACCAGCACAAGATTTTTGGTTTGATCTCGCGCTATGTCAAAGACAGCGATGAAGTGCAGGATGTTGCTCAGGAAGCCTTTGTCAAAGCCTATCGTGCTTTGCCTAAGTTTCGGGGCGATAGTGCCTTCTATACCTGGCTATACCGTATTGCGATCAACACAGCCAAGAACTATCTGGTGGCACGTAATCGGCGGCCACCGGGCAGTGACGTCGATGTGTCTGATGCCGAGTATTTTGACGGGCCATCGGCACTGAAAGATATCGAATCGCCGGAAAACCAGCTCTACGGTCAGGAGTTGCAGGCGGTTGTGCAGGATGCCATTAAATTATTGCCAGAAGATTTGCGTTCTGCGCTAACTCTTCGCGAATTTGATGGTCTTAGCTATGAAGATATTGCGGCGGTGATGGATTGCCCCGTTGGAACGGTCCGTTCGCGGATATTCCGCGCGCGGGAGGCGGTGGATAGTCGGGTTAAGTCCCAGATGAGTGGCGAAGAGGTGTAATTATGAATGATACCGTCAGAGAATCGTTGTCGGCGCTGATGGATGGGGAAGCCAGCGAGCTGGAGCTGCGGCGTATCCTTAAAGATGAGGATGCGGCACTGCGAAGTGAGTGGGCCTCTCTGAATCGCAATCAGCAATTGATGCATGACGGTGGCTTGCCCTTCGCTGAGCTGGATATTTCGTCTCGGGTGATGGCGGCCATTGACGAGCAGCCGGTAAAAAACAGTGGCAACTGGCGTCAGGCTTTGGCCGGTGTCGCTGTAGCGGCCAGTGTTGCGGCGGTGGTGGTTTTCACTGGTAGCGACCGGATGATGGGTGCGTCGCCGACGGTGGTTGCTCAGCAGGAGACGGTCAGCAATACCAGTGGTCGCGTCTATCCTGCGCAAATGTCGCCGGCAACAGGCGGTGTTGCGGTGAGCGCTAAAGCTGGAGCGATGCCAACCATGACAGCCTCTCCCGCAGGGGAGGATCAGCAGCGCTTCGAAGAGTTGCTGCGTAAACATACAGAGCGCGCATCACTGAATAACGGACAGGGCTTCGTATCTTATGCACGTGTGGTTTCCCAGGAATCCGAATAAGGTGCGTGTTGGCGCCATCCTCGCTTTTGCAGCCATGGCGGCGTGCCACAACGTCATGGCTGATACGCCGGCCGCTGATTGGCTAAAGCGTATGGCAGAAAGTCATCGCACACTGAATTATCAGGGAGTGGTGCGCTACCAGATTGAAGGTAGCACCAACAATTTTAAAATCAGTCATATCGTGAAGGGCGACAGTGAGTATGAATCGCTGGAGTCTCTGGATGATGCCGAGTCCAGTGTGGTTCGCCATGGTCACGATTTGAACTGTGTTCATCCCGGTCCAGAGTTGTTGCGCCTCTTGTCGGCTAACTCCACCGAAAACAGCTTGCTGCACAGCTATTATTCTCTTGCGGTTGCCGAGCCCGGGAGGGTTGCGGGTCGGGAGAGTGTTACCATCGATGTTCGCCCGAAAGATGTCTATCGCTTGGGTTATCGCTTGGGGATTGATGAAGAGTCCGGCCTGTTGTTGAAGTCTGAAATCCTGAATAAGCAGGGCAAGGTGCTCGAGAGTTTCCAGTATCTGGTGCTGGATATGGGCTTGAGTGCGGAGTCAGAGCAGGCGGCCGTCACGCCCGCGGCCCACGATAAAGTGCTGGAAGCATCCTCGCATCTCGACCACCGTTGGAAAGTAGGGTGGTTGCCTGATGGTTTTACGCCGTTGTCGGGCTACCGAGACGCCGAAAGCCTGAGTTATACCGATGGTTTGGCCGTGTTCTCTGTCTTTGTGGAGTCTTTCGCTATCGATCACAGTGTGCCGCCTGATAGCCATATGCGCAGAGGGGCGTCGGTGAGCTATTCCACGATTTATCCTGAACAGGGGCGTCGCGTTACGGTCGTCGGTGAGGTCCCGATGCTGACCGCTCGTCAGGTAGCGCGCTCGATTAAATGGGCGCTGCCGTGATCTGCGAGCGAGGGCGTGTGGTTGCCGCAGACGACAACGCGCTTTGGGTGGAAACGATTCAGCAGAGCAGTTGCTCATCCTGCGCCGCAAAAAAAGGCTGCGGGCAGGGGCTGATGAACAGTTTGCACGACGGTCGGAGAAACCAGATCCGGGTTGCCCTTGACGGGCAATCCGCTGGCGATTACCCCATCGGCAGCGATGTCGATATTGCGATACCTGAATCGGCGCTGTTGGGCGGTGCTTTTGTCGTGTATTTGCTGCCGCTGCTGAGCATGCTCGGTATTATGGCACTGGTTGCCCAGCGGTATGAAAGTGACGGCCTGGCTGCGCTGGGAGCGGTCTTGGGCTTCTTGCTTGGTTTGATGGCTGTGCGCCTGCACGCCTGGACTAGTCGCAACAATCCCCGTTTTCAGCCGAGGGTGATCGGACTGCACAAGGCGGTTGCCAGCGATGTTATGACCTTTGTTGACCCCCGCTAAGTCCTTGTCTTTGTCACAATAAACGCTGGGCTGCGTAGCCGAGTGGTCGGGCTTTGCGCTACAATCGCGGGCTTATTTTTCCGCTAATGGCCTTGTCCTGGGGTTTTGCCAATCGTGCCTAGTCTCGACCGAATTCGTAACTTTTCTATCATTGCCCATATCGACCACGGTAAGTCGACACTGGCCGATCGCTTTATTCAACATTGCGGCGGCTTGACCGAGCGTGAAATGGCGGAGCAAGTGCTCGATTCGATGGATATTGAGCGAGAGCGCGGTATCACGATCAAGGCGCAGAGTGTCACGCTCAACTACACCGCCAAAGACGGGAATACCTACCAGCTTAATTTCATCGACACCCCCGGGCACGTAGACTTTTCCTACGAAGTGTCCCGTTCGCTGGCTGCCTGCGAAGGCGCGCTGCTGGTAGTTGATGCTGCCCAGGGGGTGGAAGCGCAATCCGTGGCGAACTGCTACACCGCCATCGAGCAGGGGCTCGAAGTCCTGCCGATTCTGAACAAGATGGATTTGCCGCAGGCAGACCCGGACCGGGTCAAGCAGGAAATTGAAGAAATCATTGGTGTGGATGCCTCCGACGCCGTGCCTGTGAGTGCCAAGTCGGGCATGGGGATTGAGGACGCTCTGGAGCACCTTGTTGCCACGATCCCGCCGCCGGAAGGTGATCCGGATGAACCACTGCAAGCGCTGATTATCGATTCGTGGTTCGATAATTATCAGGGCGTTGTCTCTCTGGTTCGGGTTAAGAATGGCACGCTGAAAAAGGGCGATAAAATCATCTCCAAGTCCCTTGGCAAGGCGCACTCGGTGGATGTAGTCGGAATATTTACGCCGAAGCAGACCAGTACCGGAGTGCTCAAGGCCGGTGAAGTCGGCTTTGTAATCGCCGGAATCAAGGATATTCTCGGCGCGCCGGTCGGCGATACCTTCACCCACTCGGCAACACCAGAGGTGGCGGCATTACCGGGTTTTCAAAAGGTGAAACCGCAGGTATATGCAGGGATGTTCACCGTTTCCACCGACGACTACGAGGATTTCCGCGATGCGCTGGGCAAGCTGACGCTGAATGATGCGTCGCTTTTCTACGAGCCGGAAACCTCAGATGCCTTGGGTTTTGGGTTCCGTTGTGGCTTCCTCGGTACGCTGCACATGGAAATTATCCAGGAGCGCCTGGAGCGAGAGTATGACCTCGATCTGATTACGACAGCCCCCACGGTTATCTATCAGGTGCTGAAGAAGAATGGCGAAGAGATCATGGTGGACAATCCGTCTGCCATGCCGGATCCCGGTGAACTCGAAGAAACGCGAGAGCCGATTGCCCGCGTGAATATTTTGGTGCCACAGGAACACCTGGGCAACGTGATGAGCCTGTGTTCCGAAAAACGTGGGGTTCAGATCGATATGCAATTCCTCGGGCAGCAGGTGTCACTGACTTGGGATATCCCAATGAGCGAAGTGGTACTGGACTTCTTTGATCGTTTGAAATCCGTCAGCCGAGGTTTCGCTTCGTTGGATTACAGCTTCGAGCGCTTTGAAGCGGCCAACCTTGTCAAACTCGATGTGTTGATTAATGGCGATCGCGTCGACGCTCTGGCGATGATTGTGCACCGGGATTTCGCTCAGTCTCGCGGACGACTGCTGGTAGAAAAAATGAAGGAACTGATTCCTCGTCAAATGTTTGACGTGGCGATTCAGGCGGCGATCGGCGGACACGTGATTGCGCGGCAAACCGTGAAGGCGCTGCGTAAAAATGTGACGGCAAAGTGCTATGGTGGCGATGTTTCCCGTAAGCGCAAGCTGTTGGAAAAGCAAAAAGCAGGGAAAAAGCGCATGAAGCAGGTCGGCAATGTCGAGATTCCACAGTCTGCTTTCCTCGCGGTTCTCAAGGTCGATGGATAAGGGACAGATCGCATGGTCAATCTGATATTGCTGGTGGCAGTGGTAGCGTCGCTGCTGGTTTGGCTGGTTCAGGAGCTGAAAGGTCGCCGTCAAATGCAGACGGCGCTGCAGTGGTGTGCTGAGCGCAAGACCGCCAGTGATGCTGATTCACTGCGCGAACAGGTGATACCAGCATGGTTGGAATGGAGTTATCGCCTGGTATTGGCCTTGTGGCTTGTCTGGCTGGCCAGCGTTGTACTGATAAAGGATGGTGATTTCGCGCTGGCACTGGTGATGCTGACCCTGTTGGCAGGTGTCATTGCCGGTCTGGACCGCTTTGTTTTCCAGAAGGCGAGGGAAGCGTTTGTCAGTGCCGGCAATGTCGCGGTCTATATCACCTATTTCGTAAAGCAGGAGCAGGACAGCCTCAAAAACGAGTTTGGTGGGACACTGCCGATTGCCGAAAATGCCCGGTCATTTTTCCCGGTATTGCTGGTGGTACTGGTTCTTCGCTCGTTTGTCGTCGAACCTTTTCAGATTCCTTCCGCGTCAATGGTGCCAAGCCTTGAAGTCGGTGACTATATTCTGGTCAACAAGTTTAACTATGGCTTACGCCTGCCGGTGACCGGCACCAAATTGATGGAAGTCGGTGAGCCCAAACGCGGCGATGTGATGGTGTTCTTCCCGCCGGGGGACAGTCGCTACTTCATCAAGCGCGTGGTCGGTCTGCCGGGCGATAACCTCCAGTACATCAACAAGAAGTTATATGTTAACGGTAAGTTGATGCCGCAGACGCTGGTGGCCGAGGTACCCCCATTGCAGCCGGTGACTCAAGTCATTCGTGAGCAGCTGGGGGATGTTGCGCACCTGATACATCATGATAAGCGGATATATCGTGGCGACTTTGAAACGACGGTAGCGCCTGGACACTACTTCATGATGGGCGATAATCGCGATAACAGCAGCGATAGCCGGGTGTGGGGAGAAGTCCCGGAAGAGAATATTGTCGGCCAGGCCTTTGCTATCTGGATGCACTGGCGGTCATTTTCGGAATTGCCCAGCTTTGATCGCGTGGGACGCATTCGCTGAGAGGAAATGAGCATGAGACAACAGCAACGTGGAATGAGTATGCTGTCATTCGTGATGCTTGCGGGCGTTGCGGTGGTTTTGGGTACCATGGTGGTAAAGCTGGCGCCGTTATATATCGACTACTGGTCGCTGAGCAAGGTGATTGAAGACGTGGTTGAAGAGAGTTCCGGTGGTGACACCTCGCCTGCGCAAGTCAGGCAGGCCTTGCAGCGCCGCTTTATTACCAATCGCATAGAAGCGGTGTCACTGCGCGATATCACTATCAAAAACAATGACAAGGGAATTCTGATCGACGCGAGCTACGAAAAGCGCGTGCCTTTGTTTATTAATATTGATGCGGTAGTCAAATTCGAAGAAGCCCAGTTCCAGATTCTTCGTTGAATATGAGCCGCTATGCCGCCCTCTATGCCCGTCTGGGCTACGTATTTAGTGATGAAGCATTATTGCAGCATGCACTGACGCATCGCAGCTACGGGCCCGAACACAACGAGCGCCTGGAGTTTCTTGGCGATTCCCTGCTGAACATGATTGTTACGGATGTTCTGTTTAGCCGCTACCCTGGTCTCGACGAGGGTGAGCTCAGCCGTATGCGCGCGGCACTGGTCAGCGGTAAAACGCTGGCGCAGGTCGCGACCGAATTGCAGTTGGGCGACAGTCTGCGCCTTGGTGCCGGGGAACGTAACAGCGGTGGGCACCGCCGAAGTTCAACCCTGGCAGATGCCGTAGAAGCCTTGTTGGGAGCCGTCTATCTTGAGGCGGGCATGCAGGCCTGTCGAGACTGTGTCATGCGCTGGTTTGCCAGTCGATTGGATCAACTGGACCCCACGGCCAGCCATAAAGATGCTAAAACCCGTTTGCAGGAGTTGCTGCAGGCCCGCAAGCAACCGTTGCCGGACTACCAGCTTTGTGGCACTGAAGGTAAAGCCCACCAGCAGGCATTCACCGTGTCCTGTGTTGTTTCATTATTGAGTGACCCTGTGGTTGCGACGGGAACCAGTCGCCGCAAAGCGGAGCAGGCCGCCGCTGAAGCCGTGTTGGCGCGTTTGGAGAAATGACTATGAGCCAAGAGGCAATGCCCACGCGTTGTGGCTATATTGCGATTGTGGGGCGTCCCAATGTGGGTAAGTCGACCCTGCTCAACCACATTCTGGGTCAGAAACTCAGCATTACTTCCAGAAAGCCCCAGACAACCCGGCACCAGGTGCTGGGAATTAAAACGGAAGGTGATATCCAGGCGATCTATGTCGATACGCCGGGGCTGCATCTGCGAGATGAGAAGGCCATTAATCGCTATATGAACCGGGCGGCCAGCGCGGCGCTGGCAGATGTGGATCTGGCGTTGTTTGTGGTTGATCGCGATCGCTGGACAGATGAGGACGACTTGGTCCTTGAGAAATTGCGCCATGCCGAGTGCCCCGTGGTATTGGTGGTGAATAAAATTGATCGCCTGGCCGACAAGGCAGAGCTGTTGCCGCTGATTGAATCCCTGAGCACGCGCTTTGAGTTTGCCGACATCGTGCCGGTGTCGGCGCTGCGGGGGCACAATCGGGATGATCTTGAAACGCTGATTCACGGCTATTTGCCCGAGGGCATTCATCTGTTTCCCGAAGACCAAATTACTAATCGCAGTGAGCGCTTCCTGGCCGCTGAACTGGTTCGCGAAAAGATTATGCGGCAGCTTGGCGAAGAGGTCCCTTACGCCATGACTGTGGAGATTGAGGAATTCAAAGCCTCTCCCAGGCTCATAGAAATTTCCGCACTGATCCTCGTTGAACGCCAAGGGCAGAAGAAAATCCTCATTGGTGAAGGGGGGAGTCGCTTGCGGCAGATTGGTACAGAAGCCCGCAAAGACATGGAAAAGGCGTTTGACAGCAAGGTTATGCTGCGGCTATGGGTCAAGGTGAAGTCGGGCTGGTCCGATGACGAGCGTGCTCTGCGCAGCTTGGGATATACCGATCTCGACTGATGAGTACGGCGCGCGTTGAGGCAGAGCCGGGCTATGTTCTACATGTTCGCGCGTATCGCGATACCAGCGCCATTATCGATGTTTTCAGTCGCCATCACGGTCGCGTTAGTGCTGTTGCCAAGGGGCTGAAGGCCAATACTAAAGGCAGGCAGCGCTGGCGCGCAGATCTACAGCCGGGCAATTTATTGTTCCTGTCTTGGTCTGGAAGAGGGGAGCTGAAAACGCTCTCGGATGTGCAGCTCAACAGCCGCTTTCCCCTTAAGGGTGATGCGTTGTATTGCGCTTTCTACGTCAATGAGTTGTTGCAGCGCCTGTTACATCCACTCGACCCCCAACCAGATATTTTCTCTCTTTACGGCCAATGCCTGCTGGGCTTGTCTCGCGACCCTGAGCCGGAATTGGCGCTTCGACATTTTGAGTTTGCCCTGCTCAACCAACTGGGCTACGGGGTGGATTTTTCGACGCTTGATGATTGCCCGGCCGCGAGTGTGGGGTTTCATCCCGAGCAAGGGTTCCTGCTGCCTGAGCTGTTGCCGCCTGATAGCCCCCGGTTCCCAGTAGCTGATCTTCAGCGAATAGCCAGCTACGATTTCGACGCAGACAGCCTGAAGGTCGCCAAACAGTTGTCACGACTTGCGCTGGCGCCGCTATTGGGTGGGCGACCGCTGAACAGCCGAAAGCTGTTCATGCAGGCGCGAAAGCGGTCTTACGAGTAGAAATAGTTAGTCGAACATCACGTCAAGGTCATGTTCTTCATGCCAAGTCTGGAGCTCATCAATGCATCGGAGAACCGCTTGGGCAGCATTCGCTGTGTCGGCAGCACCGTTATTCAATGCCGCTTCCAACGCAGTGGTTGAGGCTTGGAGATGGGGGACGCCGGTATAACAACAGCTACCTTTCAGGCCGTGATTCAGTTGATCCAACTGCTCCCAGTCACCAATATGCAAACTCTGCGCAATGTCACGGCGTTGCGCCGGGAGCTGGTCCAGCAGCATTTTCAACATATCCTTTGCCAGCTCTGGCCTATTTTTGGACAGCGACAGGCACTGCTTGATGTCTACGGGGCGAGGCACGGTATCGTTATCAATAGGCTCGATGATGTTCGGTAGAGCACATGATGGCGACAGGTGGCGAGCGAGAATTTTTTCCAATTGCGCCTCGTTGACGGGCTTGCTGAGGTAATCATTGATCCCTGCCTCTCTAAGTTGGGACGGGTTGTCAGGGGCAAGATAGGCAGAGATGGCCGCAATAGGGGTGTGGATATTGAGGCCCGTTTCGCGAATTTGGCGACTGGCCTCTATCCCGTCCATTTGCGGCATTTGTATATCGATGAAAATCAATTCAAAGCGCTGGTCCTGGCAGTAGGCAACAGCTTCTATCCCGTTCTGCGCGGTTACCGGTTTAATGCCGAAATCCCCCAAAAAGCTCGACAGAATGTGGAGGTTCGATGGGTTGTCGTCGACGATTAATACGGCACTGCCGCTGTATGCAGTTGATCGCTGATAGGGCTTGGTGCTGTATCCGCTGCGTAGGGCATCAAACAAACGCACATGCGAGACGGGTTTGCTCATCCAAATTCGGCCGTCGTTATGCTCGATATCTTCGGCATGTGCACTGAGTACCACCGTCGGATGTTGGCTGTTGTTGGGTGGCAAGTCGCTGGGATCTTCGTCCTTATCAAGGCTGATCAATGTGTATTCGCATTGGCTGTCAAGCTCACTGAGTTCGCGGCAGCCATGTACCTCCATACCCCAGCCCTGCAGCAGTGCTTTCAGTGACTCGGCATAGTATTGGCTGCGGTCATAGACGGCGATCCGCTGGCCGTTCAGCGCTGTAAAGTTGCGCATTTCGACTGCGCTATGGTCTATCGGCAGCCGCAGCGTGAACCAGAAGGTAGAGCCACGTCCCGGCTCACTTTCCAGGCCGACTTCACCGCCCATTTCTTTCACGAGACCTTGTACGATGACCAGGCCGAGGCCGGTTCCGCCATACTGCCGGGTGACCGAGGCATCCGCCTGGGTGAAGTTGCCGAAGATCAGTTTCCGTTGTTCGGCGCTGATGCCGATACCGCTGTCACTGACTTTAAACTCCAGAAGAGCACTTTCCTCGTCGGATTCCTTGCAATGTAAGTCGATGCGAATATGGCCGCAGGGCGTGAATTTGATGGCGTTATTGATCAGATTTGTAAGGATTTGTCGCAGCCTCAGGGAGTCGCTCAGTACACTTTCGGGGCAGTCCGGCTCGATAAACAGCGCGAGATCCAATCCTTTGTCGGCGGCGCCAGGCGCCAGCATAATCAGCGTATCTTCCATCATTTCCCGCAGTTGTACGGGGGCGTTGTCAAAGACGAGTTTCCCTGCTTCCAGTTTTGAGAAGTCCAGGATGTCGTTGATGATCGTCAGCAGATTAGTGGCGCTGTTGCGTATGGTTTCGACGGCTTCTCGCTGACGGCCCTTGATATCGGCTTTGAGTAGAATATTACTGAAGCCCAGTATGCTGTTCAGCGGGGTTCGAATTTCGTGGCTGGTATTGGCGAGAAACTCGGACTTCATCCGGTTGGCGGTAATGGCCTCTCGACGGGCCAGGTCGAGCTCGATATTTTGGACTTCCAGGGTTTCCAGCGTTTCCCTCAGGTCGCTGTTGGATTGCTCCAGGTTCTGCTGAAGCTCCTTTAGCGCCTGAATCTGCGAAGCGTTGAGGTGGTTCAACTCCTCCGCAATGCTGGTGAATTCGTCATTGCCGGGCATAAAAAAGTGGATGTCCCGTTCGCCGCTGCTCAGGCGGCGGGCAGCATCTCTAAGTCCTTTTAAGTCACGGCTGATATTGTGGTTGATGTAGCTGAAAATGATGACACAGAACAGCACCGTCAGGCCGAGAAACATCGAGCCGGACAGCAGAGACTGATACTTCATCAGCTCATATTGATGCCAGCTGTAACTCATTTTTGCCCAGCCGAGAACATCGTTGCTGTTCGCAGCGGAGGGCTGATTATTAGGGGGAGTTATCGTCCATACCACGTCAAGCTGTTTGCCATTGTCGACCAGCTGGTAGGGAGTGGAGAGGCTCAAACCTGAAATGTCCGGTGTTTCCGTCGCTGGTCCGGAATGGCTCAGCAACTCCAGATTTCGGTCGTAGACGCTCACAGCCCGCACACCGTTTTCTTCGAGTGCCGATTGGGTCAGTTCATCAAGCAGGTCATAGTGGCGGTCCTCCAGGGTATGGGCGACGACCACACTGAGCTGGCGCGCAGCGGCCAGTGCCCGGTCCGACATGATGTCCCGGGTGGTCGATAGCTGATTGTGGATGACGTAAATACTGAAGCTCAGGCAAACCGCAAGAACCGGCAGCAGTCCCAGGAAAATGATGAGCCGTTTGAATCCGTAACGCCTGCGCATGGTGAACTGGAGCCTTTCACTGCGGCAATGGTATTATCCCTGCCATTATGTAATGTGTGGTTGCCAAAGTTAGGCAGTATACCAGCGCCTACGATGTCGCAAGTACCGCGCCCACCCGCAACAGAGGCCGGCCCCGAGGTTCCATCTCCATGACAGAATTCCCCACCATAGAGCAATACATTGGCAATACACCTCTGGTGCGATTGCAGCGGCTGGATAACAGCAGCAACACGATTCTGCTAAAACTTGAGGGCAATAATCCGGCCGGTTCGGTCAAGGATCGCCCCGCAATGAGCATGATAGCGCGCGCGGAGGCCCGCGGCGACATTCAGCCTGGAGATACCCTGATTGAGGCGACCAGTGGCAATACCGGTATTGCGCTGGCGATGGCTGCGGCTATTCGCGGCTATAAAATGATACTGATCATGCCGAGCCACATGAGTGCAGAGCGCAAACTGGCCATGGCCGCTTACGGCGCGACCTTGCTTGAAGTCAGTCAGGAAGAGGGGATGGAAGGCGCGCGAGACTTGGCACTTGCTATGCAAGAGCGCGGAGAGGGTAAGGTGCTGGACCAGTTCGCCAATGCGGATAACCCCTTGGCACACTACGAGGGAACCGGCCCCGAAATCTGGGAGCAGACCGGAGGACGTATTACCCACTTCGTCAGTTCCATGGGAACTACCGGCACCATTATGGGCGTGTCGCGCTACTTAAAAGAGCAAAACCCCGCCATTCAAGTGGTGGGGCTTCAACCTCAGGATGGTTCAAGCATTCCGGGGATTCGTCGTTGGCCCGAGGCTTACTTGCCCAGCATCTTCGATGCGCAGCGTGTTGATCAGCTTATGGATATTGATCAGCAGACGGCGGAGGAGACCATGCGAGCGTTAGCGGCTCAAGAGGGTATTTTCTGTGGTGTCTCGTCTGGCGGTGCAGTGGCCGGGGCCTTACGCCTCAGTCAGACTGTCGAAAATGCTGTGATCGTTGCGATTATCTGTGATCGCGGTGATCGCTATTTGTCGACCGGCGTGTTCGACAGCACATTGAATTAAGTTGCATCGCGCTGTGAGGCGCCCAGGGTTAGCGTCATGGTAAAAGTCCGCGAGGATTATCCCCAATTGCAGAATGGCCGCGTGGACTTGCCACGTTGGATCGACCGTCTGCCTATTGACCGCAATATCGTCAATAGCGAGGAACTGCTGCGTGCATTCCAGCTCGCCGAGCACTGTGCCGAGTTACCGGATGCCGGTCCCAGTGGTGTGGTCGATGAAGACGGCAGCAGCCTGTTTACCGCGCTGGAAATGGTGGAAATTCTGGCGGACCTGCATCTTGATCAGGACAGCCTGGTCGCTGCGGCGCTCTACCGCGCGGTGCGTGAGGAACGACTCCCATTAGAGCAATTGCAGCGAGACTTTGGCCAGTCTGTGGCCAAGTTAGTCGAGGGGGTGCTCGGTATGGCGGCGATTTCCAGGGTTAATGCTGAGCTGGATTTGCCTGTGCTGGGGCAGTCTGAGGCCCAGAGCGAAACCATACGCAAAATGCTGGTGGCGCTTGTCGATGATGTACGCGTGGCGTTGATCAAGCTGGCGGAGCGAACCTCGGCGATTCGCGCGGTGAAGGATCGGCCCGACAAGCGGTATCGGGTTGCCCGTGAAGTCTTTGATATATATGCCCCTCTGGCACATCGCTTGGGGATAGGTCACATCAAGTGGGAGCTGGAAGACCTCAGTTTCCGCTATCTGCAACCCTCCGCCTATAAAAAAATCGCAAAGTTACTCGACGAAAAGCGCCTGGATCGCCAGCGCTATATCGACGACGTCATCAGCCGACTATTCGCAGCACTGGAAGTTGAAGGTATTGATGCGGATATTGCCGGCAGGGCGAAGCACATATACAGCATTTGGCGGAAAATGCAGCGCAAGGGCATTGGTTTCTCGCAGGTCTACGATATTCGCGCAGTGCGGGTGCTCGTGGACGATGTGAAGTCCTGCTATACCGTGCTGGGTCTGGTTCATGGCCTGTGGCGCAATGTACCGAATGAGTTTGACGACTACATCGCCAACCCCAAGGAAAATGGCTATCGCTCGCTACATACGGCAGTGATCGGCCCTGAAGGGAAGGTGCTGGAAATACAGATTCGCACCCGTTCCATGCATGAAGAAGCGGAGTTCGGTGTCTGCTCGCACTGGATGTACAAAGGCGCAGACAAAACAGCGAAGAACAACAACAGTTACGACGAAAAAATTGCCTGGTTGCGGCAAGTGCTGGATTGGCACGAGGAGAGCGGCAGCAGCAGTGACGTGGCTGAGCAGTTTACCCGAGCCCAGGACCGCGTGTATGTCTTCACGCCTGACGGGCATGTGGTCAACCTGCAAAACGGCGCGACTCCCCTGGATTTCGCCTATCACATTCACACCGAAGTCGGTAACCGCTGTCGGGGTGCGAAGGTGAACGGCAGAATTGTGCCGCTGACCTATACACTGAATACCGGTGAGCGCGTTGAAATTCTCACGGGTAAAGACAGTGAGCCCCGCCGAGACTGGTTGCAGAGTAACCTGGGTTATCTTAAAACCAGTAGGGCCCGGACCAAAGTGCAGCACTGGTTTCGTCAGCAGGCGAAAGAGGACAATATCACCGCCGGTCGTGCCTTGCTGGAGAAAGAATTTCGGCGTTTGGCGCTCAATAGCGTCGACTACAAGTACATCGCCGATCAGGCGCATTGCGCCAGTGTTGAAGATATGTATGCGGCGGTCGGCTCGGGTGAAATCAGCACATTACAACTTGTGCGTATTGCCCACCAGCTTGCCGGGCAGAACGATTCGCAAAGCGAAGAGCAGTTGCTGCGTTTGCGGGCGCCTACCCGCAAGGGCAAAGACAGCAACAAAGTGCGCATCAGCGGTGTAGGCAATCTGCTCACCCATTTTGCGCGGTGCTGCAAGCCGCTGCCTGGCGAGGCGATTGCCGGTTACATTACGGTTGGGCGCGGAGTCAGTGTGCACCGACAGGATTGCAGCAAGCTGCTACAGCTCCAGAGCGTAGAGCCGCACCGGATTATTGCTGTGGACTGGGAGCAGGAGCAGATCGACACCTATCCCGTCGATATCGAATTGCGGGCTTTCGACCGTCAGGGACTGCTGCGGGATATCACCTTGCAGCTGGCCACCGAGAAAGTGAATGTCGTGTCTCTGAATACGGTAACCGATACCGCGCAGCATATGGCGACAATGCGCATCCGCTTGGAAATCAGTGATGTGGCTGCGTTGTCAGGATTGCTGAATCGCCTGAATGGGCTGCCCAACGTGGTGTCTGTTGAGCGGGTTCGGGAGGGCGGATGACTGCTGCACGCTTCAGTCTTGATGACCTCCGTCACCTGATGGCGCGCCTGCGCGACCCTGAAGCCGGCTGCCCCTGGGATTTGAAGCAGGACTTTCAGAGCATCGTACCTCACACGCTGGAAGAAACGTATGAGTTGGCGGATGCCATTGCCTCTGAAGACCTCGACCAGATTCGCCAGGAAATGGGCGATGTACTATTCCAGCTGATTTTCTACAGTCGTTTGGCGGAAGAGCAGTCTGCATTTGATTTCGATGACGTCGTAGACGGTATCACCCGCAAGCTGCTCAGACGTCACCCCCATGTGTTTCCGGCGGGTACCCTTGAGAGCCGTCGGAGCAGTGATGCCCCGGAAGAGGCGCAGATCAAGCAGCGTTGGGAAGAAATCAAAGCCGAAGAACGAGGCGAGAAAGCCCAGCACAGTGCGCTGGACGATATTCCCCAGGCACTGCCTGCCGCCAGTCGCGCCAGTAAACTGCAAAAGCGCGCAAGCCAGCTTGGGTTTGACTGGGAAAATATTGAGGGCGTTGTAGACGCACTGCACGATGAGCTGGCAGAGCTGCGCGAGGCCATGCAGGCCGGAGAGCAGGCTGCTATCGAGGATGAATTGGGGGATGTACTGTTTTCCGTCGTTAATCTCAGTAGACATCTCGGCCTGGATGCCGAAGCGACGCTCCGCAAAGCGGGTCAGAAGTTTGAACGCCGGTTTCGTTTTGTTGAGGCGCGGGCGGAAGAAGGTGAGGGCGTCAGTGCCACGCCCCGCAGCCAGCTAGAAGATTTCTGGCGCGAGGCGAAGGAAGCTGGGCTGTAAGCTGGCCCGGCAAGTCCCGTTTCAGTGCTTGTTCTGCTCCTGACTGAGGTGTTTTTCCGCGAGACTTAGATACCGCGGAGTGGGCCCCACGTCCTCATACATTGGATCACCCAGCTCATCCGTGGCAACGATTTTGTCCCCGCGAACGTAGGGCATCATGCTTTCCACCTCATTCAGCGATGCGCTGAGCAGGTCCGTAATCAGCTCTTCAATATCCCGGCGGGGATACAGCTCAGCCAGTGCTTTCAGCTTGGCAGCATCCTCTACCGGTAGCCTGACCCGGTATTCTTCCTGGGTTAGTGTGCCGCTGGCCGTTTTTTCCCAGAGCGATAACAATTCACGCAGTTTCATTGCTACTCCCGTGCTTGCTGGCTTAGTCACTCTAATACTAGGCCTGTTGCCGGAAAAAGCACCAGCAACAGGGCTGTGAATTCTACGTCTGTTGGGTATGAAAGGGCCGTGTTAGAGTGGTTGAGTTAGCTATCCTCGACTTTCGTAGACTTGTGCCTCGCCCCATAGCTGTGTATCGTTGCAGCCATTAAATGCTGCTCGAAACTGCACTACACCGTGCGTTTGCACCGATAATCTGTACACCGGATATTCCCGCGAGCTTTGACTGAAAGCGCACTCGCGGCGTTAAGCTATCACCTTGATCTGGCAGTGACTCGTGCGGCTCATTCCGCTTTTACCATGCTTTGGGAGTTAGACCATGCGCGTAATTTTGTTAGGGCCTCCGGGGGCCGGAAAAGGGACTCAGGCCCAATTCATTACCGAGAAATTCGGTATCCCCCAGATCTCTACCGGTGACATGCTTCGTGCCGCAGTAAAAGCGGGTTCGGAACTGGGTTTGAAAGTGAAGGACATTATGGCCTCAGGCGGCCTGGTGTCTGATGACATTATTATCGCGTTGGTCAAAGAGCGCATTACGCAGGAAGACTGCGTCAATGGTTTCCTGTTCGACGGCTTCCCCCGCACGATTCCTCAGGCAGAAGCGCTGCAGAGTGCCGGTGTGACGATCGATCATGTGCTCGAAATTGCAGTGGCTGACGAAGAAATCGTTACTCGCATGAGTGGACGTCGGACCCATGAGTCATCGGGTCGGACTTACCATGTTGTCTACAATCCGCCCAAAGAAGAGGGCAAGGATGATTTGACCGGTGAGCCGCTGATTCAGCGCGAAGACGATAAAGAAGAAACCGTTCGCAACCGTTTGAATGTCTATCACGAGCAAACCAAGCCGCTGGTCAATTTCTACAGCGAGCTGGGTGGCGACGATGCGCCGAAGTACGCTCGCATTGACGGCGTAGGCAGTGTCGATGAAATTACCCGCCGCGTGCTGGAGGCCCTGCAGGGCTGATGTTTACGCAGTATCAAAACGGCGCCTAAATGGCGCCGTTTTTGTATCTGTTGAGAAAGACTAAAAACGGATTGTCTGGATTTTCGTATAATCCCCGCAATGGTTTTTTATCTGTGGATATATAGCATATGAAGTCTGCGCTGGTTTTCATCAATCTCGGTACGCCCGACAGCCCATCGACCCGCGATGTACGGCGCTTTCTCAAGGAATTTCTCTCTGACCGCCGGGTTGTTGAGGTGCCATGGCTTATTTGGCAGCTTATCCTCCGCCTGATTATCCTGCCCTTTCGCTCGCCGCGTGTATCGAAGGCTTACCGACAAATCTGGTTTGGCGATACCTCCCCGCTCAAGCATTTTTCTTCAAGCCTGGTTGAAGGGGTGCGAGAAAAAGTTACTCAGAGTTACCCGGATGCGGATATCGACGTGCGCTTGGCGATGACGTATTGCGCGCCGAGTCTAGATAGCCAAATCAAAGCTCTTTGCGATGCCGGTGTGGAAAATATTTTGTTTGTGCCGTTGTATCCGCAGTATTCCGCAACCACAAGCGCCGCTGCATTGGATGCTATTGCCCGCAGTTTTAGCAACATCCGTAATATTCCTCAGTGGTCCTGGGTCAGAAACTACCACCATCACCCAGATTACATTGCGGCCTTAGGAGAGAGTGTCAGAGCGCATTGGCAGCAGCATGGGCGTGCCGAGAAGCTGCTGATGTCATTTCATGGGATCCCAAAGCGGAATATTGAATTGGGTGACCCGTATGAGCAGCATTGCGAGGAAACTGCTGGCGCCGTCGCGAAATATCTTGGCTTAAGCGATGAACAATGGCTGCTGACTTATCAGTCCAGGCTGGGTAAGGCAGAGTGGTTGACGCCCTACACGGACAAAACGGTAGAGTCGTTGCCGGGACAGGGTTGCAAGAGCCTCGACGTCATGTGCCCGGCGTTCGCAGTGGAATGCCTGGAAACATTGGAAGAGATTGATGGCGAAGCCAAGGAAATTTTTACGCATCATGGCGGTGAAGCGTTCAACTACATTCCTTGCTTGAATGATTCTGATGCTCACCAGCAGTTCATGCTGGAGCTGTGTCGCCCTTTCCTGGATAGCGTCACAGACAAAGGCGCTCACTAAGTAGCATTTGTTTATTTGTGTGTTATTTTGTCGATGCACCCTGCATAACTAATTAGGAGAATAACAATGCCAGGCAAAACGCAACTCTCTGATCTTGTTAAGAAGGCCGAGGATGGTTTGCGCAGGGTTGAGGGGATGATTGACCGAGAGCGCAAGACACTGAGCGAGGCGAAAAAAAAATGGGAGAGCGCACAGGCAAAAGCCAAAGCGTCCACTCGTGCCGCTGAACAAAATGCGGTTAAACGGGCAAAAGCCGCTGTAGATAAGGCGAATCAGCGAC
>CEWF01011231.1_pt1 | contig 32915 bp, 27 predicted proteins | sample 531331 | NCBI WGS metagenome assembly CEWF01 (sample SAMEA2622676, study PRJEB7988) | marine metagenome | biome: marine biome (ENVO:00000447); feature: mesopelagic zone (ENVO:00000213); material: "saline water (ENVO:00002010), including plankton (ENVO:xxxxxxxx)" | depth 600 m | reverse complement strand
CTTCTTTACATCTTTGGCATTTTATCAACCAGAAATTCCGGATACCCTTTATATGAATAATAAAAATAAATTTAAGTAATTAATAGCGCCTGCGTAGACTGCTTGCACAAACAGGAGGGCTCATGAGCGAAATCTATGTTGTGCGCCACGGTCAGGCGGCATTCGGCACCGATGATTACGATCGGCTGACGGACGTAGGCTGGGAGCAATCCCGGCTGTTGGGCGAGTATTTTCGCGGACGTGAAATGCGTTTTGCTTCAGTGTTTACCGGCGATATGCGCCGCCACCGTGAAACGCTGGCGGGATTGCGCGACAGTCTGCCAGGCACCCCCGATGCGGAGGTACTGCCGGGACTGAATGAGTACGATTTTCACAGTATGTTGAAAGTCTATCCACCGGCGCTGGAGCGCGCTGAAGAACTGAAAGATGCCAAACAGTTTTACCGCCTGCTCAGAGAGGCGCTCAAGGACTGGAGTGAAGGAGGTCTGCAGGGAGCCGAGGAAACTTGGCAGGATTTTGAGCGCCGCGTCGGCGGCACCCTGCAGCGCATCGCTGAGGTCGACGGGCCTGTTCTGGTGATTACCTCCGGCGGCGCCAGTAGCGCGATGCTGCGCAATATTCTGGGGCTGACTGTAGACACCATGATCGACCTGAATCTTCAGGCCAGAAATACCGGGGTCAGCCAGTATTACTGCAAGCGCGGTGCCTACCTGCTGAACAGTTTCAATACCGTGCCCCACCTTGAACAACCCCAGGATCGTCATCTGATTACCTACACCTGAGTCGCGTGGCGATCTCAGTCTATTGCGAGGAGAACATCATGGATTTAAGCCCTTCAGCCAAGGCGCAGGAACTCCTGCTGCGACTGCAGCAGTTCATGAACGAGCATATATATCCCAATGAGCATGCCTATGCTGAGCAATTAGCCGCTGCCGATGACCGCTTTGCCGTTATGCCGCTGATGGACGAACTCAAGTCCAAAGCTAAAGCGGCGGGTTTGTGGAATTTGTTTGTGCCGGAGGAGTATGGTCAATACAGCGATGTGGGCGGCCTGAGCTTTCTGGATTACGCGCCGCTATGCGAGGAGATGGGCCGCGTACTGTGGTCGCCCGAGGTGTTTAATTGTAACGCTCCGGATACCGGCAACATGGAAGTGCTGATGAAGTACGCGACCGATGCACAGCGAGAGCAGTGGCTGACGCCGCTTCTCAGTGGTGATATTCGCTCCTCTTATGCAATGACCGAGCCGCAGGTCGCTTCCAGTGATGCAACGAATATCGAGTTGCGTATTGAGAAAGACGGCAATGACTGGGTGTTGAATGGGCGCAAGTGGTTTATTACCGGCGCGATGAATGCTCGCACCGAGATTTTTATTGTCATGGGGAAAAGCGATCCCGATAACCCCAATCGTCATCTGCAGCAAACGCAGGTACTGGTTCCCAAGGGGACACCCGGCGTAAAACTGTTGCGACCGCTGACCACCTTTGGGTACGACGATGCGCCCATTGGACATGCGGAAATGGTCTTTGAGAATGTGCGGGTGCCCCTGGAAAATGTACTGCTGGGTGAAGGGCGGGGCTTTGAAATTGCGCAGGGTCGTCTCGCACCGGGACGCATGCATCACTGCATGCGCCTGATCGGTGCCGCCCAGCGTTCGCTGGAGCTGGCCTGCCAGCGCGCGGTATCGCGCACAACCTTTGGTCGGCCGCTCAGTCGTCATCAGTCAGTGCGCGAGGAAATCTCCCGGAGTTTCTCTGAAATCGAGATGGCGCGCCTGCTGGTTCTGAAAACCTGCAAATTAATTGATGAGCAGGGGCCGCTGGCGACAACCGATATGATTGCGGCGACCAAAACTACCATCCCATTGCTGGTACAAAACGTTATTGATCGCTGTATGCAGTTGCACGGGGCGGGGGGCTTCACGGAAGACTATATGATGGCCGAAGCGTTCAACTATGCGCGTTGGTGTCGTCAGGCCGACGGTCCGGACCAGGTGCACCAGATGGCACTGGGCAAACAAATAATCAACCGCTACAGCGGCGAGTAACACGGGGGAGAGCATGTCTGCATTTGAATTGGATACCGATGCGCTGAGTGCGTATCTGCAAGATCACGTTCCGGGTTTTCAGGGACCGGTCAGCGCTGAGAAATTTCCCGGCGGCCAGTCCAACCCGACGTACCGGCTCGATGCCGCCAGCGGTCGTTATGTGCTGCGGCGCAAGCCACCGGGCAAGCTGCTTAAGTCGGCACATGCGGTTGATCGCGAGTTCAAGGTGATGTCTGCGCTGGCAGACAGTGCTGTGCCGGTGCCGACGATGCGCGTGCTGTGCGAAGACGACAGTGTGATCGGTTCCATGTTCTACGTGATGGATTTTCTCGATGGGGATATTCACTGGAATGCGGCCTTGCCCGATCACCAGCCCGCGCAGCGAACGGCGATGTACGACCGCATGAACCAGTTGCTGGCCGATCTGCACAATGTGGATGTCGAGGCGGTTGGCCTGAGTGATTATGGTAAGCCCGGTAACTACTTTGCCCGGCAGCTTAACCGCTGGACCCAGCAGTACCGCGCCAGCGAAACCTCGCGCCTGGAATCGGTGGAGAAGCTGATCGCCTATCTCGAAGAAAAGCTTCCTGAGGACGATGGGCAAAGCTGCCTCGTGCACGGCGACTTCCGCTTGGACAATATGATGTTCGCCAAGGGCGGTGAGGAGATTATTGCACTGTTGGACTGGGAGCTGTCGACACTCGGGCATCCCTATGCCGACCTGGCTTACCAGTGTATGCAATGGCGATTGCCCAGCAGCGCCGCCATTCCCGGATTGGGCGATGTCGATCGTGAGGCATTGGGCATTCCCAGTGAGGCGGAGTACGTTCGCCGCTACTGCGAGCGACGGGGTATCGACGCGATTCCCGACTGGGAGTTTTATCTGGCCTTTTCCTTCTTCCGGCTGGCGGCGATTCTGCAGGGGGTTTATAAACGCGCTCTCGATGGAAACGCGTCTAACACCGCCGCGAAATCTCTGGGGGCGATGACCGACCCCCTGGCCGCGATGGGTGTCGCCGTGGCGGAACACGGCGCCTGAACTCGCAGCCTTTATAACGACAATGATCCCGGCTCAGCCGGGACGACCCAAGAGGATGAAATCATGCAGGAATTTGAAACGGTATTGCTCAGCACCGAGCAACATGTGGCAACGATTCGCCTGAATCGCCCGGAGTCGCTCAATGCCTTTACCCGTCAGATGCGTCGCGACTTGCATCAGGCGCTGTTGGAGGTTAGCAGAATGCCCGAGATCCGCGTTGTGGTACTCGGCGCTGAAGGTCGGGGCTTTTCCTCGGGCGCTGATCTGACCGAGGGGCCGGAGGCCGGGCAGAGTGTCGAGCGCCAATTGCTGGATGAGTACCTGCCGATTTTTACCCAGATCGCCAGCATGGAACAGACCGTGATTGCGGCGGTCCCCGGTGTCGTTGCAGGCATTGGCGCGGCGCTGTGTATGCATTGTGACTTGTCAGTAATGGCCGACAACGCCAACATGATCATGGCGTTTACCAACGTGGCACTGGTGCCCGATGGGGGCGCGTCCTGGAATCTGCTGCGAAATATGGGTTATCAGCGCGCCTATGCTTTTATTGCTGAGGGCGGAAAGCTTCCCGCAGCGGAGTGTCAGGCGTTGGGCCTGGTCAACAAGCTGGTTCCCGCGGAAGAGGTAATGAGTACCGCTCAAGCCTGGGCGGGTCAGCTCTCGCAGCGTGCGCCTATCGCACTGCAACAAGTGAAACAGCTGCTGCGCAATGCCGGTGCACAAACCTTCGTGGAAACCTTCCAGGCAGAAGCAAAGGCGCAGAATGTGTGTTTGGGCAGCGCCGATGCGGCTGAAGCGATTACCGCGTTCATGGAAAAGCGTCAGCCGGTATTCAGTGGCAAGTAAGCCGGCTTCTCGGCGTGTAGAATAACAATGATAAGGAGTACCCAATGACAGAAGCAGTGTTGGTCTCGGTCGACAATGGCGTGATGGTGATCACCATTAACCGCCCCAAGGCCAAGAACTCCATTAATCTCGCCGTGGCAACGGGCATTGCCGAGGCCATGGACGAGCTTGATCGCAATGACGATATTCGCGCTGCGATACTGTGTGGCGCGGAAGGCACGTTTTGCAGCGGCATGGACTTGAAAGCCTTTGTGAGCGGTGAGTTGCCGGTGATTCCCGGTCGCGGCTTTGCCGGTGTGGCGCAAGCGCCCCCTCGCAAGCCGCTGATCGCCGCGGTGGAAGGCTATGCGCTGGCCGGTGGTTTTGAGCTGGCCATTGCCTGCGATCTGGTCGTTGCTGCCAGTGACGCCAAATTCGGTATCCCTGAGGTGAAGCGCGGCCTGGTGGCCGGGGCCGGCGGTCTACTGCGCCTGCCGCGACAGATTCCCAGTCGCATTGCCATGGAGCTGGCGCTGACCGGCGATTTTATCTCTGCCGAACGTGCCTACGAACTGGGGATGATTAACCGCGTTGTGGAGCCCGGCAACGCGCTTGATGGCGCGCGGGCCCTGGCGACGGCCATTGCCGCTAATGGCCCACTGGCGTTGATTGCCAGCAAACAGATCATTCGTGAATCGCAAGATTGGCGTCAGGATGAGATGTTTGACAAGCAGAATGCTATTGCGAATCCGGTCTTCACCAGCGAAGACGCGATTGAAGGGGCAACCGCATTTGCTGAAAAGCGTCCACCACAATGGAAGGGGCGCTGAGCCTCGTTGTCCTTCTGATGTTGTAATCCCGTCTGTTTGCGGTCAGCTCCAAGGTTTTTCAGGGGGCTAGCCGCGCTCCCGTTCCTTTCCCAGCACCACCCACTGCCTGCACATCTTTGCTCGGTTCTCACCGAACCCAGATGCGACGGGGCCTGCGAGGGCGATGGTAAAAAATGGTAGAAATACGCCAAATCCGCTGACGCCGTGGGAAAATCCACGGTGGGTTCGGCACTGATCGGCGAATAAAAATAATGCCGTGGGTGCCTTGTCGAGAGCGTTGCGTTGCGAGCATTAATACCTGCCTGCGTAACAGAATATAAGCTTTGCATATGGGTTTTGTATGATAACTGTCGATCGCTTACTGGCAAGCGGTTTCTCTTTACTGTCGCGCTATGCTGTTGCCTTGGTGGCGTCACTGTTCCTTGTGGCCTGTGGTGGAGGTGGTGGCGGTAGCTCCTCGTCCGGTTCGAGTGCGGCCTGTAATGATCTGAGTCTGCTGACTAGCGGCGCGATACTGCCCGGCGACCCGATCGAATTTAAAACCCAGCAACCGCTTGGAAACGTCCTGCTCGTTGTCGACGATACCGAGCTGGTGCTCGACAGTATCACCAGTGATATGGGCTATGTTGTCAGCGCGCCGATTACGCTCGATTTGGCAGAAAATGGCGGCGACGTCGAGCTGATTGTCGAGCTGGATGGCGAGCGCTGTCCATTGCCGACCGTCGAGCTGGAACCCCTGCCAGCCCCCTCAAACACAGACAGCTATGCTGATGTGCTGGATACCTTTGAACAGGCCCTGCAGCGCTTTGAAGCGGCCTTTGGCTATGATCCCGATGCCGTGAGCGATGAGGACCTGCAGAGCGATCCGTTCTTACTGACGGCACACTACATCCATGAAATCTTTAACGACCCTTCCAGTGAAATCAGCTTTGCCTACCAGCGCGATGTGCTGGCATCGATGACCGAGCAGGATAAAGCCTTCCTCGCACAAATTATTGAGAAGATAGATTTCATTACGCTGTTGAATGCATTGGGCGATAAGTTCCAGTCTCCATTGCTGGAGCCTGTGTTACCAACGCCTAAACCTGTCGTTGCAGCAATGGTCGAGCCTCGAGTGGCGTATGCGCAGTGCTCGGGCACCTACGCGGATAACAGCAAGCATAAAGTCGATATTTATAATGGTGAAACCCTGTCTCGGGGAATGAAGCTGTCTTACGAGGCGCAAACCAAACAGAAAAATGCCCAAGTCTTTGCCGAGAGCGAGCAGGCAAAGAATACGATGAAAAATGCGGTGATCACGATTGCCGGGCAGGCTGTGAAAGGCGCGTCTGCCAGCGCCTATGCGGCGGTCACCACGCTGTGGGCGGTCAGCAATATCACCAAGAGTATGGAAGTCGATATGGTGGCGGCACTGCTGCCATCCGAGATTACCAAGGCCGAGTTGACGATTATTCCGAAAGCGCGGCTTGAGGAAGATTACACAGAGAAATTTGCCGACCCGAGCTGGTTGTTCCGGGTGAACGCACGCAGCAAGGAATACGATTTCTCAAAATTGGTGGCGGATACGGGATTTGCCGCGCTGGGTGCTCCCAACAGCCCCGTTGACCCGAATTCACTTTTCGGTGCGAGTGAAGTGGCCACCCGCGTGACGACCAAGGCCAAGGCCGGTGATTGTGAGCTGGTGGTGCCGCCGATCAGCTGGTTTAACGTGACGATTGGCGCTGATTACGCGGATGCGGAGTTTATTGAAGGCAATGCCTTTGAGCTTCTTGGTGGCAGCCAGCGCAAGGTAAAACCCTTGCGTATCGGTGCGGCCGAATTGGAAGCGCGCCTGAAGACCAATGAGTTTCCCTCTTACACCACGGTGGTCGAGAACGAGCGCGACACCATTGTGATGGAAAACCTGCAAAAGGCCTTTATTTTCTCCTCCAACCCGATTGTGGTGAAAACCGCGGGGGAGACGGCTGATGTCGATGTGCTTATTCGCAACTCGGTGTTTCCCGAGAAGCACGAAATGCAGACCTCGGCAGAGTTGGGTGTGTCGAAAACCCGCGCTGATAAAATGCTTTACCTCGAGGTGGCAACACCTTCGGATCCCGAGAAATATCCCCAATGGATTTCGCTCAAGTCCACGTCAAAAAGCCTGGAGCCAGCGGGCGACAGAGAAACGCGTGTTCAGGTGAAGTTGGAAGATCTGAAAATTCGCATTGAGGAAACCGTGGCGGGTAGCTGCGATGAGAAAACCTATACCGAAGAAAATCGCGCTGTGGTTACGGGCTTCAAAGATGATGACAGCGTGACCTGGAGTGTTGATGGCGGCAGCATTACCGAGCTGGCTGACAACGGTGTGCGCTTTACCAGCGACGAGGTGGGCACCTTTGTACTGACCGCAACAAGCAATGAGGACAGCAGCATTACCGAGAGCGTGACGATCAATACCCTGGATTGCGCCGGTAATGTCTTTATGAATGCGAAAATCATCAGCAACGCGCAAACGCCCGACGAGGAATGTACGTCGAGCAACCCTGAAGACACTGCGGTAGAAACGCACTTTGGTGTTATCGATCCGGATTACGAGGGGCTGTCGCCCAGCAATATCCGTCAGAAGATGGGCTCGTTGTCTGAAGGCTTCCCCTTCAACTTTAACCAATCTGACTCAGAGTTTCTGGTGTTTTCTGACCAGCAGGGCGAGCAGTGTGTGACCCAAACCTTAGATATGGTCGCAGACAGCGTCGGCTCGGTTGAAAATCAGGGCGACAATACGGTGGCCTTTGGCAGCCGACTCGATGCTCAAGGTCACTGCGTGAACGAGGATGATGATGGCGATCAGGTGACCGAGTGTGTTACCGCCAGTAATATCAACAACTACCTCATCGCCTGGGTGTTTGAGCATCAGGCGGAGACAAGTTACGAGGTAGCGCTTGATCTGCTTTGTTCTGCCGAGCCGGTAGCGGGGCTTCCGGCTGACAATAATCTGATCTTGTCGATACAGACTTTTGACCCTTCAGGGCAACAGGTGAATGTGTTGCCGCTCGGTGTGATTCCCACCAAACTGACTACCTGCCGGAATGGCGTTCAGCCCGATGGCGCGGTATGGGTCGTGCCGGAAATGACGCAAGGTTCGAAGGTGTTGATTCAGGCTAACTTCACTGATTCTGTACACGCGGCACCACCGGCTACCGGTGAGGAAGTGCAGGAGCAGGTGTTGACCGCGACCGGCGAGGTGACAGGGACTATTCAAGTGCTCGTTGACTGAGCGCAGCGATTGTTGAACCGCGAAAGGCACAGCCCAGGCTGTGCCTTTTTTGTTTATAGCGACCTTGTTTATCGATGACCTTGGTTGCTGGGTGACGTTGGCCAAGGGTGACAATACCGCGTTACAGCGCGTTCAGACCTCGGTTCAGTGCTTCGGGAAGATAATCCGATACAATTCGCGGCGGTGGGATGCGATAGCGGTTGAGTTCATCCCAGGTCAGCAGTGAATAGTAGCTGCGAATGTTCTCAACGTAGCGAACCGGCTCATCGCCTCGGGCATAGCCGTAGCGCGTTTGTTTGTACCATTTGCGTTGTCGCAACAGCGGCAGAGACTCTTTCACGTCTTTCCACAAATTGGGGTTTCCGCCTCGCTTCTCGGTAATAACCCGGGCATCTTCGAGGTGTCCCAGACCGATGTTATAGGCGGCGAGGGCAAACCAGGCGCGATCCGGTGCTTCGATGCCGCCGGGCAGTCTGGCGTAGAGCTTTTTGTAGTAGCGGGCACCACCGCGCAGGCTTTGCAGTGGATCGAGCCGGTTGGCAACGCCCAGCTCCTTGGCCGTGGGTAAGGTGAGCATCATCATGCCGCGCACCCCGGTGGGAGATTTGGCCTTGGGATTCCAGTAGGACTCCTGGTAGCTGATGGCGGCCAGGAAGCGCCAGTCCATATCGTATTCGATGGCTACCTGCTCAATAAGGCCCTTGTAGTTGGGCAGGCGTTCATCTTTCATCTGCAGAAACGTCTGTGTGCGTAGGAAGGGCTGGCGCTCATTAAATGTGAAGAAGCGATCGACAAGTCGCCCCAGCTCGCCGTTTTCCTCGATCTTTTTGTAGAACAGGCTCATCTCTTCGAGCAGGCGGGCATGTTGCCGACGGTTACTCACTGCCCAGGCCAGCTTGCCGGGGGTGCCGGCACTCATGGCGATACGAAACTCAGGATAGAACGCGCGGTTGGCGTGAAACTCGTTTGAATCGACCATGGTAATGTCGATTTCACCATCATTAAGCATTTGCAGCAGGTCGATCGTTTCCTGGTCCCGGCTCTCGCTCCAGCGCAGGTCCGGATACTCCTCGCGGAGTTGTTGCAGAATTTCGGCGTGGTAGCTGTTGCTGAGTACGCGGATACGAAGGTCTTGCAGCGCCGTTTCGTCCTCGGGCTTATCCAGTTTCTCCCGGTTGTAGATAAACAGCTGTTTGACCGTCATGTAGCTGGGGCCAAAACTGAAGGTTTGCTGCCGTTCAGGGGTGATGGTCAGGCCTGCTGCGGCAATATCGGCCTGACCCTTTTCCAGACGCTCGAACAGCTCTTCAAGGCCGACGACGGGTTCTATTTCCAGATCAACGCCAAGATAGTCGGCAAATTCTCTGGCCAGATAGTATTCAAACCCGGTTGGACTGCCCTGACTTTCGTAGAACGTAGTAGGACCATTGCGGGTGACGACGCGGAGTACGCCGTCTTTACGGATCTCATCAAGGCTGTCGGGTGGCTCGGTACAGGCGCTGAGAAGCCATAGCAAAGCTACCATCAGGAGACGGCCGGGGAGGCGATGTCGGGCGTGCTGGCTGATGCGCAATCCTTACTTTCAGGGTTTCTAGGCTTTATTGTATCGGGCTTGCCCGACGGCGACCATAAGTCTGAATTTTCGCGGGGGATTGCTGTACAATGCCGGTTTTTCTTCCCGTCGACCGAGGTTGTAAACCTGCATGCTGATCATCCCCGGCGCTGCGGCGCTTTCCGAATTCCGTATTGAAAAACTGCTGGCGACGCTGCAAGCCCGTGTGCCGGGCGTTCAAGCGCTGAGCGCGCAGTTTGTTCATCTGGCTGATACTGCAGCGCCACTGAGCGGTGAACAGCAGGCTGTGCTGGAAAAACTCTTGGAGTATGGCCCCAGCTCGGCGCTGGCGGCGGTTGAGGGGCAACATTTTTTTGTCGTGCCGCGTCCCGGAACGATTTCCCCGTGGTCGAGCAAGGCCAGTGATATCGCGCATATCAGTGGCCTGACGCAGATTCGTCGCCTGGAGCGTGGCGTGTTGTATCGGGTGGCGAGTGCCGCTCCTCTGTCCGGTGAAGAGCTGAACGCGGTGCGGGCGGCCATTCACGACCGGATGGTCGAGGCGGTTCTGGACAGCGTAGACGCTGCAGAATGTCTGTTCGAGCAACACGAACCGCGACCGATGAGCCGGGTTGACGTGCTGAACGGCGGTCGAGAGGCTCTGGTGGCGGCGAACACCGAGCTGGGTCTGGCTCTGGCGGAAGACGAAATCGACTACCTGGTTGCCAGCTTTCAGGAGCTGCAGCGTAACCCCAGTGATGTTGAATTGATGATGTTTGCCCAGGCGAACTCGGAGCACTGCCGCCACAAAATCTTCAACGCAAGCTGGACCCTGGACGGGGAAGATCAGGATAAATCGCTGTTTGCGATGATCAAGAATACCAATGAGCTGGGTGGCGAGAACGTGCTCAGCGCCTATTCCGACAACGCCGCTGTGGTGGCGGGGCACCGCGCCGGGCGTTTTTACCCCGATCCTGAATCGTCGGAATACGGCTATACAGAAGAAGATATTCATCTGCTGATGAAGGTGGAAACCCACAATCATCCCACGGCCATAGCGCCGTTTTCCGGTGCGGGGACTGGCGCGGGTGGCGAGATTCGCGACGAGGGTGCAGTGGGGCGCGGCTCCAAGCCCAAAGTGGGGCTGACCGGCTTTACCGTCTCTAACCTGCAGGTGCCGGGCTTTGTTCAGCCCTGGGAGCAGGATTACGGCAAACCCGAGCGGATTGTCTCGGCCTTGGACATTATGTTGGAAGGCCCGATTGGCGGCGCGGCGTTCAACAATGAGTTCGGTCGACCCAATCTCTGCGGTTATTTCCGCAGCTATGAAGAAACCATCGATGGTGAGCGCCGCGGTTACCACAAGCCCATTATGCTGGCGGGCGGCTACGGCAACATCAAAGCTGAGCATATTGATAAGGGGGAGTTTCCTGCCGGATATAAGCTGATCGCCCTGGGTGGCCCGGCGATGTTGATTGGTCTGGGCGGCGGCGCGGCCTCATCGATGAGCAGCGGCGCTTCCAGCGCCGATCTCGACTTTGCCTCGGTACAACGTCAGAACCCGGAAATTGAACGCCGTTGTCAGGAGGTCATTGACCGCTGCTGGGCGCTGGGCGAGGCCAACCCCATTGCCTTTATTCACGATGTGGGGGCAGGCGGCCTGTCCAATGCCTTCCCCGAGCTGGTGAAAGACGGCGGTTGTGGCGGTGACTTTGAACTGCGCGAAGTGCCCAATGACGAGCCCGGTATGTCGCCGCTGGAAATCTGGTGCAACGAGTCTCAGGAGCGCTATGTTATCGCCATTGCGCCAGAGAACCTGCCGCGCTTTGAGGCTATCTGCGAACGTGAGCGTGCGCCATACGCGGTGGTCGGGGAGTCCACAGAAGAGAAAACCCTGCGCGTTGGTGACCGTCATTTCGACAACAATCCGGTCGATCTGCCCATGTCGGTATTGTTCGGTAAGCCGCCGAAGATGCACCGCGAGGCACAGCGTCAGCCGCGTCAGGGCGATGCCTTTAATGGTGAAACCGTCTCTGTAGAAGAAGCGCTGGATCGCCTGCTGTGTTTACCCGCTATCGCGTCCAAGAACTTCCTGATTACCATCGGCGACCGCTCGGTAACGGGCATGGTGCACCGCGACCAGTTTGTCGGCCCCTGGCAGGTGCCGGTAGCCGACTGCGCCGTGACCACCGTGAGCTACGACAGCACGGCCGGTGAAGCGATGTCGATGGGCGAGCGCACACCACTGGCGCTGCTGGATGCACCCGCTTCCGGCCGCATGGCGGTCGCCGAAGCCATTACGAATATTGCCGCAGCACGTATTGAAAATCTTTCAGATATCAAACTGTCAGCCAACTGGATGTGTGCGGCCGGATACGGCGACGAAGATGCCCGCCTGTACGACACGGTAAAAGCGGTGGGCATGGAATTCTGTCCGGCGCTGGGAATTACCATTCCGGTGGGCAAAGACAGCATGTCGATGCGCACCGCCTGGCAGCAAGACGGTGATAACAAGGCAGTAACAGCGCCGATGTCGTTGGTGATCTCCGCCTTTGCGCCGGTCAGTGATGTACGTAAAACCCTGACGCCGCAATTGCAGGCCAGTGAAGATGCCGTATTGCTGTGGGTCGACCTGGGCCTGGGTAAGCGTCGTCTGGGTGGGTCCTGTTTGGCGCAGGTGTGTAATCAACTGGCCGACAGTGCGCCGGATATTGACGACCCCGCGCTGCTGAAAGGTTTCTTTAACGCGGTGCAGCAGCTTTCTGCGCAGGGTAGCTTGCTCGCCTATCACGACTGTGCCGACGGCGGTGTGCTGGTGGCCCTGTTGGAAATGGCTTTTGCCGGCCACTGTGGTCTGGACGTTTCCCTGAGCGGCGACGCCTCGGCGCTGGCCGCGCTGTTTGCCGAGGAAGCCGGTGCGGTGGTGCAGTTGCCGCGCAGTGAACTGGCCGCCGCTAAAGCCGTATTTGCCGAGCAGGGTTTGAGCGATGCGCTTGTGGAGCTGGGGCAGGCTGTGCCGGGCAGTGACGTTCGCGTCAGCTACAACGGCGAGCCGGTGTTGGCCGCCGACCGTCTCAGCCTGCAACGTCGCTGGACCGAGCTGAGCTATCGTATGCAGGCCCTGCGTGACAACCCCGAGTGTGCCGAGCAGGAATTCGCCTCGTTGCGTGAGGAGGACCCCGGTTTGACGGTGGCCCTGAGCTTTGATGCCCAGCAGGATGTGGCCGCGCCGTTCATCAATAGCGGCGTGCGTCCGAAACTGGCGGTACTGCGAGAGCAGGGCGTCAACGGTCAAATGGAAATGGCGGCCGCGTTCCATCGCGCCGGTTTCAATACCGTCGATGTCCACATGAGCGACATTCTGAGCGGCCGTATCGATCTGGCCGACTTCAAGGGCCTGGCTGCCTGCGGGGGCTTTTCCTACGGGGACGTGTTGGGCGCCGGTGAGGGCTGGGCGAAGAGCATTCTCTTCAATCCTCGCGCTCGGGAAGCGTTTGAGGCCTTCTTCCATCGCGAAGACAGCTTTGCACTGGGGGTCTGTAATGGCTGTCAGATGATGTCCAATCTGCACAGTCTGGTTCCCGGGGCCGAACACTGGCCGCGATTTGTACGAAATCGCTCGGAACAGTTCGAAGCGCGCTTCTCAATGGTTGAAATCCCCGAATCGCCCTCCATATTGTTGTCTGGCATGGCGGGTTCTCGCTTGCCGGTAGCGGTTGCCCACGGTGAAGGGCGGGCGGAGTTCCGCGATGCTGCGCAGCTTCAGGCGCTGGCGTCATCCGGCAATGTGGCGCTGCGCTACGTGGATAATGGCGGTGCACCAACCGAGCATTATCCGGCGAATCCCAACGGTTCACCTCAGGGGATTACCGGCCTCAGCAGTGCCGATGGGCGTGTGACCATTATGATGCCGCACCCCGAGCGCGTGTTCCGCAGTGTGACCAATAGCTGGTCACCGGCAGAGCAGGGCGAGGACAGCGGTTGGATGCGAATTTTCAGAAATGCCCGGGTGTGGGTTGGCTAAGGCCGACGGCGCGAAATTTATAAAAACAGACACCGCGCGTAAGCGCGGTTTTGGTGGTTACTGATGCTCAACAAATACCCCCTATGGAAGAACCTGCTGATTCTGGCCGTACTGGGGATAGGCCTGCTGTATGCAGCGCCCAATCTGTATCGCCCTGATCCGGCTGTACAGATTTCCGGTGCCAGCAGCGGTACGGAAATCAGCAGTCGGCAAGTCGAGACGATTTCCGAGGCACTATCAGCGGCCAATATTGATTACTTCGGTGCCGAGGCCAGCAGTGATGGCAAGAACGGCCTCGTCCGGCTGGCTCACAGCGACGATCAGTTGCGCGCACAGAAAGTGATTCAGCGGGCGCTGGGCGATGGCTATGTCGTAGCCCTGAATATGGCCTCAAACACCCCCGACTGGCTCAGCTCGCTGGGTGCCGATGCGATGAAGCTCGGCCTTGACCTCAGTGGCGGCGTGCACTTCCTGCTGGAGGTGGATACCGATTCGGCGATCCAGACCCGTCTTGAGCACTACACGACCGGCATTAAAAAAGCGCTGCGGGAAGAGCGTATACGAGGCTTTGTCAATCTGAACAGTGACGGTGTGATCAGTGGCAAGTTCGGCAGTGAAGAGGCGCGCGATGAGGCGCTTTCAGTGATTCGCAGCAATTACACCGAGCTTACTGCTCAGCGCAGTGAGAGCAGCGACGATGAAACCTTTTATTTGCAGGCGATTCTGTCGGAAACCAAACGCAAGGAAATTGAAGACTATGCGGTAGGTCAGAACCTGACGACACTGCGCAACCGGGTCAACGAGCTGGGGGTTTCTGAGCCGCTGGTTCAGCGTCAGGGGCGCAACCGTATTGTGGTGGAATTGCCGGGTATTCAGGACACCGCAGAAGCCAAGCGGATTCTGGGTAAAACCGCTAACCTGGAATTTCGTCTTGAAGCCCGCTACGACGCTGATGCGGGAGATCGTGAACAGTTTTCCTTCCGTAACCCTCAGCGCGGTGAGCCCACGGCCTGGTTGGAGCGGGAAGTGGTGATTACCGGTGAGCGGGTTGCCAATGCCCAGGCCAGTTTTGACGAGAACGGTCGTCCGCAGGTGAATATCACCCTCGACAGCGAGGGCGGCACCATGATGCACCGGGTGACGCGTCACAATATCAATCGTCGTCTGGGTGTTTTGTTTATCGAGCGTAAGAGCCGCACTCGCTATGAAATGGACGAGAATGGCCAGGAGCAGGTGATTCGCGTTCCCTACGACGAGAAGAAGATTATCAGCCTGGCCACTATTCGTGACGCGCTGGGCGTGCAGTTCCGTATTACCGGGCTCGATGCGCCGGGCGAGTCCAACGAGCTGGCGCTGCTGCTGCGTGCCGGTGCTCTGGCAGCGCCCATCGACTTTGTCGAGGAGCGCACCGTCGGGCCTTCGTTGGGGGCGGAAAACATTGCCAAAGGCTTGCTCTCGGTGCAGATCGGTTTGGCGGCGGTGGCCTTGTTCATGCTCGTTTACTACCGCGTATTCGGTGTGATTGCGGTCATGGCGCTAGGCTTCAATATTGTCTTGCTGGTCGGCGCCATGTCGCTGTTGGGTGCCACGCTGACCTTGCCGGGTATCGCCGGTATCGTATTGACAGTGGGGATGGCGGTTGATGCCAATGTGCTGATTTTCTCGCGAATACGAGAGGAAATCGCCGAGGGGGCCTCGCCTCAGCACGCTATCAACTCCGGTTATGGCCGAGCCTTTGTCACGATCATGGATGCGAATATCACCACCTTGCTGGTGGCGGTGATTCTCTATGCAGTGGGCACCGGCCCGGTGCGCGGCTTCGCAGTTACCCTGTCGCTGGGGATTATCACCTCAATGTTCACGGCCATTATGGGCACGCGGGCATTGGTTAATCTGATTTACGGTCGCCGCCGTGTCAGCAAATTGTCGATATAAGGAGGGCGCGCCAATGTCAGAGGAAAAGAAATTTATTCGCTTTATGAGCGTGCGCAAGCTGGCGGCTGTTGTGTCAGCCCTTGCAGTGGTCGCATCCATTCTGATTCTGTCGGTCAAGGGGCTTAACTTCGGTCTGGATTTTACCGGTGGCACCCTGATTGAAGTGATTTACGAAGAGTCGCCGGTGCTTCAGGAGGTGCGCGATTCGCTGGCCGATGAAGGTTTCGAAAATGCCATTGTCGTTAACTTTGGTGCCGATACCGATGTGCTGGTCCGCCTGCCCCAAGGCCTGAGCCCGGAACTGGGTGACAAGGTGCTGTCGGTGCTGCGCGCGGGCAGTGCCGGTGATGTCGAATTGCGCCGCATTGAATTTGTGGGGCCGCAGGTCGGCGAAGAACTTCGCGAGCAGGGCGGTCTGGCTGTATTGATGGCGTTGGTGGTGGTGCTGATTTACGTCGCCATGCGCTTTCAGGTGAAGTTTGCGTTTGGGTCGGTTTTGGCGCTGGCCCACGATGTCATCATTACGCTCGGCGCGTTTGCCCTGGTGGGCTGGGATTTTGATCTGACGGTGCTGGCTGCCATTCTGGCGGTAATCGGTTACTCGTTGAACGACTCCATTGTGGTTGCAGACCGTATTCGTGAGAATCTGCGGGGAATGCGTGGTTACAGTCCTGAAGACATCATTAATATCTCGCTGACGGACACCTTGAGCCGAACCTTGATTACCTCAGGCACGACATTGATGGTGCTGGTGGCGCTGGCGCTGGTTGGCGGTGAGATGATCCACAGTTTTGCACTCGCGCTATTGGTCGGTATCGGTGTGGGCACCTACTCGTCCATCTTTGTGGTGGCAAGTCTGCTGGTTGCGATGAAGATTTCTGCGGAAGATTTGATTGTGCCAGAGAAAGAAGCGGCAGAAATGGACGATCTGCCCTGATTGTTTCTCTTTCTTCCCGGCATAAAAAAGGCGTCCGAACTGGACGCCTTTTTTTATTTCAGTTCGAGCGCCAATGTCAGCGGATATGATCCAGCTGAGGTTTTACGGCTTGCAGCAGGCTCTTCAGGCATTTGGGATTGGCCGCCACAATATTGCCGCTTTCAAGGTAGCTGCCGCCACCCTGGAAGTCGCTGATCAGGCCACCCGCTTCGCGAACCAGCAGCACGCCCGCCGCGATATCCCATTTGCTCAGACCGATTTCCCAGAAGCCGTCCAGGCGACCGGCGGCAACATAAGCCAGATCCAGCGCGGCAGAGCCCGCGCGACGAATCCCCGCGGTCTCGCGCGCAACGGCTTCAAGGCTCTTCATATAAGCGGAAATGTGCTGTTCGCTGCGGGATTTAAAGGGGATGCCCGTGCCAATTAGCGTGCCTTCTAGGCTGCTTGCCATGGTAACGCGTACCCGGCGGCCATTAAGTTGGGCACCCCGGCCGCGACTGGCGGTGAATTCTTCTCGACGGATAGGGTCCAGCACGACCGCATGCTCGATTTGGCCCTGGTGAAGGCAGGCGATGGAAATGCAGAAGTGAGGGATGCCGCGAACAAAGTTAGTGGTGCCGTCGATCGGGTCGATTACCCATTGGTATTCGCTGTCGGCATTGCCACTTTGGCCGGTTTCCTCGCCGAGAAAGCCGTGGTCAGGGTAGGCCTTTTGCAGGTGGTAGATGATTTCCTGCTCGGATTTGCGGTCGATTTCCGTGACGAAATCGTTTTCGCCCTTGGACTCGATTTTAACGCGATCCAGTTGCTCCGAGGCGCGGGCGACCAGATCACCGGCCTTGCGCGCGGCGCGCAGGGCGATATTCAGCATGGGTTGCATAGAACTAAGACCTTGAATGTGCAAGCAATTAGGCGCGCAGTATAACAGAGCTGCCGCGTGGCTCAGAGGGCTAATTTCATTGTCTCGCTCCGGTCATGCTGGTAAACTGAGCCCCCATCTTACAGGGGCCGTGAAACTCGACGTTTTGCCGCCCTGCACCCTCATCAGCTCGATATATAGGCATTACATGGCGCGTTTTATATTCGTCACTGGCGGCGTTGTTTCTTCTCTTGGCAAGGGCATCGCCTCGGCCTCCCTGGGGGCCATCCTCGAAGCGCGTGGCCTGAAGGTGACCCTGCTCAAGCTCGACCCCTATATCAACGTCGACCCAGGCACCATGAGCCCCTTCCAGCACGGTGAGGTGTTTGTGACCGAGGACGGCGCTGAGACAGACCTGGATCTGGGGCACTACGAGCGTTTTGTGCGTGCCAAAATGAATAAGCGCAACAACTTCACCACCGGTCGTGTATACGAGACTGTGCTGCGCAAGGAACGTCGCGGTGATTATCTGGGGGGCACCGTACAGGTTATTCCCCACGTTACTGATGAAATCAAGCGCCGGGTGATTGCTGGCGCGGGTGATGCCGATGTCGCGATTGTCGAAATTGGCGGTACTGTGGGCGACATCGAAGGGCTGCCGTTCTTCGAAGCCGCTCGCCAACTGAAGGTGGAGCTGGGTGCCAAGCGCGCCATGCTTATGCATCTGACCTTAGTGCCCTATATTGCCACCGCAGGCGAAACCAAAACCAAACCGACTCAGCACTCGGTAAAAGAGCTGCGCTCTATCGGCCTGCAACCCGATGTACTGTTGTGCCGCTCTGATCATGAAATTGATATGAGCAGCCGCCAGAAAATTGCGCTGTTCACCAATGTGGAATCCCGCGCAGTTATTCCCCTGCGCGATGTGGATTCCATCTATCGCATTCCTTCGCTGCTGGCGGGAGAGGGGCTGGACGAGTTGATTGTCGAGCGCTTTGGATTGGATTGTCCGCCCGCTGACCTGTCTGAGTGGGATCCGGTTATCGACGGCGATCTGAATCAGGATCGCGAGTTGACCATCGCCATGGTCGGCAAGTACATGGAGCTGCTGGACGCCTATAAGTCGCTGAATGAAGCGCTTAAACACGCGGGTATTCATACTCACACTAAAGTTCACGTGCGCTATATCGACTCGGAAACTATCGAGACTGATGGTGTTGGCGTTTTGGATGGTGTCGACGGCATTCTGGTGCCCGGTGGTTTTGGCAACCGCGGGGTGGAAGGCAAGATTCGGACGGTTCAACATGCCCGAGAAAATAACATTCCCTATTTGGGGATTTGCCTGGGGATGCAGGTAGCGGTTATCGAATTTGCCCGTAATGTATTGGGTCTCAGCGATGCTAATAGCAGCGAGTTCACCGAGAGCAGCGAGCACCCGGTGGTCGGCTTGATTACTGAATGGGTGACCGCTGAGGGAGCCACTGAGCAGCGTGATGCCGCATCAGATCTCGGCGGCACGATGCGTCTGGGTGCTCAGCTCTGCCATTTGAGTGAAGGTTCGCTGGCTCGTGATATTTATGGTGCTGACCAGATTACCGAGCGTCACCGTCACCGTTACGAGGTGAATAATCGCTACGTAGCCGAACTACAAGAGAAAGGCCTGCGCATTGGCGGCTGGTCGGCAGACAAAAGCTTGGTTGAGGTGGTCGAGGTGGAAAACCACCCCTGGTTTGTCGCCTGTCAGTTCCACCCGGAGTTCACGTCAACGCCGCGCGATGGCCACCCGCTGTTTACCGGATTCATTAAGGCCGCATTGCAATACCAGCAGGCCTGATCGTCTGGCAGCGCCGACACAATAACAATCAGGCGCTGCTGTGCAGTGTCTGTGGAGGAAAACATGCAGAATAAACATCTCGACGTGGCGGGCCTGAAAGTAGGCAACGATCTGCCCTTTGTCCTCTTTGGTGGCATGAATGTACTGGAATCGCGTGATCTGGCGATGCAGGTTGCGGAAAGCTATGTCGAGGTGTGTGCCGAGCTGGGTATTCCCTACGTGTTCAAGGCGTCTTTTGATAAGGCCAATCGTTCATCAATCCATTCTTACCGCGGCCCGGGCATGGAAGAAGGGCTGAAGATTTTTCAGGAAATCAAACAGACCTTTAATGTTCCGGTGATTACCGACGTTCACGAAGTTCACCAGGCAGGCCCCGTAGCGGAAGTCTGCGATGTGATCCAGCTTCCCGCCTTTCTGGCACGCCAGACTGACCTGGTGGCGGCGATGGCGGCCACCGGCGCTGTGATCAACGTCAAGAAACCCCAGTTTCTCAGTCCGGCGCAAATGAAAAATATTGTCGAGAAATTTGCTGAGTGCGGTAATGAGCAGGTGATGCTTTGCGAACGCGGCAGCAATTTCGGCTACGACAATCTGGTTGTCGATATGCTGGGCTTTCGCACCATGCGTGAAGTCAGCGGCGGGGCGCCTCTGATTTTCGACGTGACCCACGCCCTGCAATGCCGCGATCCCATGGGGGCGGCTTCAGGCGGCCGGCGTCATCAGGTTGCCGAGCTTGGTCGCGCGGGAATGACACAGGGATTGGCGGGCTTGTTCCTCGAGGCGCATCCCGATCCGGATAAAGCACTTTGCGACGGACCCAGCGCATTGCCGCTGTCAGCCTTGAAGCCGTTCCTCGCGCAGATGAAGGCCGTAGACGATCTGATTAAATCGCTGCCGCCCTTGGATATTCGTTAACACTATAAACAGACATGCCGCCCCGGCGCCGCAGGCTGCGGGGAACTGACTTAGGAGATGAGACATGGCAGAAATCGTCGATATTAAAGCCTTTGAGGTGCTGGATTCACGCGGCAACCCAACCGTAGAGGCCGATGTGGTACTGGCTTCCGGCGCTGTGGGCACCGCCTGTGCACCCTCGGGCGCATCGACAGGTTCACGCGAAGCACTGGAGCTGCGCGATGGCGATAAATCCCGCTACTTGGGCAAGGGCGTCACTCAGGCGGTTGCCAACGTCAACACATCTATCCGCGATCTGTTGATCGGCATGGATGCGGAAGACCAGCGTGCCCTCGATCAGGCCATGATCGACGCCGACGGCACCGAGAACAAGGCCAAGTTCGGCGCCAATGCCATTCTGGCGGTTTCTCTGGCAGCGGCGAAAGCTGTCGCCAATGAGAAGGGTATTCCCCTGTATCAGCGCATTGCACAAATCAACGGCACTGAAGGGCAGTACACCATGCCCGTGCCAATGATGAATATTCTCAACGGTGGTGAGCACGCCGACAATAACGTGGACATCCAAGAGTTCATGATTCAGCCGGTTGCTGCAGAAACCTTTGCAGAAGCGCTGCGAGTCGGTGCGGAGATTTTCCACTCGCTGAAAAAGGTTTTGGTAGGTCGCGGCCTGAACACGGCGGTCGGGGATGAGGGCGGTTTTGCGCCCAATCTGCCTTCCAATGAAGCGGCACTGGAAGTGATTGCTGAAGCGGTTGCCAATGCGGGTTACAAGCTGGGTGAAGACGTGACGCTGGCGCTGGACTGCGCGTCGTCAGAGTTTTACAAAGACGGCAAATACAAGCTCAGCGGTGAAGGCAAAGAATTTGATGCGGCGGGCTTTGCCGCCTATCTGGATGGCCTGGCTCAGCGCTACCCGATCATCTCGATTGAAGATGGTATGGACGAGAGCGACTGGGACGGCTGGGCGGCCCTGACCGAACTGGTTGGTGACCGTGTACAGTTGGTGGGCGACGACCTGTTCGTGACCAATACTGCAATCCTGAAGCGCGGTATCGACAACAATATCGCCAATTCGATTCTGATCAAGTTCAATCAGATCGGCTCGTTGAGCGAGACGCTGGACGCGATCAAAATGGCCAAAGATGCTGGCTACACGGCGGTGATTTCTCACCGTAGCGGTGAGACCGAAGACACCACCATCGCCGACCTGGCCGTGGCAACATCTGCCGGTCAGATTAAAACCGGTTCGCTGTGTCGTTCAGACCGCGTTGCCAAATACAACCGCCTGCTGCGTATTGAGGCCGAGCTGGGCGCCGCTTACCGCGGTCGCGACGAGTTCCGTGCCTGAACAGCAAGGTGATAAAGGGGCAGCATCGTCTGCCCCTTGTTAATTCAGGACGCACAATGACCCGTCGCCGCCTGTTGATTTTGCTCCTTGTCATGCTGGTTGCTCTGCAGTTCCGGCTGTGGGTGGGTAGTGGCAGTTGGGAACAGATCGTCAGTCTGCGCCGGGACATCGCGACACAGACTTCCCTCAACGCCGAGCTGCGCAATCGTAATGAGCGCTTGCTGGGAGAGGTCTACAGTTTGAAGCACGATCTCGACAGTATTGAGGAACGTGCGCGTAATGACATGGGCATGATCAAGGAAGGCGAAAGCTTCTACCTGATCATTGAAGAGTAAGGCCGTGAGCTGTTCTCCCGCCATCTGGGCCATTATCCCCGCCGCAGGCCTCGGCAGCCGGTTTGGCGCGTCGCGCCCCAAGCAATATCTCCCCCTCAATGATCGCACGGTGCTGGAGCACAGTATTGATCGTGTACTCAGCGACGACCGTGTTCGTCAGGTACTGGTTGCACTGCACCCAGAAGACAGTGAGTTTGCTGCGTTATCGTGCAGCAGGCTCCCCAGGGTGAGGACGGTTGAAGGTGGCAGCAGCCGTGCGGATTCCGTCGAACAGGCGCTGTTGGCATTAGCTGGTCAGGCGGGCGACGACGACTGGGTACTGGTACACGATGCGGCGCGCCCCTGCCTGAGTGAAGAGGATTTGCTGCGCCTGTTGGATGCCACCTTGAATACCGGGTGCGGCGGGCTGTTGGCGACGCCAGTGGTGGATACGCTAAAGCATCGAGCAGAAAACGCCATTACCACCGTAGATCGGCGAGACCTTTGGCGGGCTCTGACGCCCCAGATCTTTCGCTATCGGCAATTGCTTGATGCTTTGCAGCATTGCCGTCAACAGGGCTTGCTGGTCACGGACGAGGCGTCGGCCATCGAACACTGCGGTGGCGAAGTGTCGTTGGTGAATGGCAGTGCCCGCAATATCAAAATTACCTACCCGGAAGACCTGCCGCTGGCGGCGTTTTTTCTGCAGCAGCGCGACGGGGCATCGGACAATGAGGACAGGTCATGAGCAATATGCGTATCGGCCACGGCTATGATGTCCACCGTTTTGGTGAGGGCGACAGCATCGTGCTCTGTGGTGTCCGCATTCCCCATAGCCATGCGTTGCTGGCCCATTCTGATGGCGATGTGGCGATTCACGCCCTGTGTGACGCCCTGCTCGGTGCCTTGGCGCTGGGGGACATCGGCAAGCACTTTCCCGATACTGATTCGGCCTACAAAGGGGCAGATAGCGCAGTATTATTGGCGCGATGTTATGACTTGCTGCGCGAAGCGGGTTATCAGTTAGCGAATGCGGACCTCACCATCGCCGCGCAGGCGCCAAAACTCTCTCCCTATATTGTTGCGATGCGTGAACGGCTGGCGGGAATATTGCAGGTCGACCTGACACAGGTCAGCGTGAAGGCGACAACAACCGAAAAATTGGGTTTTGTCGGTCGCCAGGAAGGGATCGCCGTCGATGCCGTTGTTCTGCTGGAGCGTATCGACCATGCTGCCTGACTGGCCTCGCGCACTGGGTGGCGTTGACGCCGATGGCATACTGAAGCAGAGTCCCGAGGACTTCAGCGTTGAAGAGTGCTTTGAGGTCGACTTCAGTCACGATGGTGAGTTTGATTGGCTGTGGGTACAAAAGCGTGGTGACAGCACTGAATATGTAGCCAAACGCTTGGCGACCATCGCCGGCGTGCCAGCGAAAGCGGTCACCTATTCGGGTTTAAAGGACCGTCAGGCGGTAACGCAGCAGTGGTTCTGTATTCATTTGCCGGGCAAGCAGGGGCGCGATTGGTCGGGAGTGGCCGAACAGGGAGACGAAGGCGGCTGGCAGGTTTTGCGATTCGGACGGCATCGCCAGAAATTACGTATTGGCAGCCACCGGGCTAACCGCTTTGAATTACGTCTGCGGGATATTCGTGGTGATACGGCCGACATAGAAAAGCGTCTTGAACAGTTGCGCGGTGGCTTCCCTAATTACTTCGGTGAGCAGCGCTTTGGCCGAGCAGGTGACAACGTGGACGCCTGTCGCCGCTGGCTGGCAGGAGAGCTCAGGCCGGGCCGTTTTCAACGGGGTATTTATCTGTCGTCGGCGAGGGCCTATCTGTTCAATACGGTCCTGGCTCGGCGAATTGCGCAGGGGAATTGGCAGCAGCCATTGGATGGCGAACTGTTCAGCTTGCGTGACAGCGGCAGCGTTTTTGCCGCTGAAGTGGACGACGAGATTCGTCGGCGTATGCAGGCGGGGGATATTCATCCAAGCGGACCGTTGTACGGAAGCGAGGGGCGCCACCGGGTTGACGCTGACGTGGCTGAATTGGAATCACAGGTATTTGCGGCAGAGCCTGAACTTTGCGATGGCTTGCGCAGACACGGAATGAAAATGGAGCGCCGCAGTTTGCGAGTGGTGCCCGGCGACCTTATTTGGGAGTGGGAAGAGCCGCAGATGCTAAGGCTGTTATTCACACTTCCGAGGGGCTGTTTCGCCACGGCGCTTGTGCGAGAATTGATTAACGCCTGAAGGCCATAACGTAGAGAAGAGCATAGGTGAGTAGCATTAATCTTCAGGGCATTGGGATGACCTCCCAGCGCACCCGGGACCGCCTGATTGAGCGGCTGCGCTCGCAGGGTATTAGCGATAGCAAGGTGCTTGACATCATTCGCGCGACGCCCCGACATATCTTCCTCGACGAAGCTCTTTCTCACCGCGCCTACGAAGACAGCGCGCTGCCCATCGGCTTTCAGCAAACCCTCTCCCAACCTTATATTGTCGCTCGCATGACGGAGTTGTTGCTTGCGCTTGGGCCGCGTGAACGCGTGTTGGAGGTGGGCACTGGGTCGGGCTACCAAACGGCCATACTTGCGCAGCTGGTGGACCGGGTGTTCAGTGTTGAGCGTATCCGGCCACTTCAGGAGAAAGCCCGACAGCGTCTGCGTCATCTTAAATTGCACAATGTACATCTGCGTCACGCTGATGGCGGCATGGGCTGGCCTCAACGTGGACCGTTCGATGCGATCCTGTCAGCGGCGGCGCCGGAAGTGGTGCCTCAGGAGTTGCTGGACCAGTTGGCCGTGGGAGGCCGCCTGGTGATCCCCGTCGGCAAACAGGGACAGCAGCAGAGTCTGTATGTTTACGACCGGCACGAAGACGGTTTTGACGAACAGTGTATTGAGCCGGTTATGTTTGTGCCGATGGTAGGTGGTGTCGTTGCCTGATTCGCAGAACAAGAGTTCAGGTGGTTTGCGCGGCGGTATTTTCCTGCGGGGCGTGGCAATGGGGGCGGCAGATATTGTCCCCGGCGTGTCTGGCGGCACCATCGCATTCATCACCGGCATCTATGATCAGCTGATCGATAGCCTGAAGGCCTGCAACCTCGCAGCGCTGAAATTGCTGTTCAGCAACGGCCCAGCGGCCGCTTGGCAATACGTGAACGGTGGTTTCCTGCTCAGCCTCTTGTTGGGGATTGGTTTGAGCGTATTGTCTCTGGCGCGTGGGATTTCCTGGGCGCTGCACCACCATCCGCTGCTGATGGCATCCTTTTTCTTTGGTTTGATTCTGGCGTCGGCGCTGCTGGTTTACCGGCAGATTCCTCATGCGCGAGGGGCCTGGCTGTATTTGCTCGCAGGAGTGGGCTTTGCCTTGCTGATTTCCGTCGTCAGACCGGGTGAAATGCCCGTCAATGCGTTGACCGTTTTTGGCGCGGGTGCGCTGGCAATTTGCGCGATGATTTTACCGGGTATTTCAGGCAGTTTTATTCTGCTGCTGCTCGGCATGTACGAGCCGGTCATTCAGGCGATTAAATCACTGGATATGGGGATGATTGCGCTGTTCATGCTGGGTTGTGCGACAGGGCTGATGGCCTTTGTTCGGTTACTCAGCTACCTGATGCATCAACATCGCGGCCCCTTGTTGGCGGTGTTGACCGGGGTGCTGCTCGGGTCGTTGTCCATTATCTGGCCTTGGAAGCTGACCGGAAGCGGGCAGTTGCTCGGCGATGAGCACAGCCTTGATTGGCATAATGTACTGCCGGGAGACTACGCTGCTCAGGCTGACCCACAGTGGCTGTTTTGTCTGGGCTTGATGGTCGTTGGCTTTGTGCTGGTACTGTTCATTGAGACGGTAGCCCGTCGTGATTAGTCGATATTTGCTGATTTTTTAAGATTATTTTTATCTAAACGGTTAGTCTGTAAAGTACATAAAGTAATCAATAAGCGGTGACAGTTCGGCCTACGTCGTGATGCAAGGAGTCTCCGCGACGTCCATTCATCCAGAAAGGGAGTTTTAACGCGTGCAGGTGCGCACCACGTGAAGCCGTTCGGACACAGAGCCTGGCTCCTCGTGCTCCTGGCTGCCTTGGTTGGCTGTGCCGGGCCTCATCGTCCTGCGCCTGTCTATGACCGTTATAACCCTGCCGAGAAGGCGCCTCCATACTACGTTGTCAGCCGCGGCGATACGCTGTTTTCTATAGCTTGGCGCTACGGTTTCGACGTTAAGCGGTTAGCGAACGCTAACAATATCGCACCGCCCTATACCATTTTTCCGGGTCAGGTCATTGAGCTGAAAGAGAGCTCGGCATCGGTGGCTGCGAAGCCGAAACCGGCGTCGCTCGCAAAGGCTGTGACGACTCCGTCAGCAAAACCTTCTGCCAATGTTGCCAAGGCACCCGTTCCGACTGTGCCCAAACCCAAGCCTAAGCCGACCACTCCCGCCTTCAGTAGCGAATCCTGGCGCTGGCCAGTACACGGTCCGCTGGTTAGGCGTTTCGTTGCCTCTGGTCAGGCCCACAAGGGTATTGATATCAAAGGCAAAATGGGTGAGCCTGTAAAAGCATCGCGCAGTGGAGTGGTGGTGTATGCAGGCAGTGGGCTGGTGGGCTACGGCAATCTGCTGATACTGAAACACTCCGAGCGTTACTTGAGTGCCTACGGGCATAATCGACGTTTATTGGTCAAAGAGGGAGAGCAAGTCAAAGCGGGTCAGACGATCGCCGAATTGGGCGACAGCGGCACTGACTCGGCGAAATTACATTTTGAAGTTCGAGTAAACGGAAAACCGGTGGACCCGCTTAAATTATTGCCTCGGCGTTGATTGCCGGAGCGCAAGCAGGGCAGGCCCGCCAAAGTCGAAAAAAATAACAAACCTAGTGATAAGGATTCGACGATGCGGTTAGATCAATCGAACAAGCAGAAACAGCGTTCCGTAAAACCTCTCGCGGGCACAGATATCGACGCAAAGGACGGCGTGGAACCCGGAATCAGTCGACTGAAGCGCAGTCGGCATCAAACTGAGCTGGATGTAACCCAGCTGTACCTAAATGAAATTGGCTACTCTCCGCTACTAACTGCTGAAGAAGAGGTCCACTTTGCCCGTCTGGCGCGCAAGGGTGACGAGGCGGGACGCAAGCGTATGATTGAGAGCAACTTGCGCTTGGTGGTGAAAATCGCCCGACGCTATCTCAATCGCGGGCTGACTCTGTTGGATCTGGTGGAAGAGGGGAACCTCGGCCTGATTCGAGCGGTTGAAAAATTTGATCCAGAGCGAGGCTTTCGTTTTTCTACCTATGCGACGTGGTGGATTCGCCAGACCATTGAGCGGGCAATTATGAATCAGACCCGCACCATTCGTTTGCCGATACATGTGGTCAAAGAGCTGAACAGTTATTTGCGCGCCGAGCGCGAGCTGAGTCAGAAACTCGACCACATGCCTTCTCCTGAGGAAATGGCTCGAGAGCTAGACCGGCCTGTAGCCGAGGCCAAGCGTCTGTGCAGCCTGAAAGAGCGGGTAGGGTCCGTCGATGTGCCCCTTGCTCAGGATTCTGATCAAGTTTTGCTTGATACCATTGCCGATAATCAGGCGCTGAATCCCAGCGAGATTCTTCAAAACGAAGATATCTCTGACTGTATTGACCATTGGCTGGATGAGCTGACAGAGAAGCAGTGCGAGGTGGTATTGCGGCGCTTTGGTCTGCGCGGGCACGAACCCTCGACGCTGGAAGAGGTCGGGCGCGAGATCGGTCTTACCCGTGAGCGCGTGAGGCAAATTCAGGTCGAGGCACTGAAAAGTCTGCGTGGCATGTTTGAAAGCATCGGCTTGAGTGCGCAGGCCTTGTTTGCAGAGGAAAACAACTGACGGTTTGCTGTCACGCGCAACAGACGGGCAATAAAAAAGGCGACCCTGGGGTCGCCTTTTTGCTATAGCAAGATAGTACTTACGGCAGCAGGTGCTTAACGCCGTCGCGCTCTTCCGCCAGTTCTTGCTCAGTGGCTTCCATTTTGGAGCGGCTGAAGTCGTTAACGTCAACGCCTTGCACAATTTCCCACTCGCCATCTTTGCAGCGGCAGGGGAAGGAGTAGATCAGGCCTTCCTGAATGCCGTAGCTGCCATCGCTGTATACGCCCATAGATACCCAGTCGTCGCCGTCAGTGCCCAGCGCCCAGCTGCGTACATGGTCGATCGCCGCGTTGGCTGCAGAGGCGGCAGAAGACGCGCCGCGGGCTTTAATGATGGCGGCGCCGCGCTGTTGCACGGTCGGGATAAAGTCATTTTCCAGCCAGTCCTGGTCAACCAGGTCTGACGCTGTTTTGCCGTCGACTTTGGCATTGAACAGGTCCGGGTACTGGGTCGCTGAGTGGTTACCCCAGATAGTCATGTTGGTCACGTCGTTAACCGTCTTGCCGGTCTTCTGCGCGATTTGTGTCATGGCACGGTTGTGGTCCAGACGAGTCATCGCAGTGAAGTTGCGGGGGCTGATTGACGGCGCGTTGCGCTGAGTGATCAGAGCGTTAGTGTTAGCGGGGTTGCCGACGACCAGGACTTTGATGTTTTTGCTGGCGTTCTCGTCAATGGCTTTACCTTGAACGGAGAAGATTGCCGCATTGGCTTCCAGCAAGTCTTTACGCTCCATGCCGGGACCGCGGGGGCGCGCGCCAACCAGCAGGGCGTAATCGGCGTCTTTGAAGCCGACGTTCGGGTCGTCAGTGCACACCACGCCGCTCAGCAGCGGGAAGGCACAGTCTTCAAGTTCCATCTTGACGCCTTCAAGCGCGTCCAGAGCAGGAGTAATGTCCAGCAGTTGCAGAATGACGGGCTGGTCGTCGCCCAGCATGGCGCCTGAGGCGATGCGGAAAAGCAGTGCGTAGCCGATCTGGCCTGCTGCACCGGTAACGGTGACACGAACGGGTTGTTTCATGGAGCGTTCCCTTTCTGGTGATTGTTTGGTGTAAGCCTTTGTGAGCGGGTGCGACCGGATGTGGATTACACAATCCGGCATGCACCCGTGCCGGGGTCTGGCCGTGTAGATAACACCTCATGCCAGCAGATTTTGGCGCGCTAATGATAGACAGCTGGGCGCCGGATTACCAGTCAGGGCGTCGCTTTCAGCAGGATTTGCCGGATTTTTTACCGTCGCTGGCTGAGATTTGGTCAACTCTATATAATGCGGCGCTTCCGTAATCCCGACGATAGGCAGTTAGGCGATATGTTTCCCGCTTCCGACAATCAGGCAATGCCCAAGCTTGAATTCAACAAGCTGCAAAAGCGTCTGCGGCGTCATACCGGTCAGGCGATTGAAGACTATCGCATGATTGAAGACGGCGATCGCGTCATGGTCTGTCTGTCAGGTGGGAAATTATGTCCGGTAAATATCTTGTAAACATTGGCTGAGAGCTGCCAACTGTGCTGCTAGGGTTATTGCATCTGTCACGACATGCTAATCTTGTTGGTATTACCTAGTTTTTCTCTTTTCTCTTTTCTCCGTTTGTAGTTGACCCTCACTGTTGATTGATTATTTTTGACAAAATGTAAGCTTCAGCATACAGTCGTATAAAAATTATTGCCCGGTGCGATTTGTCAAGAATGCTTGATGCGACCTTGAAGCGTTACAAATGGAATAAGAAGACCTTCTTCGCCATCGTTAATGGACATTCATGCCCGTTCGAGCCGTACGTTTCGGCATATCTCAATACGCTCAGTTCATACGCAAATAGCACACAGCACCGTTACGGCAGAGATCTGCTATTCATCCTCAAGTACTTTGATCGAAAGGGCATTGATCTGACTGGCCGAATAGCCTCCGGCGACCTGATTAGCATGGCTGAGTATTCGGATTTTCATACGCAGTGTGCCTTGAGCTCTGATATCGACCTTGACTCAAAGGTGGTTCCGCTCTTGTCCCACGCTGAGAGCAAAACGTTCAGGAATATCATGGCGTCAAACAACTTTGTCGCCAGCAAGGTCTCCAGCGAGACTCAGCGTGGACGACTGAACCGGCTTCGAAGCTATATAACGTGGTTGTTTGAGCAATTCCATGATCCACTTTCCGTCGGTGAGAAGCTCGAACGCAATTTCGAGAAATTAACAATGAAGATGCTCCAAGATGAGCGTTCATTGAATGTCGTTGAGGCGCATGTGAATCGACACCCAACTAAAGATGCGATTCCGCCAGACGTCTTTTGCAAGTTAATTGAGATCATTCGACCATCGTCCCCTAACAACCCATTCACCCAACGTAACCGATTGCGGAACTACCTGGTCGTCACATTACTTCTCGACACGGGTATTCGGCGAGGCGCACTGGCAAAGTTAAAGATATCGGATCTACGCTCTGACAGCTCCGGTGCGGCGCTTTGGATTTATCCAGAGCGCGATGACGTATCGGACCCACGGTTGGAAAGACCGAACCAAAAAACCAAAGCTCACCTCGCGGCGCTGAACCCCACGGTCATGGATGCCCTTTTGTTCTACATAGAAAGTGACCGGAAACTGATATGCGGATCAGCCGAGAACGACTTTGTCTTTGTAAGTAACAGCAATGCGAAGGGCACAAAAGGACAGCCTCTTGCTGCGAAATCAATCAATGAAGTGTTCTTCACGCTTTCAAAGGTGCTTGGTTACCGCGTACACCCACATTTGATGCGGCACATGTGGAACGACCTTTTTGATGACAATAGCGATCATCAGAACTTCACATCACAACAGGTTGAAGATGCCAGAAAGTACGCAATGGGGTGGTCCGCTAACTCGGCAATGTCGGACATATACAACGATCGAAGAACCTATCAGAAAGTTCGGAAAATCATGCAGTCCCACCAAGATCGTGTGGATGGTGCGAAATGAATGCCCTGTTGCAACAGGCAATGCGGTCGCATGAGCCAAACACAATTACCGCTCAAAGCGGCCTTAAAGTTGACGTAACCGCCGATTCTTGGCAGCTGCTCGCGACGACCAGTAAAGGTTGGAAGTTTGATATGAGCTGGGTCTGGAATACGGCTATTTCGGATGAAGACAGAAGCGACATGCTAACGGTCTATTCGCACTACGCGACGTCGAAGGCTGCCGGTACGACCTCAACAATTGTATCTAATACCAAACTATACCTATCATCAGGAATCCCACCGTTGATTAAGTTGAGGTCGCTGTGGAGCGGCCTTCCGGTGTCTCATAAGAAGGGGCTTAACCAATTCTTTGGCACGCTTTGCAAACTTGGATACAAGCAATACAACGATTACCACGGATTCACGAAAGCCAACTTGGACAAGGAAAAAACACTCACATTTGATTCGAAAAGAGGTGCGCTAAGTCACCAAGAGTTTGATAGCTTTTGCGCCGCTTTGAACCTGCGCCTCCAGTCGATTGACTGGAATGCAGACCGCTCGCTCGAATTTTTCCAATCACAATCCTTCAGCCAAATTTGCCGTTCCATTAGTAATAAACTAGCGGCAATCACTGTTCGTCGCCCCATACAATTGTCGATGCTCAAATGGATAGATGTGATTCCAGTAGGCAGTGGGTTTGAAGACCAACGAATCGACCCATCCCAGGAAGTTGGAAATATTGGCATCGACCAACTCCAGATAAGGTTTTTTCATGCAAAGGCTAGCGGCAGATCGTGGAGGACGGCACCAGAGAGGTTCCCGGTTGCTCTCAACGCGCAAAGCTCAGAGCTAATCGCCAGTTACAAACGGCTCTATATGCATGGTGTCCAGCTCTGGCTGAAAAATAGCGGTTGTCCGGTCACCCATGAAGAGACGCGTGATTTTTTGCCTCATATGCCGATGTTCCCGTTAACTGGCTTGTTCAATGAAAATATTGGCTCGATTGAGAGCTTGAGGTCGCTGTTTACTCAAGAGTCTCGTGGATTTCATGTCAACGAATCTGCAATAGCGATGAGCATGAGATACGTTGCAGCTGAATCCAGCCGGACGAAGGATTGCACAGTGACGTCGAACAGAATTCGGCATACAGTGCTGACTCGGGGCGCACAGGCGGGCTACACCGCAGCGACGTTAGCAAAGATCACAGGAGTTACTGAGCCCGCGGCTCGGCATTACATTGACCTTGACTACCGATCGCGTCGGATGATCGACGAACTCTATGATGGATCGGAGTTTTTAGCTGCTGTATTCAGCGATCCACTGGAGAGAGTCTCAGGCAAAGATGCGGAGGTCCTCGATCATCAGTTCAACAGCGTCGGCGGCATAAGAGATAAGCAAAGTTGCAACTCTTGCTCGGCTGTTACCGGGCGACCGATTGGCTGCTACGGGTGCAACAACTTTCGACCAATTCTGGAAGCTGATCACGCCGGAGTGCTTGAGCTGGCTGAACAGAAGCTGGCAGCCAATAGCAAAAAGCTACTTTCGCCCGTCGAAAAGCTCAGTGTGGAGAAGCTTACAAAACAGGTCGCGTGGATCAAGCGAACGATAGACGTGTGTAATCAAGTGCTGGAGGTACGACGTGGCGTTGAATAAGTACCTTGTCCGTACTCATGCACTAATTCAAAAGTACAAGGATGAAGCGCCCTTCAAGCAGTTCCAAAACCTAGATGGCCAATTGGCAACTTTCGATAATCTTGTCTGGTTTTACATTGATCCAAACAATGGCAAGAGAACTCGGATTTTAACCGGAAGGCACGGCACAAGAGGATCTGGATCGGCAGGTTCAGCCCCTAAATACGCATTGCCAGAGCCATACGGAGACTTGTTGAAGGTTTTCGTGATTGAGGCGTTTAATGCCTCTGTTTTCGCCTCGGAGATACAGGCACGTATCGGAGCGGCGCGATACTTACTCACAAACATGCAGGGTAACCTCCATACACAAACAGGATCAACGATCATCGAATGTTTCGGGGAGACTAGGCTTGATCGGATGGTGGTATTCCTTGAGTTCTGTGAGCGACAAGGGCTGATGCCTCGTGCATCCGATCAGGTTCGTCGTAATATCAGGGATAAACGTGATCGGACGGGTCACAGTGTCGAAGCCACCCGCAGAGAGAAAATGGCCAATGAGGAGGTCATAAGAGCTGCTGGGAACATATATGCAAAAACAATCACCAGTCTCAAACAAGGAAATGCCGGACAAGGCTGTTTTCGAGATGCATTGACTACATTTATTGTTTTGCTTTGCTGCGCATCACCGAATCGAGCCGGTGAATCGCCCCCAGTTTGCTAGACACCTTTTAGCCATAGAAAATGG
>CEWF01026110.1_pt1 | contig 33251 bp, 29 predicted proteins | sample 531331 | NCBI WGS metagenome assembly CEWF01 (sample SAMEA2622676, study PRJEB7988) | marine metagenome | biome: marine biome (ENVO:00000447); feature: mesopelagic zone (ENVO:00000213); material: "saline water (ENVO:00002010), including plankton (ENVO:xxxxxxxx)" | depth 600 m | reverse complement strand
GAGGATTATGTCTTTTTAGAGGGGAAAATCCCTAGAACCCCTTTAACAACCAATAATATTTTGTGATATCCAGATTTAGATATAGGCCGCCCAACAGTGGGACCTGATTTATGCGTCACAAAGAGAAAACGATTCCTTCTTGCGTTTTGAACCTTTCTACGATCTTTTGTAATGTAATCATGCAACTCTTTACTGAGAGATTCAGCCACAGGAATAGTTCTCTCAAGAGTTTTTACATTTGGTTCCTTTATGCGCGGATCATCTGGTTCATCTGCTCGCCTAACTACTCTAACTTGATGCTTTGAAAAATCGATATCTTCGATTTTAATATTGAGTAACTCGCCACCCCTAAGACCCAAATGATAAAGCAGGCGGCAGGATGGGAATCAGTCGCGGCAGCGTGTATTACCTGCCCCGGCAAGTCAGCGAAGCGGATCTGCGTTTGATGCGCCGAATCGATGAGTTGCACCTTGAGTATCCCTTCGCCGGCAGTCGTATGCTCCGCGACATGCTCAACCGAGAAGGATACTGGGTTGGTCGTAAGCATGTTGCAACGTTGATGAGGCGTATGGGCATCGAGGCGCTGTACCGGCGCCCCAACACCAGCAAGCGGCATCGGAAACACCCCGTGTATCCGTACTTGCTGCGTGGCCTGACGGTTAATCAAGCCAATCAGAGGCGTGGGCGATGGATATCACGTACATTCCGATGGCCAAGGGATTCGTATACCTGTGCGCTGTAGTCGACTGGGCAAGCAGGAAAGCGCTGGCCCATCGCGTTTCAATCACCATGGATACGTCGTTCTGTGTCGATGCTCTGGAAGAAGCCTTATGCCGCTACGGCAAGCCGGCGATTTTCAACACGGATCAGGGTAGCCAGTTTACCAGTGCCACATTTACAGATGTACTGCGCGCTAACGAGATCCGCATCAGCATGGATGGCAAGGGCAGTTGGCGTGACAACGTATTCGTCGAGCGGCTCTGGCGCACAATCAAATACGAGGAGGTCTACCTGAAAGCCTACGACAGCGTGAGTGAGGCCAAAGCATCGTTGAAGACCCACATCGAGTTTTACAATGCGACCCGCCCTCACTCGAGGCTGGACAAGATGACGCCAGATGAATTTTACTACCAGACGCTGCCCGCCATTGGGCAGGCAGCTTAAACCCCAGCAGTGCATCCACTTATCTTTTGAGGATCACTGTTCAAACAACTGGAGCCACCTCTCAAGTTGCACAGAATTGTTGGTCATGACCACCAATGAACCATGATCGTCGGCTCACGCCCCCTTAGCTGACGTTTAGCCACTGCTAATACAACCTTAGCCTGTAACGCCCCCCATAGCAGCCGACGTGCCGAGAAAATCAGGTGACCGCATTTGGAACCATGGTCGACCATTAGAGAAATCTAGTTATTGCTTGAGAAAAACATAAGGGGCTGTTTAATATGGAGTATTCATGGCTATTTTATTGCCGTGACCAAGACAGCCTCCTGCTAGAGCACCCTCGGTCTTCTAATCTGTAAATGAAGCCCTTACTTGTCCTACACCATCAATTTTGACTGTGATGTGCTCTCCAGCGGCTACCTCTACTAGAGGCGTTGGAGAACCCGGAATAACGATGCTACCAGCTGGCAGCACCTTACCTTGTACATTTAAAAAATTAATCAGCCAGCGTAAGGATTTAAGCGGACCACCATCCATAATATCCCGAGCCTGTGCACCACAAACTAGTTGATCATTCCTATAGACCTGAAACAGCTCCCGATCAAACCTTAGCCCCTCAGGGCTAACTTTATCCTCACCGATTACCAAACCAGCCCAGATTCCTCCACTACAGATAAGCTCCTGCGAACTGGGAGGCATGTGCCAGAATTTAAAATTATGGATTTCGATACCGCAACTGACCCAGTCGATCGCATTGATGATCGTTTCATAATCAAGATCTTGACCGCTGATTTCGTGTTTAAATTTAATCACCAATTCAGGTTCTATAGCGCAGTTAACATATCGGCTATGAGAGAGTGTCGTTCCGCTGGGATAAATGTAAGGTGAGAACATTCTTCCGCTGATAGGCTCTGTCAGTCCAAATTGCTGCCGGATAGGGTCACTCGTGCAACCTACTTTATATCCAACTACTGATTCACTTTTCTTTTCATGTTGCGCAACAATCAGGTCCTGTACTTCATAAGCTTCTTGAATGCTTAGGCATTTCAACTCGCTGCATAGCTCGCCGGGCCATTTTTTCTCATAAAAAGCGAGAGTAAATTTTTCTGCAATTTGTGTTTTGGAAGCCATGTTGTCCCTTGTGTGATAGCTAATTATTGGAGGGATCATAAGCCCCGTGTTTTTAATAGTAACTAGTCATGAACGGTAGTTCAAGCTAAGATTGAACAATTGTTCAAGAGGATTATTCATGTCAACTGCAAAGCACGATCGCCAAGATGCAATTCAAAAGGCAACGGACCTGTTCTGGGAAAAGGGTTTTCATGCCACGTCTATGCGTAACATTCAGCAAGCCATGGATATGCGCCCGGGCAGCATCTACGCGAGCTTTGGGAGTAAAGAGGGGCTATTCCAAGAAAGCCTTCAGCATTACGCAGACTCTAGCAAGGCTCGGCTTAAGGCCTGTGTCCAAGAGGCTTCGTCACCTTTGGAGGGATTGAAGTTATTTATCCGAGATGCGGTGGTCGGCTGCCGAGATAAAGCCCCTAGCGGTATCTGTATGCTGGTAAAAACGATTTCGGAACTGACTGGTGAAAATGAAGATCTTCTAGAGCAGGCTAAAGGTCTTTTCAAAGAGATGGAGCAAGCTTTTATGGAAGTTTTGATCGAGGCTCAGGAACAGGGAGAAATTGATTCCAGCAAAGCCCCGTAGGGCAAGGCCTGCGCCTATAATCTGGCTGTTTCAGGCGCTTGCAGAAGCCGCAGAGACTTGTTCGCAGGTTCCCTAGTATTAGCCGTACCATTAGTTCCGGCTAATACTACATAAGAACATATTATTTGAAGAAAAGAAGTAATTCATCGATCAGGGCTGAAGGGGCTTCTTCAGGTAGGAAATGGCCGCAATCTAAAGCCTTTCCTTCCACATGTTTTGCTCGTTCTTGCCATGTTTGAAGAACATTGTAATTCCGGTTTACGAATCCCTTAGAACCCCACAACACTAATAAGGGACATTCTATTTTTTTATTCGAATCTTCTTCATCATGAGTTAAATCAATAGTCGCAGCGGCTCGATAGTCTTCACATGAAGCATGTATAGTTTGAGGCATACTAAAGCAACGGATATATTCAGCTACTGCCTCATCTGAGAACGTTGCATCTGGGGCACTCCAGCGTTTAAGTTTTTCAGTAAGATAATAAGCAGGGTCTGCATTTATCATTCGCTCCGGTAAACCGTCGGGTTGAATCAGAAAGAACCAATGATAATACCCTGTAGCAAAGCTTTGATCGGTTGTATTGAACATATGATGAGTGGGAGCAATATCCATAACACATGCTTTTTTTATCCTGTCTGGATAGTCCAGTGCCATTCGATGTGTCACTCTAGCCCCTCTATCATGGCCAGCTACAAAAAATTGGTCATATCCTAGGGCGTCCATAACTTCAATCATATCTTGCGCCATTACTCGCTTTGAATAAGGAGAGTGGTCAGAGGTACTTTCGGGTTTGGAGCTATCTCCATATCCTCTTAAATCGGGACAGATAACGTGGAAATTGTCGGTTAGGCTAGGGGCTACTTGATGCCAAATTGCATGTGTTTGTGGGTAACCGTGTAGTAATAATAATGGATAGCCTGAACCTCCATGAACTAAATTTATTTCTGCACCATTAGTTTTTATTTGTGTATTGTTAAAATTATTACCGAAATCCATTTGATAAACCTCTTTATGTCATTTATCGCAAGGCAGCCATTTTTAATGGTAGGCTGGGCAATGTTGGGATGTAAAGTTCAATATATCTGATTAGGGATTTTTCGTGTATTGAAGATATAGGCTAGTTAAAGCTATTCATACTCTAAATGATATGAAGTCGAAGAAGGCTCGGGGATTCTTGTATTTTAATGGTGCCGTTACTGAGTTTATTTAGGCGCTCAGATACTGTAACAATAGGCGAACCTAATACGGGTAGATTGGTTGAGAAAGCAATAGGTGTTTTAAGTAAAACCTTATCTTCAGCCATAGCTACATTAGCCACAGAAATAGACGCTGCTAACGAAGTTGTACCGATGATCGCACGGTGCATGATTTTCATAGTAAATCCCTCGTTTTTTATTTGTTTGAGGTGGAGTGAATTAGGTTTAAATAAACTGCTTACCTGGATAGGGGGCTTGTTTGCCCAGTTCAGCTTCTATTCGAAGTAACTGGTTGTATTTGGCAACCCTGTCAGAACGGCAAAGTGATCCCGTTTTGATTTGTCCTGCTGAGGTACCTACAGCTAAATCGGCAATAGTGGTGTCTTCTGTTTCACCTGAACGATGGGAAATAATCACACCATAGCCAGCAGATTTAGCGAGTTGGATCGCATCTAGTGTTTCGCTTAAAGTGCCGATTTGATTGAACTTGATGAGAATGGCGTTACCAACATTACAGCTAATGCCTTTCTGTAAAATTTGACTGTTAGTGACAAATAAATCGTCACCAACCAGCTGTTGATGATCACCAATTTGTTTCGTGAGATGAGACCAACCCTCCCAATCAGACTCGTCCATTCCATCTTCTATTGACCGAATGGGGTACTGTTGGCAGAGGTTGTCCAGATAATTTGCGAAGTGCTCTGAATCAAAGGATCTACCTTCGCCTTTGAGGTGATATTCACCCTCCGAGAATAACTCAGAAGCTGCACAATCTAACGCCAGAGTTACGTCCTCACCCAATTTGTAGCCTGCATTAGCGATGGCTACTGAGATGATGTCCAATGCCTGAGCGTTACTTTCTAGACTCGGTGCAAATCCTCCTTCATCTCCAACAGCAGTGTTTAAACCTTTCTCATGTAATACTTTTTTAAGATGGTGGAAAATTTCCACACCGCACCGGAGGGCTTCACTGAAACTGTCAAAGTTGAGCGGCTGAACCATAAATTCTTGAATATCAATATTGTTATCAGCATGTTCTCCACCATTGAGGATATTCATCATTGGAACGGGCATACTGTATTGTCCTGAAGTGCCGTTAAGTTTGGCGATGTATGCATATAGAGGGAGTTGCTTCTCTAATGCTGCCGCTTTAGCAACGGCCAATGAGCAAGCAAGAGTCGCGTTAGCGCCTAACAAAGCCTTATTTTCAGTGCCATCAAGAGCGATAAGTTTTTGATCAATGACTGCCTGATCAAAAGCATCCATGCCTATCAAAGCATGGTTAATGACATCGTTAATATTGCTAACCGCTTTTAAAACCCCTTTACCCAAATAGCGAGCTGGCTCCTTATCACGAAGTTCAAGCGCTTCACGAGAGCCTGTTGATGCTCCTGATGGAGCACATGCAATAGCTTTGATCCCAGAGGCTAGTTCAACTTCGGCTTCGACAGTAGGGTTACCACGAGAGTCTAAAATTTCTCGGCCTATAATTCGTTTAATCGTGCTCATGATCTTTTAGCTCGCTTGGTTTTGGTTGAGGTAATATCATTTCTTTTTGCTCGGCGACTTCTTCGCGAAAATCAAAGTCTCTTGGCCAATGCTCTTCTTTGGTGTGAACTGTTTTTTTCATTGTTTTGATACCTGAGAATCAGTGGATAGCTTGCCCAACGCGGATGATTTTTAATGTGTTTGTTCCGCCGTGAACGTTGATGTAATCACCTTTTGTGATCATTATGAGATCACCTTCTTGTACTGTTCCTGCTGCAAGTAGCTGTGCAACGGCATACTGATTTATTTCACTGTTTGGTATATCGGAAGCATCGAAGTAGAGTGGTGTAACGCCACGGAAAATGGCAGAACGATTGAGTGTCTGTGTATGTGGGCTAAGTGCAAAAATAGGCAGCCCTGAGCGGATACGAGACATTAATAAAGGAGTCGCGCCTGTTTCGGTCATGGAAATGATCGCTTTAACGCCGCCCAAGTGGTTAGCCGCGTACATAGCGGCGAGGCCAATAGTTTCATCAATTTGGCTAAAGCATTGGTGGATACGGTGGCCTGATTTACGTGTTTGCGGCTGGCTTTCTGCGCCTTTAATCACCCGAACCATAGCTTCAACCGTTTCAATTGGATAAGCACCGACAGCTGTTTCTGCTGATAACATGACGGCATCGGTCCCATCTAATACGGCATTGGCCACATCAAATACTTCTGCTCGTGTTGGCATCGGGCTTTGAATCATGGATTCCATCATCTGCGTTGCAGTAATCACGACGCGATTAAGTTGTCTAGCACGCTTGATGATGTGTTTTTGCACGCCAATTAGTTCGGCGTCTCCAATTTCGACGCCTAAGTCGCCACGCGCAACCATGACGCCATCAGAGGCTTTTATAATGCCGTCTAATATCTCAGGGTTACTAACCGTTTCTGCTCGTTCTATCTTTGCGATTAGGTGAGCTTTACTCTCAGTTTTGTTTAATAAAGAGCGTGCATATTCCATGTCTGCTGCGTCTCTTGGGAAAGATACTGCGAGGTAGTCGACCCCAATTTCCACGGCGGCTTTAAGATCTAATTTGTCTTTGGGTGTCAGTGCTTCAGCAGACAGGCCACCACCTTGACGATTAATGCCTTTATTGTTGGATAGCTTTCCGCCCTGTAAAACGGTGCAATGAATACGAGGGCCATCTACAACATCAATCTTCATGGTAAGGCGGCCATCGTCTAGCAATAGAACATCACCTGCGAAGCAGTCTTGACCAAGCGATTTGTAATCTAAACCTACAATTGTGTTATCGCCTGCGTATTCATCATGTTCGCTATCAAGCGTGAATTTTTGCCCTTCACGCAAGATAATTGATTCCTCTATAAAGCGAGCGATACGAATTTTGGGGCCTTGAAGATCTCCTAATATCGCAACATATTTATTGGCCTTTTGTGCGGCTGCTCTAACACGGTTAGCACGTGCTATATGATCACTTGTTGAACCATGAGAAAAGTTTAGACGGACAACGTCAACTCCTTTTCTAATCAGGCTATCTATGATTTCTTGAGAATCAGATGAGGGACCTAATGTGGCTACTATTTTGGTTCTTCTCATGGGTACTTTTACCTGAAGTGTTATGTAATGTTTGGATTATTATGTTGCTCATCCAGTGAAATATCTTCGGCATAAATACAAATATTAAGGCGGATTTTGCTTTAGTTTTGTGCATCGGCACAAAGCATAAAAGATGCAGAATAAAGCGAATAGGTATAAAAAAGCCGGCTTGGATAGATGAAATGTAGCGTAGGTGTTTAAAAGTTCTGAGGGTAATAATGTAGTGGTCAAGTAAAACTGACCACCACTTTGTAGTCATTCCAGTATCTTTCTTCTGCCAGATTAGGTAGCAACATTCCGTTATGCTGATGCGGCCTTTGCTGGCTGTAATACCCAACGATGTAATCAGTGATTGAGTTTCTGGCTTCAGTTATTGAACAGTAGCCTACCTCTGGAACCCATTCAGCCTTCAAGCTGCGAAAGAAACGCTCCATAGGAGCATTATCCCAACAATTGCCACGTCGGCTCATGCTCTGCTTTATCTTGTGTCGCCACAGAAGCCTACGGAACTTCACACTGGTGTACTGACAGCCCTGATCTGAATGGAACAGCAGTCCTTCTGGTCTACCTCTTAATTCAAAGGCCATCGTTAGTGCTTTGCCTGTCAGGTCGCTATCAGGGCTCAGAGAAAAAGCCCAACCAACAGGTTTACGAGCATATAAGTCCAGTACGACTGCCAGATAGGCCCAACGCCGCCCCGTCCAGATATAAGTAATATCGCCACACCATACCTGGTTCGGAGCCGTGGCCTTAAATTGCCTTGCCAACAGATTGGGTGCAACAGGATGCTCTTGTGTTGCTTTTCTGTAACGGTGCTTGGGTTGCTGGCAACTAAACAGTTGTAACTCTGACATCAGTTTGCCCGCAACATAACGACTGAGCGGTGTACCCGAGAGCGTTACCATAGCTACTACACTTCGTGCACCTGCTGAACCCTCGCTAATACTGAAGACCTCTCTGACTTTCTCTTTCAAAAGAATACGGGCAGGGTTTTCGCCTTTGGCATAATCCCGCCAATACTTATAACTGCTACGATGCACACCGAAGAGATGGCATAATCGTGTTGCTGAATAGCTCCCTTGAAGTCGGCGTATTACCGCAAACCTTTCAGCTCGTCGGACATCAAGAGAGCTGAAGCCTTTTTTAATATCTCTTTTTCCATCTCAAGCTGCTTCACCTGTTTTTCCAGCTCTCGAATACGACGCTGTTCTTCTGTAACGGTGTGGCTTTTGGTGTTTCACCTTTACGCTCCGCCCGAAGCTGTCGAACCCACTTGTCCATGGTTGATTTACCCACTCCCATAGCTTCAGCGGCTTCTCGTACTTTATAGCCCTGGTCCACGACAAGCTGAGCGGATTCAAGACGGAATTCAGGGCTGAAGTTAGGTCGTTTTGGTTTTGTCATAGTGTCACCTGTGTAGCCAGGAGGCGATCATATCACCTCTAATCAGGTGGCCAAATTCACTATGCCACTACATAACTCACTGGTTGATCTTGATTAAGGTAGCAATATTGCGTGCACAGTTTTGAATATTTACTTCAGCTTCTTTTAATGCTGCCTCTAATGAAGTAACACCAGATACAACGCTGAATACCGCATCAATCCCACTGTTTATAATGGCTTCCTGTTCTTGGCTTACGGAGCCAGCTAAAGCGATGACAGGGCAGCCAAAAGTTTTTGCGCGTTTAGCTACGCCGATAGGTGTTTTTCCACGTAGGCTTTGATCGTCAATTTTGCCTTCGCCAGTAATAACGAGTTGAGAGGTTGGCAGATGTTTATTAATTTCGACTGCATCAAGAACGATCTCAATACCGCTTTTTAATTCTGTTTTGAATAAGGCAGACAATGCCGCGCCAATACCGCCTGCTGCGCCAGACCCTGGTATTGACCTTATGTCTACACCACATACTCTAGACAGAATGTCGGAGTAATTTGTTAAGCATTGTTCGAGTTCAGCTACTTGTTGGGGGTTAGCACCTTTTTGTGGTCCAAATACTGCTGAAGCACCCTCGGGTCCTAATAAAGGGTTGTCCACATCGCAGGCAACCTCAAAAGTGACAGAATAAAGTCTAGGGTCGAGATTGCTAATATCTAAATCGGCCAGATTTGCGAGCGAGCCACCGCCCGGAGGAAGAGGTTGGCCGTGTTGATCTGTAAACACCGCCCCTAATGCTCTCAAAATGCCGCATCCACCATCATTAGTGGCGCTGCCACCGAGACCAATAATAATTTTTTCCACCCCTTCTTCTAATGCCGCCATAATAAGTTGGCCTGTACCATAGCTTGAAGTAAGTAAGGGGTTACGTAATTCATTAGGAACAAGGTCTAGCCCAGAAGCAGCCGCTGTTTCTATTACAGCTGTTTTTCCGTTACCTAAAATACCCCATTGTGCATTGATGGGGTTACCTAGTGGATCTTGTACTTGTGTGAATCGAGCTTTACCACCTGTAGAGTTGATAAGTGCATCAGTAGTGCCTTCACCGCCATCAGCAACGGGCAGTAAAATACAATTTACAGAAGGGAATATGTCTTTAAAGCCAGATGCTATAGCTTGGCTGACTTTAAGAGCTGATAGGCTTTCTTTAAATGAATCTGGGGCAATTAGAATGTTCATAATGATCCTCAAGCCTGCAAAAGAATCCTGTGTTAATACTTAAGCAACAGGTTGAAGCTCATTGTGATACTGATCGATTTAAAATGCTTTGTTACAAAGCACAAAATTTATGTGTAAAAAAGGTATTTATTTGTTTGTTTGCATATTTAATGGATTTGATCTTTGTCCCACTCGCTTAAACGTGTTGCCATGTAGAGCCTGAAAAGGTCTTGCAGATTTTTAAGGTCTATGCCCAATATCTCGTTTATGCGATCTAGACGGTATCGTAATGTGTTTCTGTGAATATGCAGTTTTTCAGCGGTTGCTGCGAAATCTGTATTTTCTGCAAAATAGGTTTGAAGTGTTTTTTGTAATGTCCCTTGGGTATCTTTGCTTTGCAGCTTTTTATAGTCATTCAGTAACTGACTGCCTCGCCAACTGTCCAGTGACTCTTTTAAGATGAGATCTAAGATTAACTCTCTTGCAGAAAAAAGAGTCTTATTGGGATGGCTAAGTTTCCCAACCTCTATTGCTCTTGATGCACTTTTGTAAGATTCAGCAATACCATCAATCCCGGGAAAATACTGGCCCATACTGATATTGAATTTGATGCTCGGCTCTTTAAGTAATTGCTTTTGATAAGCATTAAGCTGTTCTAAGCTACTTGTGTAATCCCAAACATCTGAATGTATAAAAATTCTCTGAAGAATAACTATTTGAGTTGGGCTTAAAATAGCAAGTAGGGATTCGCTTTCTCGTTTCTCTAATAATTTTAGAATATTTTGCATGCTAGTTAATGCAATATCTTGGTTATTGTGTATTGAGCGTAGATCGACAATTAAAACAACTCTAGGGACATTTAAGTCAATTTTCATACGTTCTACGCGATCATTGAAAAGTGAATCGTTACTCCATCCACCTTCAATTAGGCGAACAATAATGCTTTCTTGTAATCGGCGATCCCAGCGTATTTGAGCAGCTAGCATTGCTTGTTCGATGATTAATTCGGCTGTCATTACAACTAAGCTTGCATACTTTTTTATTTGCTCTGGTTCACCCGTTATGCCAACAACACCAATGAGTTTTCCTTCATTAGTGATAGGGATATTGATACCGCTTTGAACGCCTGACATTCCTTCCGCTTGGTATTTAGTGAAAGCAATTTCGGTCCCAGCTCTGATGACTTGAAGTGCGCCTTCATGGAGTTGATCAATCCGCTGCTGGTCCCCAGAACCAACAATTACTGCTTTATGATTCATGACATTGACATTGTGACCGATTATTTCCATAGCCCGGTCGACAATTTTTTGTGCTACATGGTGATCAATATACATATTGCTCATATCCAGATTATGTGTCTGTCTCAAAGACGGATGATCTTATACCTACGGTATCCGAAGCAAATAATATGTACAGAACGGGTTCTACCCTAATTTCACGGACACATCCAAAAAGAGGCATACTATGCCCATAAGGAGTGTTCATGACCAAACGTAGACAATACAGCCCTGAGTTCAAACGCGAAGCCATTGCTCTGACACAGCAGCCTGGTGTGAGTTGTCGTCAGATTGCTTTGGAGATCGGTATTAATCCCAATCTACTTAGCCGTTGGAAGCGAGAAGCTGAAGCCGCTACGGATAATGCTTTTCAAGGGAGCGGCAGCCCACGTGATGAAGAAGTGGCTCAGCTAAAACGCGAGCTTGCTCGCATCAAAAAGGAACGGGATTTTTTACGAGAAGCGACAACGTTCTTCGCCAGAGAGTTACCTTAAGGTATCAGGCGATCCAACGTTGCCGCAAAGACTATCCCATCCGCCTTATGTGTCGCTGCCTGCAAGTCTCACCGAGTGGTTATTACGCTTGGACCTCGCGTCAGCCATCACTTCGGCAGACTGATAATGCGCGACTGATTCAGCGTATCAAGTCGATTCATGCGGACAGTGGCGGCATCATTGGTGCTCCTCGTATGCATGAAGATCTTCTGGCTGAAGGTGAACAGCTCAGTTTGAATCGTGTTGCAAGGCTCATGGCAGCGCAAGGTTTACAGGCAGGTTGACGTCATTGGGGTCTATATCTAGTCAAAGTTGCACAAGCCTTTGTAAAATCGTGATTTAATCATCTACAAAATGACATTCATCACCCTAAATAACCAAAGAAAGTTTCAACGTAAACAATTTTATTTGAACATGCGCAACACTACGTTTAATGTGAATTATCTGAAGTAAGAAGCAATATTTGCTTATAGGATTGTGTTAAATGCCAAATTGGATGGCGGAATTTTTGTATGTTGTTCTGATGTCTAAGCGATGCATTTTTGCTTTCTCATCAGGGATTATCCTGTTCTTCTTGATAAGCGCTTATGGTCACCATGCTATGGAGAATTTTCAACTACAAGGAGTTTTTAAAGGAATTGAAGATGTTATCAGAGATAAATTTCTTAGACGTTACGATAAACTTGCTCTCGGCACTCTGATTGCCTGCTGGATTCTGGCAATAAAGTTTTATATCAAAGATAGAAAGCGTTTCTTATAACCCGGAAAACCATGACATCTCAACTTGCCAGTCACTGAAATCGTAATAATAACTGTTATTACGATTTGGAAATGTCAGAATGTAGTGTTATGCTGATCAAATGAAATATCATCCCATTACTGACACCATCGAGCTTCAAGCGTTACAGCGAGATATTCTTGACTCTCAAGAATTTAAATCGGTGTACCCTACTTTGTCTGAGTATATTGATTCATTTGAGCAACAAGGCATTCCTGCAAAAAACGATTTGAAGCAATTGCTCAATTTCTTGGTAACAGGCCTTAGCAATGCAAAAGGCACTCAATCACGGTTCAGAAACGAAGCAGAGAGGTTTACCTTGTTTTGCTGGCACGAACGCGGAAAGTCTGTGTTAGATATTAAACTTGAAGACATAAAGTTGTATATCGATTGGATTTGGTCACCACCAAAAAATCTAATTGCTGATACAACAATATCGAGCCGCTTTAAATACAGATCTAATTCAGATATTCGTGTTGTCAATCCAGAATGGCGCCCTTTCGTGCATCGCACGCCTAAGGCAAATCGGAAAATCGAGTCATTGATAGCACCTGGAAAGGCTTCCAGTATCAAACATGCCTATAAACTCAGCCAAACGTCACTACGAAATTCATATGCATCATTAAATATTTTTTTTAAATGGTTAATCGATGCCGAACTGGTTATGCGTAACTATCTGGCTGACGCTAAGAAAAACTGTAAATATCTGATTAAAGGAAAAATATATCAGCCACCACATACGTTTGATGATGAGGTCTGGGATATATTTATACAATGCCTTACAGACGCAGCTGACGAAAACCCAAAGTTTGAAATTCACAGGTTTGTAGTGTTATCCCTAAAAGTATTATTCTTAAGAATTTCGGAATTATCCTCTCGTGACTATTACACCCCTTTGTTCAATCATTTTCGACCGGATCCTAGTAATGAAGGCTGGGTATTGCATGTCGTAGGCAAGGGAAAAAAAGAACGTGTAGTAACGGTGCCTGATTCGTATATTGAAAATGTGCTGGGTAGATACCGTGAATCGATGGACTTAGCCCCCCTACCCAGAATCGATGAGGATACTCCTATTCTCCCATCTACGAAAACTGGTAAACCGCTTAAGCAAGACAGTGTCAATAATATTGTTGAAGAAGCGTTCGATTTGGTTATTTCTACTCTTATGAAGAGTGGAAAGAAACAACAGGCGCTTGATATAGCCGGCGCATCATCGCATTGGTTGAGGCATACCGGAGCTACTCAAGCATTAGATGAATTGAACGAAACTATGTTAGCCGAAGAACTTGGCCATGCCAGTGTAAAAACTACAGTTGAAATTTATGTAGCTCCTGCACACAGAGATAGAATACGCAAAGGTTCTCAACGAAAGCTCTGAGCACAAAACCCATTATTCTTAACTTATCCTATGAAAACACAGAACGTGGTTATTCAGTGGAAGTGGGCAGCTTACTGCGACTTCAAGCAGTATCGGTTAGCTACCGGATCGCGCCAGGAAAAGACGCAGGAAAAGAGTATTTACCTTGCAAACCTTGCCCGAAAAAACGAAGGTAACTATAGTCATTTAGCACTAATAGACGGCTTTGGTTTGCATCCTGTCGTTTTCGCCGACACTCATCAAACAGAAAAGTTGGAGCACTGGTGTCGATATATAGAAAGGCCTTCCACATACCTCATACCGAAATTCAGTACCAAAGACCAGTTCACTTACTTATGTTAACGACAACTCATGTCATGTTATCTTCACAATACCTATTGTGTATACGAGTAACCAGATTTGAATGCAGCTGTCATTATGTCTAGGCTATAGTGTCGATAGTTCTTTATACTCCGAACACGCCGGATACCGTCGAATTGTTTACACTGATGTTGTCGACCCTGCAGCGACATCAACACTAATCCAATCAGATCGCACCTGTTGCTGCACTTTGCCCCCCGGCAACAATTTCCATTTTGCGCCTGACATTTCGTTAAGATTTCCCGTGTCCAAACGAAAGGCCGCCATTTCAGCAAGTGTTGGGTAACGTCCATTTTGAATTGGATAACCCGCCCGAATAAAACGCTTCTTGAAGTTAACCCGCAATTCGCCAACAATTAGCTGCAACGCGCCATTGGCATAAAACAGCGTTCCAGAAGTCGTTACGGGTTTACCTCCCAGTCCTAATATTTGGGGGGCGATTTCGCTGACAGAAAACGTCACGACTTCGCCTGCCGACAACTGAACTAATTGAGCATACACTTTTTGTCCTAAACGCTCGGCCAGTGAGGCAGAAAATACACTGGCGGACTCATGATCATAGCCAAGTAAGTCGGGTACGTTCGCCTCTTCCTCATATTTCAACCCTGCCAACATCTGTTTAACGGTTACTTCAGGAATGGTCGGCGATAGCTTGTCACTCCTTGCCCCTGGTAGTTCTTTGACTGCTATGTAATCTACCCCCTGCTGCCAGACAATGCGTTCCTCAGCACTCGCTGCAATTGATGAGAACATCACTACAACGACCATGATCCAACGGATTGATTTTGTATTTATCATGTTTAGCCTTCTCAATTCACATTAAAGTAACAATAATCAGCAATTCACATACCAGTCTGACGTTACAGTTATTAGCAGCCCGAGCACACCGCCAACGACACTGATAATTTAATAAAAATCATAATATTAAAGACAAATATATAGCAGCCTATGCATGCTTAACGGCAGGCCACATTGGCGTAAGGCGACTTCATTTGTAAAAGAAATGCGACAATTGCGATGCTACAGCTGATGCAAATCAGCTCGATTTCGCTGCGCCCTGAATATGCTCCACATTCAGAAAATATGAAAAAAATACATTTATTCAAACACATAAAGACAATCAGCGATATCTCTAAAAAATGGTGCGCCGATTGCTCAGGTAACCATGAAGCGACACCACTGCGCAGTTTGATCCGCAGTGCGTGTCACACGATATTTTCATGATTAAATTAAGAGAATCGCGTATGTCTGAGATACCTGTATATCAAAATTATATTAATGGTGAGTTTCAACCTCATTCAGCATCTTATATCGAGGTCACTAATCCCGCGAACGGTGAGCTACTCTCCCGGGTACCCAATGCGGATACGTCGGAGGTAGAAGCGGCCATAACAGCAGCGAAGAAAGCACAAAAAGCCTGGGCAGCGAAACCCGCGATTGAACGAGCACAATATCTGCACAAAATCGCCGATAAGTTGCGACAAAACGCGGAACACCTGGCAGCAGTAATTACCAAAGAACAAGGTAAGGTCCTCAGTCTGGCAACCGTTGAAGTAAATTTCACCGCCGATTACTTAGATTATATGGCTGGCTGGGCACGTCGAATTGAGGGTGAAATCATCACCAGCGACAGGCCCGGTGAAAACATTTTTATGTTCAGAAAACCATTGGGTGTAGTCGCCGGGATCCTGCCCTGGAACTTTCCGTTTTTTCTGATTGCACGAAAAATGGCGCCAGCACTGATCACCGGCAACACCATCGTCATAAAGCCTAGTGAAGAAACGCCAAACAATTGCTTTGAATTTACCCGACTGCTCGACGAAGTTGATTTACCCGCGGGTGTTTTTAACGTGGTTTGTGGCACTGGATATGGAGTAGGCCAAGCACTAACGTCAAACAGCCAAATCGATATGATCAGCTTTACCGGCAGCGTAGCTACTGGCTCAGCGATTATGGCAGCCGCCGCGCCAAATGTTACCAAGCTCAACCTTGAACTTGGAGGAAAGGCGCCGGCAATAGTGCTTGAAGATGCCGACCTCGATCTGGCAGTCAATGCAATTAAGGCATCCCGGGTTATCAATACAGGCCAGGTGTGTAACTGCGCAGAACGAATTTATGTGCACACTGCGGTAGCCGATAAATTTATAGAAAAGTTGAGTAGTGCGATGGCAGCGACGCGCTATGGTGACCCAATGAAACAGTCCGATCTGGAAATGGGACCTCTCATTAACCAAGCCAGTCTGGATAGAGTCATCTCCATGGTGAGTAAGGCGAAAAGCGAGGGTGCACAAGTCATCACCGGCGGTAAAGTTGCAGATATCGGCCCGGGATTTCATTACGAACCTACTGTTCTTGCAGGGTGCCACTCAGACATGGAGATCATGCAAAAAGAGATTTTTGGACCGGTATTGCCCGTGCAAGTAGTAGCCAGCCTGGAGGAAGCCGTTGAATTAGCCAACGCCTCTGAATACGGCCTGACATCCTCGGTTTACACCCGAGATCTCAGGCAGGCCATGCGTGCAATTGACTTACTGGACTATGGCGAAACCTACATTAATCGTGAAAACTTTGAAGCCATGCAAGGGTTTCATGCCGGTACCCGTAAGTCCGGGATTGGCGGTGCCGACGGCAAACACGGGCTCTATGAATATACCCGCACCCACGTCGCCTATGTGCAAAACTAAGTCTAATTAATCCATAAACAAAGCGCATTGTGGCGGTATACAGTGCGCTTTTTGCCGAAACGGCAATTACTAGCAGTTTTGTTAGGGCTGCAGCCCTCTGTATCACGAAGCTAAAAGGAAAATGAAAACTAACAACGCATAGTTCATATTATAGTTTACTGTTACAAACAGCGTTAGCCTCAGCATTTATAAAAAGTTTTCAGCGGTACCCATAGCCTATTTTACGTGAAAGTTAATCATGACAAGATTAAAAAAGAAACTAAACCGAATTCACATACCTACTTTTGAAATAAACTGCCCATATACCAATTCAGTTAACCAGCAGACAATTGAAGTATTCAGCACAAAAATTCCAGCTAATTTTGAAATAAAAAAGCTGAGCTAGTGTTATGTAAATTAGCCATCGAAGATTCAATAACTTTTTTTACTGAGCAAAAACCTCATAAATTATTTGACGGAAACGCCTTTTTAATAATCAATTCAATAGATATTTACTCATCAGTAGAAGAAGCTGATTATTTTTTTCAGAAGACTCAGGCATCCCCCCCTCAAAATAGTATTAGATTATCAGTTAACAACGCCAGAAATAATCACGTTATATTTATCAACAACTGAATTTAAAATTAAAAAGCCGCAGGTGTGATGCTGCGGCTTTTTATACACTCAGTAAACAATGAACAGATTAAAACGTCACTGAGACCTCTACGATAATACCGTCCCACTCTGCTCCACCATCAGCTCCGAATGCAGCAGTACCGCCTCCGGAATACTCTTCTTCTTCTTGCTTAACATATTCAGCTTTGAATAACGTGAAATCATTCATCCACCAGCCGCCGCCCAACTGCAAACGGCTTGCGGTGTTATTGCCGGTAATACCAACGCTTTCGTTATCTGATTCGGCGTAACGGGCTGCAACATAAAACTCTGAATTAATCATATAGCGCCCTTCTACAGACCAAAACTTCATTTCAGATTCCTGCTCTACATAACTGGTTTGAAACGCCCCCTGGCCATTTTCCCAGCTATAATCGTCTTTTGCACTCCCGTACAAAGCATGGAACATAACTGTATCGGTCATGTACTGGACATCAGCCTGCCAGATAAAGGCGTCAACGCCCGGCACAATCAACGGGTGGGTTACTCTGGCATTCGGTGCCGAACTGGCAAACTGATAGTTATCGCCGTCTCCCACAGCAATCAACGAGCCAGCGGTCTTCCCTTCTACAGCACTCATCTCATGATTGGTGGAAAAAACACCTGCTGCAAACGATAAACCATTGCTTAAATTATAGGTTCCGCGTAAGCCGTAGTTGTACCCTCGTCCGTCGGAAAAGTCCGCGAAAAAGTCCGGTGTCGACAACGTACCATCCCAGGTAATACTGCTGCCGCCTGCCAGTTTATGTACCCCATACAACCACAAACCTTCTTCTGCTGTGATCATGTCTACCAGACTATTGCCAACAAATGGGTTACTTTGCACTGCCGCACCATCAGAATAGCGCAGGAAGTTCTGCGTGGTGGCGATCATATTTCCCAGCCTGACACCCACTTCCTGATTAATCTGATACTGTATCCACGCTAAATCCTGGCTGATAGCAGCGCTGCCGTTATTCCAGTCGTTGGGCTCCTCGGCGAGTTCGGCAAAAACAGATAGCTTGTCTGTCAACTGCGCATTGATATTTAACGCAAAGCGTAAACGATGAAAGCCAGAGTCAGTGTTAGCATTGCCCGGGTCCGCTGCTGCGCCATCAACTTCCATCCCTGCCTGCCAACTTTGCATCACCGCACCAGACAACTGAATCCGGCTTTTTTCCTGCGCAAAAGAAGCCGGACTAAAATAAGTCAGCGCTAAGGCAGAAGTGGCTAGTACTATTTTATTAAACTGCATATTATTGTGTCCCCTGTTTGGAATTTAAACATTCATTCGCAAATAAGGGATGGCAAAGAACATGCCGTTGTAATTAAATTGTAAAAATTAAGTTTAACCATTAATTTAAAAGGAATTTTAAATCAATACGAACTTTATTGGAAAATAACTGTTCTTAAAAATTAAACTAGTGTCGCACGCCATATGCAGCATAGTGCAACAATTAATTACGGCAATAAAAAACCGTTAATCACCTATTGATAATTAACGGTTCAGATAATATAACTCAGATTATTAGTAAATATCGTTGGGCTGAACAATATTGTATTTTTTCATTTTTCGGTAGACCGTTGAACGGCAAATATTGAGCTCTTCTGACACCGTTGTAATATTCCACCGGTGTTTTTTTAACGTGTCTAATAATAACTGACCTTCGTGACTGCCTGCATACTTAGACAAAGCCTTTTCTTTGACAACACCAGTCTCTTGCTCCGTATCTAACGCATCCAGCGAATGATGATCGAGAATCTCATCTGGCAAACTATCAAGCGTTATCAAATTGTTTTCGCTCACCGCAGCGGCATATTTCAACACGCTCATTAACTGGCGTATGTTGCCAGGCCAGTGATACATTTCCAGCGCCTGGCGAGCCTTTTCATCTATTTGATAGTCACCCAGGTGCTGTAGCTCTCGTCTTACTACATTGGCAATAATAGCTGATTTATCGGTACGCTCCCTTAGCGGTGGCAGTTTCAGCGCCATGCCATTGAGGCGGTAGTAAAAGTCTTCCCGAAACTCCTTTTGGTCTATTCGCGCTCGCAGATCCTGGTGGGTGGCAGAAATAACCTGCAAGTCCAACGCAGTCGGTTCGGTGGCACCTAATGGCATTGTTTCTCGCTCTGCCAGTACACGTAGCAAGCGTGTTTGCAATTGCACAGGCATATCGCCAATTTCATCTAAGAACAGGGTTCCTCCATTGGCCAGTTCCAGCTTGCCCTTCATGCCATTTTTGTTGGCGCCAGTGAAACTGCCACTGCGATATCCAAATAGCTCACTTTCTATCAACGTTTCAGGGATGGCAGCACAATTTAATGCGATAAAGGCATGGCCGGCCCGCGAACTGGCATCATGGATTGCCCTGGCAAAGGCTTCCTTACCCGTGCCGGTCTCGCCGGTAATTAATATTGGAATGTCTTTATCAATAACTTGCAGAACTTGTCGCGCGATTCTTTGCATCCGTGGATCTTCACCACTTAATTCGTTCAGTGAAGGATGCTTTCCTGAAGTTAAGGGAGAGGCTGCTTTAGCAGCAGTCCGAACCGATCCAGACGCCACCGACCGGGAACCAGGCACCCGCAATGCCAGTTCAATCTCTTCCAGTAATAGTGGCGAATAAACCTTTATAACATTGCTACCACCGTTTGTTTTGGTGAGTAACTCATCGATAGAAATACCAATGATATCTTGTAACCGGCTCCCTGGGAGCAGTTGATCAGTTGGCAGCAGTGACGAGTATTCAAAAAATGACGAACGATTTGCCCCGGTGATAACGCCTCTTTCGTTAACCGCTAATAGCTGCTCCTGCGCCAAATCGAAAAAGCTTTCCGCCGGACGAATATTCAACGTCATCTGATTCCGATAGGTCTTGCGAAAATAACTGTTTTCAATCATTCGCCCGTACATCATGACCATTTGCAGCGTCATAAACTGGCTGCTTCTGTTTTTGTCAGCGCCAAGACATGACGCGTTCAGGCAGCCACGTAATTCCCCCATGGGATCAAATATAGGGGTAACGGAACAACTTAAGTCTCTGTGACTGGGATAAAAGTGCTCATCCCGGTGAATAATAATCGACTCTTTTTCAACCAGACAGGTACCAATACCATTGGTACCTACCTGATCCTCCGCCCATCGTGCCCCGATAAGTAATCCTGACTCTTTGCTGCGGACTTTTTCCCGAGTAGGTAGATTGGTCGCCAGGGTTAACCCTGAAGCATCGGTTAGCACAACCGAGTAGCCTGCATCAGCAATTCGCTTCGATAAACCAGTTAGCCCCTGCCGGGCAATATTTAAGTAGTCTTCCTGTTGCTGCAATTGCAATCGCATCTCTGAGGACGATAAAACTTCAACCTCGTTGGTCGCATGCGGATCAAGGCCGTGCTTTAGCAAGCTACGTTGCCAAGAGCGGGAAATCGGTTCTGTCGGCTGAATATTTCGAAGCTGAAATTCGGCCGACATAAATGTTTCAGCACCACTAACGTCCATAGATTGCGAAGTTTGTTTCATCATTACCGTCGTACTCCGTTCTTAGTTTATTGCAGGCAATGTACTAGCAGCATCAGGCAATTCCCCTGGTCAACTATTCAACATCTTATCAAATTAACGTAATGATGCAATTTTTGTAACATTTTTTCAAATATGCATTTTTTCTTGTATTTACCGCCACATTGATGTGGATCCGTTTGCCGCCCCACCATCAAATAAAGAGAAAAATAAAACAAATACAATCACTTATTATTTTTTAGTTGTTATTACTTAGTAGCTAAAAGCCCTGCAGGGAAAATACGGCAAAACGGCTCGGCAAATATTGGTAAGTGCGATTCTGCCAACCGCAACCGAAAAGTGTCTCATTGTTGCATTAACGCTGCGACAGGTGTTTCTTCACTCAAACGACTTTCTGTACTTAATTTTTTCAACGAAACAGCACGTCCCAATAAACCTTTTAAAAATCAACAAATTAAGAATATAACCATCGGGAAATGTTATTGGCATGTTAATTGATTTAGGCATTCTGCTCGAACAAAACGACTTTCAGAGGTAAAAAATGAAAAAAACTAGTGCTCCACACCTGAGCTACCTGAGTTGCTGTCTGGGGTTAGCAGGTATCATGGTTAGCTCTTATGCATCAGCCGCCGGTCTGACCAAGCTAACAAAAGAAATTGAAGACTACAAACCTGTCACGCAAAAGCGGTTAAACGAAGCAAACCCCAAAGATTGGTTGCTACCCAAAGGGAATTACGAAGGCTGGATGTTCAGTGAACTTCAGCAAATTAATAAAAAGAATGTTAAAAAGCTCACACCTGTCTGGACCTACTCCACCAACCTGGACTCCGGCCATGAGGCTCCCGCCCAGATCAATAATGGCGTCATGTTTGTATCAACACCCTACAATCACGTGATCGCATTGAATGCCAAAACCGGGCAGGTTTACTGGCGCTATAAGCATGACAATCCTTATGATCTGTCGGTGATGCATAACACCAGCCGCGGCATTGCCTTATGGGACGACAAAGTCTATGTCGCCGGACTTGATGGCACTTTGAATGCGCTGGATGCCAAAACCGGGGAACGCATTTGTCAGGCGCAGATTGGTGACTGGAGTATCGGTGCTTATATCACCTCGGCGCCCACTCCGGTGAAAGGTAAGATACTGGTCGGCCCGTCTGGCGGCGAGTATGGCGTGCGGGGCTTTTTAGAAGCGATGGACGCCGAAACCTGTGAACAGGCATGGCGCACATACAGCGTACCAGGTCCGGGTGAGCCAGGTCATGAAACCTGGAAAAAGCAAGGAAAACGCCCCGACGCATGGAAATATGGTGGCGGAAGCATGTGGATGCCGGGTAACTACGATCCAGAGGCCGACATACTTTACTGGGGAGTGGGTAACGGCTCACCATGGCTCGGTGATCAGCGCCCCGGGGATAACCTTTATGTGGCTTCATCGATTGCCATGGACCCGGACAACGGCAAGATCAAAGGCCATTTCCAGTACCATTACAATGATTCATGGGACTGGGCCGCCATGAATGCACCAATGCTGGTTAATTTTAAACAAAATGGCAAAACGGTTAAGGGCCTGGTCTCACCTCAGCGTAATGGCTACATGTATTGGCTGGAGCGCAGTGACGACGGTGAAATAGGTTATGTTGAAGGCAAACCCTTTGTTAAAAATAACGCCTTTAAGTCGCTTAATAAAAAAACCGGTCGCCCTACCTATGACTATGATCATGTTCCGGTCACGGGTAAACGGGTGGATTACTGCCCTAGTCTGTGGGGCGGTAAAAACTGGCCTTACGAGTCTTATAATCCGCAAACCGGCATGGTTTATGTGCCGGCCAATGACAACGTATGTAACTCATTCCTCGGCAAATTTCAGGATGATGTTGAACCTGCATCCGGTCAATTCTGGGCTGGCATCGATATTCCCGACCTCGATGTTTACCTTGATGACCCTAACAAGGGTGTAGGTCAACTTCAGGCCTGGAATATCAATTCCCGCGAAAAAGTCTGGCAACACGACTTTGGCAAAACCATGAACTGGGGCCCTGTGCTATCAACAGCAGGCGGCATTGTGTTTGGTGCTGGTACTAACGACCGGATACTACGCGCCTTTGACGCCGAAAGCGGCGAAGTATTGTGGGAATTCCCGCTTAACTCAACGGCCATTGCGCCCCCTGTGAGCTACGAAGTTGACGGTAAGCAGTATATCGCTATTACCGCTGGCTATGGCGTAGACGCACACTGGACCAACAGTGTTCTGGCCGACAAAGATGAATCTGGTGAATGGATCGCAGATGTCCCTGAGGGCGGGGTAATCTGGGTCTTTGCACTGCCGGATTAAGTCTCTTTGGGGTGACGAAAGTCGGCGCAATGGCGCCGGCTTCCAGCTTCGTTGTACATAAACAGATTCAATAAAGTAGTAAGAAGGTATCCTATGACAAATCGTACATCTGACAATGTAAGAAAATCCCGGTGCTGCCAGGCGGATTATGATGGACCAGATAATGGCTTTCGTCGGGACATGCTGAAGTACCTGGCCTTTGCCATTCCTATTGCCAACCTCTCTGTCAGCGGCAAGCTGTCAGCTGCTCAGAACCGACCTGAGCGACTGCCACCACAACCCGGCGACCGACTGACGTATTTCAGTAAAAGCAAACGCGGCCAGATTATAAAACTATCCGATTTGGCCGAACTCGACAAACAACAGCTCATTTTGCCCTACGACGCGCAGAATAACATTGTCCGCGACGGCTCACGCTACAACCAGGTGCTGCTGCAAAAGCTCCCCGAGAGCAAGCTTTCCAATGACACCAAGGCACTATCGGCCAGTGGCGTGGTGGCTTATTCAGCCATCTGTACACATGCTGGCTGCCCGGTCACCGGCTGGATGACAGACGAGGAAAACTACATGTGTCCGTGCCACCAGTCTGTGTTTAACCCCAAAGACAGCGGAGTTGTGGTGTCTGGCCCGGCACCACGAAACCTGCCCGCATTACCGCTCAAAGTTGAGAATGACGAAATAGTGGTAGCAGGCAATTTTAATAGTTGGATTGGCTTTGGTAAGCCCCCCAGATAACGGAGAGACCCCATGAACAACAAACATAAATTAATGCTTCCTGTTACCACTGGTCTGCTAATGACGTTGTTTTGCAGCCAGGCAATCAGTGCCGCTAAGCCAATGACAGGCGTGAGTTGCCAGGGTGGCTTTTTTGTCCGCACGCCAGATAAACATATTCACTGGATAAATGACGAAGAAGCAAAGCCGGTACAGGTTTACGCACAGGATGATGATATCTACGCAATGGCGGAATGTGGCACCGGAGTGGTTACCGTGTTCGAGAAAAAGCAGGCAGAAAAAACTGAGTATGCCGCTTATTACAGCCCTAACTGCAAAGATATTGGTCGCGAACAAGGCGAAACCCGCACGCTCTATCAGGGCGATGTAAAGATAAACCGCATCCGCCCGTCTGCTGATGGCCTGGAAATTCGCCTGGTGAATAACCAGTTTTTGCGCGGCAGTAGTTGCAGCGCAGTTAGCGCTATTAAGTAAGGCAAGAAAGGAAAAGGTAATGGGGCTCATTGGTCGCGGTAAGATATATATAGTAACACTGCTGACGCTGGTCAGCGCCAGTGGCAATGCGCGGTTGGAAGCCAATGAAGAGCAGGCTCTGAGCAAACTGTTAGACAGCTTAAGTGATTCTTATGCATTTACGGTTGATACTGTGTCGCCATCAACCGAAACACCAATGTTTCGGTTAGGCATGGAGCTGTTCTTTAGTAAATCACTCAGTGGTAATCAGGATGTTGCTTGCGCCAGTTGCCATCACCCATATCTTGCCGGGGGCGATAGTCTCAGCCTGCCGGTTGGCGAGTCACCGTATAATGACAATTGGGTAGGACCCGGACGCTGGCATGACTGGCAGCGTTCGGCCGATCCAAAAGCTGACGGGACACCCAATGTTGCCAGACACTCTCAAACCACGTTTAACGCGTCATTATACAGCCGCTCGATGTTTTATGACGGGCGCATTTTTGTGCTTGATCCTACCTTACGCTCCCATGGTGAAGATCAGCGCCACCGGACACCGGATAGTAATTTGTGGCAGGGCGATAGCTCTGCAGGACGCGATTTACTCGCCACTCAGGTGCGCTTTCCGGTGATATCCACCGATGAAATGCGTGGCCATACCTTTGCTGCCGACAGTACTAACGAAGGGGTACGCCACGCACTGATCGAACGGCTCAAACAAAGCGAAAATGTGCAGCAGTGGCTGCAGCTCTTTCGGCAGGCCTTCGCCTCACCCACTGGCAGCCCGAATTCGCTGATTACATTTGCCAATATCGAAACTGCTATCTCCTATTATCAGTCTACTCAAATCTTGCTGGATGCCCCCTGGTTTGACTATGTTAACGGTAAAGCCAACGCGCTGACGGCCAGTCAGAAGCGCGGCGCAAAGCTATTTTTAACCAGTACGGATAAGGGCGGTGCAGGTTGTATAAACTGCCATACGCCGCCAATTTTTACAGATGAGAAATTTCATAATATTGCTGCGGTGCAGATTGGACGTGGTAAACAACCCAATGGGGAAGATTTTGGCCGCCGCGGCGTAACACAACAAGACAAAGACCGATATGGATTTCGTACTCCTTCACTACTAAACGTGACGGCAACCGCTCCCTACACTCACGCTGGCGCTTTCACGGATCTTGATGCCATCATTGCGCATCATTTGGCACCGGATGAGTCGGTTAGTCAGTTTGACTTTAGTTTTGCTAACAACCCGCAATTGAAGCACGTAGCCGGGTTGCTCAGCGACAGTAAACAACACACCCAGGATGCACTGGCTCAGCTTAACCGGGAGCAAGCAGCAGGCAGCAGCCTGCTGCCTGCCGGCCTGACCCTAGCTGTAACGCAGATAGACGATTTAAAGGCCTTTCTAGCCAGCCTTACCGATCCTTGTATTACCGATAGAGCCTGTATGGCGAAATGGGTACCTGATAGCAATGCACCAGCCCCTGACGAGCACCGCCTCGTAGCAGAATTTCGCGGTCATATGCCTCCTCCTCAACCTGTAGCCATACACCTGGAGGCAACTCACACCAGTCTGCCTCATCAGACCCCGGGGCCAGCACTCCCTGCTGCGTTGCTTAGCGATGACGCATTTGGCTGTTCCCGCTCTGCACCGACGCATCAGTCTCTTGCCAAGCACCATAGCCCCCATCAAAGCGCCAAACGCTTTGATGAAGTGGCTGTGAGTGCCGGGTTAGCTCACAAACATCACATCAATTGGGAGAACTATACCCTGTCTTCGGCACAACGCCTGATCTTTAGCGGTGGACTGGCGGCCGGCGATATTGATGGTGACTGCTGGCCGGATCTATTTTTTGCAACCGGAGACGCGGCAGCGGACGTACTGTATAAAAATGAACGAAACGGCACCTTTAGCGATGTCAGTAAAGTGTGGGGATTAACCAGCGTTGAACTGTCTAACGGTGCAGCCATGGTAGATATTGACGGCGACGGCGATCTAGATTTATTCACCTCTAATCTGCTACAGCCCGAACTGCCATCCATCACCGGTCAAAAGATGCAGTTGCCAGACTCCCAGCTTCCCACGTTATACCTCAACGATGCGCAACAAAAGTTGCATGTTGCCGCTGACATCGGATTACAAATACAGCTTACCAGTTGGTCTTTTGCTTTTGCCGATGTAAATAAAGATGGCACCGTAGACATGCTGACCAACCATTGGCGCGGCCCCGGACTGGGCGGCGAACAGCCAACCCACCTGTGGAGCAACATAAGCAGCTCGGAGGGGATCTGGTTTGAAGGTCTGGATACCGAGGCAGGCCTTACAGATTTGGTAGGCAATGCAGACTTTACATTTACCGCTAACTTTACCGACATCAATAATGATGGCTGGCTGGATTTGTTGTTTGCAGCAGATTTTGAAACCAGCCAGGTGTATAAAAACCTCCGCGACGGTACTTTTGCTAGAGAGACCCACGCTCATGAGATTTCAGATCAGAATGGCATGGGGGCAGCCGTTGCAGACTATGATAACGATGGCTACCTGGATTGGTTTGTTAGCAGTATCTGGGACCCGAACGGCAAGCCGGAAGGTAGCTGGGGGGTCAGTGGTAACCGCCTGTACCACAATCACCAGGGTCGGCTGGAGGATGCAACAACACAGGCTGGTGTGGCCGAAGGGCTATGGGCTTGGGGCGCATGCTTTGCCGACTTTAATAACGATGGCTGGTTGGATTTATTTCACGTTAACGGCTTTGATCTGCCGCCACAACTCAGCCGCCATCTTGGTAACCCGCTGGCGTATCGTCGCCTGAAGCAAGCCATGGCTGAGTTTGAGAATACCCCGAGTCGGCTGTTTATTTCTAATCAGGACGGTACATTCACAGAGCGCAGTCGTCAGTGGGGGATCAGCGATACCTTTTCTGGCCGCGGCGTGGTCTGCATGGACTACGACCGGGATGGTGATGTGGATATTGTGGTCAGTAACCATGAACAGCGACCGGTACTGTATGCCAATCGTCACAACGATGACGCCAGCAACAACTACTTATCCATTACCCTGCGCGATAGTACGCAAAACACCCGGGCACTGGGCGCTAAAGTGCATGTGACTACCGGCAACACTACCCAGTTGCAGGAAGTTCGCGCAGGCGGCGGATTTTTAAGCGGTGCGCCGTCTACCCTGCACTTTGGTTTGGGTGACGCTAGCCAGGCCGACACCATTACTATTGAATGGCCAGACAAAACAGGAAGTGTCAGTACGTTTCACAATATTCCGGCTAACCAGTTTTTATACATCCAGGCCGATCGGGGATCTACCGAGCAACGCTCACCTTCGCCCCCAACCCTATCGCAGTAACAAAAAGAGGCAGTAACACGCTATGCGCTTGAATCAATGCTATAACTATCAGGACTTCAGAATCCTGGCGAGAAAACGCCTGCCCGGCCCAATTTATAATTACATCGACGGCGGTGCCGATGACGAGGTAACCATGCGGCGTAACACTGAAGCCTTCAATCAGTGTGATTTAATTCCCGGGGTACTTCGCGGTGTCAAAGATGTTGATCTGAGTATCGAGGTGATGGGTCAGCGACTTGAATTACCTGTGTACTGCTCTCCTACCGCCCTGCAACGGTTATATCACCACCGGGGTGAATATGCAGTTGCGGCCGCCGCCGAAAAGTTTGGCACCATGTTCGGCGTGTCGTCGCTGGGCACCGTGTCGATGGAGAAAATTGCACAGGATTTTGATATTCCCCAGGTGTATCAGTTTTATTTTCATAAAGACCGCGAGCTTAACCGGGCCATGATGGAACGGGCGAAAGCCAGTGGCATACAAGTTATGATGCTGACGGTAGACTCAATCACCGGTGGCAATCGGGAGCGGGATTTACGTACCGGCTTTTCCATACCCTTTCGTCTGACCCTGGGCGGCATGGTTGAATTTGCCCGTAAACCCGCCTGGGGCATCAACTATCTGCTCCATGAAAAATTCTCTCTACCACAACTGCAGGCCCATATTGACATGGACGGCGGCAGCAGCTCTATCGGTGATTATTTTACCAATATGCTGGATCCGGCAATGAACTGGCAGGATGTGGCCGACATGGTTGATTTTTGGGATGGTCAGTTCTGTTTAAAAGGCATTATGAGCGTTGAAGATGCCAAGCGTGCAGTAGACATTGGCTGCACCGGTATCGTGATTTCTAATCACGGCGGGCGCCAACTTGACGGCTCACGCAGCTCTTTTGATCAACTGGCCGAAATTGTCGACGCAGTAGGCAATGATATCGACGTTCTTTTTGACAGCGGCGTGCAGCGTGGCTCACATGTACTTAAAGCACTGGCGCTGGGCGCAAAAGCGGTGGGAATTGGGCGGATGTACCTGTATGCACTGGCGGCGGCCGGACAGCCTGGTGTGGAGCGGGTCCTTAAGCTCATGCAGGCTGAAATCGAACGCGACATGCGACTCATGGGGTGCAGTAGCATAAAGGACCTGCATCGGAACCATGTTCGCTTTCGTCCCTGATACCCAGCCCACAAACCGGCAATAACCCCTATAAAGCGATGACTTCGTGAACTCACCTGTTCTCGACACATCTGCAACTAACTACAGAATCAGCAAGGCCAATATGACTCAGCATCACCTAATGACCTCACTAACATTAACCATACTTCTCATGAGCCCGCCTCTGCTTGCTGCAGCAGTAACACCATCAGCGGGACCACCAGCAGCTGAAGATATTGAAGTAGTAAAGGTGACTTCAACGAGATTATCACGGGATCTCTTTGCTACCCCGGCGGCAGTTTCGCTACTCGATGCCCGGCAGGAACTGCAACTGCAGGAAGCACTGCAATTAAACGAAGCGCTTAAGTTTGTGCCTGGCGTATATTTTCAGAATCGCTACAACTTTGCTCAGAACCTGCGGATATCCATCCGCGGTTTCGGTTCGCGCGCTCCGTTTGGTGTGCGCGGCCTGCAATTGCAGGTTGATGACATCCCTTACACATTGCCTGACGGCCAAACCCAGGTGGATGATATTGATTTAAACAGCGTTGAACAATTACAGGTTATCCGGGGCGCAGCAGCAGTGCAGTACGGTAATGGTGCTGGCGGCGCAATTGATATCACCACTGTGACCGGCGATAGCCTGCAAGGAGTTAATGCCAGCGTGAATGTCGGCAGCCATGATTTTTATAAAGTAAACCTGCAGGCTGGTACCAGCGAGAACGACATCGACGCGGTTATCAGCATAAGCCACCTTAACTTTGCCGGCTACCGGGAGCAAAGTCAGGTAAAGAAAAGTACCCTGCGCGGTAAACTGCGCTGGGACCTCAGTGACACTAAAAGCTTTATGATAATCACCTCGCTGATGGATATGCCTGAAGCACAGGATCCGGGAGGCCTTACCGCCGCGCAAGTGGCTTCAGATCGACGCCAGGCTACCTTTATGGCCAGCAGGCTAAACAGCGGGCAGCAAGTGGCACAGCAAACCATCGGACTGGTTTACCACGATGAGGACATCTTACATGGCAGTTGGTCTGCCAATACCTTTGCTACTCACCGCAACTTTACCCAGCAGCTACCCTTTCCTGGCAGCAGTCTGATTAGGTACGACCGTTGGTTTTATGGCGGCAGTATTGAGCTTTCTCAGGACTGGCAGAACGCTGGCTGGCCAGTAAGGTATACCGCAGGCGCAGAAATCCGCCGTCAGGAAGACGACCGCACCCGATTTAGAGTCACTCCGGATAAAGTTGTCACGCAGCAAACCGCAGATGAATTGCAGCAAGCCACTTCAGTTGGCGTATTTGCCATTGTCGACTGGTTGCTCTTTGACACCCTCACCCTGACCACCGGCGTGCGTTATGATGATCTTGCAATGTCGATAAACGACCGGCTCGGCCTTAGTGCGGTAGGCTCAGGTGAGCGCCACTATCAGCAATGGAATGGCAACATTGGTATAAGCTATCGGCCAGGCACGCAACACCAATGGTACGCCAATGTCGCTTCAGCCTACGAGTCACCTACCTTTACCGAGTTTGCCAACCCGCAGGGCAGCGGCTTCAATCCCATCTTAAAACCCCAGGATACCGTGAGTCTTGAGCTCGGTTGGCGCGGCCAGTACAACGATTTAAGTTATGATGTAGCGCTGTTTTCAATCCGCGTTACCGACGAACTCATTGCCTACGAGATTGACGGTCGGGCATTTTATGAAAATGCCGGCAAGACCAATCGCCATGGCCTTGAAACGGCCCTTCAGTGGCAACTTAACCAACACTGGCAATGGCGTAGCGCGCTGACACTGGCCCGCTATGAGTTTGGTGACTTTGCCGCACTCAGCGGCGACAACCTGAATGGCAACCGGATGCCGGGCTTACCCCAAATTCAATGGGTTAATCAGCTCAACTGGCAACAAAATGCATGGCGAGTGGAATTGGAAGGTACATTCAGCGGTAACTACTATGCAGAAAACAGCAATACAACGAAAATAGCACAGTATTGGCTGGTGAACGGCCGGGTTGGCTATGATGTTACTTCTACTTTGCGAATTCAGGCCGGTGTGCGTAATCTGTTCGATAAGATGTATTTTTCGAATGTCAGAGTAAACGCCAATGCCGACCGGGAAGTAAGCAGTCGGGGTTATTTCGAGCCCGCCCCGGGTCGCAGCTTTTACTTCGGCCTGACCGCCCAATTTTAACTGCATAAAACCTGCGCAACGCTATTACACGGTGAGGTAAGCGTGGAGTAAATTGCGCGCAAAACCTGTGGCAGACTTCTTAGAAACGTTAACCATTTCTAAATGCTGCAGAGCTTTGCACATAAGTGACCTCCGACTTATAGAGCTTAACTAGCAATTATACTGTAAACGCGATGAGCGTTGCGAAAAAAATATCATCCCGATCGAGAAACATTGCGGGAATGAATGACCATCTTGATTGTTTTGTAATCTATAGTGTTGTGGCAGCATACACACCTCACGGGAAGAATTTAATAGATTCCCCCGGGCATGCCCGGGGTTCTTACGGTTACAGCTCCATTCGGAGCTGATCTGAATCCTTCCGACCTTGATGCTCAACGTAGTTCCGTATTGTGTGCTCGTCTAAGTCTACGCTGCTTACGAAGTAACCCGGCGACCAAACAATATTTTCATTCCAATAGACCTTTCCCAGCCATTTGAATGTCTTTCTCATGTTTGACGCTGACTGGGCTTTGAGTTTGCCCATCACTTCTGCTATCGAGTATTTCGGAGGGATGACCATCAGCATGTGCATATGGTCATTATCAAAGCCCATTCGCTCTATCGTTACGCCGGGCATACCTCGAAGCAGCTTCGGCAACACTTTGCGCAAATACTCCACGACGAAAGGCTTCAGTATCCGACGCCTGTATTTAGTTACCCAGACTACGTGATATTGAAGTCTATATAGACCATGTGATGAGACTCGAACTTCCATCTTCGTAGCATACAGGCCTCGGACTCATTCATCCTCGGGTAAACCCGTGGTGTTCTGTCGCTTCGCGACCGGTCACATAAAAGCAATGTCTAATACTAAACAGTATTAGACATAGCGATCGTTTTATCTCGTCCGTGTCATTCGCTATTTATTCCATACACTTGGTATCAGTTCTCCTGTTTGGTGATATATACCAACTTGCTTAATATAATTCATGAAATCTGGGTTTTCCTCTACGATACGATTTGCCGATACCCAGTCGATATCAGATTTTTCCTTTGCTGGTATAAGAATTTGGCTGTTATATAAATCTCCAACATCAAGTAACAACACCCCTATTCCGTGCAATGAGCAAAGCATTTGGAGTTCAGGCTCCACACCATCTGAGATACCTGTTGAAACTAAGTATCCGAAGTTAGCCCAACTTGAGTTAGAGACTGCTTGGAAAAAGCACTTCCTCACATTTGCACGGGTAAGTTCTTTTTTTACTTCAAAGGACCAGAGCCTTACTGATTTGTCGTTACCGAATCTCACGCATGTTTTTACAACCTGAGACCAACTTTTATCCAATGGCTCCATGGCTACAATGTCAGGATGTAGCCAATGATTACCGCCTGCGCCTTGGCTATTCTTCGACGTTTTTTCATCAATACGATGACAGTACAGACCCATATCCTTATTTAAAAACTCGATAAGTATGGGATATAGGTCGTGCTCTTTTAATTTAAGATCTTCCGCTTCGTGCAGTTCATCATCCACTGCGCTTAAGTCTTCTTCCTGCGGATTATCTTCCCAGTAATACAAACGTGGCCTTGGTTTTTCGCGAGTTTTAATATTGATGCACTTCACTTTGGCTCGACGTGTTCTCTGACCACCAACTTCTGCCGCCAGTTGTGCGATAAGCTCTTCGTCATTGGCGTAGTTGGGATTCTTCATCTTCTCAGCCATTTCGGCTGGATAGCGTTCGAGAAAAAGCTTGGCAAGCTCACGTGCGGTCAGCTTTTCACCCTTATGATCACGCAAGGTTTCGATGATCATATCTACTCGCGTTTTGTTACTCATTTAAATGATTCCTCTATTCGAACAATCGAGATATCACTAGAATTGTATTTGTATTTTCTAATATCATCGTTTTGCAGAATATTGACTACTTCCTTGATAAAAATCTATGGTTCCTCGTGTGTGCAGAATACCTTCATTTTCATTGATTGAAAGTAAAGTACCTCTTACCGGTGGATAGTTTGAATCGCTGAACAAACGCATGTCAGTGTTTGTTATCGAAACAAAGTCCTTTGCACTGATGCTCTTTTCCTCAAGTACACGATTAAATCCTTTAATCTCAGTATCTCTAAACTTCGAAGTCTTATGGATGACAATCCTTGCAGG
>CEWF01011580.1_pt1 | contig 34390 bp, 40 predicted proteins | sample 531331 | NCBI WGS metagenome assembly CEWF01 (sample SAMEA2622676, study PRJEB7988) | marine metagenome | biome: marine biome (ENVO:00000447); feature: mesopelagic zone (ENVO:00000213); material: "saline water (ENVO:00002010), including plankton (ENVO:xxxxxxxx)" | depth 600 m | reverse complement strand
TCTCATCTCTCCTGTTTTGCTCCTTTAAGTATGAAATCGATTGGCACCCTTGCTGTCCCTTGAATCTAAGTGTCCGGTGTATAGTCTGCACACAATACTGATGGCTGGTAGTATCTGTCTCACTACACAGTAGTCTCTACACACATATAGTAATACATACTTAGGTAAGTGTAGGATTGTTGGACTAATCCTCGTCTTATGTATGGACTATAAATCGGACAGTCGGACGAAAGCCAACGAGCATCCGCCCATATACGCATACGCGTATGGGTCATTGGAGCCGCTGGGCATCCGCCCGCCCCGCACCGGCCCGATCGCCCATCCCTTCAAGAGGGGTAGGCATACGGGTCGTGGCTGTCTCTCCACAATGGGAGACAGATGCAGGGAGGATAGGGGAATGCCCCTGTGGGAGAGGGGCCCGTAGGCCCCCCTCCGCTGGGGGATGGGTGCGCCCTACCGACTTAGGCGGTTCCCCCCGTGATGATTCCGCAGGCGATCGCCCCTTGGTACCGGACTCGCACTTGGTCGACCTTCTCTTTGGGGTTGACCTCTAGGCCCGCACCCTTGAGGGCTTTGAGCATGTTCGCCTTGGTGACCTGCTTCGGCTTTCGTGCCTCCGCCTTCTTGACCGTCTTGGTCCCGCCGTTGCGGGTCTTGACGGTCTTGGTCGTGGTCCCGTCGGCGTTGCCCTGCCACGTGTTGGCGGCGGCGATGATCTTCTTCCGGCGGTTCTTCACGCTGGTGGTCTTTCCGTCGGCGTCCTTGATGACCTCGTACACGGTGTTTCCGTTCTCGTCCTTGACGACCTTACCGCCCTTCTTGACCGGGCGCCTTTGTACGAAGGCCTCCCACCACGTGGGTCCGTTCTGGTCCTTGTGCCACTCCTTGGCCGCTGTGAACTGGTCCGTGAAGGGCCTGCTGATGCCCTCGGCGAACCATGCTTTCCCTGCGTGGGCCGCATTGATGGATGCATTCAGGTTGCGCTGGGCCGCTAGGTGCTTGGCGTATTTTCGCATGACGCCCTTGGTGAAGGCGTCGGCTAGGCCTTTGTCTGTGGTGGGTACGTCTTTTTCCGCATGGGCTAGGGCCGCTTCCACGAAGGCCCTTACGTCTGCTCGTGGGTTGGTGGCTACGTAGTTCACACGGACACGCTTTCCGTCCACTACTATTTGCTTGGTGTTCCACTTGGCCGTGGACGCACCTAGGAACATGGGTATGCTCTCTAGGTTGTTTTTCCTACCACGCAGGTAGGCCCCCACCTCTGGGGCCATGGACGTATAGGTCCACTCTTTGTCGGTCGTTGTCTGGCTGTCGGTATGTGCTGTATTGTTCGACACTTGTTCACCTCGTGGCTCTAGTATTGCTGCTTTAAGTATGAATTGGTTGACGGTGATCGATTCTCGATGGTCGGTTTGGTGGATCGGCTCCCCACGTGTGGGTATAGCGGCGGCGTATAGCGTGGGCGTGTCAAAGGAGGCATCATTCAGTGCTACCCATATGGATGGGAGGGTGAACGTGGCGCAGTGGGTTCGGCTTACTGCCAAGGCCATTCGTACAGGCGTAGCCGCACGATGGGGTCGGTTCGGGGTCGGTGTGGTGTGGGTGTGGCAGTGGCCTAGCCCCGACCCCCCTGCAAAACCGCTGTACTGCGAGCCTGTGCGCACACGCCACCACACCCACCCCACGCCAGCACCACACCCACCCGACGACCCTTTAGCGCTGGGCTTTAGCGGGGTGGGGGCAGGGGCGCAGTACCCTTTAGCGCCAAGGGGCTTAGCCGGAGGGATAGTTTAGCGCCGCCTTTAGCGGCTCCTTATAACCCCATGCAGCGCTGCAGAAAAATTTCGGTGGGAGGCCCCTTCCGAAAAATTTTGAAAATTTTCAAGTAGCGAGCCCCCTCCTGCCCCTGTATGATGCCGGAGTTCACCCTCTTCTACAATCAGGGCCAGCACCTCACTGCGTCAGAACCCAGCCCGCTGCAGTGAGCAGGAACACCGCCAGAATGCCGATTTTGATGCCGAGGTCGATCAGTGCGTCGATCACGATCTTGCACATTGACCCCGCTATGGACCCCATATGCAGGCAGTCGCTGGGTTCATATATAAAACAGCCATGCCACTACTACTGATGGCACAGACCACAGACCCCTTTGTGAGGGCATGGCTCATGCTCAAGACCCAGCCACAGGGCATGAAGTTCACGGAGGCCGAGAAGTCGCTGATCATGTCCACGCTGACCAAGGCGATGACGAGCGGTGACCCGATCATGGAGGAGGAGGCCAGTATGCTCTTCGCCCGGTACATTGATGTCCAGAGATGATTCCGCAAGGTCATGTCGGAGGTCATTCGCCTGTATGAGGTGGGTCCACGCGACGGTCTGCAGAACCTCGAGGGCGACATAACCACCGAGAACAAGGCCAACCTCGTCGAGTTGCTGCTCGATGCGGGTCTGGACCGCATTGAGATCGGCAGTTTCGTGAATCCGAAGCACGTGCCGCAGATGGGGGACTCGAAGGACCTGTTTTTGTTGCTGCTTGATAAGGTAGGGGGGCGTGATGCGTTCTCCGTGCTCGTTCCCAACAAGAAGGGCGTTGAGATGGCCCAGAGCGTGGGTGCCGAGTTCCTCAACATCTACGTCAGCCCCTCGCCAACGTTCCTCAACGACAATCTGGGCACGTTCGAGTTGTCAGAGGTGCTTGATCGGTACGACGAGGCGCTGGAGGGCATCGATGAGAGCCGCGTCAGGGGCTACATCAGCCTCGCGTTCGACTCACCGTTCGGCGATTGGGATACCAAGGCGCTCGAGGACTGCATCGTGTGGTGCAAGGAGAACTGCTCGACGGTCGTGCTCGCGGACACGGCTGGCATGGCCACGGAGAGCAGGCTCACCGAGGTGATCAAGATGGCGAAGCGGCACACGGACAACCTCGCCCTGCACCTGCACGAGCCACAGGTGAAGAGGATGACCTTCGACAAACTGCTGACGACGGCGTACCTCGCTGGTATCAGGGAGTTCGACACCAGCATAGGCGGTCTTGGTGGGTGTCCGTTCGTTCCGGGCAGTTTCGGCAACCTGCCGACCGAGTACATCGTGGACTGGGCCGAGTTCTACGGCATCGAGATCGAGCAGTTCATCAGCAAGTCGAGGCTCGAGGCGGCTCGCCTGTATGCTGAGTCGATCACCGACACGCCCCTCACGGAGCGCCTGACGCGCTTCATATCAGGAAAACTGAGTGGTATTCGTCGACGCTGGATTCGTAGCGGAGCGTGATCGCTGACTCATCTGCTCCTGCTCCTGCTGCTCCATCATCTCCTGCTCCTGTCGCTTCTGGTTGGCCTCTTTCAGCCTCTCGAAGGCGGAGTCACCTGCCTCCTCCGCACCCTCTCGCATGAAGAGCGGTTTGGTAGCCTTGGAGCCTGCGAGGGCACCTGCCCCCATGGCAGCGGCCCTACTGGTGAGCGCTCCCTTGATACCTGCTGCGACTGCAGGGGCGAAAGCATACTTCCTTATCTCGGGTGTGGCGACCCCTGAAAAGGAGCGGATAACACCAACTGAACGACCATATGGGAATACACTTGGGGCCGCCACGTCAAACCGGAGTGTGCGCAACTGTAAAATGCTTTAGGTGTGTATGACCTCCTAGGTGAGTCGCCATTGCTGAATCGTTTGACGTCTGCTTTGACCTTATCAAAGGTCAAAAAGGCCAATTCGGCTACCCGAGCGAGTCATACATCTCCCAAAGGCCTAGGAAAGTCGCGCAAGCCAAGGTTCAGCGACAGGCTAGGAAGGTCAAGACTCGCAAGACGAAGGCGAAGTACAAGAGGCAAGTCGATCGTGGAAACGTTCGTCCGAAGATGAGAAGGCAGACAGGGTTAGTAAGGGTGGCGAGATCAAGATGACATCAGCATTCGAGAAGGCATGGCAGAAACTGGAGAAGGCAGCGTACGACAGTACGGACAGGGGCTACATGGACGACCCCCAGAACCCACAGGAGATGACACCGGAGGAATTGGCCCGTGCCAAGGCCAAGGAGCAGGATGACTTCACGCAGATGCTCGACGAGATGCCGGAGTTCGACGAGGACATGATGCAGCAGAGGCTCATGAACATGCCACGCGAGCAACTTATGGCCTTGGTCAGCCGAATGACGCGAGAGCAGGAGATGAGAAGATGAAGGACATGAAGGGCAAGAAGGGCATGACTCTGGTCATCGCCGTCGGCAAGCCGTCACCGAAGTCACCCATGGACACGGCCAAGCCTGACAAGGACGAGAAGAAGAAGGAACTGGCCCAGCGTGGATTCGGGCGCTTAGATCCAACCACCCTAGCGATGATAGCGCAGCAGTACGGTCTCCCATACACGCAGACCAGTGACGTCAGGCCGGGAACCAACTATGATGGAAGGAGAGAGGAGATGGAAGCAGTTATGTCGAGGAGGCCACAAGAGAGGGCCCGCAACATCATCCCACTAAAGCCGAGAGAACCGGAGATGATCCAGCGATCCGACGACGCGTTCGACATGGCATGGTCCTTGATCAAGAACTACAACATGATGGGAGTGCCAGCGAGCCAGTCCATGATGACGGACCTGCAGGCTGCCCGACAGAGGGTCAACGAACTCGATGCCGCTGCTGAGATGGAGCAGGACCCACAGAGGAAGTTGCAGTTGAAGATGCAGGCCGAGCAACTCTACAACCAACTCACGATGATGATGTCAGCACGAAGATGATGGGTATGCCGTTCCGCTCAGAGAAGCAGAGACGGTATATGTTCGCAAACGAGCCTGAGATAGCCGAGAGGTGGACGAAGAAGTACGGCTCTAAGCCGGTCGGCGTCAAGAAAGCGGTCGTGATGAGGCCAAGCCCCGGCACAAGCACGTTCAGCAGCGCCGTTCTACCTGCACTCAGGGAGAGGAGAAAGAAGCCCTACCAGTACATTATGAGCCCCGGAAGGGCTGGGTCGCAGAAGATACAGGAGAGGATTGAGAGGAGGATAAAAGATCCCAAGATCATCTCCGAGTCGATGGAGGACCCGTATCAGGGATCGCTCGAACTCGCGGAGTTCCTCGCCAGCCGGGGACTCTTTGATGACATGAGCGTTGATGACAGGCTGTACCTGCAGTCATACCTGTCTCGACCCGGTGAGACGTACGCCGCATCAAAGAAGGACGTGGCTGCTGCCATGCCAGAGAGGAGGCGGAACCAGTTGTTCATGAGACCGAGGGACCTCGGTGTCGTGTATCAGGTGATGAACAACCCTCGTGTCGAGTCAGGAAGGGGCATCATGCCCATCACTATCACCCCAGCCAACCCTAACAAGCCCATCCAGCCCACGTACGCGTACACGGGGGCTCCGATTGGCAGTAGTACTATACCCAGCAAAGTACAGGCAGCGCTGATGGAGAACTACGAGGACCTCATTCAACCACCCTCCTCCATCTACGACGTGCGAACCGGCGAGCCAATGGCACTCGCCTTCAGGTTGCTCAAGGAGCGCAAGTCGCCAGAGGCGATGAGGCGCAAGTTGGAGTACGACAAGCGGTACGAGAAGACGCCCGAGCGGCGAAAGTACCAGCGCGAACTCCACGCTGAGAGACGAAAGAGGGGCATCTACGGCACTGGTGACCACATGGACGTCAGCCACACGCAGGGTGGGAGGCTGACGCTTGAGCCCGAGCATGCGAACAGGGCGAGGCACTTCAAGGACCGGGGTACGCTGAGGGTGGTATGATGAGCCCCTTCGACCGAGCATGGACTTTGCTCAAGAGGCAGACCACGCTCGGTGAGTTTCACCCGGACCTCCCAAGCCCATACGGCTCACACGTCATGCACTTCCATGGCACGACCCAGCCGGTGGCGCAGATGATCATGGCTGATCCCGCTGGTATCAGGCCGAAGCGAGGCGTACATGGGCATGGTGCCTATGTCAGCGATGACTACGAGATAGCGAGGAGGTATGCCAATGCAAAGGCAGTCGACCAACGTGGGTGGGATGGAACGAAGGTCAAACCAATGGTGCTGGGTGTCAGGGAGGGTGTAAGCCGCTCTCGTAGCGAAGACAGGGAGTATGATCCAACTGTGACGATGGGAACCGAAGACTGGATGGAGGAGGGGTTCTACCCACAAGGCGTGAGGCCAGAGTACCTAACTCAGATACCAGCCGACTTCAACTGGTCAGGGGACATGCAGTAGGATGATTCCGATTCGTCCGATTATTCATCTGTACGATATACTCTACAAGTAAGTATTATTCTATATGTATAGACTATACATTAGACACTTAGACACATTTCTCACAATACCTTTATGTTGACCTCACGGTTGCCCTCAACAGGGGTCATACTATGTCTCAAGACAACAACGACGCCGAGATAAGGCTCATGGGACTCATTTTGAGCCAGTCGGCACTCATCGGAGTGGCAGTCGCCATCTTCGACTCTGAACTATGGCTAGTGAACGACGATGTCTGGATGAACGGACTGAACTACGGAATGGGGGCCTTTGCAGTGCAGGGGCTCGCCTACTACATGTTCAAGATGTTCTTTGAGAGAAACCTGCAGGAGCGGGCTCGCATCAACGAGATGCAGAGATCGCAGCAATCTAGGTTCCGCAACATGCAGGCCAACTTCGATCAGAGGAGGTCGGAGATGGAACTGCGCAAGGCGGAGGCGGAACTGGAGAAGGAACTCAGGTGGATGGAGCAGAATCCCGGCAAGGTGCCTAGTGGCTTCAGCCCCACTGGCGCAGCACGGGACGGTTTGAACCTAGGCAGCGACATGCACAGCACGTTCAACCCCGGCACACCGGTCCACGAGGCCTCCGTCACGCCCTCATTGAACCTCGGAGTGAATGAGAATGGCATACCCCTAAAGAAGGATGGCACCCCGGACCTTAGATACAAGAAGGTCCGAGGTGACAAGTGATGGGCAAGATATTCAAGACCCCGAAGGACGACTCCGTGGAGGAGACCCTCCGCGCAATGCATCTGGCGAATACCGTTGACAACGTCTACGAATGGGGCATAGGATGGGTACGGACGCTCATCGCATTCGGCATCGGTGTGCTTGGTACCAGTGCCGTGGAGTACTACACCGACATAGCGATCTGGGAGTCAACGGGTGATTGGGCTGCTGGTAAGGTCGAGGATCTCGCCCAATGGCTCCTTGATCTGGTGGGTTGATCGAGGATGTCGGCGACAGGCAGCGTTCTGGTCGGCGCAGCATTATGGGGCCAGCACCTCTACAACGCTTGGAAGCCGAGGAGCGTTGGTATCTACGGTACAAGTATGGTCGGCAAGACGACGCTCGATCGCTACATGACAACCCCCGGTGAGATGGAGGATATCCCCGAGGAGGAGAGGACCAACCACTTCCGCATTCTGAATCGCTATATGCTACCGAGGGCATCTAAGAAGAGGATCAGTTGGAAGGGGGAGAAGCGTGTCGTCAACTCCAGTGACGTTGGAGGCCAAGAGAGATTCTGGAACCTGTGGGTCGATGACATGGTGGCAAGGCAAGTTGAGGCCGTCGTCTACATGTTCGACGACAGGGCGTTCAAGGGGGGAGCCGAGGGCATGGAGCAGGTTGCTGGATTCAAGTACCTCGTTGACGTACTCGTAAGCAGGAATTATCGATACAGGACATTGAGGAGCAGATGGAAGGGCAGGAAGTACTCGCCAAAGGTCGTTATGCTGGTGGCGAACAAGGCCGATCGGTTCTTCGACGAGAAGGCAGCACTACTCTGGCAGCAGGGGAGGATAGGCGAGCACAAGGTGTTTGACCCTTTCCGAGACGACTTGATCAGGCTGCAGAAGGCGAACATCAGGAGCAAGCGCTCCTTCATGGCCACACGCATAGGTTGGAACGTGGAAATAAGCATGCTTGACTTGCTGACCTCATGATTGACCCCATCAATAGCCTTTTGAATGAACAACGGATGCGACTCACATGGCCAAGACCAATGGGGATACTGCTTTGGTCTCCACCGGTGGTGGTTCTAACAGCCTCAGAACCACGGTCCCCATGTGGTTGGTCGAGCAGTTCTCTCTCGCTGCGGGAGACCGGTTGAACTGGAGGCTCGACACAGACGGAAAATCCATGTACATCAAGGTCCTACCAGTCAAGGAGGGTGATCAGGCGTGATGGGTGGAATTCCGAATCCAATGGCCTCAACACCCCAGCAGTCACTTGGCGTCGTCAACGAGGCACATCTCATGGCGCTCGCCGCACAGGGTAACCCCCAACTCAACAGGGCAGCGCTCATGGAGCAGGCTGTCGCACAACAGCAGATGCAGGAGATAGCCCAGCAGAAGAACCTCGAAGTGCCCAAGGTCAACTTCTACCCAAGCACACACGCAGATCCTAGGAAGGCGAGGCGCAAGGACATCAGGCAGGCTTACAAACTACTTCGCCCAGCGAAGAGGAATATATTCAGTCCAGCAAGACTACTGGGATCGAAGTACCTGTACAACAAGCAGACCCACGTATGCGTCGTCGACGGATGCAACTGCTCCGAACTCATACAGCACGACAACCTCTACGCTCGCATATGCGACGAAGACACAGGCCGCAGCCTATGGGAGATGTACTGGCAGAACCCAGTGACTGGGGAGCCATCTGCATTCCTCGCCATGGACAAGGTCACGAGCGGGAGGAGGATGAGGGGCACGTACTGCCCCGAGCACCTCCACCTCTACCACCTGCTGTGCAAGTGGGAGGCCGAGCAGGAGAAGGAGAAGGAGATGCAGCCATCGAGGTTCAAGGACAAGGTGAAGCGAGGGGTCTCCATCGTCACCGTCCCAGTCTCCACCATGAAGAGGGACGAGATACCTGTTCCTGAGATGCTGGCGAAGTACGAGCCCTTCTTCGAGTTGCTTGAGAGGGACTCGAGGGTGACCAAGGGCATCAACATCAACCACTACACGAACCCGATGACAGGACTCAATGACATCACCACCGTCACGTTCGATCTGAGGATATTCCAAGACGAGTTGGCAAAGATGCAGCAACCCACACCCGCGTTCCAGCAGATAATTAACCAACAACCCCCTCCCATGAACCAACAGATAGGTGATCAATGATGTTCGGATTCAACAATCAGCAACAACCGCAATCGAGCACCCTCAACCTTTCACAGACCGGAGCACCACAGGCACAGGGAGGCATGTTCGCCATGGGTGGACAACCAGCGCAACCCGGATTCTTGGGTGGGATGTTCGCTGGCGCTGGGTACGGTGACCAGTACAACCAGTACTACAACCAACCAGTCGCACCACCCACCGAGACGGAGATCCTCGACTCCATGCTCAAGACGCTCAACCCCGTTGACAAGTTCATCGTCAGCCCACAGATGCCAGCGCTGATGGACATGCTCGCATCCCTCGTCAGCATGTCGGTCCTCAACATACTCAAGAACGCCAAGTTCGCAATAGACGATGAAGATGGATCGATGCAACTCGATATATCATCGCTCCCCTCTGACCTCCAGACGCTCTCAGCCGAGAACATCATGGCCCAGTTGTCCAATATGCAGAACTCATCCAACCAAGTTATACAACAGGCTGAGATGCAGAGGCAACAGGTCCTCTCCATGGCCAACCAGAGCATGATGGCCGGTGCGCTCAACGCGGCCATGGCCAACCCCGGACTCATGGAGAATGTGGGTACAGGTATAGGCAGTTTCACCAGAAACCTACTGACGGGAGGAAGATAGCATGATGAGCGGAGTACCCATACCATCCCAGTTCGCAGTCATGGGCCTCGACCTGTGGTCACCCAAGAGGAGCGTCGTCGTTGACATGGTCATGGTCCAACTGATCAGTCTCGTCCTCCTGATGCTCGGTGTCCTCGTCTTCAGGGCGAACGAACTCTCCACCAACGAGGCCACGTTCTACCTCGTCGGACTCTTCGGCTCGATGATATTCCTATCAGCGGTTTATGCCCGAATTTCACGTATGTAGAAGAAACGTTCATGTTTCGTGCTGCCTTAAGTACCACCAATGGAGGGCGGGCCGCGCATCACAAAACGCTCCTGCGCCTTCTGCCAGAGCGACCAAAGAGACGAACTCGAGGAGATGCTCCTGTCCGGCGACATGACCGCCAAGCAGATGGACAAGGACATGGGTTGGAGGGCGAACACAGCCGACCGGCACTACAGAAATCACATGGGGGAGTACCACATGGCGGCCAACCCGTCGTGCAAGATATGCTCACACCCGCATCGTGCGGAGTTCGAGTCGAGATACTTTCAGGATGGAAGTGAAAGCGAGGCAATTGCTTCTGAGTTGGAAGTATCCGAGTCAACCGTGTACCATCATATGAAGCACCACTTCCAACCACTCGTCCAGAGAACGGCAGCCGTGGAGGTCGCACTCACAGTCGGTAGGGAACTCGACACGCTCAGGGGCAACGTCGAGAGGCTCAACGAGAAACTCAGCGAACTGCTCTCCGAGGGCTCCGTGCACGAGGACGGGTTCGTGCGTGACGCAGTCTCGCTACACAAGGAGGTGAGGGAGTCCCTCAAGGACATGCTCAAACTCAACAACGACTGGGGCAGTGACTCCAACGAGACCACCGTCAACCAGACGATCAACGTCCTGAAGTTGGAGATGTCAAAAGAGTCCCCCGAGACTTGGAGCAGAATACGAGCCCAACTCATCGAGCAGGCAGGTGGTGATTTGTGAGGGACGTGCAGCAGTACATCCAGATCAAGGACCTGCTCCAGCAGGACCACCCCGGATACGGCATGGTCAAGTCGAAGCACACCGGTATCTTCAGCGAGAAGGAACTCCCCCTCTTCCTCGACTTCGTGGCCCTTCTCTTCGAGCGATTCAACTTCTACTTGGGTGACAGCGGTCTACATGTGCTCGAGTTCGGCACCAAGATACCCATGCTGATCCAGAACCTCAAGACCATATGCGAGTCTGACGAGCCCGAGATCGTGTTCCCCGTCAGGAAGGAGATGAGGGAGATCATACCACTTATCGAGCAGGAGTTCCATGGCATGGGTGATTGCTTCACGGAACCACCGATGGTCAAACAATTCTATGAACGGGTAGCCTCTGCGCTAACACGCTCAGCGAAGTATCACATGGGGGAATCACAATGACAGAGGGTATGATGGGACGCACCTCGGACACCCGAATGTACAATCCCCGCTCGGAATCCTCGACGATGTTCCGCAACAACGACGGCGAGGGTGGGTACAACCCCGGTGACCCGAAGTACGAGGACGAGGAGAAGCAGAAGAAGCAGGCCGCACGTGACAAGCAGGAGAAGAAGGAGAGGTCCCGCAAGCACATCAAGGTCAAGCCGAGCATGCTACGCGAACTCGACAGCGACGAGGATGCCATCGACGACTCGAAGAAGATCGATGCCGACAGGGAGATTCACTCACAGACCGGCGCTGCCGGGAACTTCGGATTCCTCACCAGCCTCGCTGGCGGGGCCAAGGGACCGGGAGCCGCTCGTGGTGAGATGGTTGCCATGAGCGAGGCGATGGACGACGCTTGGTCCGAGTTGCTGAAGTCCAGTGCCAAGGACAGGTCGAAGAGGCGAAAGAAGGAGGCTCAGAGCAAGTTCAAGCCCAGCACTGGCGAGTTCAAGAGGCCAGTTGGTGGCTACGATCCCAAGACGGCTACCAGCCGACGTGCCAAGTTCAAGTCGAGGGCACTCGGTGGCAAGACCAAGAGGACAGGTCTTGGAAGGGCACACCTCGCTGTCGAGATGGAGCATCGCGGTATCAAGACGAAGCAGCCTCTCAGGCTCGAGGACCCGAGGAAGTACATGCAGCAGATAGGGAGGCAGCAGGTCAGGGCCCAACAGGGTCAGGTCCGAACACCCGCTTCCCCCTCTATACCACAGATAAGCGGCTACTCCACGAGGGGGATGCCGAAACCCAAACTTAAACCACACAGAGCACCACCGATCAACCCGCCGATGATCGCTGGCGCACCGCATCTGAACATGAGCGGAGGCACAACGGGCATGGGGATGGGAGCCCCTGCGCCTCCACCACCGATGCCGATCATGGCGAGCGAGTCGAGGCACTCGGGTTCAGACCTGCAGAAGCGGTTCGATTGGGCTACCGTCCAACAACTGAGGCACATGCTCGCAGAGAGCAAGAGACTACTGCGCGAGAAAGAGCGTAAGAGGAAGGGCAAGGGAGATGCAGACACGTCGGGTGCTGCCTCGAACCTACCCAACCATCCGGCCAACGGACCCAAGCAGACGTCCCGTCCCGAAGGAGCGACCGAGGATGCCAAGAACGACCCACGCCACTTCGGTGCTCACACCATCGGCAACGATGTCGGAAGGGGCGGTAGGACGGCATGAGGCTGATACTCAAGAAGGGGTATCCGATTCTCAAGGGTGATGGCAATCACGGCGTCCACCCAGTGACCGGTCAACCCTTCTACTATGGCAACCCTCCACCAGAATTTTTCCACTCCGAGGAGAACCCACTGAACAGGAACGGCTTCGACAGGCCACTGTTCTCCCACTACGGTGAGTTGGGGATACCACAGGGCCAGTTCGGTCCCGGTGAGTTCGGTGAGGCTGTGTTCACCGATGAGTTCGGCGTCCAACACAGGCACGGCATCGATGGCGTGATCTTCAAGGTCGGCATGAAACTCAGGGAGGCTGGCTTGGGCAACGTCAACGCAGCCGAAGTCGTGCAGGAGGCGATTGAGAGATTCAACGAGGACCACAAGAACACGGAGGATCACAACCTACCCGATGTGGACAGCGATGAGTGGAGGAAGTTGCGCTCGATGGACTTCCAGCACTCCAGAAGCATATCGGAGGCATCGAACACCAAGGTCAGGGATACTGAAAAGACGCTCGGTACGATATACACGAACTCAGGGAGGGGAAGCCACCCATCCTTGGGTAGGTTCCATGAGTCCTACGCCATACCATTCGCCCCCTACCTCGCCTCCATAATGTCGAGGGACCTCGGTATCCAAGTGGGGAGATACGACGAGGGGTTGAGTGTTGGTCACATCAGCGCGGGCGCCCTATCGCTTAATCCAGAGACCGGCATGGCCGTAGGCCGCAGGAAGAGGGGCGCTCAGTCTGGGCAGGTCATAGGCCCGAATGGCGAGGTCAGTGACAACTTCCTCAACACGATGGGATCGGATGGCGGTGTTGCCGTCGACAACCTACACTCACACGAGATGCTTCATCACATGCCTGATGGACTCTACGGTGTCGGCAAGGGAGGCAGACCCCCCAACTATGAGAGATTCATGAGTACGCTCATGGGTCTCGACCTATCCAAGATACCGAAGGAACTGCTCGACGAGGCAGTTGTCACCAACCCCAAAACCGGTGAACCAATTACCCTGAGAGAGACTCTCTCTCAATCAACGTTTGCTGATATACTTCTTAGGCAACTGTATCAGACTCCGGGTGCGTTCCACCTCATGATGGGTGATACGTCACAGGGAATCCCCGAGAAACTACTAACAGACATTCGTACGGCAGCGAAAGAGCAGAACCTCCTACCAGAGGGTGTCTCCCTCGATGACATGAGAACCCACATCAAGGCGGGCCCGGTGAGGAACGCATACCAACAGAGAAGAGGAAAGAACAGCCACAAGGACGCTGCCGAACTCTTCGCCTACGCGCAACTCCTCGGCGAGAGCGAGAACTTCCCCGGCGTCAGCGCACTGAGAGACGTCAATTGGCCGGATATAAAACTCCACCCAAACGTCGAAAACCAGAGGCGCATCACGGAATTGGTAGCCGCCGCCCTATCCCATCATTACGACCACACACCGAACAGGTCCCTGCTCGATGAGACACCGACCGGTCCCAACACCGGTAGGATGAGCGCTGGGTTCCCGACAGCCCCCATGAACATGGAACTACCACAGCACCTCGACCAGTATCACCTCAAGGAGATGGCGGGCGTACCGATAGCAGAGGCGCAGGGTCAGCAGATCAGTCCCCAGTTCGCAAGAGTCAAACGTCCTATTGGAGAGATCCTTCAGCCAACAACACCCACACAGACCCCTGTTTCCACTCCACCAATTACTCCTAGCGAGGAATACCGACAAGCACAAGAAGCATTCCGCTATGCGACTCCTGAGCAGGTGCGTCGCGTGTATGTGGCAAGGAGCGGTCTAGGGCAGCCCGGAAGGGCGCCAGCACCCACTGGTCCGATCACCCCACAAGAACAGCGATTTCAGCAGACACTGTCCGATCCTTACCAGCAGACGCTCGACCAGTACCTACGTGGTGACACCGCACCCGTCGAGGACAGGCTCATCAAGGCGATGGAGAACCTGCAGTACAAGGACGCCGCCAACGACGACGATGTCCGCAAGCACCTACCATCCACAAGGCTCAGCGCCAGCAGCGAGGACGACCTCTCCTTCATGGCCGAGAGGATGAGCATCACGAAGCACGACGTCCGCGCCATCATCTTCTCCAAGGGGGACTGGCACCGTGTCGCCAAGACGTTCAACATGAGCCCCGTCATCGTCAAGGCCGTCAAGGTCGCGTTCGGGGGTGGTGCCGATGAGTAAGGTGCTCGTCCGCAAGCAGTTGTTCGACCCCAAGCAGACAGCCAGCAACATGGCTGCTGTCACCGATCTCAGTAGCGCGGGTGCAGTAGAGCAACTCGGCCTCCTCAATCTCCTCAGTGGTCCTCAGAAGCCACTCGCCCCCGCTGCTGCGAAGGAACTCGGATATGGCATGGACTCTCCCCAGTACAGGAGGATGAGGCTGGGAGAGAAGATAGGCACGGGACTAGCCGGTCTCTACGGCGGGTATAGGATGATGGACGCCATTGCCTCCGGTAGGTCGCCGACCAGCGCCATCGGTGCCGGGGCTGGGGCGTATGGTTCGATCGCCCCCATAGCAAGCAGGGTCGGTGTCCGTGCTGCCAGCAGGGGCATTAAACCAGCACCAGTCGCAGTTGCACCACCTGTCCCTGAGAAGATAGAGTACAATCCCGTCTTTGACCCAGTCACATTCGGGCAAATGGAAAGGGGTAGGGCAGACACCATACAGCATAGGTTCCAACCAAAGCAAGTCGCAGTCGCACAACCACAACCATTCAGGCAACCTACACCACAGGAGGCTAGGGTCAACAGGTTAGACCCAAACCAAACCGTCTTCACACACCAATACGCAGGTAGTCAACTACCTAGGAACATGCCCGAGATAGAGAGTCCCACACCCGAGGATAAAGCCGAGGGATACTTCGAGGACGAGCAAGTGCCGGTCTTGGCCCAGCAGAGCAATAAATCAGGCAACGTCGCAGTTGCTCAATCACAGCCCAAGGGCAAGAATCTAACCGAGGAGCAAATGAAGAGACTGATGGAAGGCTCATTGGACAGATTCATGGACACCGAGGCCAAGCAATCGGGTGCAGTGCAGGGTGCGTGATATGAGCAACGAGGGCGTCAAGCAGTTCGTCGTCGAGATGGACAGGGAGATGTCCAAGAAGTCGTTCAAGTACTTCTTCACCGATATACTGGGTTTCCACTACAGTCACCATCACGAGATGTGGGAGAAGGGCCTCAACGGTCACAGGTACTACTGCGTGAAGGCGTCCCGTGACCACGGCAAATCCACGCTTTTCATGTCGTATGCACTGTGGTTGGCGGCGTTCAACCCCGGAAAGCACATCATGATCTTCTCACACTCGCTCGAGCAGACCCTCGAGCACATGCGCTTTATACGCAACAACATAGAGAGCGCGGACTGTCTGAGGGACCTCAAGCCGGAGGGCAAGCCTTGGGCCAAGTCGTACTTCGAGTTCACCAACGGCAGCCGTATGATGGCGAAGTCGGTGGGTGGTGCGACTCGTGGCTTCCACCCAGACGTGGTCGTGTGTGATGACATCCTGTGGGGTACTACTGGGACGGAACTACAACGAGCAGCCGATTGGTTCTACGGCGTCCTGCTCCCTGTCCTGCATCACTCGAGTCGACTGATGATGGTCGGTACCCCGTTCTCCTACAACGACCTGTATGCAGAGTTGGAGCAGAAGGAGACGTTCAAGGTCGAGACTTATCCGGCCATCAACAACGAGGGCGTCGCCCTCTGGCCAGAGCGGTGGGACCTTGACGCCCTCGAGCAGAGGCGGATGTCCATGCCAGCCATACAATTCTCGCGTGAGTACCTATGTGAGCCGATCCACGACGTTGCGAGCATGTTCCCGATGGACATACTGGAGGCTGCACGTGACCATGAACTCGTGCTCATCGACAGGGCAGAGACCTTCTACAACGACCAAGGCGAGGCGGATGGCGTGTGGGGCCAGCACTTTGTTGGCTGGGACCCAGCGATATCGTCCGACAAGAACGCCGATTACACGGCCATGACGATCATGAGGTACCTAGGTGACGACGACATCAAGCAGATCGTACATGTCGTTCACGAGAAGGGGCTCGGCAGCCACGCACAGAGAAACATGATGCTGTTGCTTAATAACAGATTCAAACCGGAACTGATCGAACTGGAGGGCAACAATTTCCAGCGGATGTTCGAGGCGGAGTTGCAGGACATGAAGGCCGACATACCGATCCGCACGTTCATGACTACGCGCACGAAGAAGGAGACCCTGTTCATGTCGCTCCTCATGGCGTTCGAGCAGGGCAAGATCAAACTACCATACGGTGACGAGAGGAGCAAGCAGTACACCCACAAGGTCGAGGAGGAACTGAACCGGTTCGGCATGCAGAAGAACGGCAGGCTCGAGAGCGTCGGTGTCAATGACGACTTGGCGATGAGCCTCGCTCTGGCCAACTGGGGGACGAAGGAGTTCAAGGGCAGCGTCATGCTCCTTGATGACATCTTACCCGGATTCGACGACTGGATGGGAGGCAAGGACCATCGAAAGTCAAATTACGGGAGTCCTTGGATGATACCATAAGGTGATGCTATGCAATGGGAGTTCTGTGATTGTTGCACACCCATGCAACAGGCATCATTCGCCTTGTTAGACGGTCACTTCGAGAAGGCCAAGAAAAAATCCAAGCCCTTTCATGGATACAATCCCAAGAGGCACCACAGGAAGGGTGGCCTCAACGCCGCCGGTCGTGCCAAGTTCAAGAGGGAGACAGGTGCAAACCTGAAGCCCCCGGTGACGACCAAACCATCCAAACTCAAGCCCGGAAGCAAGAGGGCTAAGAGGCGCAAGTCATTCTGCGCTCGCATGGGTGGTATGAAAGGACCAACCAGCAAGGATGGCAAACTCACACCGAAAGGTGCAGCATTGAAGAGGTGGAATTGCTAATGACGATATTTGACGACATATGGAATATGCTAATAAAAGAAGAAGATATGGCGAAAGAAAAGAAGCAGATTATTGAATGCTTGAAGAAAGAGGGTGGGGCTTGCAGTCTTGAAGAGTGCTGCAAGGCCTGCGGCTTAGACAGGAAAAAGTGCAAAGCGCTCATTGACAAGATGGACAATGTCAAAATACACAGACACGGTGACGTGGTCTTGATGGACGGATTGTGATGGCTAAATTGAAGCGGGAGAGTTGCTGTTGCGGAGGCAACAAGAAGAACCCATGCAAGTGCATGGAAGAGGGCATCATGAAGTGCTCGATGACTCCTCCCCGCTGTCCGTGTTACAGTCTTCTCTTTGTTCAGAGAAAGGCAGCGGATCAACTTATGAAGATTGATTTGAAGAAGATGGTAGGTGTGATCTGATGGTCGACTCGTGCACCTGTGGACATTGCATGGGCATGGGCTCTGCTTGGGACATGTTGGAGAAGAAACTCTGCCCGGAGGGCAAGGCTGCGGCAAAGAGGAAGTTCAAGGTCTACCCATCAGCGTATGCGAATGGGTGGGCAGTGCAATACTGCCGAGGTAAGTTCAGGAAGAAGGGGAAGAAGAAATGAGGAATACCACATACATGAAGAACACCACATACGTAGAGGAATGGAATGAGAACACGACGACATGGGGCTAGATGAATGAGTCGATGCACCTGCCACGATACCCTTGTTGTCAAGAACCTGAACAGGTGGTTCAAGGAGAAGTGGGTCGATGTGTCGAGGAAGGACCCGAAGACGGGCAAGCACCCACCGTGCGGTAGGGACAAGGCCAAGACCTCTAGCAAGGGCTATCCAAAGTGTAGGCCGTCCGTCAAAGTGAGCAGCAAGACCCCAAAGACATCAGGCTCCATGTCGACAGGGCAGAAGAGAGCAGCAACCAAGAGGAAGAGAGCCAAGAGGCAAGGTGTGGGCGGCAAGCCCACAATCGTCAAGATACTCAAGTCCTCATCGGAGTACCATGCCACCTTCGATCTGGAAGGGGTCATGCGAAATGGCATCATAGGTAGCCCAACGTCACGGAGATCCAACAGGCACATCCCACAGTCTCTGAGAAAGGAGGACTCCGTGTCGTACACGTGGCCAACGCTTCAGGAGGCACAGGACTTTCAAGCAAGGAGGATGCAAGAGACGGGGATAAATTCCTCTAGGGCTGGTATAGTCAGAGTCAACAAGAGCATGCTACCTCCACCCACACAACACAGAGAGCCATACGGGAACATCAGCCTCGTTCGATCGGGTGGTATCCCACCCTCTGCATTGTCAAGGGTACAGGAGTAGTTAAGTAAAGGTCAATCGAGGGGTCAAGTATGTGGGGTAGCGCTTTTCTCACTGACTCCTTCGAGATCATCAAGTCGGAGCCTGAGAAACTCACTGCCCCAATCAGGAAGAACATGTTCTCAACCACTGGTGAGGGATGGTTTGAGACGCACTTGGGTTGCTCTGCCGCTGACTTCGTCGACAAGTTGCGCAAGATGAGGAGACACAACAAGGACTCCAAGTCCGAGATAGACACGATCATCGAGGACGTCAGGACACTCAAGGCCCTAGAGGTCAAGGCCACACTCGATCACATCCCATGGGCTGACGACAGGCATGACACGATACGCAACCTCGGTCTCTCCGACAGGGATCTCAAGAGCCTCAGAAGATTCTCTGACAGCAGGCAAGTGGGTCTCATACAGGCATGCAACATGTGGGAGGGGGCAGACGCAGCACTCAAGTCGCTCGATGATTTCGAGGACGTGTGGGGCAACGAGGAGCAGATGGCATGGGCGAGGGCCATGCAGAGCAAGACCGACGCACGGAAGATGTGGAGGTCCACCCTACATCAGGCAGACAGCCTCAGTAGCAAGGACAGGGAGACCATCTCCAAGTCAGCCGAGATACTCGCCATCGAGGGACCCCTCACATCACGCTCCCTCCATGAGAGGCTCATGCAACAAGGCGCAGTCCACAAGAGCATGACACCCTCCAAGTTGTCGAAACTCCTCAAGATGTATGGGGACGCCAATGACATCACATCAGGTGCATCGAGGGGCACCTTCGTTAAGATGCAGGGCAACGGGCTCATACTCAAGGACCCCATGGCGTATGCCGCCGGGTTCTTGGACGCCGATGGGTACATCACCATCACAGGGAGGGGTGAGGCACGTGCTGGCTTCGTCGCCACCGGTGACAGGGGCAAGGCTCACTGCGAGCAGTTGCACAAGACACTCGACTGCGGTGTGCTGCAACTCGATCAAAAGATACACAAGAACAGCACGAGGAGCCAACACAGGCTCCAGTTCTACTCCAAGGCCGATGTCGAAAAACTCCTGAAGGGCATCCTACCGCACCTGAAGATGAAGGACACACAGGCAAAGGCCGTCCTACAATACATCCATGAGGAAGACCCCCTTCGCAAGGAGCAATTGATGCGCGTCGTTCGCTTCTCGAATTGGAAGGATGATACTAAGAAGGCCGAGGATCTGCTAAGCGAATGGGAGTGCACAGTTGATGATATCACAAAATGGTCGGAGGGACTTTGATGGCAGATGACGAGAGCAGGGTCAGTCGATTCCTATCCGCGTTGGGTAGGCCATTCCGAAGGAGAACCACTCCCCAGCCACAGATGCCCCTCTACACGACGGGCATACAGGAGCCGGTGCTGGCTCAGGGCATCACCATACCGGCGTTGTACGCAGTCTCGCGTGAGAACCTCATACTGAGGACCGTCCTCGCCAAACTCAATCAGGAGATATTCAGGAGGGGGTACTACTGGGAGAAGAAGTTCGAGTTGAAGTGCACAGACTGTGGTGAGGAGTACAACCACGAGATCGACGTCTGCAAGATGTGCGATGGTCCACTGAGGAAGTGCGACCCGGACGAGATCATCTACCCGAAGTGGCTCCTCAATCAGGAGAACTCCATGGAGCAGTCATTCATGCACGTGCTACAGGAGATAGAGCATGACCTCAACGTCGTCGATGACGCGTTCCTCATCCTCGTCAAGGAGTACTTCGTTGATGAGAAAACCTCGGAGATCATGTTCTACAGGGTCAAGGAGATCATCAGGGGTGATCCCATCTTCATGAGGATCGTGTCCGACAAGCGTGGTGTGCGTGGTGGTAGGTACAAGGTGTGCCCCATCCACCGCGACCAAGTCTCATACCCCGGTCAGGACGATCCATGTCAGGTGTGTGGCTCCAAGATGGAGGATGCACACTACGTCAACATGGCAGGAAGTGGCAAGACGCAGTACTACCTCAAGGGCGAGGTGGTTCACGTCAGCAAGTACAACCCATCCAAGTTGTACGGCAAGAGCCCCGTCAACACGATGTGGCGCCAAGCGATGACACTCACAGCCATGGACAACTACATGTACACCGCATACCAGAAGAGAAGGGTACCAAAGGGCATTATATCAGTCACGACCGACAACCTCGAGTCGATGAAGTCGTTCTGGAAGGCCGTTGACGAGAAGATGGAGCGAGACCCCCACTACGTCCCGAAGGTCGGCATAGAGTCAGCCACGGGCAGGGGCGGTGTCAACTGGGTCAAGTTCATGGACACGATGGAGGAGATGCAGTACATCTCCGTGCGTGACGAGATAAGAAACAGGATAGCAGCCTACTACGGTGTGAGCGCTGTTTTCATGATCGACAACGGGAAGAGCGGTGGGCTCAACAACGAGGGGATGCAGATCCTCGTCACCAACAGGGCGGTCGAGTTCGGTCAGAAGGTGTACACGGAGATCCTGTTTCCACGCATGCTGAGGCAGATGGACGTGCACGACTGGAAACTCACACTCTATCCGAACGAGGAGGAGGACGAGATTACCAGACTACGGAGGGACGAGATGGAGGCCAACCTCGCACAGCGAATGCTGATGCTCGGCTACAAGCCCGAACTCCTCCAAGAGGGACAACGTGACATCCGATTTGTTTATCGTAAGCAAGCACCAGAGATGGAAGGGGCTCCACCCGGCGCACCTCCTGCCGGAGGGGCTCCACCGATGATGCCACCGATGGCCGGAATGGCTGGTGCACCACCAATCATGGGTGGCATGCAAGCGAGGGGGATGCCTCCGGGCATCATGCAACAGGTCATGCCACCATCACAACCCGGAGGTGAGGGTGTCGGCATCAGGACGCCAAGCGGTCCAGCACGTCCACAGCAGCGATCATCCATGGGTGCTGGAGCACCATTCTCGAGCGTCCAACAGAGGGGTCCAACCAATACTCTGGGGCAGAATGTCTCCAACGCTCTACAGAACGCCAGAAGGCCTCGTGGTGCATAAGTGTAATTAAGGCAGCATGCCTACGGCCGGGCGAGCACGATGGATTTAACGAAGATGGACCCAATGGCTCGAAAGATGAATGTCCACGCAGTAGCCCTTTCTGAGGCTCTTGAGACCGGTGATGCTGAACTTGCGAAGTCGCACATCAACGAAATCCTCAAAGTCGGTGATTTCATGCTCGAGGACCTAGACTTCTCCATAGCCAAGTCACAGGAGGCAGAGATAAGCCCGATCAGCAACTTCGCCAATGGAGTACCAGTGATCAAGTACAATGAGCGAGGCACGAACTTCAACACCGACAACAGGAGCAGGCAACTACCCGGCACCATCATCTCATCGAGGACCAACTCGAGGATGAGGCCGCACACAGGAACATTCGGTGGGTACAGACCACAGTAGGTGCTTGAATGGCCGAAGAGCAGGATGTCACTGAGCGACTCATGAACGCTCTCATCTCCAAGATGGAGTCCATGGACAGCGACATCAAATCGGTCAGGGCAGAGAACGACCAACTCAGGAAGATGATGTCCAACCCAGCCACGCTCCTGAAGAGGGCTGGCTACGTCAGGACCAATACACCTCTCTCTGAAGACATGTTAGACGATCCCTTCAGGATGGATGACACTGTCATCAAGTCAGAGGGAACAGCGAACAACCAACTAGACACATACACCAACGAGGAGGTGCATGAGATGTCATGGGAGGAGATCCACGAGATGGCCTCGCAACACAGGGAAATAAGGGAGTTGTACTAAGATGGTAAGACCGAGATACAGCGATGCAAGCACAGACGCGATCAAGATGTTAGAGAAGGCACACTTCTTACTGCAGAAGGCCGAAAAACTACAGATGGTCGAGCACGACGGCAAGAAGGTCCCCCACTTCGCCGCTGATGGAAAGGGCCACAAGGACGAGAAGAAGAAGGCTGACATGGCTGAGAAGGACAAGTACTGCATGAAGCGCTTCGGCAAGAAGTACTCAGACTGCTCGGAGAAACAGAAAGCAGAGTGCGACAGAAACGTCAACAAAGTCGAAAAGGCAAGTATGGCTGAAAAGGACAAATACTGCATGAAGAACTTCGGTAAGAAGTACTCTGAGTGCACAGCGGCACAAAAGGCACAGTGCGACAAGGCTCACGGTAAAGTCGAGAAAGGTAGTGAGAAGTGCCCAAAGTGCGGCGACAAAATGGACAAGGGGATGTGTATGAAGGCCGGTTGTGGAGGCATGATGAAGTACGGCAACGTGCAGAAGGGCCCCCACCACAAGGAGCAGTCCTTCGACACGAAGCCCGGAGGCGTTCAGTTCATGGCCGAGTCAGGCGGACAGACATACAACGCCTACTACACGACGAATCAATCGCTCCTTGAATCAGACGACGTCGCAAACAAGGGTGCTAGAAGGGAGAACTACAGCCTAGAGGCACTTGGTCCAATCACCAACACACACGACAGGGCTGTGGTCACCCACGAGATAACCAGTGGTGGGGAAACGAGAGCACCAGAGGCGTGAGATATGATTGACGTCCTTGTTTTCAGAAAAGCAAGAATGGCTCCCTGTGGCGCTTGCGGTGTCAACCCTATGGAGGGTGACAGGATATGTGCACTACCCGGAACACTACCCCATCCGATAGAAGGGTGCAATGATTACAGACCGATGCAATAGGTGGTAGCGTGTGTATGAGGACGCTGCTGACATTTTCATAAGGGCACGTGACGCCCTCATAGAGTCAGTCGACAATGACGTGGACATCGACTCCTCCATGCGGGAGTACATATTCGCCAAGTCCAACTTGAGGGCCCATGGGTTCGACTACGATCTCACGTGGCGTGAGATGATGTGCGACAGCCTCGTCAAGCAGGAGGGACGGGAGAGATTTGTTCCCAGTTCGGAGTACAAGAGGAAACTGAGGGAAGAGAGGAGGGAACAGCACAAGGGTCACCTCCCACGCACGAACCACTTCGCTGGTCGCATAAAGAGGAACGACCCATCGGTGTCACACGGCATGCCAGTGAGTGCAATAGCAGATCCTACACGACACCACAGCAGGGCTGATGAGCACATCCTGTCAGCCATCCACGACCCCCTAGAGAAGAGGTCCATGACAAGTGGGGTCCCGCGGAAGATAGACTTCCTAGCAAGGAGGTTCCTACCCGACGAGGAGGGCAACTCCCGATCCAAGGAGGTCAAGAGGGCAGAGAGACTCATCGAGGACTGGATGGGTGGGACGAACAATCCCCACGTCACTGAGAACAAGGAGGGCACCTACTCATACCCTCTCCTCGGACCACTCGGTGACTCCGTCGACCAATCCATACTCAGCCACGAGGACGACATCTACGAGAGGGACTTCAGGAGATGGAGCCGGGACAACGCAGCGGGTCAGGACAGCAGTGAGATCAGGCAACAGCACTTCAGTGACAGGGCAAAGGGGTGGATGGACACATCAGGCCCCGAGTTCGACGAGTCAGGTGAGTTGTCCGAGGATGACAAGAAGATCCTCGAATACCTATCAGAGAGACCAGAGGCAGAGGCCATACGAGAGAGGATGGGAACCTCATCCATCACCAAGCACCCCTCCTACCTGAACCAGTTGTCGTTCATGCTCGGTCTCCAGTGGCTCTCACCAGAGGAGCGCTCCAAGGTCATGTCTCACTTGAACGAGCACGGTAGCGACTCCAAGGAGCAGCATGTGAAGTTCGACGACGGCACACGACTTCCCATGGGACGCTTGAAGAGAAACATGAGGATGGCATCGGCGAACGCGCTCAGCCACGTCAGGAGGGGACCGAAGGCAGGTCCGCACAACGTCGCACCCGCGTGGTCGCAGTCATACGATGTAGGAGCAGGTGTCGATGATAGGGCACTCTACTCCGTTCTCGAGCATGCGTACTTAGTCGATGGTAAGGTCACTTTTGACAGGATAGAGGCGGAGAAGGCGGAGATGGCTGAGAAGGACAAGCGCTGCATGGATAAATTCGGTAGGAGATACTACGAGTGCACAGTAGAGCAGCAGAGACGAATCGACAGGGAAGTCGAGGGTCACGGCAAACTCATGAACAAGGCCATGGCCAATCTCCACGAGGCCTTTGGCATCAAAATGGATGACGATAACTACGTGGAGCGATTCATGCACCTACCCGACCTATCTGCATCCCAACTGGCTGGCATCAAGGGTGACATGGTAGATGAGATGGAGACACTCACCGCCAGCAAGAAGAAGGGGAACGTGGTGAAGAGGGACAACCTCCTACACGTGCTTGGCTTCGACAGTAAAGGGAACGAGATACCAACCGGCGACCATGGCTACCCGAACCACTCAGGCCCATTGATAGACAATGCCCACCTACAATCCCTCCTCAACAAGGAGAAGGAGTTCAAACTTCTACCCAGCAGACGCAGGGAGATACAGGACGTCCTCTCCTTGTTCGGGACAAACGTCCCATTCAAGGACATCGAGAGCCTACCAACGGAGATCCAAGAGGCCATATCCGTGCTTGGTGACAAGCACTTCGCAGGTGACTTCGCAAGCATGTACCACGAGGGTGGGCATGCCATAGACCAGCACATACTCACCGAGAAACTTCACGACCACCACTCGGAGGGGGATGACAGCATCATCTCGACCGTGGACAGGAACAAGGAGGCCATCATCCCGAATCCGAGGAACATGGGTCTCTTCGGTCATCTGATGCGACCCTCCGCCGAGTCGGACCTCGGCCCCCACGCACTACAACACCACTCCAACTTCCTAGGGACGTCACTCTTCAACCACGCCCTCTCCTCCGTCACTTTCCCCTCCGTGGCCAGACTCCTGCACGGTATGAAGCAGTCCGAGGTCGGATCGAGGTATGGCAAGCAGCAGACCATCGACCAACTCAACAATCTACTCATCGACTCTGCGACGGAGGGCAACAGGAAGAACATACCATACGGCAAGGGAATCATGATGCTACCGAAGGACATCACCGACTACGATAGGGAGTTGGATCGTGAGGTAGGGGACTTGTTCGCAGGTGGTGGGTCCGTTCGCAGAGAAATGAACCTAGACGACTACAGACTCATGTCGGGGGAGCAGAGGAGGAACAAGATCGAGCACATGAGACTAGCCTCGCTGCTTGGTGGTATCCATGACAGGTTCCCAGCAAGGAACTCACGCATCGACTTCAACGAGGACAACATCAGGCAACTCGAGCAGGCATTCTCTACCACCGATGCCACAGGTGACAGGAGAAAGGCAGCGAGTCGAATAGATCAGATGAACCTCAAGCACCAATACGAACTCAAGTCGATAGTGGACGCAGCACGTCACCTCGCCACACTCCTACCACCAGAGGCCCTCGACCCTGACAACCCGGCGTTCGATGCCAACATCAGGAGGCTCTTCCACGATGCCAACAAGTCGTTGCATGTCCTACCACCTGATTATTGGGAGGGTGTTGGTGTCAGGCCGATGACCGCTGACTACATGATATCCAAGCAGATGCAGACAGCCGAGCCCATCTACAGCCAACTGAGGGAGCGCCTCACACAAGGTGGTGGCATACCAGTCACCTCCCGCTCCAACCCAAGCGAGTTGGCAGAGCAACTAGGGTTCCCCTTGGACGACGCCCACATCCAACACGTGCGATCATATATCGAGAGCATACCACAGGATAGGGTCCAGATCGTGCAGTCGAATCACAATCTGATAAAGGATCATGGTGACCTCATGGGTTTCGACTCAGGAGTGTATGACGACCACCTCGACGACCACATCAAGCAGCAGTACGGGCATGGTGCTGGTAGTGCCGACTCACCGCTCGTGGCCGAGCAGCGAAACCTCAAGAGCATTAGGTCAAGACTAGAGAAAAGGATGCGCGAGGGTGATCAGAGCGTTGCTCAACAACTGCAGCAACTAGAGTCGAGACTGATGGAACTGGACCCACTCATCGAGCAGGAGAACAGGATACGCTCCTTCGACGCCCTCTACAGCAGGGCATTGAGGTACCTCGAGGACAACAACGTCGATAGGGCTACCTCCACCATATCGAGGCTCGCGGAGAGGATGGGCATAGAGGTGGACACCAACAACCCTGAACAGGCACTCGAGGGAATCAGCGAGATGATATCCGAACAGAGGGGTGGATTGGGGTACGGTAGGCAACTCCACGGTCACAGCGAGGCCATTCAAGGGATCTTCAACAAGGACAGGAAGGAGCAGCACTCCGCCTTCGGGATACGACGCATCCAAGCACCACTCGACACCACCAAGACGGACGATGGGAGTGTGACCACCACTCCATTCACAAGGATGGGGGAGAGCGAGAGGTACAGGGGTGGAGTGTTGAGCGATACGACCAGAGGTCAGGCACGTGAGGGAATGAGCGCCAGCCACAGGCACAACCAGACGCTCCACAACCTACGTGACTTGGTCGTCTACGACCCCGAGAGCGACACAGGCGCCAATGAGGACAGCACGTTCTCCACCGAGCGCCTAGACTTCGGTGCACAACCAATCACCGACTTCAACTCGGATGGAGCCAATGCCATGCACTACTTCACCAGTGCGAGCGCCAAGAGGCAGAACGGATGGAGAGTGAGGCCAACACACGGTTTCGAGTTCGACGAGGGGTCGCCCCAGATCGGCACCCAGACCTTCGAGCAAGCACTGGTGTCAGTTCCCAATGACATGATCAGCGCAGCCCTCGGCCCAGACGTCGCTCAGAGGTACCTCTTTAACGGCATGAACACTGATACCTATGGTATGACCGAGTTCGATCCACCGGCCAACAGGGGAGATGCGATGGGAGTACCCCTGTCTCAGACACCCATGATCGGCAAGTCGATTCAAGACGCCGGACTCTATGCCACGTTCATGCTCAACCCGGACCTGATCGTCAAGGCAGACGCCTCACCCGAGTGGGTGCCGCCCATCAGACCCATGCACAGAATATTCAGGATGAGGGACTTGGAGGAGTTGAGGGGGTTCACCGGTAGTTGGGTCGTCTCCAAGTGGTACGACGGCGACAGGATAGTCCTGACCAAGAAGAACGGGAGGGTCAAGGCCTTCGACGAGGACGGGGGACAGAGAGCCATTCCAGACTGGGCCAAGAAGGGAGTCAAGAACCTAGGTGAGAAGGACTGTACACTTGATGCCATCCTCGGCAAGGAGACGCTTCACATCATGGACATCATGCACTACGACGGCACCGACATCATGGACATGAACGTCAGGGAGCGCTTCAAGGTTCTCAGAGGACAGTACGACAGTCACGAGCAAGTCATCATCGTAGGTCCGCACGACACGAGGTTCACGGACGAGGAGGGACTGCAGGATGCCGTCAAGACACTACAGGCAGAGCACAGGACCATCCTGCTCAGGGATGGCAAGAGCACCTACATGCGCGGTGAGAGAAGACATCCCAAGTGGGTGGTGCTGAGACCGAACAGGGACATCAACCTCATCGTTCTCGATCGCAGGGGCAACGGCCCCTACACGTACAGGCTCGGTGCAGGACCACTGATAGACGGAGAGGGCCTCAATGACAGGGCCGTCGAGCATGACGGCAAGGTCTACCTCGACGCTGGTACGGTCTCGAGCCCGAAGCCGTTCGAGGAGGGTGATATCGTCAAGGTCAGGTTCTCCGGCATCAAGAGGGAGAGCAAGGGAGGACGTGACATATTCACGATCAACCCGTCAAAGTTGGTCGGCGAGGGACAAGGCGAGTCCAGTGTCTCAATGGAGACGCTCTCCATACTCGCCAAGGCATACCCACCAGTGCATCTCCCACATGGCATCGACATCATGGACAACACCCTGCTTGTCACACTACCCAACGAGAGCATGGTCACATACAGTTTGGAGAAGAGCAGCCTAGGATATTGGGTGCACTCACCGACCACACCATTGTCCGATATGGGAATGGATACTTACAGCATAGAACTATCCGAGAGCCTCAAGCCATTCTGGGGCGAGGTCGCCAGCATGATGCTGAAGGGCAAGATAGAGAGGCAGAAGGAGGCAGAGAGCGAGGTTGCACCAAGCGAAGAGCAGCAGGAGCACCGCAGGAAGGTCATCGAGGGTGAGAGTGCTGGCATCCTGAAACCAGAGGACAAGAACATCCTACTCAAGCCGAAGATGAAGAAGGCACTGGAGGTGCTCGAGCGGGCACTCGACGTCCTCGAGAAGGAGCAGATGTTCAACACGACTGGTGCCAAGGGCTTGGGCATCGACTTGGGCAGTGGAATACAGAGCCCAAGGGGACCGACGAGACTCACGTCAGAGATGTCGTTGCCCGACTGGGACATGAAGGAGAGACCGGAGGAGGACCCCGAGGAGGAGTATCCCAAGGCAAAGGCCCTCAGACAGAGGAAGAAACGCTCGCAGTCAAGCGATTCCGAGGAAGAGATTAATACGAAGCAGGAATAATACGTTGCCGCTTCATATATGTAGTATGACAGAACGAACTGTGATACTGTGTTGTCACAACCACTACGTGCAACAGGGGAGTCAAGTCTCCGATTGCTCAAGGGTGGTGACCTCGTCGTCGCTGGCTATGCCAGTGTCGAAGTGGTGGACAAACAAGGCGACAAGATAACCAAGCAAGCACTCAAAGACGCATTCAAGAAATACATGGAGGACCCGAAATTCAGAAACGTGCAACTAGCGCACTCAAACATACAAGTCGGGGAAGTAATACCATCATACACTGATAACGAAGGGAGGTTCTGGAAAAGCGAAGTTGACGATGTCGGCATGTTTGTGGTTGTATCACTACGAGACGACATTGAGAAAGCAAAGGAAGTCGCTGCTGAAATCCGCAAAGGAGCACTCAGGGGATTCAGCATCGGTGGTCAGGCATTCAAGAGAGTGAGGAAGTCTGACCCCGAGCACGGAGACTACCAAGAGATCAGCAAGTTGGAACTGCATGAGATTACAATCTGCGAGCGAGGCATCAATCCAGAGGCGACGTTCAAGATTTTAAAAGAAGACAAAGAAAAACAAAAGGTGACAAAAATGACAGAAGAAAATGACGTAATGACGCAAATGACTGACGTCCTCTCGCGTCTGGAAGGTCGACTGGATGCCTTTGAGAAGGGGATGCCTCCTCAACTCAAAGAAGCCATGAAAGACGACAAGAAAGATATGAAGGACGAGAAAGACAAGATGATGGAACACGGCAAAGATGACGAGAAGAAATCTGAGGACGTAGAAAAGTCCGACGAGTACTCTGACGTCATCTCGTCCGAGTACTTGGACTGGATGGAGAGCACCCTGAAATCCGCTGGTGTGGATGTAGAGGGTGCTCGAACCCACTTCGATGACGTGGCAAAGGCGAACCTCGGTTCCCACCCCAGCGACATCGGAGACGGTGGCTCCTACTTCGGTGGGCAAGCACCCGGTAGGGAGACCGTAGACGGAAAGCCAGAAGTACCCAAAGCCAACTTCGGCACTGGTGGAAAAGGCAAGAAATCCACTTTAGAGAAGTCCGACTACCTTAACCCAGAGGACGTATCCGCGACTGACGTGGAAGCAGCCTACGAAGTCTACAAAGCAGCCATGCTAGAGGCAGAGATGAAGAAATCCCTAGAGGGACAGTTCGCATCCCGCTACGAGCAAGAGCGCTCCGAGGAGATCGCAAAAGCCGCTGCTCTCGAGTTCGATGCACGAGGACCTCTCGATGATATCCAGAAGTCGATCGCCTCCCTAGCGGAGAGAGTCGAGGCAATCAGCAACCCAGCAGAGACTGGCGAGACCATCGCCAAGTCCGAGTCCGTGCCATCAGTAGATGTTCCCTCCACCGCTGACCTAGCGTCAATGTCGTGGGACGAGGTGCACAACCTCGCAAACAAGGCCTTCAGGAGGGCCTAAGTAAAACACAGAGGTGATTATGAATGGCAAGAGACTACGTACGAACAATAACAGACATGGAGCGCTACTACTACGGCGCTGGAAACGCAATGGGATACTCCTACTCCGGTAGCGAGTTGCTCAAGGCTGACAGCCCTATGCTGTCCACGACTGCTGGTACCTACCAAGCAATCTACGGGCGCAAGGTCTGGTCGCAGTTGAACCAAGAGTTCAACGCCTTCAGCATCCTACCCAAGAGACCTTGGGACAGGAGCGGCTGGAGAGTCATCACAGAGAAGCCTAACGGCGGTGCACTCCACGGCGGAGTTGCTGAGAACGCAACACTGCCTGAGACTGTGAGACCAACCTTCCAGCACATCGCTGCAAAGCCAAAGACGATCGCACACACCTTCGACATGTCGGAGACTGCGATCTTCCTTGCTGACAAGGACGACGGTCTCGGAGACATCCGATCCGTACTGAAGGAAGAGATGGGCAAGCACCACGCTGAGATGGTCAACAAGATGCTCCTCACGGACGTCACGACCGTCGCTGCCAACAACTTCGAGTCGTTGGACAGAATCACAACTGGCAACAACCAGATGGCATCAGGCACCCATTACGACGCTGGAGACGAGGACATCTACTCCATAGACAGAAGCGCCAACACATGGTCCTTCGCTGAGGACAACGCGAACGCAAGTTCGACGAACAGGGCCCTCAGCCTAGACCAACTGGACACGCTCTTCCAGAACATCTGGGAGCGCGGTGGAAACCCGAAGGTCATCCTGACTGGATATGACACCTTAATGAGACTACAGCAACTGCTACAGTCCCAGCAGAGGTTCATGGAAGAGAAGAGAGTGACCCCCACCTACAACGGTGTGAAGGGTGTTCCCGGTATCGAGGCTGGTTTCATCGTGGCAACTTACAACGGTGTCCCGATCATACCATCCAAGGACGTTGTGAAAGACGGTATCAGCAGGATGTACTTCCTCGACACTGACTACGTGTACTTCAGCACAGCAATCCCAACTCAGTACTACGAGAGTGGTATCGAGACTGGCGACCCATTCGCCATCAACAGACTAGGTCAGGAAGGGCTATACCGAACCATGGGTGAGATATGGACCACTTTCTTCGGAGCACATGGTAGCGTGAGGGACCTGTCCTGAATTGGAGATAACAAATAGGTAAGGTGAAAAGATATGGCAGAAGAACTAACATTAAGCGGAACAGCAACAGCAACCCTAGTAGGGGCATGGGAACTCAGAGCGGGTTCCATGGACACTACCGAACACCTTGATGGAGCAGCAGACGTATCGTACCCCGGTGGGGGTCCCGGTACGTTCAACGCATCTAACTCGGATGGAGCAAACGGGTACGACCCAGCACCAAAGTTGGCACTAATCAACGTGACAGGCGGCGCAGATGGTGAGACAATCATCCTCGGTGGCGGAGCATCAGCGATCCTGAGCGTTATGTGCACCGATGCCGGTACATCAGCAGTAGCAGTTGGAGCATCCTTCACAGGACTAACAGCAACCTTGCAGTACCTAAGCGGCTCGGCAAACGTGACCACAGTGATGATACTGTACAACTGAGGTGGGTAAGTGCCCTCTGTGCGATACAATGGACCCTCGTTCTACAGGCGAAGCCCCGACGCTTACACGCCTGATTGGACAAGGGGAGAGGTTAGGGAAGTCTCACAAGAATGGGTTGATCAGTGGCGAACAAGACTGGTGGCTCCCTACTTCACCCTTGAAGGTGACGAGGCCCCAACGGTCGATGAGGGGAACGACGGCATACCTGACGATTCGTGGCGACGTGCTGACATCAGCGCGTGGCTCGGATCTCAGGGTGTCGAGTTCGCCGCATCGTCATACAGAACAAAAACGAAATTGCTTCAACTCGTGGACCAGCATCTGAACCCCCCGGCACCAGAGCCGGAAGTATTAGATGAGGAGCCTCCAGTTGAGGAACAACAGGAAACAGGAGAGTGATTAATACATGGCATTTGAAAGTACAATAGACACAAGACCAACAACAGTCGGCAACCTACTCATGGTGACCGGCACCTTCACCAACGGTGGAAGTGACGCAGGAGGAAACATAGACCTCTCAAGTCAACTTGCCACAATCGTTGCCGCTGGCGCTAACGCCGGTAGCAGCACCCCCGGAAGTGGTGCAGGAGTCGATGGAGTGTTCGCACTGATCAACGGAACTACCTTGGTCATACAGAACGTCAACGGTCAAGACGGCACATGGTTCGCTATGGGTCAACGAAGTTGATTCGGTAGGTGAACCCGATGGTTAAGGCACTACAAGTACTAGGACCGTTCACGCCTAAGCAATTTAGCGGAGCAGGCAATGACGGTGCTCTAAGCACCAGCATGACCACTGCTATAGAGGCCCTAACTGATTACGACGGTGCTAAGATAGTATCAGTAGAACCGATCATGGTCCTTGGTAATGTCTTCCTAATCGTCTATCAGAAACCATGAGAGTGAGGGATATGCATGGGGTTCGAGTTAAGAACGCTTGATATCGATGATCTCTCAGTGGCACAGAAGCAGAACGTGAGATACGCAACAAGCATCGGGGAGGGGAATGTTCTCTCAGAGGACAAACCCCTCGCCGGTGTCACATCCGAGCAGCGCAAACGGAACAAGAACGTAGGCGACGTGCTCAACATAGGCGCTGGTACGCGCTGCAAGCACTGTGGATTCCTACACTTCATGTGGAGGGAAACATGCGGTGCATGCGAAAGACCAATGGAGTACAACCTAGCGACACGGAGTGAGGAGGCCAGACTGTAGATGCCACAAGTTTTCAGTCCCGGTGAGCCAGAGACTAGACCCCTTGACCCAGAGGCCCTCGTCTACACCACACCACAGAAGGTCGCCGACCTCCTCGAGATCGGCCCACAGGACGCTGTGGCAGTGAGCGCAGATTCAGAGAGCACTGGGGTCTTCGTGACTGGTGCGAACTATCGCAACATCGGGTTCGCTGTGGGAGACACGATACTCATCTACAGCGATGCCGATCCCCTTGGTCTGGAGCGCACCATCACGGCCATCACATCGACGATCAACGGTGTGAGACTTGGCTTCGCATCATCAATAACGGCAGCGGACTACCAGAGCGCAGACAACACCTTCGTACAGAACACGGCGTCGTTCACCAACGGTAGGACGAGGGGCGTCACATTCGACAAGGTCAAGCAACTCATCCTCCGTGTGCAAGACAGGATAGACAACATAACGCACAACTCATGGAGACCGAACCTCGTCGCTGCGGAGTACATCAACTTCGACACCTACAAGCCATACAGGCGACGATACTACACCGACTATGTCGGTACCACACCACTCCTCTTCCGCAATGTCCAACAGATGCTACGCATCGAGTTGTGGCAGGGTGATGACTACAGGGAGATAGGTGCATCCGAGGCTCGCATCAAGATACCGGACGACCCACGATCACTGTCAGGCTCCATCGTCCTGTCTCCCGGCAATGGGAGCGCCGCTACGCTCACGACAGGGACGTCAAGCACACAATGGAGGGCAGACTTCGACAAGATAACCACAGCACAGAACCTCGCTGACCTCATCAACAAGGAGGACAGGGTCAGCAAGGCAGCCGTTGAGTTTTCACCAACCTTCACCCTCGAGGGTAGTACTTCCAATGTAGGAGTACATAACGAGTTTCTAGCAACCGCAAACGCGGACTATGGTAGCGGCCAAGTCAAGATAACAAGCATGAGATCCACACAGGCTGGTGAGTCATGCAGCATCGTGGTCACGGACAGCAACATAGAGTTGAACCAAGTGACGACCAAGACAGCAGTCGTCAGCAATGCCACCACGACTGTCCTGACCGTTGACTCCACATCAGGCTTCGCGGCTGCTGGGGTGCTGTCAGTTGGGGACACCGCCATCAGGTACACGGGCAAGACGAGCACCACGTTCACTGGTTGCGCCTC